>Ga0209048_10002818_pt1 | contig 17040 bp, 12 predicted proteins | sample FrelakmetCRP12CR_FD_187146 | JGI IMG/M metagenome (GOLD analysis project Ga0209048, IMG submission 187146) | Freshwater lake sediment microbial communities from the University of Notre Dame, USA, for methane emissions studies - CRP12 CR (SPAdes)... | ecosystem: Environmental > Aquatic >... | reverse complement strand
AACCGGCCGGATCCGGTTAAGCAGATTATGCATTCGCATGAAGGCAGGCTGCAGTGGTTGATCCCGATCCGGGTCGGCCGCATGGTGGCCTCCCCCTACGGGTTCCTGCGCGGCACCGCCGGAGTGATGGCCCAGGACATCGCGTATCTGCCCGCGACCGGCATCTGCCCTGTCATCTGCGGTGATGCCCACCTCGGCAACTTCGGTTTCTACGCCTCCCCGGAACGGGACCTGGTCATCGACTTGAATGACTTCGACGAGGCGCATCCCGGCGCCTGGGAGTGGGATTTGCGGCGGCTGGTAGCCAGCATCTGGGTCGCTGGGCGACACAATGGCTCCAGCGAAGCGCAATGTCATGAATCGGTGGCATCCTGCGTCGCCGCCTACCGCCAGGAAGTGCGTTTCCTGGCCAATGAGCCTCTGCTGTCGCGGTCCTACGAGCGGCTCGACGTTGACCGGCTGCACGAGACGACTCGGGAGAAATCTTTGCGGGGCGTGATCGTGCGCGCCGCAAAGCGTGCGCGATCCCGAACCAGCGATCGTGCGCTGCCGCGCTTCACCACACGGCGCGGCGGGCGACTGCAGATCGTGGACGAACCGCCGCTGATCACCAGAGTCCCAAAGGTTGAGGCAGAACGCATCGCCGTCGCGCTGGACGAATACCTGACCACCCTGGCGCCACATTGGGGTCGGGCGCTAGGAGGCTACACCCTGGTCGACATCGCGCATAAGGTCGTCGGGGTCGGCAGCGTCGGTCTGCGCGCCTATATCGCGCTGCTCGAGGGCAGCAGCGCGGACGATGTTGTATTCCTGCAGCTAAAACAGGCTCGGCGGTCGGTGCTGGCCCGGTTCGTCCATGGCGACTCGGCCTGGCATGCCCATCAAGGGCAGCGAGTCGTGGAGTACCAGCAGGCCCTGCAGACGGTCAGCGATCCGCTGCTCGGCTGGGCCACTGTCGATGGCCTGCAGTACTACGTCCGGCAGTTCCGTAACATGAAGGGCACGATTCCGCTGGATGCGATCGAAGCGGCGGCGTTGACCGATTACGCCGGAATCGTGGGCCGCCTACTCGGCAAGGGGCATTCCCGCACGAGCGGAGCCTCGATGATCGGCGGATATGTCGGCGCATCGGACCAGCTCGACAAGTCCCTATGCCGCTTCGCTCGCGCGTACGCGGACCAGACCGAAGCCGACCATCAGGCTCTGATCAAGGCCGTGGCCCGCGGCGTCCTGCCGGTTGAGTATAGGGAGTAGGTGCGTCAAAGATTGGGCGTGCGGCTGCTGCACCCGCTTCCGCGTCCATACGGCTCGTCTCGACACGTGACATATCGCGTCGCAGACTGGGAGAGATGACACACTTGCGTAAATTTAGCATTGCCGCGATTCGACGACCGCACGAACATCGGCTGACCCGGCGATGCAGAAATAAGGGAGTGGCGGTGAGAGCGGGAAGAGTTCACTCGCCTTTGCTCTGCGCGCCGGGACCGTCCCGCATCGGCGACGCGCGAGGCGCTCACGAAGCGGAAGATCTGATTAGGCCGCCGGTACAGACGCTCGCGACCGGAGGCCGGCGCCTTAGCGCGGCGATTCGCGAGATCGAGGTGCCCTAAAGCCACCGTTGACGGAAGACCGCTCAGGGTCGAGGCGACTACCGGCCACCAGCGGAAGTGCGGCGGGCCTTTATTGCCGGACCGTTGGCGGCAACTCGCCCATTCGCATCGCGACCTCCGCCCAAAGCGCCGAATAGATCTGCGCCGCTGGGCCGCTGGGCGCGAATGCGGGTATCGGTGCACGGCGCAGGCTCATGCGTTCAATCTCGCTCCAGTACGGCACTTCGGTCGCGAGCATTGTTGGAAACTGCGCGCGCGTGTTTGCAATGACGTCATGGTGCAGCGCTTTGCGACGATCGACCATGGAGAAGAAAGGCAAAAGCATCAAGTCCACCCAGCCCTCGCCGATGATAAAGTCGCGCAATTGCGCCAGCATGCGCACCGACAACGGCGTGGGGAGCAGCGGCACGATGATCGCGTCCGCAGCGCGCAACACGTTCTCCGACAGCAGTGAGATGCCGGGTGCGCAATCGAGAAATAGCGTCGAATAGACTTCGCGCAACGATCGACTCATTTTCAGAAGCCGTTCGGTGGGTCGCTTGCGCTCGCTCAAGTGAACATCAAAATTGCGATAGGAGAAATCCGCCGGCAGGAGGTCCAAACCCGGATATCCCGTCGACAGGACAAGTTCGGGAAGGTGACGCTTGCCGCCCAGCAGTTTCTTTGCGGAAGCGCGTTCGAGCGGTTCGCCTCTCAGCGTGTAAGTCGCTGCGCCTTGTGGATCCAGGTCCCACAACAGGGTGGATCGACCGCTGGCGGCGCAGAGATACGAGAGGTTAACGGCCGTGGTCGTTTTGCCGACCCCACCCTTGATGTTTGTGACGGCGATTATCTTCATCGTTTGGACTCGTTTGAGAGCCGCTCCTGAAACCTCGATGTCGCCACCTCGGGAGCTTCCTTGGTCGGCGGCCAGCCGGCAACGTCCGGCAGAATCCCCGCAGTCTGCCTGGTGCGAACCAGGGGCCTCGTCAGAAGCCGATCGGGGACTTTGCTGAACTCCGCTGGTTCGGCCGCAGCCTTGCGCAACCGCCTTGCCTCCGTGGACGACAGTGGCCTCGTGCCATCGTCGTGCCAATGATGGAGGTCGCGCTCCAATGCAATCGCACGTCGGATGATCGATAATTCCATCGCTTCACGGCCCAGAGTCGAGAAGCTTCAGTGAGTCGTTTGCAACCGACTCCTCGAACTTCATCCGCAGCCTCTTCCATCTGCCTCGAACCTTCCGATAAGCCTTTGCATACCGCTTATGCGACCGCTCAGCGACGCTTGCGTAATGCTCCGCAAGTCGCCCCATCAAAAACAACGTCTCGGGCGGAATACCCTTGGGTGGTGCGCTGGCGATAGCCTTCAGGCGGCCGCTCGCCACGGCGGCATCCTGTTGGACTCCAAGCTTCTCCTGCCAGCGGCGCAATGCACGAAGCATCTGATCCGCAGGCTTCCCGTAGATGCCCGCCACCGCTTCCAGAGCGTAGCGCAATTGTTTCACTTGACCGCGGACCCCATGATACGCCTCCATGGAGCAATCCGACTTAAGGAGGTCCGCGCGCTTGCGCAACTTGCGGTATCGTCGCCGGATCAATTCTGGCGACATGTTAAGCGCCAATTCCGGTGATGATTGCTGGGATGCCGCAGAGGGTGCGGCAAGCAGCGACGTCAATTCCTGCAGATTCTTCTGTACCCAGATTGAATCGAGGACGCTCAACATCCGGACGCGAGCCCGGTCTCGCTCGAAGACCAGGTGCTGTTTCAGGGGCTCGACGCTAACTCGATCCGATTTTGGCATTTCGCGGCTGAACGTCTCCAACTCACTCAGGGCGACGTCCAGGTCGCGTGCTGGACCGAGAGCGCGCAATACCGTCTTGAGCGTTGGCCGAATCTGGAGAAACGATGGGGGTAGAGACGATCGGAACTGCCGTAGGATGGCATCCACTCTGCGGCCGGCGACGCGCAAGTCATGCAATTCTTCCGGATCGTCTCCCAAGCGGGCACCGGGCTCGTGCAGATGCCAGGCAGACCAGTGGCGACGGAGGTTTGCCATTGCAACCTCGACCATAGTCATCGAGGCGTCTACCGCCGGCGGCGCGAATGCCGGCGCGGGCTCTGGTACCAAGCCTGCGGACTTGAGGCCATTCGAGAATTTCGTGTCGAACGCCGCCTCGAGTGCACAGTTGCGTTGGAGCGTCTTCACCAGCAATTGCAGCGGCTCGCGGGTCTCCGTGAGAGCTTCGACCTCGACGCGCTGCATGCTCATCTGGGGCGCGCCGCGTGGGCGCGAGATGACGGTTTCATCAAGGGCAATCTCGCCCAGTTGCTGTGCCTCGTCTTCTCTGCGAATAGAAAATCTCTGCCTCGATGTGCGTATTTCAAACAATGGCACCAAACGGCGCGCACCGCTCAGGGCGTGTACGCGCGTTCCAACGGGCCCGGTCGATAGTCGAATCGACTCGCTCTCGGAGTTCTCCAGCGTTTCGCTCAATTCGCGGCGGTCTGCGACCTCCGCGCTCGCGGATTTAAGCGACTTGAGCGTTGCTTGCGATCTTCCGGACCCCGAGCGGATGCGCAGCGCGAATCCCGCACGATGGATTCGCCAGTCGTCCGTGTCCAAGTACGTATCGAAGATCTGAAGACTGGAGCGCGGTTCGAGGACGAGCCCGTCGATCGTGCCGTGGTCCGCTAACCAGCGGCGCACAAATCCGAGATCGGTGCATGCGAGTTGCCATTCCACTTCGCGTCCATCCTTTGGAACGGGCTCGTGCTGTATTGCGGTGGGGGTGTTTGATGACATCTGCATGATATTCTAGAGTATCGCAGCGGTTTTTTCGCAAACGCTGTGTCGCGGCAGCGTGTGCAATTGCAGCAAACGCATCCTGTGCGCTCACTGTAACTCTTCGCAACCTGAGTTATTTCGGATTGCTGCAGAATCCCCCCGCAAGTCCGGCGAAAAATCATTTCCGCATTAGACGGGTTGTTGTGCCCACCGTGGAATTATCGTCACGAATGGCGGCAACAATTGGATAAGGGGCACAGGACTGCCAAGTCGCAAGGACTATTCGCCGTCGTTCGGCCCATCGGCGGCGGTGCTACGCCGGGTGCGCACGAAACCGCGCCGGCCGCCTGCGAAAAACTGGAGGAAATTCCGCGCCTCGGCACTGCCGAACTCGCCACGCTGCAGGGTCGCCGCGGCGATTTGCCGCAGGTTGCCCACCGGCATATTGACCTCTCGGAAGGCGCGCTTGATTTCGTGGACGACCTCGCTCGGAAAGCCTCGCCGACGCAGGCCCACGAAATTCATGCCGATCATGGCATTGCGCTCCGTGGCCAGCGTGTATGGCGCAACATCGCGCGAAATGCGCGCGCCTCCGCCAATCATGGCGCTCTCGCCGACGCGACAAAACTGGTGAATGACCGCGCCCCCGCCGAGAAAGGCCCGATCCCCAACCTGAACGTGGCCGGCCAGCAGTACGGCGTTGGCGATCACGACCCGGTCGCCGATGTGGCAATCGTGGGCTACATGGCAGGAGGCCATCAGGAAGCAGTCCGAGCCGATTTCCGTCGACGCACCTTCCTTGGTGGCACGATTAATCGTCACGTGTTCGCGAATTACCGTGCGCGCACCTACCCGCACGCCGGACTGTGTATTCGCATCGAAGCTCAAATCCTGCGGATCGCCGCCGATCACGGCGAACGGATGCACGACCACATCCTCACCGAGCTCGCAGTGCGCACTTATCACCGCATGAGCATGGATTACGCAACCGGCGCCGAGTCGTGCACCCTCCTGGATAAGGGCAGTCGGATGTACCTTCATAACTGTCAGTTTCGCTTACTTGTGCCGTGTGTGTAAACGGGAAACCCCGCTCCCTCAAGACCGCAATATCCGAAAGGCGTTGCAATTTGCGTTGAAGCTTTATTGCGGAACCGCGTCGACGTAAATCGGTTGTTTCGGGGGCGGGGAATAGCGAGTGCCGTGAGGCGCCATGAAGCAATACGCCGTCAAGGCCAAACACGCGATCGCGAATACGATGGCCAAGCCCTTGTATTGCGCGAGCAGAGAGGGGGGCTTGTATTGGCAAGCATCGGCGGGCCAGTACCTAGGCCGCATCGCTCATCCCCGGTTGGCGCTGGCGGCTTCGGTCGCGGCCAAACCTCCCTTCAAGACGTAGGCTTCGAAGCCGCGTTCGCTCAAAATGTAGGCTGCGGCCGAACTGCGGCGCCCCGTGTCGCAACAGACGATGTACGGCGTGTTCTTGTCGAGCGCGTTCAGCTTCAGTCGAATGAAATACAGCGGTATATTGATGGAGCCGTCGATGCGAAAATTCTGGAATTCGCTCGGCAATCTCACATCGAGCCATTTGCCGCCCTTGGCGACGATCTCCTTGGCCTGATCTTGGGTGACCCATTGCAGCAGCGGTTCGTTCAGCAAGGTCTGAAAATCCTGCTTGCCGAGCCGCATCAGCGTGCCGTCCGTGGACATGGTCACGGTCGCGTTGCGCTTGGCTTCCGCAATCAAGGCCTCTTCGCCGAAACTATCGCCCGGACCGAGTTCGGCGAGTTTGATGCCCTCTTTATTCAGCGGAGTCTCGCGGGTCACTACGCACTTGCCCGAGACCACCACGTAGAAATAATCGCCCTCGGTGCCTTGCTTGATCACGACATCGCCCGCGCGGTAGTTGATGCGTTGCATGCGCATGAAGATGGCCTGAATGTTGGCCGGCGGTATTCGATGAAAGGCCTTGGTCTGCAGCAAGGTGGTCATCCAGTCGCCGGTCGCATCGAGACCGTCGCTGTTCAATTCCGACACTTCGTACTGGCCGGTTTGATCCCAGGTCAACAGCACGTCGAGCAGGTCGCTGTCGATCATGATGTATTCGAGATCGGTGGCTGCGCGCGCGGTGAATTTGCGCGGCAGGCCGGGCGCAAGCGCCGCGCGAGCCTCCGGACTGCCGGCGCGCACGGTCCCGATGAGACGGTCGTCGGCGCGCAACTCGACGGTGCCGGCTACCAGATAGAACGTGCGCTTTTCGGTGTCGCCTTCCTTGAACAGCGGGCGGCCGGCGCCCAATTCCCGCAGCTGCGTCTTGCGCGCGAGCGCATTCAAGTTCTCCGCCTTCAATCCGTCGAGGGGCGAGAATGTTCTTAAAATCGCGAGATTGATCGGTCGTTCAGTCATCGAAAAATGTGCCGGGGCCTGCGGTTACAACCCTATGATTTTGGCTGCGAATGCTATCACACGTGGACCCCTGTACGACCACGTATTGGGTCACATCGGCGGCTGCGTCGAGGCGAGTAGAGTGCGCCATCCGGCATCGGGGCGAAAGCGCTCGCCAAAGCGCTGTTCCAGTTCCGAGAGGCGCAACATGATCTTATCGACCCCTCGTTCCTTCGCGTATTGCAGGGGGCCGCCGCGAAAAGGCGCGAAGCCCGTACCAAAAACGGCACCCGCATCCAACAAATCGGCGTCTTCTATGACGCCCTCCCGAAGACATGCCGCGGCTTCGTTCAGCATCGGCAAGACCAATCGGTCCTCGAGATCGGGCGGAATCTCGGCATTCTGCGCCCGCGTGCGCACCGGTTTGCCCTCCCGCCATACGTAGAAGCCTTCGCCGCTCTTGCGCCCGAACTTCCTTTGGTCCACCAGTTTGAGCAGCACCTGCGGCACGGGCCGCCTAAACGCCTCGGCCAGAACGCGGCCGACGTGCAACGCGACGTCCAATCCGATCACGTCGGCGAGTTCAATCGGCCCCATGGGCATGCCGAAACGTGTGGCGGCATGATCGATGACCGCGGCGGGAATCCCATCCGCGAGCGCAAATAGCGCTTCGTTGATGTAAGGCATCAATATTCTATTCACGACGAAGCCTGGCGCGCTTTTGCACGGTAGCGGCAGCTTGTCGAGCTTGCGAGCGAACGAGGCCGCAGCCCGGGCGACCTCGGCCCGAGTGACCGGACCTTGCACGATCTCCACCAATTGCATCTGAGCCACGGGGTTGAAGAAGTGAATCCCGACCAGCCGGCCCGGATCCTTAAGTCCTTCGGCCAAGGTTTCGATCTTGATGCTGGATGTGTTGGTTGCCAATACCGCATTCGGTTTGAGCCGCGGTTCGATTTGCGCGTACAAGGCGCGCTTGGCGTCGGCATCTTCGACGATGGCCTCGATGAGAACGTCCGCATCCGTCACCCCGGCACCGGCCACATCCATGCGCAGGCGGGATAAGGCCTCGGCGGCGGCCCCCGGCGCGTTCAGGCGCTTGTCGAAGTACGCCTTGGCGCGTGCAAGCGCCGGTTGGATCAACGCCTCACTGCGGTCCTGCAGCGTCACGCGCAAGCCGCGCAGTGCCGCCCACGCCGCAATGTCGCCGCCCATGACGCCGGCGCCGATGACGTGTACGTGCCGAAAATCAATTTGCGGCTTGCCGCCGAGCCCTTTGAGGCGATCCTGCAGCAGAAACACCCGGACCAGATTGCGCGACGTCGGCGAGCACATGAGCGTGCCGATGGATCGTGCCTCGGCCTCATAGCTCTCGGCACCGGCGGCGCCATAGTGCTGCCATAATTCGAGAATTACATAGGGAGCGGGGTAGTGTTCGCGCGGCACCTTTTCCCTCAACGAGGCAGCAGCCTTGCGGGCGACAAACGGCCGCACTGCCTCGAGGTTCAATAGTTTCTCGACGAACGGCGCGGTCTTGATCGCGGGCGGCTGCTGCAGCAGGCGTTTGGCACGAGCCTTGAGTTCGGCCGGCGCCACGAGTTCATCGAGCAGACCGACCTCGAGCGCGCGCGCACCCTTGAACGGCTTGCCCTTGAGCATCAACTCCATGGCCGGACGCACGCCCATGAGCCGAACGGCGCGCACGGTACCTCCGAATCCGGGATGTATGCCGAGCAGCACTTCCGGAAGCCCCAGCGACAATTTCGCGTCATCGGCGCCGATTCGATAGCGGCAGGCGAGGGCCAGCTCCAAGCCGCCGCCCAACGCGAATCCATGCACGGCCGCGACGCTGGGGCAGGGCAGATGCTCCAGCCGATCGAGCACGGTCTGCCCGGCGCGCACCAGCGAGTAACCGTCCTCCGGAGTGCGAACGTTCAAGAATTCCTTGATGTCGGCGCCCGCAACAAAACCGTTGGCTTTGGCGGAACTCACCACCACACCGGCCGGACGCATCCCGGGCAGCTGATCCAAGGCGCCCGCCAAATCGCGAAGCACGGCCGCCGATAAAACGTTGGTCGAGGCCCCCTGGACGTCGCATGTCAGCCAGGCGATGCGCTCGGAGTCCACTTCCAAGCGCCAGCTGCCGATCTGCGTCATGGATTACGCGGCCTTAAGAACATGTTCGTGGATCGTGAAATCGCAAATCAGCGGCAAATGATCGGATAGCTGGATGTCCGGCATTTCGAATCGAGTCACCTCTATTTGCGCACTGTGCAGAATGAAGTCGAGCTCCTTTCGCGGACTCCTGCTTGGATAGGAGGGCAGACCGCGCGCATTGGCGTTGGTCAGTCCCGCCGCCTGCATGAACAGGTAAAGCTCGTTATCTCCCCAGTAGGTGTTGAAATCCCCGGCGACGATCACGGGTTTGCTGGTCTTGCGCACCAGATCGTACAGCGAGCGCAGTTGGTACTGCCGATGCCGATATTTGAGCGACAGATGCACCAGGAAGATCGCGATGTCGTCCAACTCGAGCTCTATGATGAGCCGCTTGATGCCGGTGTCGAAATAATGGAATCGTTCGCCGCGGACCCGGGGCGCAGCGAGAAACGCATTCGCTTGTTTGCGCACGATAGGCACCAGCTGATTCAGCGAGGACACGCCGTACTTGCACTCGAAGGTGGAGTAATGGCCGAGCGAGCGGGCAATGAACTCCGCCTGATTGACCATTCCCGTGCGGATTGAGCCCGTATCGACCTCGATGAGGCCCACCACGTCCGGGTCCTGATGCTTGATGAACTCGGTAATCTCGGACAGCACCTGCGGGTTCGAGCGCAAATACCCGGCCCCCGGCACCGGAAGGTGGAACGCCGGGCCGGTGCCGGTCGCGTAGCGGATGTTATAGAGCAGCAATCGCACCACCGGCATTGTATCGGCGCGCAGTGTTTCGCGCATGACCATTGTCGAGCTACACTAGGGGTCCATGTCGAGTTCTGTAAACCCGATTCGCCTATTCGTCACCCACAACTGGGAAGAGAACGACGACTACACGCGCGTGTTCGAATATCTGGAGGCACCGGGCACTTTCTATTACGTCAATACCAGTCAGCCGCACGCGAAGCGGCCCATCGACAAGGAAAGCCAGCGCGAGGATTTGCGCCGGCAAATAGCGCCTTGCGAGGTGGTCGTGGTGTTGCCCACGGTTTACCGGGCCGCGCCCGATTTGGTCCAATTCCAAATGACCTTTGCCAAGGCGGCCGAGCGGCCGATCGTCGCCATGGAGAATTTTGGATCCACCGAACCGCTGCCCAAGGCCATCAAGGATTTGGCGGACGAGGTCAGCGCATGGACCGCGCGCAGCTTAATCGACGCATTGCGCCGGCAAGCGCGCCATCAAGAGACGACGCGCTGGGACACGATTGAATTCAAGCTCGATTGACGGCCGTGGGCGTCGAAGATGGCGTTCTGCCGGTCAGCTGGCGGCGGTGAGCACCGCAATTTCGAAGTCGGTCGCGGCGTGGTCCACATCGACGCTGCGCAGCTGAACCACCGAAGCGCTTTGACGCGAGGTATTCGCCTCAGCCCGGCACATCAGTCCGAAGATTTCCACGATGAGCGCCGCACAGTCATCGGCCTCTTGATTCGACATCTTGCGCACCGACGCGGCAACCGCGTCCTCTCCGCGCAAGGGTTGCACGCCCGCCAAGCTGCGCATGACCTGTGAAAACGATTCGCGCGCCTCATTGGGAAGCTGATCCTCGGCCACGGAGGCGAGATGGCGTCGATAGGCCGAAATCAATCGTTGCTTGATCGGGGTCGAACGAACCAATTCCAAGGTCGCAAAGTGAAAATTCTCCCACGCGCTCATCATGTTAACCCCATGGACGGAAGCCAAAACTTAAAGTCGTTTCGAGGTTCCCATGTTCCTCGGAATCTTGCTAAATCAATATGCTGCGATTGGAATATACAAGACATTCGACAAAACGCAACGCGCACTTTGTCAAGGTTTTGAGATATGCAGAGGGGGGATTGTGGACTGTTTCCGGCGCGGATTACTTAATCCGGCAGGCGATTTACTTGATCTTAGATTAGCTAACGACCGTAATTTATTGAATATAAGAGATAATTGTTACGTTAGTCGAGCGGCATATTGGCGCGCTCGGGAGAATGCGTGGCGCCGATCAGCATGTAGACCGCGGGCACGACGAACAGGGTGAACAGCGTGCCGATCGCGAGGCCGCTGGAGATCACGAGCCCGATCGCATAGCGGGATTCGGCGCCGGCGCCGCGCGCCAACACCAAGGGGATCACCCCGAGCACCATCGCCGCCGTGGTCATCAATATAGGGCGCAGCCGCACGCTCGCCGCCCTCACAATGGCGGCGCGCTTGGATTTGCCGCTTTGCTGCTCTTCGTTCGCGACCTCGACGATCAGAATGCCGTGTTTGCTGATGAGGCCGATCAAGGTCACCAAGCCGACCTGCGTGTAGATGTTCAACGTGGCGCCGCCTACGCCGATGGCAATGAAGATCAATGCGCCGGCAATGGACAGGGGTACCGAGATCAGAATCACGAGCGGATCGCGGAAGCTTTCGTAGAGCGCGGCCAACGTCAAGAATGCGATGATGATCGCGAATCCGAATGTGGCCATGACGCCGCCCGATTCCTGAACGAACTGGCGCGTTTGGCCGCCGAAATCGATGCTGTAGCCCGCGGGCAGCGTCCGTGCGGCGAGATCGCGCAAGTAGTTGAGCGCTTCGGCCTGCGACACGCCGAGCGCGGCCACGCCCGACAAAGTGGCCGAGTTCAATTGCTGAAAATGATTCAATGTCTCGGGCACGGTCTCGGTGCGGATCCGGGCGACCGTCGACAATGGAACCGGTACGCCGCCGATATTGGCGATCGGATAGTCGAGCAACTGGCTGGCGTTCAAGCGCGATGCCCGTTCGACCTGCGGAATGACTTTGTACGAGCGGGTCTGCATGCTGAAGTAGTTGACGTAGCCGCCGCCGAGGAGGCTGCCGAGCGAGGAGCCGATCTGAGTCATGGTCAAACCGATCTGCGCCGCCTTGTCGCGGTCGATTTCGATGACCGATTGAGGGAGGTCGTATTTCAAATCGCTGTCGAGGAACATGAAGGTTCCGCTCTTGTTCGCGGCATCGAGAAATGCCCGCGACACCTCGTTCAAGCGCAGCGGCGGTTCGGTGGTCTTGATGGCGAATTGCACCGGCAATCCGAAGGCGCCGGGCAGGGAGGGCAGCTGAAAGGCCGCGATTTTCGCCCCGGCAATCGCGTTCAAGCTCTGTTGCACGCTGCCTTGAATCGCGGTCGCGCCCGGGCGCTGCGAGAACGGCGTCAGCAATAGGCCGGTGAACGAGCGGTCCGGCGTTTCGAACTGAAAGACTTGCCGGACGCCCTGTTGAGCCTTCAACAGCTTGTACGCCGCGGCACCGTACAGGAGCTTGCGCTGCAGCGTCGCATCGGGTGCGTACGTCGATTGCGCCGCCACGAAGCCGGTGTCTTCCTGCGGCGCCAGCTCGCTCTTGGCGCTGTGATACAGGAGCGCAATGCTGATCAGCACGATGACCACGAACACGGCCGTCACCGGCGTGAAATCGAGACTGCGCTCGAGCCGGCGCTGGTAGCCGTTGCGCAAACGCTCGAACTGGGTGTCGATGAAGGCGACGGTGCGGTTCTCCCAGCCTTTCTCGCCGGCGTGATGCGGCTTCAGCAGCTTCGAGCACATCATGGGTGAGAGCGTGAGTGCGATGATTGCCGACACGGTGACCGCCCCGGCGAGCGAAAACACGAATTCGGTGAACAGTGCACCCGTGAGGCCGCCCTGAAGTCCGATCGGAACATAAACCGCCAGCAACACCACCGTCATGGCGATGATCGCGGTGCCCAACTCGCGCGCCGCCTGCACGGCCGCGGCCAGCGGCGACATGCCGTCCTCCAGGTGGCGGTTGACGTTCTCGACCACGATGATGGCATCGTCGACCACCAGTCCGATCGCCAGCACGAGTGCCAATAATGTCAGCAGATTGATCGAAAATTTCAGGGCCAGCATGACCGCCAGCGCGCCGATCAAGGACAGCGGAATGGCGATGACGGGGATCAATACCGAGCGCGGCGAGCCCAGGAAGGCGAATATGACCAGCATGACGATGACGAGCGCCTCGACCAGAGTGACGACAACCTCATGGATGGAGGCGTTCACGAAATCGGTCGAGTCATAGACAATGCGGGCTTCCAGGCCCTGCGGCAGCTGGGATTGAATTTCCGGAAATACGGCCTTCACGCCCTTGACCACGGTCAGCAGGTTCGCGGAGGGCGCGATCTGGATGCCGATGAATACCCCGGTGTTGCCGTTGAACAGGACCCGCGACTCGTAGCTGTCGGCCCCCAAAGTGACTTGGGCCACGTCGCTCAAGTGAACATTGACGCCGTTGACCGATTTGATGACGAGATCGCGAAATTCGCTTAGGGAATGCAGGCTCGTGGTGGAGGTCAGGGTCACCTGAATCATTTGACCCTTGGTATTGCCGACCGCCGAAACGTAGTTGTTGCCGGCCAGCGCGGTCGCGACATCGCTCGCCGTCAAGCCGAGCGCGGCCAATTTTTTCGGGTCGAGCCAGGCGCGCAATGAAAAGGTCTGGCCGCCGAGGATTTCCGCCGTCTGCACCCCTTCGACCGCCTGCAGCTTCGGCTGCACGACACGCGTCAGATAATCGGTGATCTGATTCGCGGCAAGCGTGCTGCTGGTGAAGCCGATGTACATCGCATCGATGCTTTGTCCGATTTTGATGGTGATGGTCGGCAGCAGGGAGCCGGCTGGGAGCTGGTTCAGGACCGAGTTGACCTTGATGTTGATCTCGGCAGCCGCCTTCGAAGTGTCGTAGTTTTGGCGCAGATTCACCGTGATGGTACTCGTGCTGTTCTTGCTGCTCGAGGTCATGTAGTCGATGCCGTTCGCTTGGGCGACCGCCGTCTCGATCGGCGTGGTGATGTAGCCCGCAATCGACTCCGGATCCGCGCCCGGAAAGCTGGTCGTTATCGTGACGACGCCATTTTCCGTTTTCGGATACTGGAGAACCTGCAGCGCGCTGAATGAGCGCAGCCCGAGCACCAGAATGAACAGGCTAACGACCGAGGCGAGCACCGGTCGGCGAATGAATATATCGGTGAATTTCATGCGGCGACGCCGGTGCTATTCGTTCGGGGGCATCGGATTGGCCTCATCCGTGGGCTGCACCGAGTTGTTGATGACGACCGCGGAGCCGTTGCGCAGCTTCATTTGTCCCGCAGACACCACCACTTCACCCTCGTTGACGCCGCTCTCGACCGCCACCTGGTCGCCGCGCATATCGCCGAGCGTAACGAACCGCTGCTGGACCGTGTCGTGGGCGCCGCCGCCGCGTTTCACCACGTAGACCGTATTACCGTAAGGGTTATAGGTAATGGTGGTTTGTGGCAGGGTGATTCGGCTCGCCGCAGCGCCCGCATCGACCGCGACGGCGGCGAACATGCCGGGCACCAGCCGCCTATCGGCATTGTGGAGGGACGCGCGCACTTGAATGTTACGGCTCGCGGTGTCGACCTTGGAATTGATGGATTCGATGACGCCGTTGAAGTGCATTCCAGGATAGGTGTCGACCGTGGCGGTGACCGTCCCGCTGATCTTGATTTGCTTGAGCGCCTGCTGAGGGAGGTAGAAATCGATGAGTATCGGATCGAGCGCCTGCAACGTGACGACGGGCGTGCCCGCGCTCAGATACTGTCCGAGATCGACCTGGCGAATGCCCAGCCGGCCGGCGAACGGCGCCTTGACGATCTTTTCCTCCATCAGCGCCTGCTGCGCCGCCACTTGCGCGCGGGCGGACTTCAGGGTCGACACATCCGTGTCGAGAGTCGCCTGACTGATCGCCTGCGCGGCGAATTGCTCTTGGTCGCGCTTGTAGGTTTGGGCGGCGAGTTCGGCTGCCGCTTCCAATTGCTGCAGTTTGGCGAAATCGTCGTTCGGCTTGAGCCGCAGCAGCACCTTCCCGGCCGGCACTTCGTTGCCGGAATCGAACGCGATCTCATCGACCACGCCGGAAGCCTGGGCGGATAAATCGGCGCCGCGTACGGCGCGCAACGTGCCCACCGCCTGCATCTGCGCCTGCCATTGGGTCACCGTCGCCGTGACCGTGGAGACGCTCACGGGTGCGCTCGCCCCCGCGCTCATGTGCTTCCTGATCATCGAGGCGATGAAGGCTTGCCAGCCAAAAATTCCGCCGAGCACGACCGCTATGGCCAGAATCATGATGACGAGGGGTTTGATCATTCCCTTGAACTTGACGGGCGTGCCGTCCTGAGGCGTGGCGGATTGCATGATGTTCGCGGAGATCCTTAAGGAGAAGCGGTTGAATTGGCGGCGATGTCGGCGCGGTTCCACCAACCGCCGCCCAACGCCTGAAACAGCGCTGCGGTGTCCGCGTAGCGCTGCGCGCGCGCCTTGACCAGAGCCACGGCGGCCGACTGATAGATTTGTTGTGCGGTCAATACCTGTAGAAAGCTGGTGCCGCCGGCCTTGTACTGCGCCTGCACCAGCTCGAGGCTGCCCGCCGCCGAGCGTTCGGCGGTGGTTTCGGCCGCGAGCGCATCGGCATCGCCCTGCAAGGCATACAGGGAATCGGAAACATTTCGAAACGCGACGAGGACCGTGGCTTTGTAATTGGCGGCCGCTTCCTGCGCGGCGGCCACCGCGGCGCGGCGCTCATGCACCAGCTGTCCGCCCTTGAATATCGGCTGCGTCACGGAGGCGGCCAGCCTCCAAACGATCGAGCTGGGCGAAAACATATCCGCGAATTTCACCGCGGCGCCGCCGTAGCTGCCGGTCAGCGTCAATTGCGGCATCAGGTTGGCGGTGGCCACGCCGATCTGCGCCGTGGCCTGGTGCAGTAATGCCGAATACTGGCGCACGTCCGGGCGCTGCTCGACGAATTTCGACGGCAGGCTCACCGGCAGGTCGGTCGGTAAGCTGAGCGAATCGAGATGGAATTCTGCGCCGGCGTAGTCGGCGGGCAGGGATCCCACGTAGGTCGAGAGGAGATTGCGCTGCTGCGCGAGCTGCGTGCGCAGCGGCGGCAGGGTGGCGAGAGTCGCTTGCAGGGTCGCTTGTTGCTGCAGCACGTCGGCGCGCGAAGCGCCGCCCGCATTGACGCGCAGCCGCGTGATGTCGAGCTGCATTTGCTGCGCGCGCGCGATGTCTTCGGTCGCGGCGATTTGCGCCCGCAGCGAACCCTCGGCGATCGCCGCCGTGACCACATTGGCGGTGAGGGTGAGGTAGCTGGCCTCCAATGCGAATCGCGCATAGTCCGCCTGCGCCTGCATCGCCTCGATCTCGCGGCGTACGCCGCCGAAGGCGTCGAGCGTATAGGACACGTTCACCGATGCGCTGTTCAAGGTGTACAGATACCCCGAGCCCTGTTGCGGCAGGCCAAATTCCGCGGCCGAGCTCCTGGCGCGTTCGGCCTGGTAATTCGCCGAAACGCTCGGATAAAGCGTTCCGCGCTGCGCCGCCACGTTCTCATTCGCCTGGCGCAAAGAGGCTTGTGCGGCCTGCAAAGTCGGGTTGTTCTTCAGGGCCTGCTCGATGAGCCGGTTGAGCTCGGGCGATTGGAACAGCGCCCACCATTGGCCCGGAATGTCCAAACCTTCGACGAAATGCTGGGCGTCGCCGCCGGGCATCGGCGCCGATGCGGTGTGCTCCGCAAGCTGGCCCGCGGGAACGAAGCCCGGGCCCTCGGGCGCGGGCGGCGGCTTGAAATCGGGGCCGGCCGCGCACCCCGCGAGCGCGCAGACGAACATGCCCGCAAGGCGGCGCTTGGCTCGTTGGATCATGGGTTGCCGGTCACCATCGGATTAGGCATCGACGCGGGTGTCCGCGCCATTGAGGAAAGTCTCGACCACCTGATTCAGGCAAGTCGCGAAAAATGGCATCTGTTGTATTCCTTTGCAAGAAGTATTTGCAGATTATAAAGTATAGTCATAAAATATTCATATTGGAACAATTAGTGGACTAATGAATAATCAACCTCCCTCGCAATGTGACATGCTGGAGGCGAGCCTCGGGCGCCTGCGAAGCCGGATGCCCGAAACGCCCATTGCGGCGATCTTGCTGACCCGCCTGCTGCTCAACATCGGTCGCGGCATGGGCGGCATGTTGGAACAGCAGATTCGTCCCTTCGGGCTGGCGGAGGCGGAGTTTCGGGTGCTGACCGCGCTGTTCTCCCAGCCGGAG
>Ga0209048_10002817_pt1 | contig 17043 bp, 18 predicted proteins | sample FrelakmetCRP12CR_FD_187146 | JGI IMG/M metagenome (GOLD analysis project Ga0209048, IMG submission 187146) | Freshwater lake sediment microbial communities from the University of Notre Dame, USA, for methane emissions studies - CRP12 CR (SPAdes)... | ecosystem: Environmental > Aquatic >... | reverse complement strand
ATGAGCGGAAGGATCGGGCGACGTAGTCTGGTCATGACAATCTCCATGGAAGCGAAGCGTGGGGGCGGATGGTCGCGCGAGTGCCGGCGCGTCGGAGCGAAGCGGCCGGTCCGGCGACGAATCGTGATCTAATGAAGGGCAACATTTTCGGGGAGGAAGCGATGTTCGACATCGGGTGCTTGAGGGCGAGGATCGTCCTGGCAATGGGTGTCCTGCTCGTGGCGGCCTCGCTGCCGCTCGCGGCGCACGCGCAGGCGTATCCGGGCAAGCCGATCCGCATCATCGTCCCCTATCCCGCGGGCGGCGCTGTCGACATTATCGCGAGAATCGTCGGCCAGCCGCTGTCCGAGGCGCTGAAGCAGCCGGTGATCGTCGACAACCGTCCCGGAGCGAGCGCGAACATCGGCATGGAGCTCGCCGCCAAGGCCGCCCCGGACGGCTACGTGCTGCTGATGGCGTCGAACGGCATCGCGACCAACATGGCGCTCTTCCCGAACCTCGCGTTCGACGGGCGCCGCGATTTCGCGCCGGTTGCGCGGATCGGCTTCGCGCCGCTCGTGATCGTCGTGCCCGCCGCGTCGCCCGCCAAATCGCTGAAGGATCTGATCGCGCAGGCGAAGGCCGAGCCCGGGAAGCTCACCTATGCGTCGGCGGGCAACGGCAGCTCCGGTCACCTGGCCGGCGAGCTCCTCAAGTCGTCGGCGAAGATCGACGTCCTCCACGTTCCGTACAAGGGCGGCGCGCCGGCCATCACCGATCTGCTCGGCGAGCGGATCTCGTTCATGCCGATCAATCCCGTCGAGGTGATCGCGCACATCCGGTCGGGGCGCCTGCGCGCGCTCGCCGTGGGGAGCGACAAGCGCGTGCCGCTCCTGCCCGACGTGCCCACGGTGGCCGAAGCAGGATTGCCGGGATTTGATGCGACCGTGTGGTGGGGGCTGGTCGCTCCCGCCGGCACGCCGCGGGACGTCGTCGCGAAGCTCAATGCCGAGACGAACAAGGCGCTGGCCGATCCGGCCATCGTCGGCAAGCTCGGGGACCTCGGGGTGGTCGTCACCGCAGGCACGCCGGAGCAGTTCGCGGCGTTCATCCAGGCGCAGACCGAGCTCTGGTCGGGCGTGATCAAGGCTGCGGGCATCAAGCCGGACTGACCGGCGTCGGCGCGAGTGCCCGCGTGCGTGCGGGCGTTCCGCTAGACGATGCCGAGCGCGCCCAGGCCCGCCGCCGCGGCGAGCATCCACAGCGGATGCAGGCGGGTGCCCAGACTGAGCAGCGCCGTCGCGCCGGTGATCGCGTACGCGGCCTCGTTGTGGTCCGTCATTCGCGTCAGCACGTAGCCCGACGAGAGCACGAGGCCGACCGTGATCGGCTCCAGCCCGCGCTGGATCGCGATTCGCAGCGGCGCGTCGCGGAAGCGCTCCCAGACGTTCGCGACGAAGTACGTGAGCGCCGACGATGGCCCGCACATCGCCACCATCGCGACCAGCGCGCCGGCGATGCCGGCCGCCTTCCAGCCGATCAGGCTCACGATCAGCACGTTCGGCCCGGGGGCCGCCTGCGCGAGCGCGAACATCTGCGAGAAGTCGGCGTCGGTCAGCCAGTGGTGGACGTCGACCACGCGCAGGTGGATTTCCGGAATGATCGCGTTGGCGCCGCCGATCGACAGCAGCGACAGCACCATGAACTGCAGCGCCAGCTCGAAGAGCACCGGGGAAATCACCCGCGCCTCCACCAGCTGCACGCGACCGCCACCGGCACCAGCGCAGCGAGAACCCACAGCAGCGGCTGCCGCGCGACGCCGATCGCGGCGAAGGCGACGACGGCGACGGCGACCTGCCAGGGCGTCCGGCGGATCGTCTTGCCCATCTTCAGCGCCAGCGCCACCACGAGCCCCGACGCCGCGGCGGAGACGCCGTTGCACGCGCCGCGCACGGCCTCGACCTGCGCGAACTCGGCGAAGACCATCGCGAGCAGCAGGACGAGCGCGATGGGCAGGAGCATCAGCCCGAGAACCGCGGCGATCGCGCCGACCGGCCCCTGGAAGCGGCGGCCGACGATGATCGAGACGTTGGCGATGTTCGGCCCCGGCAGGAACTGCGACAGCGAGAGGACTTCGTTGAACTCCCTGTCCGTCAGCCACGCGCGCCGCTCGACGAGCATGCGGCGGGCGAACGGAAGCACGCCGCCGAAGCCGGACATGCCGACCTTGAGGAACTCGGTGAACAGCGCGCGGGTCGTCACGCGCAGGACCGGGGGCGGGGCGTCGGCGGAAGGGATGGCGTTCATGATTTCGTCGTTCGCGAGAGAAACCGGCACGCCCGGGTGAAAAACAGAAAGCCCCGATTTCTCGAGGCTTTCTGGAGTGTCTGGTGGAGACCAGGAGAATCGAACTCCCGACCTCCGCGTTGCGAACGCGGCGCTCGCAACTCCTGGTTCCACCAAGCCTTCAGCCGCCAGCGATACTTTGGCAAGATCCGGTTTCAGGCGGCTCCACCGTCAATGGGTACACCCGATGGAGACACCTTCCGGGCAATGCTGCACTGGGCCGCGTGGCCTGTCAAACATCAGCTGATCGGCTTTGAATCCCGCTCGTTGCGCGATCGGTGACGCCGAAGGCAGCCACGCATTTGGCCAACGATCCGCCTGCCTGAACGCGGCGCGCCATCGGAAGAACTGTGTGCCGGCGAACAGACGGATGCCCGTGTGGCTGCTGCAATACATCCTGCGCTCTACTCTGCCGAACCGGCACGACCTCGGCACTCTGGATCTGATTCACGAATGAACGACGATTCCAAAGCCTGCCCGGTCTGCGGCGAAACCATCAAAGCCGTCGCCATCAAGTGCCGTTTCTGCAATACGGATCTGGCGGCCTTCGCATTGTCGCGCGAGGCCGAGGTGGAAAAGCCGCTGTTCGCCGGCCACCCTGCCGTGATCCATAGCGCCTGGCAGTGGATCGTCGTGGTGCTGACGCTCGGCATCGCAGTGGCCTTTTACTGGGTCAAGAGCCTCGCAACGAGCTACGAGATCACTACACAGCGCGTGAGGATCGAGCGCGGCATCTTCTCGAAGATCAAGGACGGCATCGAGCTGTTTCGCGTCGATCACTTTGATCTGCACAAGCCCCTGGGAATGAGGCTTGCAGGATACTGCCTGCTGCATCTCCGCTCATCGGACACCAGCTTTGAAACCGTGATCCTCTACGGCATCCCGAATCTGGAGGGGCTCGCCGATACGCTGCGCGAGTGCTCGTTGCGCGAGCGCACCCGACGACGCGTGACCACTCTCGTTCAGGCGTGACGGCGCAGCCGGGATCTACGGCGGAACGTTCGGAGACGCCATCGACAGCCGCCCGCTCGTCCACGATGAAGCGGTGTGGAATGGATAAGTCGTGATTCCGAGCGCGCATTCGACCTGACCCTGCCCGAAAGAGAATACGGCCCCCTGACCAGGATCACGGTCACAATGGCGTGGCTCGCTTTCGCCATGTTCGGGCCGGGAATGCTCCGGTCAGCAAAGAAAGGCAGCCCGCGGCAAGCCACGGGATCAGCGGCAAGAATGCGAATATTTCGAGGTGATGCACAGCCGGAAAGGTCTGCGGTGCGCGTCCTCCACCCTATTGCGGCCGAATTCTTGAATCCGATGCGGAAACCATGAAAGCCAATACACTCACGCCGGAACTGCTCCGGCAGATGGATGCCTACTGGCGCGCGGCCAACTACCTGTCGGTCGGCCAGATCTATCTACGCGACAATCCGCTGCAAGAGCGCCCTCTGGCACTGGCGGATGTGAAGCACGCGCTCCTGGGACACTGGGGCACCACGCCGGGGCAGAACTTCATCTATGTGCATTTGAACCGAGTCATCAAGAAATACGACCTCGACATGATCTACGTGTCGGGACCGGGGCATGGCGGCCCCGCTGTCGTAGCCAACACCTACCTGGAGGGTACTTACAGCGAGGTCTATCCCGACATCAGCCAGGACGAGGCCGGGCTGCGGAAGCTCTTTGCGCAGTTTTCTTTTCCCGGGGGCATTCCCAGCCACGCATCGCCGGAGTGCCCCGGCTCGATTCACGAAGGCGGCGAGCTGGGCTATTCGCTCAGCCATTCGTTCGGCGCGGTGTTCGACAATCCCGATCTCGTCGTTGCCTGCGTCGTCGGCGATGGCGAGGCGGAAACCGGGCCGCTGGCCACGGCGTGGCATTCCAACAAGTTTCTCGATCCGGCCACCGACGGGGCGGTATTGCCGATCCTGCATCTCAATGGTTACAAGATTTCCAATCCGACCCTCCTCGCTCGCATCAGCCGCGAGGAATTGGAACAACTGCTTCGCGGCTACGGGTGGACGCCGCACTTCGTCGAAGGTCACGAGCCCCGGGCGATGCACGAAGCCATGTCCGCGACGCTCGACGGGGTCGTGGAGCGGATCAGGCAAATCCAGCAGGACGCCCGCTCCCGCGGCACGGTCACGCGTCCGCGCTGGCCAATGATTGTCCTGCGTTCCCCCAAAGGCTGGACGGGGCCGAAGGTCGTCGACGGCCTGCAGGTTGAAGGTACCTTTCGCTCGCACCAGGTGCCGCTCTCCGACCCGGCCACCCATCCCGAGCATCTCAAGCTGCTGGAAGACTGGCTGAGGAGCTATCGGCCGGCGGAGCTCTTCGACGAGCGGGGACGCCTGAAACCGGAACTGGCCGCACTTGCGCCCACGGGCGAACGACGCATGGGCGCGAATCCGCACGCCAATGGCGGCATCCTGCTCCGGGACTTGCGGATGCCGGATTTCCGCGACTACGCGTTCGACGTGCCCTCACCGGGGGTGCGCGGCATCGGCGACACCCACGTGCTCGGACGATTCCTGCGCGATGTGGCGAAGCTGAACATTGAGCAGCGGAATTTCCGGGTCTTCGGCCCTGACGAAACGCTCTCCAACGGCCTTGAAGCCCTCTTTGAAGTGACGCAACGCCAATGGGAGGCGACAACCCTGCCGAACGATGAATTTCTCGCCCCCACCGGTCGGGTAATGGAAATGCTCAGCGAGCACCAGTGCGAGGGATGGCTCGAGGGATACCTGCTGACCGGGCGGCATGGACTCTTCAACTGCTACGAGGCGTTCATCCATATCGTCGATTCGATGTTCAACCAGCATGCCAAGTGGCTGAAGGTCACGTCGCGCGTGCCGTGGCGCCGGAAGATCGCCTCGTTGAACTACCTTCTGGCCTCGCACGTCTGGCGTCAGGATTACAACGGCTTTACCCACCAGGATCCCGGTTTCATCGACCACGTCGTGAACAAGAAGGCCGAGGTCGTGCGTGTCTACCTTCCACCGGATGCCAACTGCCTGCTGTCGGTGATGGACCACTGCCTGCGCAGCCGTCATTACGTCAACGTCGTGATCGCCGGCAAGCACCGGGCACCGCAGTGGCTGACCATGGACGCCGCCGTCAAGCACTGCACCGAGGGCATCGGCATATGGCAGTGGGCCAGCAACGACCAGGACGTTGCGCCCGACGTGGTCATGGCCTGCTGCGGCGACGTGCCCACGTTGGAGACGCTCGCCGCCGTGTCCATCATGCGCAGGCATCTGCCCGAACTGAAAATCCGCGTGGTCAATGTCGTCGACCTCATGAAACTGCAGGCGCCAACGGAGCACCCGCACGGATTGACGGACATCGATTTCGACGAGCTCTTCACCAAGGACAAGCCGGTCATCTTCGCCTTCCATGGCTATCCGTGGTTGATCCACCGGCTTACCTACCGCCGTACCAACCACGACAACTTCCATGTTCGCGGCTATAAGGAAGAGGGCACGATCACCACGCCGTTCGACATGACGGTGTTGAACGATCTGGACCGCTTCCACCTCGTCATGGACACCATCGACCGCCTGCCGCAGACGGGCGACAAGGGGGTCTATCTGAAGCAGCAACTCAGGGACAAGCTCGTCGAGCACAAGCAATACATCGACAGGCACGGAGAGGACCTGCCGGAAATCCGCCAATGGGTCTGGAGCGCAACCTACGCAGGCAGTCCGGCGTAAATCGCGCAGGCGTATGGGCGAATGCTCGCACTGCGAACGACTCCGGACGAATCCAAAGCCGCGCAAGCCTGGCCCGCATCGACTCGGTCCTGGCAGGTGTCGACTGCATGAGTCCCTGCACGGACATCGAAAGCGCTTCCGGTTGCCGATGTCGGCCTGTCGCGGAGCACAATGGCGAGTGACATGCCGGCCCGGCGATGGCGGACGTCGCCACGCCGGGTCACACGATCCTCAATCCTGCGAACGATGATCCGCGATGAATGCAAGTCACTCGGCCTCTCGGAAATCAGGACCATGCCGATGAATCACGGAAACCATACTTTGGCGACGACACACGGAACAGGCAAGGATGAGTTGCGGAGAATCGCGCACGAGGCGATGCTCCAGCGCGGGCTGCTGCCTGACTTTTCACCCGCCGTCATTGCCCAGACCAACCAGATTGTTCAGGCTGCCTCGGCGTCGAGCTCCGCGATTCGCGATTTGCGCGGGCTGCCCTGGGTGTCGATCGATAACGACGACTCTCGCGATCTCGATCAGCTCTCGGTTGCCGAGCCCGCGGCGGATGGTGCGGTGAAGATCCTCGTCGCCATTGCCGACGTCGACGCGTTGGTAAGAAAGGACTCCGCCATCGATGGACACGCGTGGACCAACACGACCTCCGTCTATACGGCCGCAGAGATCTTTCCCATGTTGCCGGAGAAGCTGTCGACCGACCTCACATCGCTAAGCGAAGGTCAGGAGCGGCTGGCAAACGTCGTGGAGATGGTGATTGGCACCGACGGCGCGGTGATGAGTTCCGACATCTATCAGGCGATCGTCCTTAATCGTGCCAGGCTTGCCTACAATGGGGTCGGCGCATGGCTCGAAGGGACCGCGCCCGCGCCGCCAAAGCTCGCGGCCGTTCCTGGGCTGGATGAACAGCTCCGCGTCCAGGATCGGGCCGCGCAGGCGCTGAGACAGGTGCGCCATGCGCATGGCGCACTGCGACTGGAGACGCTGGAAGTCCGGGCCGTATTCGACGACGGCGCGCTGGCCGATCTGCTGCCGGACGAAAAGAACCGGGCGAAGGAACTGATCGAGGACTTCATGATTGCGGCCAATGGCGTAACCGCAAGATTTCTCGAAAGGAAGGGTTTGCCATCGCTGCGCCGCGTATTGCATACCCCCAAACGCTGGGACCGGATCATCGCGCTGGCGGCCGAGTCAGGGGACCGGTTGCCGCCGACGCCGGACGCCGCCGCGCTGGATGCGTTCCTGACCAAACGCCGTCAGGCTGATCCGGCGCGCTTCCCCGACGTTTCGCTTTCTGTCGTGAAGCTGCTCGGCGCCGGCGAGTATGCGCTCGAAGTGCCCGGGCAGCCGTCCGAGGGGCACTTCGGACTGGCTGTAAGAGACTACACACATTCCACGGCACCGAACCGCCGGTTTCCCGACCTCGTCGCTCAACGCCTGTTGAAGGCGGCGCTCGCCGGGCAATCATCGCCCTACACCAACGACGAACTCACCACGCTCGCACGCCACTGCACCGACCAGGAAGACAATGCGGCCAAGGTGGAACGGCAGGTCGCGAAATCCGCAGCAGCGCTGCTCCTGTCGTCGCGGATCGGCGCGCGGTTCGATGCCATCGTGACCGGCGCGTCGGAAAAGGGAACATGGGCGCGCATTTCCGGGCCGACGACCGAAGGGCGAGTCGTACGCGGATTCGAGGGCCTCGATGTCGGCGACCGGGTGCGTGTGCAACTTGTCCACACCGATGTCGCACGCGGCTTCATCGACTTTGCGGCAGTGCACCAGCAAACATGAATTCAATTGATCGGCGGCACGGCGCTCCACCCGATTCCGGCAGTCTCGCACCGCTCGAGACGCTTTTCGAAACCGGGCGCGGTAGGGTACTGCCACTCCCGCCCAAGCTCGCGCGCCTGTACGGACGCCTCCGCATGCCGCTGCCGCGCGCAGGCCCACATGTCTACAGCAATTTTGTGACCACGCTGGACGGCGTCGTTTCACTCAATACGAAGGGGCACGCCAGCGGTGGCGACATCAGCGGATTCAGCACCCAGGACCGCATGGTGATGGGGCTGATGCGCGCGATTGCCGACGTGGTGATCATCGGCGCAGGCACGCTGTCCGCCGACCGTCGGCACGTGTGGACAGCCGCAGCCATCTTTCCGCAGCTCGCGGATGAATATCGACAGCTAAGCGAAGCGCTGGGCCAACGGGGGCCGCCGCTGAACGTTATCGTGAGCGGCAGCGGCAGGGTCGACCTGCGCTTGCCGGTCTTCACCTCCGGCAAGGTGCGAGCACTGATCATTACGACAACCGCCGGTGCAAAGCACTTGCACGAGCAAAGTGCGTCCGCATCGGTCGAAATCCGGGCAATTCGTGCCAGCGCGACTGCGATTCCGGCGACCGCCATCCTCGCCGAAGTATGCCGCGTACGCCCCGGCAGGCGAATTCTCGTCGAGGGAGGGCCGCGATTGCTCGGCGACTTCTACGCGGACCAACTCGTCGACGAGCAGTTCCTGACTCTCGCGCCGCAGATCGCCGGCCGCGATGCGGGTGACCGACGACTCAGCCTGGTCATGGGCAAGGTGTTCGCGCCGGGCGATCCGCTTTGGGGGACCATGATCGACGCGCGCCGCGGGACCCGCCACCTTTTCTTGCGGTACTCGTTTCGAGAATCCCGGCCCGGCCGGCGAACGGGCCGCAAATGACCCAAGGGTATCTGCTCTTGAACGCCGCTGGCGCCAATCGCGGGGACAGCGTTTGCGACGTGGCGGCAATCACCGCTCCGGCTTGGTCGGCGCCAGGCTCAACGGCATGCACGAAAGCGAGGCTCGCGTGGACGAGCATCGACGCACCGTCGTCGAGAACCAGGCCGCTTGCTGTCTGACGTGCGGTACCGCCGGAGCACTTCCGCCGTCGCGGCATAGCGCGTTGCGCGCGGCTCGCCAATCCGCCACTCGGACGGCGGTCACTTCCTTCCAGTCTCCCTGTTTTCCTTGTCAGGACGCCTGAGCAGCAGCGATGGGTCGGCCTTGACCTTGTCCGTCACCCCGCCGACGCTCGTCACGACTTTCTTGACCTGGTCCTCGATGGCCGAGAACTTTTCGACGACCTTCGGCAGATCTTCGAGCATCGCCTTGAGGCCGGCTCTTTCGGAGGGAATCTCGGGCACCTTGCCCTGGGGCGTGACCGCAAGCAGGGTCTTCGCCGCCGGGTCTCCGCCATTCAGTTCGATGAAGACGACACCGGTGATCCCCTTTAGCGCCAGACTGGCATGGGTATCGGTCCTGATCGGCGTTTCCTTGCGCAGCCTCACGTCGATTTGTACCAGGCGCGAATTTTCGGGATCGATGATCATCGATTTGACCGTGCCGACATCGATGCCCCGAAACTTCACGGCGTCGCCGACTGCGAGCCCGCTTACGGAATCGGGGAAATGGATGCGGTAGACCACGTCGTCATGGCGGCCGGGGCTTCCCAGCCACACGGCAAAAATGGCCGCGGCAATGGAGAAGCCGATGATGAACAGCCCCTCGAAGAAATAGTGCCGGTCAGTTTCCATGGTCCTTTTTCCTTGCTTTCATCGCGCCTTCCGCTCGCGGCCCGTGAAAGAATTCGTGAATCCACGGGTGGTCGGATTTCATCAGCTTCTCCGCGGTGTCGACGGTAATCTTCCTGTCGACCAGCACCGCGATGCGGCCGCAGACGGTAAACAGGGTCGTCAGGTCGTGCGTGACGATGACGACGGTGATGCCGAGGCTATCGTTGAGCTGCCGGATCAGCGCATCGATGCCGCTCGCGGCGATCGGGTCGAGATCGGAAGTCGGTTCGTCGAGAAAGAGAATCTTGGGATCGAGTGCCAGCGCCCGCGCGAACGCGGCGCGTTTCACCATGCCCCCCGACAGCGCGGAGGGAAACTTGATTCCGCTGTCGGCCGGCAAGCCGGCCAGCGCCAGCTTCATCGCCGCGATCTGTTCCTGGTCGTCGACCGGCAGTGTCGTGTGTTCACGCATCGGCACCATGATGTTCTGCGCCACCGACAGCGAGGAAAACAATGCCCCTTGCTGAAACAGCACGCCGATGAGAGACGCCCGTTCCGTCGCGCCGATGGATTGAACTGCCTTCCCATTGAGGCGAACTTCCCCGGCATTCGGCTGATGGAGGCCAACAAGCGTTTTCAGCAGGACCGACTTGCCTGATCCAGATCCACCGGCAATACCGATGATCTCGCCCCGCACGACATCGAGGCTGAGCTCGTCGTGGACCACCTGCTTGCCGAATCGGTTGACGATCCCTCGCGCGGAGAGGATCGGCTCGGCAGGTGCCCTGGCTCGGGTGGTCATACGCCAAGCCGTTCGAACAGTATGGAGAAGAACGCATCGAGCACGATCACCATGAAGATCGATTTCACCACGGCACGGGTGGTCTCCCGACCGACGCTCTCGGCCGAGCCGCTTACTCGGAGGCCGTGCATGCAGCCGATGATGGCGATGAAGAAGGCGAAGATCGGCGCCTTGAACAGCCCGACAAAGAGATCGCTGCCGACGACGACGTGCGGCAATCGTGTGAAGTATTGCGCAGGGGATACGTCGAGGAGGAATTTGGAAATGGCGGCGCCGCCGATCAGGCCCATGATGTCGGCGAAGAAGGTGAGCAGCGGCAGGGTGATGACAAGAGCGATCACGCGCGGCACCACCAGCACCTGCATGGGCTCGATCCCCATCACCTGGAGCGCGTCGACTTCCTCGCGCGTCTTCATGACGCCGATTTCGGCGGTGAAGGCCGAGCCCGAACGGCCGGCCACCATGATCGCCGTTATCAGCACGGCCATTTCGCGCAATACCGAAACGGCGACCAGATTGATCGTGTAGTCCTCGCCGCCAAAGGGACGCAGCTGTGCAACGCCCTGGTAGCCCAGGACGATCGCAATCATGATCGCCATCAAGCCGATGATGGGCAGCGCGTGGATCCCGGTTTCTGCAATGTGCCGGGAAATCGATGCCGGACGCAGGTATCCCGGGTGGAGCAGCGCATTGACCGTCCAGCTCGCCGCGCGGCCGACAAAGGTGATGAGGTCCAGCGCTTCGTGCCTGGCATCGTGTGCGCCTTTGCCAAGCTGGATGATGATCTGGCGCCACCGGGGAACGGAGGCGACCAGGGGTAAGGGCTTGAGTTCGAGCCCGCTGATAAGATCGAGCAGCGCCTGATGGTCGGCGCGGATGCCGGTAAGCACCACGCCCTTGTCACGCAACCCGCACAGGAACAGCGCACCCGGCGTATCCAGGCTGTCCAGCTTGGCGCCATCGAGCGAGCGCAAAGGTCCTTGCTGCGACCATGTCCTTAGGGCATTTCTTGTTTCGGCGAGCGTGGCTATGTCAAGAGCGCCCGCCAGCGCGAGTTGATCACCATCGCCGCTGACGACGACCGTTGGCCGGGAAGGATCCGCGGTGGCAGGCTGCTTGCTTGCACGCACACTGGTCATCGTTCGTCCGGGGCTCGATGGGAGCGGAATGAATTGATCGAATCAGGCTCGAGGGTTCCCGACCTCGGCACGTGCACATCGTTATCGCGCAGGGTACTCGCAGTACCAGGCAGGGCTCTGTGCGCCATCGCACGTGCCGTATCGCGTTCAATCGCCGACATGCCGATGATCCAGGAAAGCGGAATCCGGGCGAATGACCGCTCCTGGGCAGATAGGGTGGCCACGCGGATCGGCTGCTTCGGTCAAGGCTTGTGGGACGCCTGCCCCTGCGCGCGACTGTACGAGCACATGACGAAGCCACGCGGGCGGGCGTCGCGCGACGCTCATCGGAAGAGACCGCGGCATGCGCCGACGTGGCCCGGGGAGGCTAAGCGGCAATTGGGATCATCAACTCACAGCGGGCGAGGGTCTGCACGACGCTCATCGCCGCGTCGCAGCGTGGGCAGAGGAAGGTGGTCGGGCCGCCCGCGCGAGCCGCCGCGCGGGTCATGCTTGGTCACACCCCGTCGCGGCGGTCGTCCGTGCGCTTGCCCCATCGCGCCTTCAACTTGCGGTCCGCTCTGGGGGCGCTCCCATCACTTCTTGGCAGCTGCTTTCAGATCGGTGACGGCCTCTTTCAGGTCGCCAACGCCTTTCTGGATCTTGCCTTCGGCCTGCTTCTTCAGCCCTTTGGCCTGCTGCTCTTCGCTGCCTACCAGTTTGCCGACTTCTTCCTGGACCTTGCCGGCGATGTCCTTGGCTGAACCTTTAACTTGATCCTTGTTCGGGGTCATGGTCATGATGCATTCCTTAACAGTCAGTGAAAACGTCTGCTCTGCGAACCGGGAGCGGTTCGCGCCTTGGGGCACACGGCATACGCCGACATCGCCGGGCAAGCCTTGATGCGGCCCGGCCCGTACGGCGGCGGCCGGCCCGTTACTTGACCCTCATGTCGTTCTTGACGGACTTGACGCCAGGTACGGCGCGCGCGACCTCGATCGCCCTGTTGATGTTCGCCTGCGAACTGACGAAGCCGCTCAGCTGCACCACGCCCTTGAAGGTTTCCACGTTGATTTCCGCCGACTTCAGCGTCGGTTCATTCAATACGGCTGCCTTGACCTTCGTGGTAATCACGGTGTCATCGACATATTCTCCGGTTCCCTCCTGCTTCTGCGTCGATGCGCAGCCCAGGAAGAACGCCAGCGAGAGCATCAGAAGAACAGCGGACAAGCGCTTCAGTTGTGTCATGGTTGACTCTCTCTCTGAATGATGAATCTACAACGTCACTTGATACCTAAGCCACCGCGAAGCCGTCTTCTGCAACCACCGTTGCGCGGCATGGTACGAACTCCGCCTTCCTCGTTCCGACCAACCGCGGTCGGCAGGCACGCGCAAGTCGGCACGCTACAGCTTGCCCAACACCAGCAGAACGATGACTACCAGCAACACCACTCCCAGGGCACCGCTCGGACCGTAACCCCAACCGCTGCTGTGCGGCCAGGCGGGGATCACCCCGATCAGCATCAACACCAGAACAATCAGCAGAATAGTGCCCAAGCTCATGTCATGCCTCCTCATCTAACCGGCCTTGCCGCCATTGCGCCGGTGGCCTGCGCTGCACGCGCGATTTGTATTCAGTTACGCGCCGAACAAGTCGCCTTACGCAGGGCAATCATTGTCGAACGCCTTGAACGTTAATCCCTTCTCACGAGATTGAATGTACGCTGCCGCACATACGCTGGTCCTTGCGCGCGCGGCAAAACGCCGCACTGCGCTGGTCGACGGGAACTGAATGAGTTGCCGTTGCGCAATCGAGCTGAATTTCCAGATGGATTTCCTGCCGAACGTGGACCGGGATCGCCTCTAGACCGCCCCGGGATTCGACAACGACCCGTGCTCTGTGCGCTCTCGTACAGACCGGATCGGTGATTCGGAAGATATTGCGCAGGCCGCCCGATCCGGGCCATCCCGCCTGGACACACAGGGGGTGCGAATGCTTCCCGCGGGTCACTCTGGAAGGAATGAATGATGAATCGCGTATACCGTTCCATTTGCACGGGCGCGGCACTTGCAATACTGCTGGCAGGTTGCCAGAAGAGCGACGCGCCTGCCGTCACCTCGAACCGCGAGCCGCCGCAAACCGTGATCAACGCCACGCCGATCCCGCAGACTCCGACGCGGGATCCCTCGCTGCCTGACGCCGCCACCGCTTTGGCGGCGCAAGACACCGCAGATAAGGCCAAGGGGATGGCGGACACCGCCACGCTGCAGCAAAAGCCGGCCCCTCAGGAAAAAATGACCAAGGAAGAGGAGTCGAAGACCATGCCACTGCCCGGCCAGGCGAACGATCATTCGACTACGGCCCTCGACAAGAAGGGCAAGTAAGAGTGAATTCGACCGCCTTGGCGTTGTGGCCGGTGGCACCCCTGACGTGAACGCCTCAGGACTGCGTGTTGCATGGCTCATCGTCTTCTCGGCGGCAATGGGGGCAGAAGTGGCTGCCGCAGAAGGGCCCGAAAGCGCGATTGCAAGTTGCCTTCGGGCGTGGGGCGAGCATCCTTTCGGCACTAACCCGACGCACAGGACCATGGCCACTTCGGTAATGGTCTTCGGCATCGGGAAACAATCGGCCGATACCCAACGCACGGAAACGCCCTCGCTTGTGTTGGTCAATCCGGGCGTGAACGTCATGGGCAATACTACGGTCGAGCTCCTGAATCCGAATGGCTGGTATTGCTTCCGGTCGAAGGTCAACGTAATGGGCAATCTGCATATCAGAGCGCATTGCAAAGCCCACCTGGCATCAGCTCACGACGGTGTCGCAGTCCTTGTGTCGGACCAGGAGGGCAAGAGCGTAACGGTCCTGGGCAGGACTCGCGTCGAGCTCGTCGGGTGTGAATAGCAGACGGTGGTCTTGCGGCGCGCTATGCGGGTTGGCCGCAAGTCCCCTCCGCCGTCATGGTTCCCTCGTTCGGGCGACATCTGCGTTGGCGGCCGCGGCATCCGCCGCCAAGGTATCGCCCCGGGCCGATGCCGCCCGTTTCGCGCCGCAGGCAGCCGCAGATGCGATGGCGTGGCGGCCGGATTTGCCCTATGTGCGACAACGCACAGAACCGGCCGGAGATTCCGCTTAGCCTTGCGCATGGATCAGCGCGAATCTCGATGCGTTCCAACGGAAGGAGGTTGACCATGCCAACCAGCCAGGCCATTGGGGCATCTCCCAGCTACAGGCAAGTCACGCCGCGGCGCGATGCCGTCGCATCGGGTTACGCCTTCAGCGTACCCAACTGCCGATGTCCCGAGTGCGGTGACATCCTTATCCGGATACCCCGTCGCGGCGTCGACCGTGTGTTGAGCCTGTTCGTTTCGGTACACCGCTTTCGCTGCCCCAATTTCCTTTGCGTATGGGAAGGCAATCTGCGCAACAACCGGTCGAGGATCGATCCGCTGCCCAATGTCGTCGGACTGTCGTACGCCGTCGGGCGCAGCAGGCGGCAAGAACTCGGTTGAGCGGCGGCGCCGACGCCGAAGCGCGCGCCCTTTTGCGCCGCGGCACCTTCCGCACGAGCGGCATCCGCGGAACGGGCATGACGATTGACTGCCGGGTGGGGCGCGGATGCACGCGCCGGGCAGGCGGAGGGGTGGCGACTATCGCCGCCTACACGTATCAACCTCCTGTAGCTCCTGGTGTCTGCCTGCTCCAGGCAGTGCCCGCGACGCCGGGGAATGGCGGGCGCACAAGTCAGATTCATTCCCGCGCAACATGCGCTTTGTGGAGGTTCTCATGGTCCTTTGTCCCATTGCCCTTGCCGTCGGCTGCAGGAAGTGTCCGATCTTCAGCATTTGCCCAGTAAAGAGCATCATCGGCGACTACAAGCCGGACGTGGCGGCAAAGAAGGCGCCGCAGCAACGCAAGGGAAAAACTGGCGCGAAATAGCACTGGCGGCGCAGCTCGCGTCGGTCGAGCTTGCGGCCGATCTCCTATCGCTGCGTGGAGTCCGGTACCCGGGGCGCAATGATCGAAGGCGCATGCTATCGCTCGAAATGTCGCGATCGCGGATTGGATGTGTGTGTGTGGATAGTGACCACTCCGGACGCAGTTCTTCGCGGCCACCGAGGTGCATTGCGCCACGGTGAGCGCCCAGCTGTCCGCAGGCATCGTCCACCCCACATCCGGAGCCAGGCCCCCCGTTTGCAGGCTACCCGGCGCTGGGTCGTCCGTCGACGCGCGATTGCTCACCGCGCAATCGCGCCATCCCTCCCAAGCGCCACAAGGAATCGGCGCTGTTGATGACCATGGGCTGGGATATCGCGAACATTCACCTGGGGTCCCTGAAAGCGCTTCGCCTGCGCGAGCGCCTGGGGACGTTGCGCAAGACCTGGCTGACCAAAGGCACGGCCCGCGTGCTATTGCCGCGCGCGATCATCGCTCCAAGCAATGGGGTACGTTCAACCATTCACCAATGCGTACGCCGCGATCGACCAGTGGCCAAACATCGAGAGCCGGGCGCGGCGATCGTCCACGTTGTCGCGCGAATTCTTCACTCGGTCCGGATATATCAACGACTGGTCTGGAGAGAAGCGGATCTCAGCTCGCGGCCAAGACCAGTCAAACGGCGGTGCTGCTCAACTTCCCCGGAAGCAGTCGTTCGCACCGGGCTCGATACACCCACTGTTGCACGTCAATTTGACGACTCGGTGGTTAGGCCGACGCCCACCAGCGTGTGATCTAAAGTCGTCAGGCGTCACGGCAAGAATGCCGCCGTCTGCACGCGAATGCCAATGACCGCAGACCATTGGTCCGACGATCCATTGAATCGATTTCCGTAACTCGCGTACGCTTCAAAGCGATCAGGGACAATGATGTAGCGTGCGCCGACCTGATACTTTGTACTCCCGGGTTCATCGCGGAAGGCTTCAGCGAGCAATTGCACGTTGCTGATGACCGCATATTGAATAGCAGCACCTGCGAGGGTGAATATCCCGGACCCGTATGCGTTCGCGGCGCCAAGATTTAGGTCGACCTCCAGATCGCTACGCGGATACCATGAGGCCAACGCCTTAGCGTAGTAAAGCTGGAATGCCGAGCTGCCGTGCGGTGCTCCGGTGTCTCGCCCAGCACCCGCAACCATTCCGAATGACCAGGCGCCTCCGCCGAGTGGAGACAGAACCGTCTTGGCTTGAAGCTGAACGATACTCGACGATTCGCCAGCATCGGGGTTCGCGCGCGCACTGGCGACAGTTAGCTCTAGGTTGCCCGTAAAGTTGCACGCCGGCTGAGCCCCGTAAACGCGTCCATCGTGCACTGAACGAGTCCATGCTTCGAGCTGACAGGTCCTCGGTGCGACGACGGCCGCATCGTCCGTCACCAATGGCTGCGCCGCTTCGACGGACGCAGCGATCACCAACAGCATCAAGGTGAGCAGGCGAGCCAAACGATTGCCAACCATTGTCTTCACGCGGTCCCATTGGCTTTGGCGGGATACGGAGAGGAGGGTACACCGCCGTCATTGCTTCCGGCTCACTGCTCGGGCGTTTGAC
>Ga0209048_10002816_pt1 | contig 17047 bp, 17 predicted proteins | sample FrelakmetCRP12CR_FD_187146 | JGI IMG/M metagenome (GOLD analysis project Ga0209048, IMG submission 187146) | Freshwater lake sediment microbial communities from the University of Notre Dame, USA, for methane emissions studies - CRP12 CR (SPAdes)... | ecosystem: Environmental > Aquatic >... | reverse complement strand
TCTAATGGGGTATGTCCGGCGCAACCGACGAGCAATGTGGCCGCCGCAATCAGTACGAATGCGTGCAGCCAATAGTGGTGGTGCCAGTAGCAGTGGCGCGAAGGGGTGGATATCGTCGGGCGCATGATACGGACTACTCCTCTGGCTTGGTTGCGCGTAGCTCTACTACAGGACCTGAAAATATTAGCAGGGTTCGCAGCCAGTCCGTGATTGCTGCGTGTGTTCTTGACCTGGATCAACTCTCGCATCGACCCGTCCGCTAAGCTGGCGTGAACTTGGGGAGGAAATTATGCGTCGCTGGATACTCATCAGCCTGCTAATGTACGCCGCGATCGTTACGGGCCCTTCTGCCCACTCCGCAGACTTGGAGCGCGGCAAGCTGTTGCACGACAATCATTGTCGCATGTGCCACGATTCCGTCGCGTACAAACGTGCTGCCACAGCCACAACGGACTATGCCCAGCTTCGTGCACAAGTCGTTCGTTGGCAATCGAATACCGGCCTGCGCTGGAGCGAGGAAGACATCGACAACGTAACAGTGTATCTGGCACAGACTTACTACAATCTGACGCTTCCCACCAAGTAGCCGCGAGCCGGCCTGGAGTGGCGGCAGCGAGGTCGAGTGGCCTCAGGCCGGGATATCGGGCGTGAGCTGACGCTCGAGCAGCGTGATCTGATCCTTCAGCAACAACTTGCGTCGCTTCAGGCGACGCAGCTGCAGTTCATCGCAGGCGGGGTCAAGCGGTAATCGCGCAATTACAGTGTCGAGGTCACGGTGTTCCACCTTGAGCTGCTCGATGCGCTCCTTGATGGACTGAATTTCCTCCTTCGTGAGCTCCATGCTCTCCTCCATCGCTTCCTTCTGCCGACGGGCCGAATGGAAGCCGCCGCCGCGTCGAGGTATTCTCCACTCTCGCGGGCTCGCGAACTGATGTTACCCCAACTGCGGGCTCGAGACCTACCTCGAGGTCCACGACGATGCACGTTCCCACAGCGCAGTTCTCCGGGGTCTATCCCATGCAATACGCCTTCTTCACCCGCGAAGGCGGTCTCGACCGCGAGGCCATGCGCCGGCAAGTGGAGGCGGGGATTGCGGGAGGCGCGCATGGGATCGCCGTACTCGGGCTCGCCACGGAGGTGAACAAGCTCTCTCCGGAGGAGCGGCGCACGTTAGTCGACTGGGTGACCGGTGACGTGTCGGGGCGTGTGCCCGTGGCCGTGACCATCGCGGGTGCCACCGTAGCGGAACAGACTGCCTTGGCTGAGCATGCACGTGCAGCGGGGGCGAACTGGGTCATCCTGCAACCACCGCCAGAACGCGGACTGCCGGAGCGGCACTATGCTGAATTCTTCTCACGCGTGATGCTTGGAGTGAGCTTGCCAGCGGCGATCCAGAACGCGCCAGAGTATACGGGGGTAGGGCTGAGCAACGAGCTGCTAATCGAGCTGGCGCGGCAAAGGGCCAATTTCGTGTTGTTGAAGGGCGAAGGTCCGGCGCTCACGATCCGCCGCACTGTCGAAGCGCTGCAAGGCAAGCTCGCAGTGTTCAATGGTCGCGGCGGCCTGGAATTGCCCGACAATCTGCGCGCGGGTTGCACCGGTATGATTCCGGCGACGGATACGTTCGACTTTCAAGTGCGCATCTTCGATCTCATGCGAAGCGGACGTGCCGAAGATGAAGCCAAGGCCGAATCTATTTACCGCGATGTGTTGCCTACGATCGTGTTCGTCATGCAGTCACTGGACACGTTGATTTGCTACGGCAAGCGCATCGCCGCGATGCGTTTGGGAATCGGCGAAGTGTACGACCGCGAGCCGGGCCTGAAGCCCGATCTGTTTGGGCTGGCGTGTGCCAAGCGTTATGCCGATGGCTTGGGGCCATTGCTTTATTGATCCACCCAATACGAACTGTTCGCAACAACCGGTTTGATCGCAACGCGACCGCGCAGTGGCGATCGCCCGATTATTGGGTGCAATGCGAAGGTGCTGCCGTTTATCACTCCGTTCACTCCGCTGATTCCTTCCTTCGTCAAAGTTGAGTGAATTGAAAGGGCATTGGCTTCGCTCTTGCTATAGCTCTCTGAGATGTCGCGTGCATTCGCGATGCAAGATCGGACAGACGCGGGAAAAATGAGCGAGCAGTACATGGCGATGGAGTTGGAAGCGAAAGCAGTCAGCGGCTGGATCGCGCTGCTATGCGTGTTAGCCCTGCTCGCGTTTGGCTCTTCGTTCGTGGCGGCGAGCACCGCACATGCGGATTCCCCGGCGCTGGGCGTTGGCGTCGTCCTGCTGGCTGCCGGGCTGTTTTGCGCCAAAGGCTTCTTCACGTTGCAACCCAACGAAGCAGCGGTACTGGTTTTTTTCGGGAGCTACGCTGGCACCGCGCGCCAGAGCGGCTTTCATTGGGTGAATCCATTCCACCTGCGACGTCGCATCTCGTTGCGCGCCCACAATCTCACCACACCCAATCTCAAAGTCAATGACGAGCGCGGTAATCCCATCGAGATTGGTGCGGTAGTGGTCTGGCGGGTGCAGGACAGCGCCCGCGCAGTGTTCGAGGTGGAAGATTATGCGCAGTATGTGCGCCTCCAATGTGAGTCCGCGCTGCGCGAGGTGGCCAGCCGTCATGCATACGACAATGCCGACGAAGCCGTGGTCGGTACCCGCGTCAAGACCCTGCGCAGTGATTCCGAGAAGGTTGCCGATAGTCTGCGCCAATCCATCCAGCGGCATGTAAGCGTCGCCGGTGTTCTGGTGGAAGAGGCGCGCATCGCGCATCTTGCATACGCACCGGAGATCGCCCAGTCGATGCTCCGGCGCCAACAAGCCGAGGCGGTGGTTGCTGCACGCCGAAAACTGGTCGAGGGTGCTGTAGGCATGGTCGAGATGGCGCTCATCGACATCAATGAGAAAAGCCTCGCTACATTTACGCCGTCGCAGAAAGTTGCGCTGGTCACTAACCTGATGACGGTACTCGTCGGCGAAGGTCCGGCGCAACCGGTGGTGCAGATGGGGCAGGAGAAAAGCTAGACACCGTGACACCGTGAAGGGTGAAGCGTGAAGAGGTGAAGCGTGAAAGGTCACAAGAGAAATGGGCGATCCGTAATCGGATTGCCCATTTGCGCTGGAGGATACCTCTTGCTGACGCCTTACATCAGGGTTTTGTACTTCTTGTAGTAGGACAGCACCTTGGGCACATACTGGGTCGTCTCGCGAAACGGCGGGATGTGATGTCCATACTCCATCACCGCGCCCTCGCCGGCGTTGTACGCGGCGATGGCGAGCTTCAGATCGTTGCCGAAAAGGGTGAGCAGGTCACGCAGGTACGCTGCACCCCCGTAGATATTCTGTTTCGGGTCCAGCGGGTTGTCCACACCATAGCGCCGGGCCGTAGCGGGCATCAATTGCATGAGGCCTGCGGCGCCCTTCGGCGAGCGGGCCAGCGGGTTGTAGCCCGATTCGGCCGAGATGACGGCGTGAATCAGCGCAGGGTCGAGTTGATACGCGCGTGCTGCTTCCACCACATGCAGGTGAAACTTCTTGCGATCAGCGCTTGGATAAGGGCGGTAGCGATTGGCAAAAGTCGACGTGACGGGATCCGGTGCTTTGCTGGTCGCGATGAATAGTTTGAAGCGGGCGTCGTTCGGCACGTTGGTGAAATGCACCATGCCGCTTTCGTCTACATAACGGTAGATGTCCGCGCCCGCGACTCCGGCGCCACCCATGAAGCCGGCGGCCATCATCGCCATAAGCAGATTCTTTCGTCTAAACACGCTGTTCCGTAGCCTCTAAGTAATCTGGATCCCTTTGATTTCGGCGGTCTTTTGCCGACCCTGAGGGGTACGACTGTAAACTGAGCAAGGGGTGTGCCTGCAAGAGGCGAGAGGGTAAGGCGAGAGGCAAACTCAGCGCGCCAAATACTAGCCTGCCGGGCGGCGAGGCGGGATCACGACCGTAGCGATGGCTGCGAACACCAGCACCATCGCGGCGTACTCAGCCCACGATGGACGTTCCCCCAGCAGGACCATGCTGCTGAATATGCCTAGTACGGGGATCATCAGCGTACCGAGGGCCGAGACGCCTGCGGCAGCACGGCTGATGATCTTGAACCACGCCCAATAGCAGAACACGAAAGCAATGGTCATGTTGTAGATGACCGCGGCGTTGGCTTGCCAGCTTACGGCGTGCCACCGATGTCGTTCGAACAGCAATGCCCCGATCACGATCGGTATGCCTCCAACCAACAGTTGCCAGGCCGTGAATGAAGTCGTGGGCAAGCTCGTCGGATAGCGTTTGATGAGCACCGTACCTATCGCCCAGCTTGCCGCCGCGCCGAGCACGAGCAGCGCACCGATGGGCGCAGCTTGTAGTGTGGCCCATTCGTTGAGGAGCAACAGTCCCATCCCCGCCATGCCCAGGGCTACGCCTAGAATGCGGCGCCGGGTCATCGGTTCACCCAGCACGAAGTAGGAGAGCAGTACTACCCATAGCGGCATGACGTAGGCCAGAATCACCGAGCGTCCGGCCGGGAGCAGCGTCAGACCGTAGCCGATGAAGACATTCCACAGCGTCACGTTGAACAGGGACGACACGCTGAGTCGCCCCCACTGATCGCTCGGGGGCAAGAGCCTAACGCGACTCGCGGCCGCGACAAAAAACAATCCGACTGCCCCGGCCGCCACGGACAATCCGCGGAATGTCCACACCGGGACCTCGGCGAGCGCGATTTTCATTATCGGCCAGTTCAAGCCCCAGCCAACGGTGAGGGCGATGAGCAACAACCACGTCGACCGTGGCAGGGTCTGCTGCGTGCGACTCATGGATTGTGTTCTGATGAACAGACCCGGCCCAGTTCGGGCTTTGCACCCTCCGACACTTCGGGCAAGTCGGATTGCGGACCGCTACGGAAGTGGCGACCCAGAAGGTCCGAGTTCAGATCCACGGCGATCACGACTTCGGCTCCTATAGTCGGTTTCGGCGTCGTCATGCCGGACGTTTGATCTTGATGCTTCGAGTCATTGCGAGAGAGATCGACACTGGCGAACGATGCTAAACTCCTCGCCCATGACGGGCAATGATCTGTTGCGCTTTCTTGTGTTCTGGGGTCTCAATGTCTTGGTGCTTTGGGTCGCCAGCGAGCTTTTCTCCAGCATTCAGTTCAGCAGCATCTCCACCATGCTGATCTCTGGGTTGCTGTTCGGCGTGGCGCACGCAGTGCTCAAGCCAATCCTGATCGTTCTCACCCTGCCTGTAACTGTCCTGACTCTGGGGCTGTTCCTGCTCGTCATCAACGCGCTGATCCTCCTGTTGGTTGCCTGGGTGGTTCCTGGGTTTCATGTTGCGGGATTCTGGCAAGCCGTACTGGTGGCCCTTTTCATCTCCGTGTTCAGTTTCGTCCTCAACCTGCTGTTGGCCAAAGCGGCTCAGCCGCAGCAATGACGCGGCGGGCCGTGCCGCTGGATACCGGGCGGGTATCGCGCGTTCTGCTGCCATTCGCGTTTGCCTATTCCCTGTCGTATTTCTATCGCAGCGTGAACGCGGTCATCGCGCCCGATCTCACGAACCGATTCTCGCTTTCGCCGGCCGATCTTGGATTGCTCACCAGTGCGTATTTCCTGGTCTTCTCCGCATTCCAACTGCCGTTGGGTTTACTGCTGGATCGTTTCGGCCCGCGGCGCACCGATGCAACGCTCCTACTCGCGGCCGCCGCTGGGGCTTGCGTATTTGCGCTCGCGACTGATTTGATCACACTAGCCCTCGGACGCGCGCTGATCGGCCTCGGAGTATCAGGTTGTCTCATGTCCGGTATCAAGGCCAACGTGCTGTGGTTCCCGGCGCGGCGGCTACCGGCCCTGAACGGTTGGATGTTCTTCGCGGGCGGGGTCGGCATGGTCGCAGCAACCTGGCCAGTCGAGCTGGCCTTGAAGGTCACCAGTTGGAACAACCTTTTTTTGGTGCTGACGGGAATAACCGTGATCGCCTCGGGCGCGGTCTTTGGAATCGTTCCCGAGGAGTCCGGACATTCGCGACCCGCGGCTCTGCGTGTTCAACTGGACGGCTTGCGCGAAATCTTCGGTGCGCAGCGCTTCTGGCACATCGCGTTGGCAGCCATGACTACGCAATCCTACAACATGGCCGTACAAAGCCTGTGGGTTGGCCCATGGCTCCGCGACGTGGTAGGTCTGTCGCGTGATGCAGTTGCTACCCATCTCCTGCTAATGGCGGTCGCCACGATGATTGGCTTTCTGTTCTGGGGTAACTTTGCAGCCCGCATCGAACGTCGGGGAGTGCCCGCGTTTACGGTAATGAGCGTGGGTGTAGGAGCATTCCTGTTGCTCCAACTGCTGCTTGCTGTGACCGGAACTGACTTCCCTCCGCTCTTGTGGATGGGCTTCGGTCTGTTTGGCACGGCGGGCAGCCTCTCCTACTTCATTCTGTCTCAGCGCTTCGCAACTGAGCTGGCAGGACGGGTCATTACTGCGCTCAATGTGCTCGTGTTCGCCTGGGCCTTCGCAGCGCAGTGGGCCATCGGGGCCATCGTCGGCCAATGGCCAGTGCTCGATGGACACTACGACCCGCGCGGCTATCGTGTCGGGTTCGCCGTGTTCCTGGCGATTCAATGTATCGGGTATGCGTGGATGATGGCGGGAGCCAGGAAGGTGAGGAAGTGAATAAGGTGAAGAAGTGAAGAGGTGAAGGTGAAGCTTTCCGTACGGCGTAACGAATTGCGTTTTCTGATCTTGCCCTTCACCTCTTCACCTCTTCACCTCACTCACCTTGATTCACCTCTTCACCTCACTCTCCTCTTCACTTGTCACTCGCACAGCCACCGGACAATGGTCCGAGAGCCTGAAGTTCCGCGCATCGTCATTAGCGTAGGTCGTGCGTTCGAAGGAGTCGGGGATCATTCGGGCCGTCAGAGGACCACCCAGTACGATGTGATCGATGTACGCATGGAATCGGTCCATGCCGCTGCATCCAATGTAAGGCTGGCCGGCGGTTGTGTTGAGCAGCTCCACGTATGGCGGTCCGCGCTGGGTAAGCTCTGGCCATACGGAGATGAGCCGACCGCCTGAGTCTCGTGCGTACGGTCGCTCTGCACTGAAGCGACGATTGAAATCTCCCACTACCGCGAAGGCCACACCCTCGCGCGCGCGAGCCTGAATCCAGCGTTTGAGTACAGGGATTTGATCCGCCAGGATCTGGCATTCTTCGCGGCGATTGGTGAGGACCTGTTGATGGCAACCCGACTTCAGATGCACCGCCAGCAAACGAATCTGCTGGTCAGTGCCGGGAAACAGGGTCAGATCCGCGCCCCAACGCACGCTGCTTTCGGGCAAACCGAGTGCCGCGTAGTCGCCACAGCGAAACGCAATACCGCGTCGTACCGCGAAGCCGACGTTCTGAACATGCACACGGCGGGTGAAGCAGAACTCGTAGTCGGGAAATACCAATCTGGCTGCATCGGGTCCGTCCACTTCCTGCAACGCGATGACGTCTGCGTCCAGCGCCCGCGCGTACGCACGCAGGCGGTCGAAGTCGTCAGGGCTGCGCCGCTTCGATGAACTGTTCGGTTCGACGATGTTGCAGGGGATGGCACGACCTTCGGCTCGCGCTAGCTCCGGGACGCAGTCTGCCGAGAGATGATCGAACTCGGTGGTGGTTATCAGCCACTCGAGGTTCCACGTTGCCAGTTTGAGTGAGTGTGGGTCCGCACCGGGGTTGAGTGAGTGCGTGTCCGCACCGGGGTTGAATGAGTGCGTGTCCGCACTCTGGGCGGGTATCCAGATCAGCAGGCTGAGTGCTGCCGATAGCCAGAGCGTAGTCAGGCGTGCTCGGTTTGCGCCTACATGCGAGTTCTGAGTTACGAGTATTGGAGCGCTGAGCGATTGCGACGTCGTCACGCCAGCGCGCCGCCGCCGGTGCTTTTGCCGAGCGCCTTGGTGAAGGAGGCGACGGCAAAGGTTCCGGTACCGCCTTCGGCAGTTTGCGCTTCACACCGAAGGAACGCGATGCTGCGGCCACGGCGAAGACATTCCGCGCGCAGGGCTACTCGAGCTCCCACTGGCGCGGGTCGAACCAGGGTGACATTCATGTCCACGGTGCCAGCTTGCTCGTCATCCTCCAACATGGGTATCAGGGCCAGGTAGCAAGTTGCATCCATCAGCCCATATAGCAACCCAGCGTGCAGGCCGCCAGTCATGTTGGCCATGGGTTGGGTCACTTCGAAGCGGCACCACGCCTTGCCCGGCTCCTGATGCACGAGCTCGAGACCGGCAAAGCGATGAAACGGGTGCTGCAGCACCCAGTCGTTCCAGGTCTTGATCGTCTCGGGCGCGGGCATGGCTTCAGCCGGTAATGGTGACGCCGCCGTCGGCGACGATGGTCTGACCAGTGACGAATGCACCGGCGCGCGAGGCGAGGAATACCGCGATGCCCCCGATATCGTCCGGATCGCCGATCCGTCCAAGTGGGGTCGTCGCTTCGGTATGGGCCAGCAGTTTGGGGTTATCCCACAGGGCACGCGCAAAGTCGGTCTTGATCAGTCCTGGCGCGATGCAATTCACGCGTATGTTCTGCTTGCCCCACTCGACCGCGAGATTGCGAGCAAGCTGCATGTCGGCTGCTTTGGATATACAGTAGGCGCCCAGCACCGCGCTGCCCTTGATGCCGCCGATCGAGGATACGATGATGACGACGCCATCTTTGCGTTGCGCCATCTCTGGCAGCACCAGGTTGGCGAGCCAGTGGTTGCTCACGATATTGTTCTGCAGGATCTTCTGAAACGCATCATCCGGCAGCCCCGACATAGGGCCGAAGTAGGGGTTGGAGGCGGCATTGCAAACCAGGATGTCGATGGGGCCAAAGCGCTTGCGCGTCTCGGCAACCAGATATTCGAGCTGGGCTTTGTCACCTATGTTGGCCGCCACGGCGGTCGCCTCGCCTCCTGCTGACCGGATCGCGTTGACGACTTCCTCGCATGCCGGCAGCTTGCGACTCGACACGACTACCCTGGCCCCGTGGGCGGCCAGATGTTCGGCTATGGAGCGGCCGATACCGCGGCTGGAGCCCGTGACGATCGCGACTTTGCCGTCCAACCTGAACGCCTTCATGGGTTGCCTCCCGATCCGCATTTTCACAATTTTTCGAGCGGAGTCCTGGCATTTTATGGTATTTATGCCCCCGTCGATCGGGCGCACCGAATACTTGTTTCACCGCGGGTCTATGCGCCAGCCTATAGGAGGGGTACACCATGGATCTCGACAAGACTATCGAGCTCGTCACCACGCTCGATCGTGCCGCCGTTGAGGCGAAACTGGAGGAAGTACGCCAGGGCGCGGAGTCGATGCTGCTCGCAGACGTGGCGCAGCAACTCACCGGCATAGCCGGCAAGAGCCGCGAGGATTTGGGCAAACGCATCCAGGCCTGCCTCATCGCTTTGGAAGGCTCGGGACAGAAGCGGCTGATTACAATGCTCGAACTGGCCGAGATCAATTTGCCTAACCTCTAGCGTCCATATCATTTCCGCGGGAGGCGTTGTCATCGCTCCTGCTTCCTTTACTTTCGCGTTGCGCTGGAATCATGGCCGACGCAAGATTCGGAGTCCCTATGAAGAAATATCAGATGTATGTCGGTGGTGAATGGATTTCTCCCAAGTCCGGAGAATGGTTCGAGAGCTTCAACCCTTTCACGGGTGAGCCGTGGGCGCTGATCGCACGCGGCAACGCGCAGGATGCCGATCAGGCGATCCGCACTGCCCATACGGCCTTCACCGAGGGCCCGTGGCCGCAGATGACGGCCAGCCAGCGCGGACAGATTCTGCGCAAGCTTGGCGACCTGATAGCGAAGAATGCCGACCGACTAGCCGAGTTCGAAGTGCTGGACAACGGCAAACTCATCGCCGAGATGCGCGGCCAGCTCAACTACGTGCCTCAGTGGTACTACTACTTCGGTGGCCTGGCCGACAAAGTCCAAGGCGAAGTGATTCCGCTGGACAAGAAAGGCTACTTCAACTTCACGCGCTACGAACCTCTTGGGGTGGTAGCTGCCATCACGCCGTGGAATTCGCCGCTACTTTTGACCGCGTGGAAGCTCGCCCCTGCATTGGCGGCGGGCAATACCATCGTCCTCAAGCCTTCGGAATTCACCTCTGTTTCTACGCTCGAGTTCGTCAAGCTTATAGAAGAGGCGGGGTTTCCTGCCGGCGTGGTGAATGTGGTGACCGGGTTTGGAAAGGAAGTGGGAATGCCGATGGTCGAGCATGCTCTCACTCGCAAGATTGCGTTCACTGGATCGGATACCACCGGGCGCATTATCAATGAGGCTGCCGCGCGCAACTTCAAGAAGGTCGGATTGGAATTGGGCGGCAAGTCGCCCAACATCGTGTTCGACGATGCCAATATCGAAGATGCCGTGAACGGCGCGGTATCGGGCATTTTCGCGGCGACGGGTCAGACCTGCATTGCCGGGTCGCGGCTGCTCATTCAGCAATCGATCCACGACGCCTTCGTGGAGAAGTTGCTGGCCTTGGCCAAGACCGCGAAGATGGGTAACCCGCTCAGCCTGGATACTCAGGTCGGTCCGGTCACCACTCGTCCTCAGTATGAGAAGGTGTTGTCCTATATCGACATCGCGAAGAACGAGGGCGCCAAGCTGCGCTTGGGCGGCGGCCCCGCTACTCGGCCCGAATGCGGCAAGGGCTGGTTCGTCGAGCCGACCGTGTTCACCGGCGTCGACAATCGCATGCGCATCGCCCAGGAGGAAGTGTTCGGGCCGGTGCTGTCGATCATCCCATTCAAGGACGAGGACGAGGCATTGCGCATCGCCAACGACGTGCGTTTCGGCTTAGGCGCAGGCGTGTGGACTCGGGATATCGGGCGTGCGATCCGCATGTCGGAGCGCATTCAATCCGGCACGGTCTGGGTCAACACCTACCGCGCGGTGAGCTACATGTCGCCGTTCGGGGGTTACAAGGACAGTGGCGTGGGTCGTGAAAACGGCGCGCAGGCGATTTACGAATACCTGCAACTCAAGAGCGTGTGGATCAACACAGGAGCAGCAACGGGTAACCCGTTCGTCATGCGCTGATCGCTTGGCGCGGTAGCGAGGCCGCCGCGCTGCGGCGGCCTGCTTACCTTCAAGCGCGGATCGATCGGATCTCCGCGGTCCGAGGCATCCTGCGCGGTAGCGCGTCCTTGAGCTTCGCGCGTGAATCGCGCAGCAGTTTTTCCGTCGTCGCCCAGTCGATGCAACCGTCGGTCACCGACACCCCATACTTGAGCCGAGACAGGTCCGCCGGAATCGACTGATTGCCCGCGTGGATATTGCTCTCCAACATCACGCCGACGATGGATTGGTTTCCTTCGGTCACCTGGTGCGCCACATCGGTCATCACCAGTGGTTGCAGCGAGGGATCCTTGTTGGAGTTGGCGTGACTGCAGTCCACGACGACATTCGCGGGCAGCTTGTTCTTGGCCAGTTCTTTCTCCACTTGTGCGATGGTGACCGAGTCGTAATTCGGCCCTTTACCGCCGCCGCGCAGGACAATGTGGCCGTATCTGTTGCCCTTGGTTCGAATGACCGCAACCTGTCCGCCCTGGTTGATGCCCAGGAAACTGTGCGGGTTGGAAACAGATAACAGCGCGTTGATTGCCACCTGCAAGCCGCCGTCCGTGCCGTTCTTGAATCCAACCGGCGTGGACAGTCCGCTCGCCATTTCCCGGTGCGTCTGGGACTCGGTGGTGCGGGCGCCGATCGCATTCCACGTCACGAGATCGCCCAAATACTGCGGGCTGATCGGATCGAGCGCTTCCGTGCCGGCCGGTAAGCCTAGTTCGTTGATGTCGAGCAATACCTGACGCGCTTTCTGCAGCCCTTCTTCGATGTGAAAGCTGTCGTTCATGCGAGGGTCGTTGATCAAACCCTTCCAGCCGGTGGTGGTGCGTGGCTTCTCGAAATAGACCCGCATCACCACGTACAAAGTGTCCGACACCTCGTCGGACAGGCGCTTCAGGCGCTGGGCATAATCCATCGCTGCCACCGGGTCGTGGATGGAGCAGGGTCCCACCACGACGATGAAGCGGTGGTCCTTCCGGTCCAAAATGCGTTCGACCGCGAATCTGCCTTCCAGCACCGTTTGCTCGGCCTTGTCGGTCAGCGGCACGCGCCGCTTGATCTCCTCGGGGGTCGGCAGCACATCCTGCGCCACCACATTCAGGTTGTATACGAGCTTCTCGTCCATGCTTGCAATTGCCTTGTGAGTTGTTGCTTGCCGGGCTGGATTCTTGTTGGGAACGAAGACTTGCCGCCCGGCCGCTAGAACCCACTATTGTACGCAAGGTCGCGAGGGGCGGCCAAACGCTTCATCTCCAAGCCATAACGCCCGTCAGCAGCAAGATCGCCATGCAACCCGCGATGAACAATCCGAGATGCAGCCACGCCCAGAGCGTGAAGCGATGCGCGAGCTGCGCCGGCTCGTAGGCGGATATCAAGTAGCGACGGCCGTCGCGGGGTTTGCGGATGACGTTCACCGGTCCCAGTACGCGACGAGATCTGTATTCGCGCTCGACCGTCGTCTGCGCATCATGCCGCGCTTGCTCCCACTCGGCCTCGTCGAGTGTGCCATTGCCGTCACTATCGTAGCGTCGCAGCAAATCCTGCTGGTTGTGCTTCCATTCGGAGAGTACCGAGGATACGTCCTGTGACAGATCTGCGGGCGAGTCCGCCGTGTCGGATACCGAGGTCAGCTCCCCGAGCACGTAGATGCGTTCGCCCGGTTCGATCCACAGTTCGTGGAAACGCTGGTCGAACTCGCGCCACACACGCTGGTTTCTGGAGATGATTTCCGCGCCATCGGGATCGACAACGCAGTCGCCCGTGCCGTCTCGCAACAGGAAACAATCCTCGCTGGCCGCACTGGACTGGACTACCCAAGCGCCGCCTACTCGCCGTTCGATCAGGTAGCGATACCAGACGCAGTTGCGCTTGCGAATTTGGCTGCGCAACATGTGCGGAGCCGCACTCTGTGCCTGGCCTAGTAGCTCGACATAGCCCATCGCCGCACCGCCTGCAGTCGAGGTTGCGGTGTCGCGAATCGCATCGCGTCGCGCGACGCTCCCGGTCCAACCCAGGAATGTGACCAACAGAAACACTGCAGCCGATACCACCGCTGGTGCCAATGTCTGTCGCGCAAACGCCTCCAGCGCGAGGATTGCGCAGACGGAAGCCAGGAACGCCATCAGTCCGGGGCGGGTCAGTGCGGCCAGGGGGCGGGGATCGGGGAGGGTGAGCATCGTGCGAGTGGAGTTAAGTGCTAGGATTTCCTGCCAGATCCATGCCAGACCGCCTATTCCGAGGCTCGAGCAGTCATGCAAAACAAACTGATAAATCGTCGCGATCTCGATTTCGTGCTGTACGAACTCCTTGACGTCGAGCAGCTTACGACGCGGCCCCGGTTTGCCGAACACGGCCGCGAGACCTTCGACGCGGCGATCGATACGGCACTCAAAATCGCAGCCGAGCATTTTGCTCCCCACAATCGGAAGGCCGACGAGAACGAGCCGACCTTCGATGGCACTCGCGTGCATATGATTCCGGAGGTGGGAGCGGCGTTGAAAGTATTCTGTGAAGCCGGACTGATGGCGGCCTCGAAAGACTATGACGCCGGCGGCATGCAACTTCCCATCACGGTAGCGCAGGCTTGTCTCGCGTTGTTCAATGCCGCCAATGTCTCCACGGCCGCGTATCCATTCCTCACCATTGCCAACGCAAATCTGATCGAGACCTTCGGCTCGGATGAACAGAAGCGGCTCTACCTGCCGCATCTGCTGTCGGGTCGCTTCTTCGGCACGATGTGCCTGTCTGAACCGCAGGCGGGCTCATCGCTATCCGACATCCGCACGCAGGCACGATCGCAACCCGATGGTACCTACCGCGTGTTCGGCAACAAGATGTGGATATCCGGTGGCGAGCACGAGTTGTCCGAAAACATCATTCATCTGGTATTGGCAAAGATTCCCGGTGGGCCCGCGGGTGTGAAGGGCATCTCGCTCTTCATCGTGCCGAAATATCTGGTTGAAGCAGATGGTTCGCTCGGTGCGCGCAACGACGTCGCCCTGGCTGGACTCAATCACAAGATGGGCTATCGCGGCACCACCAACTGCGTGCTCAATTTTGGCGAGAGCACCGGCGCGGTCGGTTATCTGGTCGGCCAGCCGCATCAAGGCTTGGGCTACATGTTCAAGATGATGAACGAGGCCCGGGTGGGTGTCGGATTGGGTTCGGTCATGCTGGGCTACGCCGGTTACCTGCATGCGCTCGCTTACGCGCGTGAACGGCCGCAGGGACGTCCAGTTGCGGCGAAGGACCCGAGCCGCGCGCAAGTAAAAATCATCGAGCATGCGGACGTCCGGCGCATGCTGTTGAGTCAGAAAGCCTACGTAGAGGGCGGGCTTGCCCTGTGTCTATACGCGGCGACGCTGGTGGACGATCAGTACACCGCCCCAACCGAGGCAGCGCGCCGCGAGGCGTACTTGCTCCTCGAAATTCTCACGCCGATTGTCAAATCCTGGCCGTCACAGTGGTGTCTGGAAGCCAACAGCCTCGCCATTCAAGTGCACGGTGGATACGGCTATACACGCGAATACCCGGTCGAACAGTTGTACCGGGACAACCGGCTGAACGCCATCCACGAAGGCACACACGGCATTCAGGGGCTGGACCTGTTGGGGCGCAAGGTCGCCATGGAGGACGGCGCGGCGCTGCAATTGCTGATGCGCGAGATCCAGAGCACCGTCAGACAGGCCCGGAAGTCCGAATCGACTGAGCTGCGCGGTTTTGCCGAAGCCTTGACTGAGGCCGTCGACCGGATGATGGAAACCACTCGCAATCTCCTGTGTGCGGCCCGCAATGGGGAAGCGGAGTTGGCCTTGGCCAATGCATCCGTCTATCTGGAGATGACCGGGCACACTGTGGTGGCATGGATCTGGCTCAGACAGGGTCTTATTGCGCTCGCGAAGCTGGCCGCTGTGGAGGATGCCGATCGCGATTTCTACCAGGGGAAGCTCCAGGCCTGCGCTTACTTCTTCCGTTGGGAGTTGCCCAAGACTCGGCAACAGAATCAGTTGCTCAACGAGATGGACCGCGCGTGCTTCGAGATGCAGGAGGGATGGTTTTAATGAATATGGATGACTTGAACCCCGAACCCGAAGCGCCGCTTCCGCCGCACATCCTGCACCCGCTCGTGCCGGAGGCACGGTGGACATCCACGCGGTTGGCCGGACAACTGCTGGCAGACAGTCAGGCCTTCTACGCGGACTGGGCCGCGCTGCAGGGGCAGCCGCCGTATGCCGTGTACCACTACGCCGACGCCGAAGGTCTGTACGACATTCTCGAAACCGGACGCATCTGGGCCAGCGACCTGCTGTATCTGGCGGGATCGCGTGAATCGGACTATTCCCGCGATCTGATCCGCGAGCATGTCAGGCAACGTTGGAATCGCGGCGACTCGCTACTCAACGACTTCTGCGAGCGGGCAGAGACCGCGCTCGATCCGATGTCCTGGCAGCGAAGCATCTTCGCCGCGTGTTTCTGCGAGAACGGCGATGCGCTTGGCCAGTGGCGCGCCTACGCTGGCCCGCGTGGCGGTTATGCAGTCGGACTGCGTACAGGTGCCCTCGACGCGGTCAGCGGACGTTATCGGCCGGCTGCATTGCGCCGTGTGATCTATGACCCGGTGCGCCAAGGTGCCTTGACCTCTGCACTACTAGATCGCGCGATCATCTCTTTGCGCGCCGCGGGCGGAACCGACGCCGTCGAGACAGTCATGGAGTTTCTAGTCGATCACATCGTCGAGCTGGTGTCTTGCTTCAAACACCCGGCCTTCCGCGATGATCACGAGTGGCGTCTGCTGCTGGTCGCCGACACCGCCTATCCGGGCGAAACGCTATCGCAGGTGCGCTTCCGACGCGCCGGCGGCCATATCGTTCCTTATGTGGAACTGGATGTCTCTGCGCAAGCAGCAAAGGGTGGATCGCCCATCGCCGAGGTAATCTGTGGCCCACTCGAGCGCGCGGAGCTCTCGGCTCGCGCAATTCAACTCCTACTCAAGAAGCGCGCCGTTGGCGGCGCGCGCGTGCGTGGGTCGGCGCTGGCGCTGCGTTGACGCGGGAAATTTTGCGCCGGCCGCGCGTTCAATCGTCGGCGTCTTAGCTAGCCGTCGTTCCTTTGCACTTGCATTCGGCAAGCCGCTGGACTCGAGCGCCAAGCCCACCGCTCCGAATGGGCGAAATCAAAAACTCGCTCGCAGAATGTCCATGAGTGCCTCAGCATCCAAGCCAAAGCGCCGCACGCCCATCATCATGTGGATCGCGCTTGCTCTAATTGCAACATCGTATATCCCTCACATGATTTACCTCGGGCAGCGATGGAACCTGCTTGCCCGTCCAAGCATACCCGGCGTGGAGATAGTAATGAAGGATGGATGGCTGCCGATGTCGTATCCGGGCTGGCTAGACATGCCTTCGGGGCGAGAAAATCGACCATCCAGTGTTGCTTATTGCTACCTGCGATGGTATCGCCCCGGGTGTAGGGACTTCATGATCTTTTGGCAGGCAATACCGCCACGTAATCTCGAGAACCACATAACGTATAAGCCTAGGCTGTATGCGTGGGGTACTGCTTATGTCACTCCGAGTATAGTCGATAGCCGCCCGCTAACGGATGACTGGGGCTACATCCCTGAATTCAATCTAGCCGTTGTGCTTCGTGACGCTTCGTTGCTCGAAAACGTGACAAGCATCGCAAGTCTGCCTCCTCGTAGCAAACGCCTCGCTCAGCAAACAGCAAAGCAGCATCCCAATGCAACCACATCGTTTTAGTGACAACTTGAAACCCGCGTCCTAGGGACGCGGTTATCGCCTAACTGGCTTTGCCTGTTAGAGCGCCTGCCCATGCAGGTACCTTTTGCAGTGTTGTGCCCACAACGCTGAGAAAGGAGACGAGCATGAGCAGGTTCGAAAGAGCATCGCATGTTATCTGGCATTGTCAA
>Ga0209048_10002814_pt1 | contig 17051 bp, 25 predicted proteins | sample FrelakmetCRP12CR_FD_187146 | JGI IMG/M metagenome (GOLD analysis project Ga0209048, IMG submission 187146) | Freshwater lake sediment microbial communities from the University of Notre Dame, USA, for methane emissions studies - CRP12 CR (SPAdes)... | ecosystem: Environmental > Aquatic >... | reverse complement strand
CATATCAAATGTCGTTGATCATCGCAATAAAAAATCATACTAACTCGAACCTTGGTTTCATCGTGTCTTTAAAAAACTCAGTGCACAAGCCCCTCAAATTCAAATAATCCTCCACAGTCCTTATTTGTAACATTAACGTTTCACTCGGTTTAAGCAATTTCCCAGTTAACCTTACTACTTTAGATTTCCTATATGACGTTCTACTAATGTCTACGTTATACTTCTCCAATAAGAAAAAGAAGAATGCCTCGCCATAATCCTTCTCATATTTTCTATGACATTTCTTACAGACGCAACAAAAATCCCAGTCGTAATAATACTTATTGCGTGCCTTTAATTCTACGCGTATTTTCTCATCGAGGTACCTAATGAAACACTCGGGTATGATATGATGCTTGCATAATTCTTGTAAATCGGTACAACCACAAACAACACATATATTCTCTCTATTGTTCTGATACCCTTTATTCTCAAACACTTTCGGCATACGTTAATAATCAGTAAAATTGACATTGAACTATGATAAGTATCCCCGGAAGGATTCGAACCTTCAACCTGCAGATCCGTAATCTGCCCCTCTGTCCAGTTGAGTTACGGGGACATAAAATGGCTGGGGCACACGGGTTTGAACCGCGAATAGAAGCTCCAGAGGCTTCTGTGTTACCGATTACACCATACCCCAAAATATCAGTGTTTACGTTTCACTTTATTCAAATGATTTTTAATTATCTTCCACGCTTTTTTCACCTTGTCATGACCCCAAGCGTCAACCATTATGGGGTCACATCCTCCTTGTTTTACTAAATGACCTATTATTTTAACAGCACCATTAAATGTCATTTTTCGCCATTTGTCAGAATAAACGTAATATCCGCTCATATTCCTCCTCTAAAAAATGGTCGGGATGAGAGGATTTGAACCTCCGACCGCCAGAACCCCATTCTGGTGCCCTAACCAGGCTGGGCTACATCCCGATGCTTTGACGTTTTTTAAAACACTTCTCGTTATAAAACGACAACATAAATCTTTTCATCCATTTATTCACCTTTTGATGCGGCAAATTTATTATCTTAGATACTTGTTTTACCCAACCAAACTTTGAAAAATTTATATTTGAATTTAAAATTAGATCGATAAGTGGTTTTTGCCTTTCATTATAATTAGCTTTTACTTTATTTTCATAATCTTTTCGACTGCCATGTTTCTTTTTAATAATAATTTCATTAATATTATAAAAATGACTAGTTTCATTTTTTACATTATTTATATAATCTAATAATTTTTTAATTTCATCAATTTTATTTTTGCAACACTGAATCCAAGCAATTCTATATACTTTCCAACCATGCTCTATTAAATATTGATCCCTAATCTTATCATGTTGAATAGCTTTTTCACTTCTAAAATGTTTTTGTCCGTCAATTTCTATATCAAGTTTTAAATCAACTATAGCAAAATCTAAAAAATATTTACCAAACGATAGTTTTTCAATTACAGTAAATCGTTTAAATAATCCATTATTTTCAAAGACCTTATAAAAAAATTGTTCTGGATAACTTCTTCTATTTTTATCGTTATTGATAAACGACCACCCCTTTAATCTCCCTTCTTCAGCAGCTAATTTCATTGCTTTAGAAATTTTATCCTTTATTTTGTCAGTCATTATAGTCGGTTTTTTAGATTTAGCAATTCTTTGTGACTCCGACATTGACCGTCTTCTTCCTGCCAGTGCGTCTGTAATTTGTCTTTTAGAATATCCTAAATCTTTCAATTCAAATACACTTAAACCAGATGTATAAAGTTTAAAAATTTTTTGTTCTATTGATTCATCATTCATAAGTTATACTATTAATCATGTCCCAGATAGGATTTGAACCTATATTTACAGCTCCGTTACGATTACATGATTCGAAATCACGCTCGGCTACTGGGACATTAAATTCGTTTAAGCAGCTTAGACCGTGCCCCCTGGTGGTCAGTTGTTCCCCGGCTGTGACCACTCCGCGAATGCCGGGACAGATGTTGCCTGCACAGGGGCACCTTGGCAACCCACGATCTAAACTGCTTAAAAATGGTCGGGGTGACTGGACTCGAACCAGCAAAACCTCTTGGTCCCGAACCAAGCGCTCTAGCCAATTGAGCTACACCCCGTTAATTAATATCTTCTTTAACCTCTCTTTATTCTCACAAATAATGTCAACAATGTCTCCTTTTGACATATCTGACCAACCTTCATTTTCTATAAAGTCAGTCACAGCCTTCTTTAACAAAAATTCCTTTTCATCCCTCGCGACCCTTGCTATATCTTCTGATAAAAAGCCGCTTGCTGATCTATATGCTTTCACTTCTTCCATAACATTTCCTTTCAAAAAATGGCAGGGGCGAGAGGGGTCGAACCTCCGACGTCGAGATCCAAAGTCTCGTGTTCTGCCAACTGAACTACGCCCCTAAATGGTCGGGGTGACTGGATTTGAACCAGCGACATCTTGGTCCCAAACCAAGAGCTCTACCACTGAGCCACACCCCGTTATTTTCATTCATCCCACCACAATAAAAAAGGAGCCTCATTTTGAGTGAGGCTCCCTTTTGGGAATTAGCTATTTGACATCCTCACTCAGTCACTGTATCTCCCTGGCTGCGGTTGGGGGCGACGGACTGAGATTGAGTAAAACATTTGTTCTTCCTTTTCATTGCTTACCGTCATCCCTGAGGAACGACGGTGTGCATTCTTAAATAATTAAGAAGGATGTTATTAGGACGAGATGTAGTGTTTTTCTTTCTCTAAGAATATACTGTAATCTCATCCAAAGCACCACTTCTTAAATTTGGTATCTACCTTATTATAAAATAATAATCACATGAATTGTCGTAGATAAGCCATTAACGACCAAATCTATACCTATCTTCTCTACGTTCTTCTGCGCGTTCCTCTGCAATATCCCTAAGACCCCTGAGCCAACCCTTACTAACCGGTGAAACACGCGGGCCCCATTCATCAGTCCGCTCCATCGCGTCTCTATACTCTTTAGTTGGAAGACGGGCGAGTGTAAGATTGTCTTCATCAAAACCCCCCATCGGGCCCTCTCCGATAGAAAACAATTCGTCCGGATATTTTTTATAAAGTGTTGTGATTTTTCTCACCATCTGCATCGGACTATCATGCGACATGTCGAAATCATAAGTCTTCATGTCTTTTAACAATTTTTCATCTGAAATAGCTAAAGCTCTATGTTCTGGTGTCTGCATGGCTAAAGTCGTATGTCTATCTCGTCGTTGTGGACGCCAAAGTGTGATGATGCTGTGGTCCCCGGTCTCCCAGGAAAATGCACGATCACGTTTACTCGTAAACGGTAAAGATGTCTTTACCTTAGAACTTGATTTAAAATTTGGTTTGCCATAATGTTCCACCAATGATTTAAGCAGTCTCCTAAACCTTTTTCTCGGAATCCGCTCATCAACGGTGTACGTACCGTCATTTTCTACTTTCTTTTTCAATAATTTTTTAATGAACGGATGATGTTCTAATCCAGGCCGACCTCCCTCAGGTCTTGCGGTCAGCCGCCTCTTTGACTTCGGATGCCGTCTTAAGTATTCCCTCTGGAACTCGAGGGACAGTTCATCCCATCTACGTGCTACCTTTAAAAACTCAGCTTGAATTGTCGCTAGATGCTTCATAATGTGTGCCCCTTTAAACGAAAGTAGCCTTACTGACAACCTGCTGTAAATTGTTTATGCGCTTCATCCAGCCGTCTAAAAACTCAGCCTGCGTGGGGTCCCTTAAGACTATGGCACTATAAAACGACCGCCTCTGGTCAATGTACCTATTGACCACCTGCATCGGGTCTGCCTTTGACACAGCCGCTAATGTGGCCGGACCTATAACACCGTCATCTACGACATCCACACAACGCTGTAAAAATTTAGAAGACTGCTTGACACCGGCATTTACGCAGGAGTCAAAGTGTACTATAGCCACCTTTGGATCCAACTTGTCACAACTTCCTGCCAACCAATAATTATTTAAATAGAGATCTTGTACTTCACTATCAGCTATAAGCTTGACTGACTGCGATGCCAAACCCTTACCTGCCCTATACGAATCATATTCACTCTGCGTGACACCTTTATTTGTGGCACCGCCATGATCATTGGGATTATCAACAAACCCACCCTCATATTTAAGTATTAATGGTAACGCCGTGCCTGTAAAAATCAAGTCCATATCTGTAGTCTTATTCACGGTTACGCTCGCTGTTGTGTCTGTGGTCGTATCCGTATTTGTCTCCTTGTTTAACATCCACCCAAATATTTTACACACCAATGCCTCCCAACTACGCACCTAACAAGAGACAACTTATCAACTAATTAAAAAGCAAAAAAAAGCCTCTTCTTTTCAAAGAGGCATTAAATTGACTCCAGAGAGACTCGAACTCTCAACCTTCAGTTTCGGAAACTGGTGCTCTATCCTATTGAGCTATAGAGTCTGTGATCACTAAAATTTCATCGACACCCTCGTCAATACTCGGCTGCTCAAATTTCAATTTCATACCCTCAATGACTGACTGCCACTTCTCACGCGATATGCCACGATGCTCCTGCATGCGACGGTCTAGATTCTTATCTATCTCCTGGAACCAGACGAAATATCTTTTGTAATCTTCTGGGCACAATTGTAACCAACCAGCACGTATCGACTTCGTGAGATTAGTCTCGTCAACAATGACACTTCTATTATCTAATACTGCCTCCTTGACACAGGCATACGCCATATTAGCGACTAACGGCTCCAATTCCTTGTCAAAAATGTACTCATTCCTGATCATCGTTCTTATGGTGTCACGGCAGACGATGATCAAATTATCCCTCTTGGCCTTGTCTCTAGACCACGTGCTCTTTCCAGAACCTGGCAGACCGATCGTAATGTAGATACTTGGCATTTCATCCTCACATCATTTGACGGCAGCGTCATTTAGAAATTGTTTTACGCCGATAAAAATCTCTTCTGGCTTATTAAAATACTCGGGATGTTGTACTTCTCCTATCCAGTCTTTAAATTGAAAGGAGCGGAGAAATTTTCTTGACTTTAGGATGTTCTTGTTGTACGGATATCCAAATATGTCAGGGTCAGACGTAGCAAATATGACAACACCTTTTATCACCTTTTCCATCGTATTGCAAAGATGCGGTAAAAAATTATCGATAGAGATCCAAAACCCACAATCCTTAATGAGCGACTCTATCTCTTTTAAAGATCGCCCAAAACGAGTCTCGTCCACTCCCTCAATTGCAACCTCTTGCCCGCTACCTATTTGAATTATCTTATAATCTAACGTCTTCAATAGCTTTATTAATTCTTTCCAAAATGGATAACTTTTTGCGTGATTCATTATGCCATGTCCAGTCCCGGGATTTTTGCTATACGGACTTATTACTAAAGTTTTACCGGTTCCTCTTACAGCGGTGATTTGTCTGATGTTCTCGTCGATATGATACAAGCGCTTGAAAGCTTCTGTTGCTTGCTTGCTCCACCTATTGTCTGCCATGTAAGTATAAACGTCGTAGGCCTTGAGATCGTCTCCAAAAAGTATTTTGGCATCCGCAATCGAAGCCAGAGTCGTATTCGGCACGTCATTAAACAATTCAGGATAGCACACGAAGAAAATGTTCTTTTTGTTTCTGTTCTTCTTTAAATACTCTGGTAGAATAAATTTGAACATGTAGTGGTCGCCTATCCCATTATTCAACACAACAAAAGAGTAGTCGTTAACTTTGACTCCCCACTCAGATATTTTATTTGTAAATACACGCTCATCATGAGAATAGTAGCTCACATCAGCGTGAGACCGTATTCCCCCTGCAGGATTGCGAAAATGCCAAGTTCTAGCTGAAGGGTCAATTATGTTCTTGAATCCCTTCAATTTCATCTCATATGTGAGCATGGTCTCTTCTCTATGACAAACAGGCGACAGATCTGTATTGTAAGAGGCAATGGATTTCCTGTATAAGAACGAGCTATATAGATGATCGACCTCTTTTGGCTTTGCATTATCTGGATGCGCAAACCACTGCTCATTATATCCCAGATAAATGTCCTCAATTTTATTATGAATCACGGACGGTAATGGCTTAATATCCGTAGCCGGAATCACTAACCCAGCAATAGCACCTACATCTTCATCCACGTTGCTGACCAATTTTTCTAACACATCCTTTTCTGGCACTTCATCATCATCCACTCTCCAGATCCACTCCGTCTTTGACATCTCCAAAGATTTTATGTGATTATGAACCTGGCCCATTCTCTGACCGGGTTCATGAATCCAATATATGCCCTGAAGCAAAAAATACTGGAATATTGTCTGGTATATAGACTCAGTCTGACCCACGGGCTTAAAGTCTCCATCGTCAAGAACAATAATTGTTTTGGGTTTATACGTCTGTTGCGCTATTGCCATTAGAGTGCTCGGCAGTGTGCTAAAGTAACGGTCTTTTGTTGAGACTATGCATGTGACGTCTATATTTTTTACTTTCTTGGCCGCAAACGTTTCTTTTATTTGATGAATTTCTTTTTTTACTCGTTCTAAATTCATATACTTCTTTACTACTTCTTCTCTTTTTTTGCTAAAATCATCCAAATTGTTCTTGAGGTAGTCAAGTTCTTTACTGTCCCAACCTACTCTTGTTAAATCTTTCCATACTTTTTCATCCTCCCACTTTCTAGCATGCAGAGCTTTGACTCCTTTTCCCGCATCTGGCTTAGTATTGCCGTACACATTCTTATTTAACTCAGGATAGGGAGAGACAAAAATACGTATACCGTACTTTTTCAACATATAAGCAAAATGAATGTCATCAGCAATCTTCTCATCTATCACAGGTTCCCTCCAGAAGAGAGAGAACCACTCTTTCTTACCAAACCACGCGTGTCCTCCCATGTCAACTAAAGTGGGCCCGTCACAACGATCGCCGTCATCACCATATCGTTTCGAAAATAAGTCATTACAATTATCTGATGAGTATCGCACTCCATAAGGGCAAACAACCGCATTATCCTTTTTTAAAATGTTGTAGCATTCTTGTAACCACCCCGGCGCAGGAAACACATCATCGTCTGTCAAACAGACATAATCAGTCTTGGCCAATAATGGTATTGCAAATCTCCCGGGCAGATTAAAATCGTGACCTGTCTCGACTACATGCACGTTTGGATATTTATTCTCAAAAACATAAGCCTCTCTATGACCTTCAACCTGCGTCTGCCAGACGATAATTGTCGTGGGTTTTAATGTTTGATTTTGGAAGCTCTCTATCTGTTCCACTAAAAGTTCGGGACGTAAAAACTCAGAAATGACGACTGTCACCTCGGGTACCTCTAAATCAAATCTGCAAATCTTCACTCTCGTGTCAACATAATCAAATACCCATCTTTCAATAAACCCCGTCTGTTTTAAATATGATCTCAGCTTCTCTATCAAACCCGTCTTGCCTAAGACTGATGCTATGTTTTCGTGTATTTCAATGAGTATAGACGAACATCTCTTTAAATCCTTAACGTCAGCTCCATAAATTATACTATATTCTGACCCTTCACAGTCCATCTTTAACACGACGGGTTCATCATCAAAATTAGATAGCAAGTCTTTTAATGAAATGGTCTCGACGTCACCCTTCGGATCGGCAATGACATAACAGCGACCATCGTGGGCGCAAAATTCTGGCTGGCGCCCGACGATTACTCGCTCTCCGCTATTGGCAGACGCAGCCTTGTTAAGTATTATGACATTATCACAATCTTTTGTATTATCTTGCAAAAGATTAAATGCACCGATATTAGATTCAACAGCCACAATCTTTTTCGAGTTATAACTTTTTGCTAGTACGGTAAAGATACCGTTATTGGCTCCGATATCAAGCACGTTCTTACCCTCTAGATCTTCTTTGCTAACCCTATATTGATTCATCTCAATGACTTCATTGTATACAGATTCATGTTGTTGTCTGAGACTTTCAATATTCATTTTTCTTTCAAACAACTCTTCACAGTTAGTTATTACGTAAAGACCATTACCGCCGGGAAAGGGCTCACCATAATGCACGTCCTTAAGCGAATTGATAAGCTCCCACCTGTGAAGATCAACTCTTTTTAACTTTATCACATATTTAATAGCATCTTCCGCAAAAAGATCTAAGTCTTGTTTATACGAGCAGGCAAATGTTATTAAATACGTCTTAGCCCTCATCATCTTCTTTAAGACTTCTAAAGCTAAGCCGTCAATTACAGGTTGCTTATAGTCTCCCCGACCTATGTGCTCGATTGTGGAAATAGATAGAAGCGTCTTGTTCGTGTAATCAAGGCACTCCGCTCCTGTCTTTGACGATCCCTTTTCATCAAGCGGATCGAAGACGATATGAGACGTATTGAAATAATAAGGAGTCACAGCGCCGACTTCCACTAAATCTGGATATTTTTGTCGAAACCACTCCGCCAGAGGAACCTCAAGCATCCGTTCGTTATTAGCAGCGTCATTGTACGAATTCTCTTTTAGCCAGAGTTCAATTTCTACCGTTCCTATTTTCATATTTGACTCGTAATTTCCATTTCTAATTAAACATCATTTTGCATATATAATGATTTATTATGAAGATTAGAAATGAGAATTTAAAAATGTGAGATAAAAAGTAGAAGAAAGTACCCCGGGAGAGACTCGAACTCCCGACCTACTGCTTAGAAGGCAGTTGCTCTTATCCAGTTGAGCTACCGGGGCAATGTGGAGCCAGCAACAGGGTTTGAACCCGTGACCTGCTGATTACAGATCAGCTGCTCTACCAACTGAGCTATGCTGGCAAATTTCGTAATTCAGTGCGAACATCCACTAATACTTTTCCAAGCATGTTTTTACCAGAACCGTCTGCCCCGCAGCCCCAATAATAATCGACTGCAGAGTCCTCAATAATTTCCTCGTCTCCAGTACTCAACAAAAGCTCTCGAATGCTCTCATGCGTCTGGAATTTTTTCATAACAGCTTTTTTCATGATGCCGTCTTTAACACTCTCCCAGTCTTTCCTTAATGGCAAATTCCTGTCTCTTCCTATCCGGGCTGCTATGCCTGGTTTCTCTGCCAGACGAACTCTGTCTTCAAATTCGGTGCCTGCAAATTTTTGAGCCTGAAAATAATGTTCTGAAGTAGGCCACTGCTTCCCATCAAGCTCAAACGCGTGCCTCGAGAAGTTAGAAAAGCAGCCGTAAGGCTCTTTGGTCTTATAAAATTTTATCATTGTATCCTCCACTCATATTAATTTATGGAGCTGACAGGGCTTGAACCTGCAACGCCCAGACTGCCAGTCTGGTACTCTCCCAATTGAGCTACAGCCCCCTTTTTATTTCTCAAACAATAGCCATAATTCCGGCTAATATTCTAGTGCTTTCACTAAATCTTGGATCTTTAGCCACACGTCCAAATTCTTTCTTTAAAACATGTCTCCAAGTTTTTTTACCCTCATCCGTTTTTAAATATTCTGCTACAATCGTTTCTCTTTCTTCTTTCGTCATGTCATATTTTGTCATTTTAAGACTCCTTCTTTTTTATTTCCTTTGGAACATAATCTTTCTTCTCTTCATCATAAGTGAGCACACGCTTGTTCACCATGTCCCACCTATCAAAGCTCATGCCCAATACCTTGCACAAATTCACAGGTATCGGCCCATCAAATACTCCCCCAGTGCCTCTCGTGTCTATCTTACAGTCGTAGCACCATATCATTCCTACATACTCAGACCACTCAATATTGGTGCCGTCACATTTATCACACTTTATTTCATATTCACGGGGATTTTGGATATAGTGCCAAGTCCTTTTTTCTTTTTCGTTAGGTTCATCCAAAATGAACGTGAATTTAGACATTTTTACTTAATCTCGCGTTCTATTTCAATTCGACCAACGTCCGAGTTCAAATAAGTGACATTGCCAACTTTTTCTAATTTATCAATCAATCGCCGTTTTTCAAGCGGCCGCAGGTCGACGCCGGGACAGCTTCCCTCAACACAACAAAAATAAACATTTGCTGACTTTGGTAATTCTTCATCAAACATCCTACACTTTAAACAGGCCGATTTTAAACAATTTTTTAAATAGTCGAGTTTTTTAGTTTTCACCATTGCCAAAAATGCGTCGTGATCTTTCTTATAATTTGCAGTAACATCGCCTATCCAAAATTTTTCATATCTACTGATCTGCCTCGTCGCTAGCCAGCCTTTAACAGACGCATTCTGTGTAACAAGATACCTACAAAAAATGTCGATTGCTATACCGATCAACACGCCGATCAAAATGTTAACCATACAGTCTCCTTTGAATTTGTGTTAATTTATCTATAAGCCGGCAACGGGACTCGAACCCATGATCTCCACTTTACCAAAGTGGTGCTTTACCATCTAAGCCATGCCGGCAGTTAATGTCCCTAGAGAGACTTGAACTCCCAACCTCCAAAGTAGGATTTTGGTACTCTGTCCAATTGAGTTATAGGGACTTATATGCCATTTTTGTCATCGTATTAATGGTGGAGCCGACCGGGTTTGAACCGATGATCTCCTGCGTGCAAGGCAGGTGTTCTCCCAACTGAACTACGACCCCTTATAACTCGTATCCTCGATATTTGCCGTAACCAGGTGCACACTCAGGATCCCTCTTTGCGCGTCTACGTTCGATCCTGTTTTTAAGACGCTTTAAGTACTGGTGGCAACCACCAGCACGTTTACTCTTACCATCAGCCTGCATCACTTTAGCTGCTTTCATAATCTGCTTTCTATAAAAATGGAGGTAACAGGACTCGAACCTGCAACATTCTGATTGCGAACCAGACACTCTCCCATTGAGTTATACCCCCAAAAATGGTGGATGCAGCTGGAATTGAACCAACAACCTTCTCCTTATCAGAGAGATGCTCTAACCGTCTGAGCTATGCATCCATAAAACAACTGATTTTACTCAGTTGCTATAACTTTGCCTCCGAGAATCTTCTCAACATAAATCCTGTGTGAGAGTTTCTGAGGATTGTAAGCGAACCTCACCGTCACATACTCTCCTCTATTTCTCCTCGGCACAAACGGCTTCCTGATCAACTTCAACCCAACTTCATCAGGCAGCTTATTCCTCTTAGTTTCTACATTGTGCATGCTGCAAGCGCACACACAGTTTTCAAACGACTGTGCTAACCCGCCTCGAGATTTCGGGACGATGTGGTCAAGTGTGCGTTCATCTTCCTGGCACACGTACTTAAACGGCTTGCCGAATTCATCGTAGTGCCAGTACTGACAGACATTACCGTCACGAGCAAAGACGGCTTCCTTACTGAAATCAATCTCCTCGCGCTTGACCTTGTATCCCCAAAATTTAAGCAATTGCACTATCAACGGCCTTCGCACCTTGAACGTGGTGATCGCTTCTTTCAAAGACAGATTGTAATTATCGAAGCAGACGTTCTGCCCGTCACTGCAAGCGATAACCTTAATCTTTTCTTTGGCCAGCCATGTCCAGAACTTTCTCATGTCGATCTCTCTCCAGTACTGGAGGTCTCGAGTTAATACAACTACTGAGGTCATACAGTCGTCTCCTTTCTATGAATTAATGTCGGCCGTCCGCGTATCATACATCAAATAAGGATCCACCTTGTTGATGTGTGTCGTCATACAGACTCCTTGGTTAAAGTGAATATGGTACTAGGGGTGAGACTTGAACTCACAACCTGCGGATTATGATTCCGATGCTCCAGCCTATTGAGCTACCCTAGTATATTTTACTCATGTTATGCGCAATAAAAAAGCCCCGCTGCTTTTTGGCTGCGAGGCTTTGATTCCATGCATTGGTATCAAGGCCTCGCTACGTCGCCCCCATTCTAATTGTTGCACCATTAGCTGCAACCATGGGCAAAACCTTATCACAAGCTGTAAACCTTGAAGTATACGTGATATGGTTTTGACGTAGCATTTAGTTTAACCCCTTGTATATAAATCAAACCAATTATCAAAGATTTGTCGTATTCTTACATCCGTGTTATATTAGTTTTTATCAAAAGATGTTTACTTAAGTAGACCGACTATTGAGTCTACGTATGTCTTCTCAGGTCTGACGCCTATAAACTCATCAACGACCTTACCTCCATTGAAGAAGATAACCGTTGGTAAGCTTGAGATTTTATACTTCTCTGCAACTGTCGGATTACTGTCGGTGTCGAGCTTTAACACTTTTATTTTTCCAACAGTCCTTTCTTTAATCCTTTCCATTATTGGCCCTAGTATCTTACATGGGCCGCACCAGGGCGCGTAAAAATCAACTATCACAGGCACACTGGACTCCAGAACGTCTCTCTGGAATGTCGAATCTGTCGTCTCCATTATTCTCCTTTAGAGAGCCAGCAAAAGGATTTGAACCTTCAACCTATCGCTTACGAAGCGATTGCTCTACCGTTGAGCTATACTGGCAAAGTTTAATCCAAGAAAGCAACATTTCTTGCTGCTCTGGCCCTGTCTTCCGTGTTTAAAACCACTTTATGCCAGACATCTTTTAAGTCTACAGTGCTGTGTTGGACATGAGTGATTTTACCTTTTACATAAACTTCGGCATTGCGCGTCATCACATTCCACGATGCTTTTGCTGCGTCTTTATTCTTACTTATAAAGTCCTTGTAATCTTTTTCAAGTAAACCATTCGCAGTCTCTGGATATCGACCGCAAATATAGACAGTCTGGCCTCCCCGGCGATGCAGAAATTCAGCCATGTGTGCGTTTACACTACGACCGCGTCGCATGGGTTCGTTTTTTAAAACAACTGTGGCCAATGAGTCTATTATCTTCAAATTTGGCATCGGTATGAACATGAACTCGCCCTGGCGATGAATCTTACGGCCTGATTCAAGCTTGCGGTGTCGCTTGTGCGCCTTGTACTGCTTGATACCCTCGCGGGCCTCAATCCCCCGAAGTTCGTCTGGTTTAAGTATCTGTTTGGCCTGGAAGACATTAGACACAGGCGTGTTCTCAGGTATGGCGCAAGAAAACCAGTGGCGCTCATCGTGGCCGCACAAGAATTTCGCCTTAGGATTTTCAGGATCCCGAGCCATGAGGAGTAGGTGCCTGTCCTTCTTCTGTGCGTCTAAGACTAACAACTCGACTTCCTTCTTGACCCGCAGGTCAAAAAACTCTCCTTCTTCATCTCTGTGAATATCAATTACAAGCGGAGAAGCTTGTATACGCCGATGCAGAGAATCTATCCCTGCCTCCGAGACTTTAGCACGGGCACCGATTGACTCAAACTTTCTTTCGATTAATGCCGTATCCATTTTTATCCTCCATGATGATGTCAAATTTGCTCACTTGTAATAACGATTCGTGCCCTTCAACTTTCAATTCATTAAGATTATTACGCTCACGACTTTCAACAGAAAATGTCTGTGACGCGATGCCAATTATAACCTGCGTGCACCAATTCGGTATGACGACCAGATCATACTGCCTGTTATAAAAGACGCAATAAAAGGGCGTACTCTCGGTAAATATGATGCGTAGCGGTTCCTGCAATAGTATCGCCAATGTATCGTCTATATAAATATTCACCCTTTTTAACAATGTATATTCCTGGTCGATGACACTCTCGACATTAAAATTCGTAAAGGGTTCCACAAGTGCGCGAGCCTCTAAATAAAATGTCTTTGATAATACCTGCGCAGCATAATGTGATAATGACTTACACAGCATTACATCGACTCCCACGAACTTATGATGGCCTTTTCTAATAACTTAAGATTTTTCTCAAAGTCGGGCTGCTTATAAATTATGCTATCTTCATCTATACCCTCTATCTTACCAGAATCAAAATCAAACGCTGCCTCACTAACCAAATACGGATCAATATAAATATTGCAGGGACAATACGGATGTTGATCTTCATCAACTTCAACCCACCACTTCGAATTCGGCAATTCAACAATCATTTATCCCTCATTCTGAGATTATTCACCATTATTATCAATAGTTTTACAATTTTGAGTCTCAACAGCAATTGTATTACTTTGGTGTATATTGTCACTTACAGTACTTAAGGCACAAATCATTTCAAATTTCGTGATTTGTTGCTTACATATTGCTTGAGGCGCCTCTGTCCGACCCATAAAATAAACCATTGTTGATAGTTTGCCAACATGCCAAATTACAAATGCCGCGATTAATATTAACACTAAATTCATCATCATATTTGGCGGAAGGTGCAGGACTTGAACCTGCAAGAGCGATATGATCACTCGACGGCTCTCCGGGCCGTTGCACTACCGTTATGCGAACCTTCCAAAATGGCGGTAGGTGCAGGATTTGAACCTGCATACCCGTGAGGGCGCCTGATCTCGAATCAGGTGGACTACCAGATTATCCGAACCTACCACTTAGCATCTCCCCAGGGATTTTCTTTAATCATGTCTGACTTTTTATTTAGCCAATCTAACTTTTCGACATCATCTTTAAAATTCGGGGCTGCTTCTAATTCTTTGATCGGCTTCACAGTGCCATAGGGTTCGCCGACATCCCAATGATGTTCTACAAATAAACAATTGCCGCCTTTTTGTCGGCTAATTACAAAACCTTTTTCTTTTTGATCATAAATACCAACTTTTGCATTCCTGGCATGAATATAATATGCGTACCCATCTTTACACTTTTCAATAGAGATCCAATGAGACCTGCTATTAAGAGGAATGAAATTTTGCATCATTTTCTAACCAGTTGGAACTATCTTATCCCATGCGCCGGGACAATCCACGGCTTTTGGTAACAGTGATTTCATTTTTACCCGGCCGGGCGTGTTAAATGAATGAAGAACAATCATTGCCGGCTGCCTATCAGGATGCCCGACCAGCCACTCGGCGACCTCATATCCGGTACCGGGACCTGAGGGCACGTATATCTTACCACCCAAGTCATGGTCGAGAAATAAATAGTCCCACACATCTTCTGCCAAACATCTTATCGTGTCTGCGACGGTCTCGACACACGTCACGCTGTGACCTGTTAAATTTCGTCTAAATGTTTCTTGTCGTCCCTTGTCGTCATCAAGTATCAGTATCCTCATCATTTTCTCTTTCTTCATCCCCACTTGATTTCTCTTTATAATTGCCCGTCATTCGATCTAAAGCAGTCTTAAGATGTTCCCGTATGTATTCTATACAGTAATCTCTTGATTCTTCATTCGTTATCAACCATGACAAACCAGTCGCAACCTGATACATGTCTTCTTTTATCATCAAACATTTATCATCACTCACGTCATCTACATTTGCAGGTTCTGTCGCGAGAGCCTGAAAAATGTCCATAAACATAGCCTGCAAGTCAACATGCTCATCCACTTCCTCAAAGAGATCAAGATCTTCTAGAGCCTTTTGCAACCACATTGCCGTATTTTTGTATTTCATTTTTGCTCCACCATAAAATGAAATTTTGTCACAACTTTTTTAGGACGCTTTCTTAAATACCTCAAATATTTCAATCTTATATATCTATAAACATTTAATGGTCGCAGGTAATCTAATATTGACATCTTAGTAATTATATAACACACTCCCGCTGCCTTGCGCTTATCAAATTCTTCCCTGATTTTTTTAAGATCGACTCTAAATTGAAAAATTTTTATACGTACGGTGCCTAATCCGACATGCACAGCATCTGTGTCAATTATATACCGTTTTACACCGAATCGCAATAACAAGGCATCGACGTCAGCCCTTGTAACAATTGATCCTGATCCCAGAGCCTGTAATATGTCCACAGCCTGCGAAACTACCGGATCTTGTGTGTATAGGTATCTAGCCCACTCTGCTGGATCTCTTACATAAAGATCTCTAGCCGGCACCCTAACTGGCTCTGCCGGTCGAGCCGTACCAGACCACGTCATGCCATCCTGTGATGAATAGCCAACAATATGAGACGCCAAGTGTTCGCAATTACTGCCTCCGCATATTGAACATATCGGTAAATTCATTTGTCAGATTTGCATGATTGTATTACTTTAACTGCAACGCATGTTATAGTTATCAACAATATTGCCACAATAAAGATGACAATATTTTTTTCATGTCTAACAATAAAACTGTGAATCTTGTCTGTTAGCGGTTGCACATCCTCAAACCCACTAGTCTTAAGAATTGGATCAACATACTTCTTCATTTTTAACCTCTTCTTAATATTTGTCATTTATTATCAGATTTTCATGTAGCCCAAACGGTTCTACTAAAATCGCTCTCCTAAAAGCCCAGCATAATCAATAGTCCGTTTTATAGGCATAGTTAACACTTTCCCCATAAATTCATTAAAAATTTCCTGCGACACATAACGATGCCAATGCTTGCGAAACTTTTTGTTCAATCGACAATTTCTTGTCCACTTTTTCTTATGCTTTAACATTGAAAACGGCAATAAATCGTTAACAGTTGGACACTCGGGCAGTTTATTCATCACCTATTTCCTCATCATCGTCTTCATCTACTTCATCTTCTTCTTCTTCATTATCAATCTCATCTTCGCAGCTTATGTCTTCACCGTTTATAATGTCAAATTTATTCAAAAATTTGGAATTTGATGGTTCTATTACCACTATACCATCGTCTTCGTCTGACAATCTGCTAACACCAGAATATCCGGATATGCCAGAATACCCAGACATGCCAGAAATTCCAACGACGCCAGAATACCCGGATATGCCTGAAAACCCCGTATATCCAGAAAAGCCAGACACGCCTCCTATAAATCTAACGTCATTAGTTGTAATTGTAAATGAGTCATCAGAACAAACAATGTGTTCATCAGTCATATACCTGTCAAGAATGACTTGCGCACCATAAAGAGTGCCGATAATGCCACGATTAATTAATTCACGATGGGTGCAAGGGTCAAAGACTTCCAGAAGATACCGTCGAATATCACTAAGCATCTGTGGACTCACTCTTACCGAAGTGACCTTGCGATCATCACACTCAAATTGCGCAAATTTATCGACGATTAGATCTCTTATCCTGTC
>Ga0209048_10002813_pt1 | contig 17052 bp, 14 predicted proteins | sample FrelakmetCRP12CR_FD_187146 | JGI IMG/M metagenome (GOLD analysis project Ga0209048, IMG submission 187146) | Freshwater lake sediment microbial communities from the University of Notre Dame, USA, for methane emissions studies - CRP12 CR (SPAdes)... | ecosystem: Environmental > Aquatic >... | reverse complement strand
GCCGAAGTCGATGATGCGCACGTCGCTCTCGAGGGTGAGCATGATATTGCTTGGTTTGATGTCGCGATGAATGACGCCGCGGCTGTGCGCATAGTGCAATGCGCGCGCGGCCTTGTAGACGAGTTCGACCACATCGTCGATGCGCAGCAGATTGTCGGGCCGGCAATAGGCGGCAAGGGTACGCGCTCCGTGCACGTGCTCGGTCACGATGTAACAGTGTCCATTTTCCTCGCCGGCATCGTAGATCGGCAGGATGTTCGGATGCTGCAGCATCCCGACCATGTGCGCTTCGGAGAGAAACATCTTGCGCGCGATGCGCTTGCGATTTTCATCGCCGTTGGGATCGACGTTGTAGACCTTGATAGCGACGTCGCGGCCGTAGTAAGGATCGTGCGAGAGGTAGACGACTCCCGTGCTGCCGCGGCCGACCTCGTTGATGATCACGTACTTGCCGATCTTTTCAGGCAGCGCATCGCGACCGTTCAAGGCCTTCGCGTTATCTTTTGTCCGCATGTTGTTCAAGGTTAGCCGTTAGCCGCTGCAGCGGCGTTCCATTGCGTGGTGCAAAGGATACGTCGGCAGGCGGGCGCCAAACTGTGATTTGGGTCGAGGCTCAGCGAAAGTGATCGAATCCGTGGGTCCGGGGCGCAAATTTCGCTCCGTGCAGCGCCCAGCTCACGCCGGTTCCGCGACGCAGCTCACCGACTGCGGTCAGCCTTAAGTCCAAACGGGCGGCCAGCGCGCCCAGCTCGGCATAGCGGTGCGGCGGGACCGCGACCAGCAATTCATAGTCATCGCCGGCGCAGAGCGCCCAGTCTTGCGCCTGCTGCGGGCTCGCAAAGGCCCGCAAGGCCTGCGACAGTGGCAGACGATCGACATTCACATGCGCCGCGAGACCGCTGGCGTCCGCCAGCTTCGGCAAGTCTCCCGCCAGCCCATCGGACAGATCCATGGCCCCAGTCGCGATCCCGCGCGCCGCGGCGCCAAATTCCACCCGCGGCGCCGGATACTCGAACCGTTGCAGCAGTTCGCGGGCCACCGCGCCATCGCCGGTGGTGTGCGACCCGGTCGCCAGCTTAAGGCCGGCGCCGGCATCGCCGAGGGTCCCGGTCACCGCCAGCAGGTCGCCTGCGTGCGCACCGCTGCGGCGCAGCGCCGTGCCGCGGGCGACATGGCCCATGACTTGCACGCTGATGGTGAGCGGTCCCGCCGTGGTGTCGCCGCCGACCAGCGCCACGCCGTAGGCGTTCGCGAGCTGCGCGAAGCCGCCGGAGAACCGCTCGAGCCATTCCGGGTCGGCGGCCGGAAGGGTCAATGCCAGGGTGGCCCAGGCCGGCGTTGCACCCATCGCGGCCAGATCGCTCAAATTCACGGCGAGCGCACGATGGCCTATTGATCGGGCATCGCTGTCGGCCGGGAAATGGCGGCCGGCGACCAGGGTATCCACCGCCGCCGCCAACTCCGCATCCGCCGGCATGCGCAGCAGCGCCGCATCATCGCCCACCCCCAACACCACGTCGGATCGTCCGCCGCCGATGCGCGAGAAATATCGGCGAATCAGATCGAATTCCCCTAAACGCGCTTGTTCGCCACCCACGACGCGCTATTCCGCGGGTTGACCGTATTCGTCTGGACGGAGTTCTTTCGCGGCGCGGTCCAATACGGCGTTCACGAACTTGTGGCCGTCGGTCGCGCCGAACTGCTTGGCGAGCTGGACCGCCTCCGCGAGCGCGACCCGATAGGGCAGCTCGGGGCATGCCGCCAATTCGTGCAGGCCGAGCCACAGCACCGCGTGCTCGATCGGGTCGAGTTCAGGCGGCGGAATCTCGCAGAGCTTCGTGAGCCTTAGATCGAGCGCCTCGCGATTCGGTACGATCGCGGCCATCAGTTCCTGGAAATACTCGCGATCCACCCGCAGCGCTTCCGGATCTTCGGTGAATTGCCGCTCGGTATCCCGCCAGGGCCGCGGGTTGATCTGCAGTTGGTAAAGCGCCTGCAGCGCAAGCCTGCGAGCGAGGCTGCGAGCGCGATGCGGATTCACCGCTACCCATCCATTCGGCGCAACAGATTCGCCATTTCGAGCGCGGTCAGCGCGGCATCGGCGCCCTTGTTGCCGGCCTTGCCGCCCGCCCGATCGATCGCCTGCTCCACGGTATCGGTCGTCAACACGCCGAAGGCGATGGGCACGCCTGATTCGAGCGCAACTCGGGCGATTCCCGAAGCGCATTCGCCGGCGACGAAATCGAAATGCGGCGTCTGGCCGCGGATGACCGCGCCGAGTGCGATCAGCGCCTCATAGCGGCGCGACAGCGCCAATTTGCGGGCAACGATCGGCATGTCGAAAGCGCCCGGGACGCGCACGATCTCGATCTGCTTCTCCGTGGCCCCATGGCGCTTGAGCGCGTCCAGTGCGCCGCGCACCAACGGCTCGACGACGAAATCGTTGAACCGCGCAGCCAGGATGGCAAAGCGCAGGTCACGAACCAGGAGATCGCCTTCGATGATCTTGGGCTGCTCAATAGGCACAAGTTTTTCCTCGCAGGTATTCGGCGGGCGCCGCGGCCAACCGCCACAGTATAAACCCCACGGCGCTCATTCACCGCCGTCCAGGTACTCGGTAATTTCAAGATCGAATGCCGAGAGGCCCTGCAGCTGCTTCGGAGCGCTCAACACGCGCATGCGCTTGAGCCCCAGATCCTTGAGTATTTGCGCCCCGATCCCGTAGGTGCGAAGCACCGTCGCGCCGACGTTGGGCGCCGCCGCCGGCTTCGCATTGATCTGCCGCACGCTGTCCATGAACTCTCTCGGCGTCTCCTCGGGCCTCAAAATCACCACCACGCCGGAGGGCTCCGCCGCCACACGGCGTATCGCGGCGCGCAACGGCCAGCCCAACCTTTCGCTGCGCACGCCGATCATGTCGCGCAGGGTGTCATTGATGTGCACACGCACCAGCGGCGGCGGATCGGAATTCAGATCCCCCTTCACAAGCGCGACGTGCACGTTCTTGTTCACGTGATCCTCGTAGCAGCACAGCCGAAATCCGCCGTACTCGGTCTCGGCCGGTTCATCGTAGATTCGCTCCACCGAGCGCTCGTTCTTAAGCCGGTAGCGGATCAGGTCCGCAATGGTGCCGATCTTCAGTGCGTGCGCCTTGGCGAAGCGCTCGAGATCGGGGCGGCGCGCCATGCTGCCGTCGTCGTTCAGGATCTCGACGATCATGGCGGCCGCGGAGAATCCCGCGAGGCGCGCCACATCGCATCCGGCCTCCGTGTGGCCGGCGCGCGTGAGCACTCCGCCGGGCTGCGCCATCAAGGGGAAGATATGCCCGGGCTGGCGCAGGTCCTCCGGGCGCGCCTTCGGCGCCACCGCGGTCTTCACCGTGTGCGCACGATCATGGGCCGATATTCCCGTGGTCACGCCCTCGGCCGCTTCGATGGACAGGGTGAAGTTCGTGCGGTGCGAACTGTCGGTCTCGCTGACCATGAGCGGCAGCCGCAGCTGGCGGCAGCGCTCGCGTGTCAGAGTCAGGCAGATGAGGCCGCGTCCGTAGCGCGCCATGAAGTTGACGTCTTCGGCCCGCACGCATTCGGCGGCCATGATCAGATCGCCTTCGTTTTCCCGATCCTCATCGTCCATGAGTACCGCCATTTTCCCCTGGCGTATGTCCCCCAGAATCTCGTCGATGGTGTTTAATGCGGTCATAAATGATTCGTTCTCGATATGTCGTCGCAGGCGCCGGACCGTGACGCGGCCCGCCGGGCAGCCATTGTAGCTTGCCGGCTGGGCGGCTTACTCCTGCGCTTTGCCGAAGTTCACCAGACGCTCTAAGTATCGGGCGATGGTATCAATCTCAATATTGACTCCGGTGCCGACCCGCAGCTCGCCCAACGTCGTCGCCTCGCGCGTATGCGGGATGATGTTGACGTCGAAGCGGCGCCCGCCGACGCCGTTGACCGTCAGACTCACGCCGCTGACGCATATGGACCCCTTGGGCGCCACGAAGCGCATCAGCGGCGCCGGCAGCTCGAACTGCAGGCGCCAGGATCGCGCATCCTCATCGGCGCCGATCAGCGTTGCGACCGCATCGACGTGGCCGCTCACCAAATGACCGCCAAGGGGATCGCCGGCACGCAAGCTCGGTTCCAAGTTCAAGCGCGCACCGTCCTTGAGCATTCCCAACGTCGTCTTGGCGAGGGTCTCGCGCGATACGTCGGCGTGGAAAACCGGCCCATCGAGCCGCGTCACGGTGAGGCAGACCCCCTCGACGCTCACGCTGTCGCCGATCGCGAGGCGCCCTGCCCCGAGCGCGGAAGCATCGATGCCCAACTCGAGGTCGCCGCCCTTGGCGAGGGCAGACACCAGCCGGCCGGTGGCGACGACAATTCCGGTAAACATCCTCAATGCCCCTTCGGCTGCGCACTGCGGGGCGTCAACAGCAGCCGCAGGTCCTCGCCCACGCGTTGCACGTCCGCAAATTCGAATGACGGCGGCACAAGACCCTTCGCAGCCAGACCGCTCAAGGCGGTCAGCGGCGCCGCGTCCGCACCCAGCAAGATCGGCGCAACGTACAAGATCAATTCATCGACCAGGTTAGCCTCGAGGAACGCCGCCGCCAGCCGCGGCCCGCACTCCACCCAGAGTTCGTTGACCTCGCGCAACGTCAAGCGCTCGACCACGGCAGCGAGGTCCAATCCGCGCACCGTCGCCGGCACCCGAACGACACTGAAGGGCGGCGCTGCGCCGGGCGCGGGCGCCTGCACAGCGGGCGGCCGCGCGGCACCCGCCGCAACGAACACCAGCGCACCGCCGCCGGCGAAGATTTTCGCGTGCGGCGAGCATGACTGCGACGGATCGAGCACCACGCGCAGCGGCTGCCTGACCCACGGACCGTAGTTCAAGCGCACATCGAGGCGCGGATCGTCCGCGCGCACCGTTCCCGCGCCGGTCAGAATCGCGGAGCTGCGGGCGCGCCAGATTTGCACGTCGGCGCGCGATTGCTCGCCGCTGATCCACATCCTGCCTCCATTGCCCTCACTCGGGGCGGGCGCGGTGCGCGCATCGATGCTCATGGCGAGTTTGAGACGAATCAGCGGCCGGCCTCGCTCGAAGCGCGAAAAGAATCCGGGGTTGAGTGCGCGCGCCTCGCCGGCCAGCGCACCCGCCGCGACGCTGATGCCGGCGGCTTCCAGCCGCCTGATCCCGTCGCCCGCCACTTTCGGATTCGGATCGGCCGAGCAGCACACCACGCGTCGAATACCCGCCGCGATCAGCGCGTCCGCGCAGGGCGGCGTGCGTCCGGCGTGACTGCAGGGCTCGAGCGTGACGTACGCGGTGGCGCCTGCGGCGGCGGCACCCGCCGCGCGCAGCGCCGCGACCTCGGCATGCGCTTCTCCGGCGCGCTCGTGCCAGCCCTCGGCGAGAACCGCGCCGCCGCGCACCAGGACGCAGCCGACACGCGGATTCGGATCGGTGGTGTACATGCCGCGTGCGGCGAGTTCGAGAGCGCGCGCCAGATAGGCCCGATCCTGCGCGCTGATCGCGTTCGCGCCCATGGCATCCGCTCCGATCGCGGGCGTCATTTGCCCGCGCCGCTGAGATCGTCGCCCGGCAGGAGCGGCAATTGATCCTTGTTGGCGTCGCGGCGCCGGCGATGGCGGCGCAACAGGTCGATTTCCGTGCGGAACGCCTCGACGTCCTGAAAGCTGCGGTAAACGGACGCGAACCTCACGTAGCCGACCTCGTCCAAATGCCGCAGCTCCTCCATCACCATTTCACCGACGGCGCGCGAGGCGATCTCGCGCTCGCCGAGGCTGCGCAATTTGTGGCAAATCCGCGCCGCCGCCGCTTCGATCGATTCGCGGCTCACCGGCCGCTTCTCCAGCGCCTTCAGCATTCCGGACAGCAGCTTGTTATCGTCGAAGGGCTCGCGGCTGCGATCGCCCTTGATGACGGTTGGCAGCAGCAGCTCGGCGGCCTCGAAGGTGGTGAAGCGCTCCGCACACTCGAGACATTCGCGGCGCCGGCGGATTTGCCGCCCCTCGCCCGCCAGGCGCGAATCGATGACCTTAGTCTCCGTATGGCCGCAAAATGGGCAGTGCATTTAGCGCGCTCTCGATGCGTACCCGCTCGTCATCAGCCATAGACGGGGAATCGCCGGCACAGCGCGATCACCTGCTCGCGTACCCGCTGCACCGCGGACTCATCGCCCATGTGATCGAGAAGGTCGGCGATCCAGTTGGACAGTTGCTCCACCTCGGGCTCCTTGAATCCGCGCGTGGTCACCGCAGGCGTGCCGATCCGAAGACCGCTGGTCACGGCCGGAGGACGCGGATCGTTGGGCACCGCATTTTTGTTGACGGTCATGTGAGCGCGCCCCAGGGAGGCGTCGGCATCCTTGCCGGTGATGTTCTTGTCGATCAAATCCAGCAGGAACAGATGATTGTCGGTGCCGCCCGATACGATACGGTAGCCGCGCGCTTGCAGAACCCGGGTCATGGCGCGCGCATTGGCGATGACTTGCGCGGAATATTGCTTGAATTCGGGCTGCAACGCCTCGTAGAACGCCACCGCCTTGGCGGCGATGACGTGCATCAGCGGACCACCCTGGGTTCCCGGGAACACCATGGAATTGAATTTCTTGTGCAATTCCTCTTTCGGTCCGGCCAGAATCAACCCGCCGCGCGGCCCGCGCAAGGTCTTGTGCGTGGTGGTCGTCACCACGTCGGCGAACGGCAGCGGATTCGGATACACGCCGGCCGCGACCAGACCCGCCACGTGCGCCATGTCCACAAAGAGATACGCACCCACCGAATCGGCGATCGCGCGAAACCGCGCCCAGTCAATGACGCGCGAGTACGCCGAGAAGCCGGCCACGACCATCTTGGGCCGATGCTCCTGCGCCAGCCGCTGCACCTGGTCATAGTCGATCTCGCCGCTGTCGGGCTTGATTCCATACTGCGCGGCCTTGAACAATTTTCCGGAAAAATTCACCTTCGCGCCGTGGGTCAGGTGTCCGCCGTGATCGAGGCTCATGCCGAGAATCGCATCGCCCGGGTTGAGCAGCGCCAGATACACCGCGGCGTTCGCCTGCGATCCGGAATGCGGTTGAACGTTCGCATAGGCGGCGCCGAACAATTTCTTGGCGCGCTCTATGGCCAGGGTTTCCGCCACGTCGACGTATTCGCAGCCGCCGTAGTAGCGCTTGCCGGGATAGCCTTCGGCGTACTTGTTGGTGAGCACCGAGCCCTGCGCCTCGAGAACGCGCGGGCTGGTATAGTTTTCCGACGCGATCAGCTCGATGTGGTCTTCCTGGCGTTTGCGCTCGCCGGCTATTGCCTGCGCAAGTTCTGGGTCGAAACCGGCAATCGTCATCGTGGCATTGAACATGAGGGAACCCCGCGTAGGACAGGCTTTAATTGTAGCCGATGCGCCGGGGGTTCCCTAGGAGCCTGTCCGAGTATTCCCCGTGAGCCGCGCTGGCCGGCAGAGGGAGCGGATGCAAGGCGCGCGGCGCAGGCTCGGGCGGCCCGGCGGGACCCTAATCGCCGTGACAAGTGGCATGGCCGCGCGGATAATTCACAAGTTCCCCCCGCTACACCGTATTTTCAGCAAAGGTCATACATGGCTCAGTTCATCTACACCATGAACCGGGTTGGCAAGGTTGTGCCGCCCAAGCGCGTGATTTTGCGCGATATTAGCTTGAGTTTTTTCCCGGGCGCGAAGATCGGGGTACTCGGCCTCAATGGCTCGGGCAAATCGACGCTGCTCAAGATCATGGCGGGGGTGGACAAGGAAATCGAGGGAGAAGCCCGTCCGCAGCCCGGCATCAAGGTGGGGTACCTGCCGCAGGAGCCGCTGCTCGATGAGGCCAAAACCGTGCGCCAGGTGGTCGGCGAAGGCGTGGGCGACGTACAGGGATTGATCGATCGCTTCAATGCGATCAGCGACCGCTTCGCCGAACCCATGCCGGACGACGAAATGAACAAGGCCCTCGAAGAGCAGGCGAAATTGCAGGACAAGATCGACGCGGTCGGCGGCTGGGAGCTCGAGCGCAAGCTCGAGATTGCGGCGGACGCGCTGCGCTTGCCGCCCTGGGATGCGCTGATCGGCAGGCTGTCCGGCGGCGAGAAGCGGCGCGTGGCGCTGTGCCGCCTGCTGCTGTCCAAGCCCGACATGCTGCTGCTCGACGAGCCGACCAATCACCTGGACGCCGAATCGGTCGCCTGGCTGGAGCATTTTCTCGAACAGTACCCGAGCACGGTCGTCGCGGTCACCCACGACCGGTATTTTCTCGACAATGTGGCCGAATGGATTTTGGAGCTGGATCGGGGCCACGGCATCCCCTGGGAGGGCAATTACTCGACCTGGCTCGAGCAAAAGAGCCAGCGGCTTGCGCAAGAGCAGCAGCAGCAGGATGCGCTCGCCAAGACTCTCAAGCGCGAGCTCGAATGGGTCCGAACCAATCCGAAGGCGCGCCAGGCCAAATCCAAAGCCCGCCTGCAGCGCTACGAGGAGCTCGCTTCCCAGGAATTCCAGAAGCGCAACGAAACCAACGAAATCTACATTCCTCCGGGCGAGCGGCTCGGCGATCTGGTGATCGAATGCACGGGCGTGCGCAAAGGCTTTGCCGATCGGCTGCTCATCGAAGCCTTAAGCTTCCGCCTTCCCCCGGGCGGCATCGTGGGCATCATCGGTCCGAACGGCGCGGGCAAGACCACGCTGTTCCGCATGCTGGCCGGCATGGAAAAGCCCGATGCCGGCGAGATTCGCGTCGGACCCACCGTCAAACTCGCCTACGTCGACCAATCGCGCCAGTCGCTCAATGACAAGAGCACGGTATGGCAGGAAATCTCCGGCGGACTCGACCTGATCAAGGTCGGAAACTACGAGACCTCCTCGCGCAGCTACGTCGGCCGCTTCAATTTCAGAGGCGCGCAGCAGCAGCAATTCATCGGCGATCTTTCCGGCGGCGAGCGCAACCGGGTGCATTTGGCGAAAGTGCTGAAATCAGGCGGCAACGTGCTGCTGCTCGACGAGCCCACCAACGACCTCGACATCGAAACGCTGCGCGCCCTCGAGGAGGCTCTGGTGGCCTTCCCCGGCTGCGCGGTGGTCATCTCGCACGATCGCTGGTTTCTCGACCGCATTGCAACCCACATGCTGGCGTTCGAGGGCGACTCGCAAGTAATATGGTTCGAGGGCAACCACCAGGAATATGTTGAAGACCACAAGCGGCGCAAGGGCGAGGACGCCTCTCAGCCGCACCGGATTCGTTACAAACCGCTGACGGGTTGAAAACTATGAGTACCTACATCACGCCGCACGACGAACTGATTTTCGAATGCCAGGGCATCTCGCTGACCTGCCCGCATTGCCAAACCCTGACGCATCTGACCCCGGTGGGGGTTCCGAAATTCGAGGATCTCGACCGGCGCAGACCGAAGCAGATTGGCATCGTTTTTGCGTGCGATGCCTGCGGTGAACCCGTATTCCTCAAGTTTTTCGTGAAAAGCTACACCGACTTGCGCATCGAGCTCGCCCCGAATTATCTGGAAGTCGAGCGGGCACGGGAGAATTTTCCGCTGACTTATTTGCCGAAAGAGGCCGAAGGCTTGTTCAAGGAGGCGCTCGCCTGTTACACCGCAGGCTCTTTCAACGCCTTCGGGTCCATGTGCCGGCGCACGGCGCAGTCGCTGTTCCGCGAGCTCGGCGAGCGCGGCAAGCTGGAACTTTTCGACGCGCTGCAGGAAATTCGCACGCTAGCGGAACTCGATGACGACAGCTTTGCCGCATTGCGCAGTGTGCTGTTCGGCAGCGACAGCGATCCGTGGCCGAATCAGCCGCATCTTGATGCCGAACGCGCCGGCATCCTGCTCGAAGTCATGCGCGACCTGTTGTATCAAACCTTCGTGCGCAAGGCGCGGCTGATACAGGCACTGAAGTTTCGCAAGTTCGTGGCGCCCCCGACGCAGATCGAGGCGGGCGCCTGACCGAAACCGCGGCGGCCTACCCCGGCACCTTAGCCGAGGAACGCCCGCGCATTGCGGAACAGGCGCATCCAACCGCCGTCCTCCCCCCAGCCCTTGGGCGACCAGGAGTTTTGCACCGAGCGAAACACCCGTTCCGGGTGCGGCATGATCGCGGTGACGCGGCCGTCGGCGCTGCACAGCCCGGCGACCCCGAGCGGCGAACCGTTCGGATTGCAGGGATATTGCTCGGTCGGCTGATCGCGGTTATCGACGAATTGCAGGCTGATCCTGCCCTCCGCGAGCAGCCTTAAGGGTCCTGCGGGTCCGTCGAATTCCGCGAAGCCCTCGCCGTGCGCCACCGCGATCGGCAGCACCGAGCCGTGCATGCCGCCGAGCAGCACCGAATTCGAACGCGGCACCTGCACCAGCGACACACGCGCCTCGTATTGTTCGGAGCGGTTGCGCACGAAGCGCGGCCAATTCTCGGCGCCGGGGATCAACTCGCAGAGCACCGAGAGCATTTGGCAGCCGTTGCACACGCCCAGGGTGAAGGTGCCGGCGCGCCCGAAAAAGGCCGCGAACTCCTCGCGCGCCAGCGCATTGAATAGTATCGACTTGGCCCAGCCCTCGCCCGCGCCGAGCACATCCCCGTAGGAAAAACCGCCGCAGGCCACCAGGCCGTGAAACCGCGACAGGCGTACGCGCCGCGCGAGAACATCGGTCATGTGCACGTCATAGGCGTCGAAGCCGGCGCGCGTGAACACCGCCGCCATTTCCGATTGGCTGTTGACGCCCTGCTCGCGCAGCACCGCGAGCGCGGGCCGGGCCCCGCTCGCGATGTAAGGTGCCGCGACATCCTCTGAAGGATCGAAGCTCAAGGCGGCGTGCAAGCCCGGGTCGCGTTCGTCCAGGAGTTGGGAATACTCTTCGCGCGCGCACTCCGGGTTGTCGCGCAGCGCCTGCATGCGAAACGACACCTCGCTCCAGCGGCGGCGCAGGTCGATGCGCGACGCCGAATACACCGCCCGCCCCTCGATGCGCACGTTGACCGCGCTGCCCGCCGCGGGTTCGCCAATTTCCGCGCTGTGCGCACCGAGTCCGTGGCGCTCGAGAACCTCGAATGCCTCGGGCACCCGCGCCGACGCAATTTGCACCACCGCACCGAGTTCCTCGGCAAAGCAGGCGGCGATCGGATCCGCGGGGGCGCCCAGCGCGATTTCAAGCCCGCAACGCGCGGCAAAAGCCATTTCCAGGAGCGTCACCAGCAGCCCGCCGTCGGAGCGGTCGTGATAGGCGAGCAGCAAGCCCCGGTCCTTCAATTCGCGCACCGCCGCAAAGAATGTGCGCAGCAGCGCTGGATCGTCAAGATCTGCCGGTTCGCCGCCGGTCGCCTCGAAAACCTGCGCCCAGCAGGACCCGCCCAGGCGATTCTTGCCGGCCCCGAGGTCGATCAGCAGCAGGCGCGAGGGCTGCGACAAATCGAGTTCCGCAGTCAGCGTGCGGCGCGCGTCCACCACGGGCGCGAACGCCGAAATGACCAGCGACACCGGCGCGATGACCGAATGCGCGCCGTGCGCGTCGGTCCATGCGGTGCGCATCGACAGCGAATCCTTGCCCACCGGAATCGTGATGCCGAGTTCGGCGCACAATTCCAGGCCGACCGCGTGCACCGTGGCGTGCAGGTCCGCATCCTCGCCCGGTTCGCCGCACGCGGCCATCCAGTTCGCCGACAAGCGAACGTCGGTGAGATGGCGGATATCGGCCGCGGCGATGTTGGTAATCGCCTCGGCGACGGCGAGGCGGCCGGAGGCCGGCGCGTTCAGCAGCGCCGCCGGCGCGCGCTCCCCCATCGCCATGGCTTCGCCGCTATAGCCCTCGAAGCCGCTCAAGCTGACCGCGACGTCCGCGACCGGCACCTGCCAAGGGCCCACCATCTGATCGCGGCTGATCAGGCCGCCGACGGTGCGGTCGCCGATGGTGATCAGGAACGACTTGTCGGCAATGGTCGGCAGGCACAACAGACGATCGAGCGAATCGGCGATGCTCGCGCCGGCCGTCGACAGCGCGCGGCGCCGCTTCGGCACGCTGCGCACGTTGCGCGTCATGCGCGGCGCCTTGCCGAGCAGCACCTCGACTGGCATCTCGACCGGCGTGGTCGACAACTCCGGATCGGTCACGCGAATCAGTCCGTCGCCGGTGATCTCGCCCACCACCGCAAAGGGACAGCGCTCGCGCTCGCACAGGATCGCGAAACGCTCGACGCTTCCCGGAGCGAGCGCGAGGACATAGCGCTCCTGCGCTTCGTTGCACCAGATCTCCATCGGCGAGAGGCCGGATTCGGCGCTCGGTATCTTGCGCAAATCGATGCGCCCGCCGCGCCGGCTGTGCGCGATGGCTTCGGGCAGCGCATTCGACAGCCCGCCGGCGCCGACATCGTGGATCAGCAAAATCGGATTCGCGGCGCCCTGCGCCGAGCAGCGGTCGATGACCTCTTGGGCGCGGCGCTGCATTTCCGGGTTGGCGCGCTGCACCGACGCGAAATCCAGATCCGAAGAGCTCTGTCCGCTGCCGACCGAGGAGGCGGCGCCGCCGCCCAAACCGATCAGCATCGAAGGTCCGCCGAGAACCACCAGCGGCGCGCCGATCACCACGTCGCGCTTTTCCACCTGGCTGCGGCGCACGTTGCCGAGTCCGCCGGCAATCATGATGGGCTTGTGATAGCCGCGAACCGCGAGATCATCGGACGCCTCCGAGCGCTGCTCGAAGGTGCGGAAATAGCCGCAGGTGGCCGGACGGCCGAATTCGTTGTTGAAGGCCGCGGCCCCCAGGGGAGCGGCGGTCATGATCTCGAGCGCCGAGGCGATCCGCTCCGGCTTGCCGAAATCCCGCTCCCACGGCTGCACCATGCCCGGAATGCGCAGGTTCGACACCGAAAATCCCGTCAAGCCCGCCTTCGGCCTGGCTCCCGTGCCGGTGGCGCCCTCGTCGCGGATTTCGCCGCCCGAACCGGTCGCCGCGCCGGCGAAGGGCGAAATGGCGGTCGGGTGGTTGTGTGTTTCCACCTTCATCAAGATGTCCACCGGCTCGGCGACGCTCACATAGCGTTGCGTCGCCGGATCCGGGAACAACCGCGTCGCATTCGGTCCCTCGATCACCGCCGCGTTGTCCCGATAGGCGGACAGCACGCCCGAGGAATTCGCCTCATAGGTGGCGCGAATCATGACGAACAGCGACAGGGGGCTCTCGGCGCCGTCAACGATGAACTGCGCGTTGAATATCTTGTGGCGGCAGTGCTCGGAATTCGCCTGCGCGAACATCATCAATTCCACATCGGTCGGATCGCGCCCGAGTGTGCCGAAGGCGCGCACCAGATAATCGATCTCCTCGACCGACAGCGCGAGGCCCCAGTCGGCGTTGGCGCGCTCGAGCGCGGCGTGCCCGTTCTCGCCGAGACGCACGCTGCGCAGCGGACGCGGCTCGGCCGCCTGGAACAGTTGCTTAGGATCCTGCGCGTCGAGCAGCAGCGATTCGGTCATGCGGTCGTGCAGCACGGCACCGAGATGGAGCAGTTCCTCGCCGCCGAGCGCGGCCGCGGCGTCGATGAAATACAGCGTCCCGCGCTCCAGCCGGCGCACGACGCAGAGGCCGCACACATGAGCGATGTCGGTGGCCTTGCTCGACCAGGAGGACACGGTGCCGAGGCGCGGCGTGACCAGCAGGCGCTGCCCGCGCTCCGCCTGCAATTGCGCGCGCGGCCCATAGCTCAGCAACTTGCCGAGCAATTCGAGTTGGAATTCATCGAGCGGCGCGCTCGAATCGACGAAATGAATCAGGCGGGTGGATACCGCCCTAACGCGCGAGTCCTTGCCCTGCAAGGACTGCAGCAGCTTCTCGAGCCGGAATTGCGACAGCGCGGGCGCGCCGAGCAAACTAAACATACGGAATTCTAACAGACTTCAATCTGGCGGGCTCGCGCCGGCCCCGCGTAGTCATCGGGCGCCGCCTTATTTACGGGCGTTCGAATCCCCGCCCGGCGTGTACAGAGGGACTGGGAATTGAGCGACGTTCGAGCCCTCGAGCGCCACGATTTTGGCTTGACCGTGCTTTTTGACCTCGTCGATGCGCAGCACCGCGTGCAGAGGCAGATAGGTGCGCTTTACTTCGTTGAATTCGGCCTTTATCTTCTCCTCCGCGGGGTCCACCACCACGCTCGAACGTTCGCCGAACAGCAGTTCCTCGACCTCGATGAAGCCGAATAGGCTACCGTGACTCACTTTACGGGCGTAGATCTCATAGATCTTGCCCTGATTCACGAACAGAACTTTGAAAATGTGACTCGCGGCCATTTAGAAGGCTCCAGGCGTTGTTAGCATTTCACCATATTATACGGGCACTTAGCGCAAACCTTGAGACGTGTTGGAGGGATCGAGCATGACCTTGCGCTTAAGCGTTGTCAGCGAGCATGGAATCAGGCTCGGCGAGCGCTCCACCAAAGTCTTCGGCGTGCACGGCGGCACCATTGGCCGCGGCACCGACAATGCCTGGATTCTACCCGACCCGGAGCGCTACCTTTCGGGAAAACACGTGCGAATCGATTTTCGGGCCGGCTCCTATGTGCTGGTCGACACCAGCTCGAACGGCACCTACGTCAACGGCTCGCAAGTGCCCCTGGGCAAGTACCACGACTATGTCCTGAAGGACGGCGACTACGTCCGGCTCGGCGAGTACGAACTGCTGGTCAGCATCGACAAGGGCACGGACTTCCCTCCCGACTCGGATGCCGTTGTCGCCTACGACGGGCAATCGCCCTCCTCGGCGGTCAAGAAATCCACCGCCAACGATTTGGGCGCCGATCTCGATCTCAGCCAGCTGCTCGAACCCAGCGATCAATTGAACGTCGATACCGGGATTCGTCCGCGCAATGCCTATGGACAGGCGGTGACCGCGGATCGCGACGCCAATGCGCCATCCGCCAACGCGCAACCGGCCAATGCACCCACTCCCTGGCACATGATGACCCGGCCGCTGAAAGTGGCGGGCAAGACGGACGAAGAGCTGGCGCCGCTGCTGCGCTCGCAGGGACCGGCGCTCTACGAGGGCGATTTCGATCTTGGACTGGCCGCGTTCTGCCGCGGCGCGGGTGTCGATCCGCGCACCATCACGCCGGACGCCCGCAACAATGCGCTGCAGCTGGCCGGCCAGCTGCTGCGCGAAGCGGTGCTCGGACTCATGGACCTCAATCAGGGCCGCAACGATTTCCGCAACCGCTTTCGGATTCCCACCCCGGCCAATAACGGTCCTGAGTCGCCCCTGAACCTCTCGCAGGGCGTCGACGAAGCGCTGGTTCGCTTGTTGACGACCGTATCGACGCGTGCCGGTTCGGTGGATGCGATTCGCGAGAACTTCAAGGAATTGAAGGCCCAAAGCGTCGCCTCGTTGACGGCCATGCGCGCCGCATTCGAGGAGTTCCTCGGGCGCGTCGATCCGAAGGAGCTCGAAGAGCGCTTCGAGCGCGCCACCAAGCGCGGGGTTTTCGGATCCCAGAACAAGACCAAGTACTGGGATCTGTACGCGGAGATGTTCGGCGCCCTGGCGCAGCGTCCCGCAGAGGGCTTCCCGCACTTGTTTACGGAGGCGTTCGCCAAGGCCTACGAGGCCAAATTTCGCGCTCTGGTTCCGCCCCGGCGCGGACCTTTCGCCGGCGATCCCGGCGATCCCGGCGTGCCGCGCGATGACGCGCGCGGCGGCGGCGAATCGTAGTGCGCCGGGCGCACGGACCCCTCGCTCACCCGCGGCGGCCGGCCGTATGCGGCTCCTAGTCATCGAAGATGACGATATTGTCGCCGACGCCATCACCCGTGGATTGTCGGCCGCCAATTATTCCGTGCATCGTGTGGCGAGCGCCGAGGCGGCGCTCTCGGCGCTCGCCGAGGAGGAATTCGCCCTCGCGGTGGTCGATGTCGGACTGCCGGGCACGGATGGTTTGACGCTGGTGCGCCGTCTGCGCACCGCCGGCAACACCATACCGACGCTCATTCTGACCGCGCGCTGCACGCTCACCGACAAGGTCAAGGCGCTCGATATCGGCGCCGACGATTTTTTGAGCAAGCCGTTCGAACCGGCCGAACTCGCCGCGCGCTGCCGCGCATTGATGCGCCGCTCGAGCGGCGCGCTCGACGGCATCATCAAACTCAATCGCATGAGCGTCGACATCGCGGGCCGGCGGCTGCGCATCGATGAGGTGGAAATCGACCTGACGGCGCGCGAATGGCTGATCCTCGAATGCCTGGTGCGCCGCACCGGTCAAATCGTCTCCAAGGAGCGGGTCCAGCAGGCGCTGGCCAGTCCGGAGCACGATCTCAGCGCCAATGCCGTCGAGGTGCACGTGTCGCGATTGCGCGCCAAGCTCGGGGCTGCCGCGCTGATCCGCAGCTTGCGCGGTTTGGGCTATCGGCTGGAAGAAGCGAAGTCCGCGTGAGTTCGTCCATCAGCCGCCAGTTGGTGCTGTGGCTGGCGGTGCCGCTCATGCTGCTCGCGCTGTGCGGCGCGCTGGTACACTATTTCAATAGCGTAGCCCCCGGGGTGATCAGCAGCGACCGGCGGCTGAAGGAAGCCGCGAACGCTTTGATGGCTCGCCTGCAAACGGACGGCGGCGCGCCTGGCCTCGACACCGATCCGAACCGCAAACCGCCCCTGCCCGCCCCCGACTCCGTCGCCTACGCCGTTCGCGACGCCCAGGGGCATCTGCTGCTCGGCGATGCGCGCCTGCCGCCGGTCGCGATGTCCGACGCGGCCGCGGAAATCCTCGCCATGGCCCAGATCGATCGGCGCAGCGTGCGCACGCTGGCCACCCGATTCGACACCCGAACCGGCCTCCTCATCTTGACGGTGGCGGACATGAAGGCCAACAGCGAGCCGGCCGCGCGCTTTGGCTTCATGAGCACCCTGCTGTGGGACTTCGTGCAGCTCGACATCACTCTGGTGCTGGTGTGGGTCGGCATTCAAATCGGGCTGCGTCCGCTCAAACGCCTGCGCGAGGAGATCGCCCGGCGCTCGGCGCTCGATTTGCGCCCCATCGACGAGG
>Ga0209048_10002812_pt1 | contig 17056 bp, 15 predicted proteins | sample FrelakmetCRP12CR_FD_187146 | JGI IMG/M metagenome (GOLD analysis project Ga0209048, IMG submission 187146) | Freshwater lake sediment microbial communities from the University of Notre Dame, USA, for methane emissions studies - CRP12 CR (SPAdes)... | ecosystem: Environmental > Aquatic >... | reverse complement strand
GTGTACCCCGAGCGGAAGGCACCTGACCTGGGGGTCTTCACAGGCCGGAGGAGCAGGAACGCCAGAACCCAGCGCACGGCATGCTCCCGAGGATCGAGGTTAGTGGCCTGACCAAGCCGGATGGCATTTTCGGCACCCACAGGCCGCGAGAGAGCAGTCGGCTGAGTGCCGCGAGGATCGCTCGATCGGCAGGCCGATAGCGAACCCGGGTGTGGAGCTGGCGTTCGAGAACACGCACCTGGTGACGCAGCACCATGATCTCGATGGCCTTGTCCGACTCCGTCCGCCGGGACGACACGACGAGGCCGAGGATCCGACACAGTCCGATATGGAGGAACGAGAAGGCCACGCTCAAGGATGTTCGAGTCCCAGCGAGAAGTGCCAGTCCAGGGGCACGATTGGGATGTTGGTGCCCTTCACGCCGCGTCAGTTGTTGCTCGTCGGATGGCCGGTGACCCGGAAGAGCCGGAACGTTACGCAGAGGCCCTTGGACGGGAACGTGTGGACGAGGGTGACCCATCGGGACCCCGAGCCCAGGTTCGGGTACCGCTGACCCACCGCATCGGCCTGCGCACTGACGGATCCCTGCACCAACAAGTAGTGGGCATGGAACAACAGGGGATCGTCGAGCACGCGTTGGAAGTCGCGATCGTTTCGGATCACGAACATCCTCGGATTGTCGACATTCGTGACCACGTTCGGCATGCAGTTGTCTGAAGTGTCGACAACTACCTCACCCTTGACGAAATGCTGGTGATTCAGGAAATCGGCGATGGAGCGGATCCCCGAGTAGGCGGCTTGCGCCTGCCTGTCCTGGTGATCAAGATGACTGTGGAAGATGAAGCCGTAGTACAGGAGGATGTCAGGCGCCGTGTGCACGTCGTCCATCCCGAACGCCGTGCCCAGAACGGATGGCGCCAGGAGGAGGATCGATAGGGCGCCAGCTCCGAGCGCTGCAGCGACCTTCTCATGGCGATTTCGTCGGACCGGGCTCGGTTGACCGACCCCGGTGCCGGTGGGCGAGGGCTTGCGTGCGTGGCTCGGCAGGGCGAGCATGCTCCCGACAAGCAGCACCTGGACGGGAACGAGCAGAATGTAGTAGCGGTACCAGGGGAAGATGGCATTGGTCGCGTAGGAGGCGAGTGTGAAGCCGATTCCGCCACCGAGGACGCAGAGCACCCCCAGTAGTTGGGTGTTCCCCCGACGGATCGCCACGACGGCGGCGGCCGTCACAATGACGGCAAAGAGCGGGCTGATGTAGGTAACTGCCTTGATCTCGTGCATGACGCGTTCCGAGATCGTCGTGGCCATTTGGTGGGATGAGGCGATCAGGGCGGCGTTGCCGTACTTCGACGTGAACTGTGGGAATGGCTGGCCGGTGATGACCCAGCTCATCGCCGCCCATCCGAGGAATGCCGTCACGATCGGCATCAGGAGGATCGCGACGTTGGTGAGACCGGACCAGGTGCGGCTGCGGCTGTCCCCTACCGAACGCTTGAAGGTGAACCAGAACACGAGGGTCGCGGCGAGCATCGCCGCCGCAACTGGCTCGCTCCGTTCGAGGTAGCCGAAGGCAAGAGCGATCGCGCAGTACATCAACGAGGTGAGATCACCGGTCCGTAGCCATCGAAGCAGGTATCGGGTCGCTGCAAGCATCGTGAACACGTAGATGGCCTCGCTCATTCCATTCCCGGCGAACAGGAGGATCAGTGGGTTGACGACGAAGAGCCCTGTCAACACCAGGCGTGGAATCTGTGCGACCCCCCATTCGCGGAGGATCGCGTGGAGCTGATAGGTCGCGCAGGCCATGGCCAGGGCTGACATCGTCGTCCCGGCGACATTGTGCGACGCCAGTGTCGGCCAGAGTGAATTGAGCGACAGGAGTGGAAGGTCGGCAATGGAGGACAGCGGGTTCCATACGAAGCCGATGGCGGCCAGATGGGGATCCCGCGAGTGGATCATGTAGAAGCCATTGGCCATGCGCGAGATTGCGTCGCCATCGAACGCTTCGTACTTGAAGTCCAGCAACAAGGACACACTGAAGAACAACGTCAGGGATACTGCGACTACCAGAACGGACTCGCCGCGATCCTGGAGGGCCCCGTCGCCATGGGTGAACCGGGCTGATGGCTGCGCAGGCCGCGCCGCCTCGAGCGGGAGAGTCACGACGCCGACTCCATGGGCGATTCTGTCAGTGCGTGGTGCAGGACGTGCATGGACATCTCCCAGAACCTCGGCGCTGCGTTCTTCCGACACAGCGCCTTCATCGCCGCAATGGAGATCGTCGTTCACTGTAGAGGGATGATGAGCGCGGCGACCAGCGGCTCGCCGCGCTTGGCGATGTGGACACTCATCATGATTGCAGGCGATAGATCCGCAGGGCCTTGCGGGCGCGGGCACGCCCGGGTGGCCTGGCGAGGATGGCCGTGGGCGACCAATCCCAATTGCGTGGTTGCGGGACCACCTGGGGTGTGCCGCTGTCGCAGACGATACTCGGGCATGGCGGTGGTGGCCCGACCGCGGTTGGGTCGATGGAGCGGGTGATCAGCCTGGTCCCTGTCGGTCCGTCGATCCCGGTCGTCCGACGAAGGCCACCGTATCCCCCGGGCCAGGCGAGACCGACGTCCTCGAGCACCGGTTGCCCATCGAACCGGACGACAAGCCCATGGTCGATTCGGATGACCGCTCGATGGGCGACAACTCCGGTGCAAAAGGACCTCGGTGAGTCAAGTCCCCGGGGTTGATTGACGGTGGACACGTCGTGGGACTACGGCGGGGGTGATGCGGGCCCACATCAGGACGGTCGGGTTCGCCCATGCCCCAATCGGACAGGTGTGGCTGGCACTGCAACGCAGTGCGAAAGACGCGTCTGAGATGTTCATTTGTGATATGAGACCATGCCGACCATAATCTCGGGTGAAGACGGTGGGGAGTCATCCGCCGTCTCCGGGAGTTAGCCCGTGTTCCAATGCGGAAAGTGCTGGCAAGTCGACTTGGGTGGACGATGGAATTGATGAGTGGTTGCCTGTGCGGCGGCGTCGGTGCTCGCCCACTTCGATGGGCACAGGGTCGGCTGACAGCACTCGGAGTTCGCGCGACCTCGGCCATCCCGGTCCAACTCACTGCGGTATGTCCCACAGGCTCGGCGAGGCGGCAATGACGATCCTCGACTCACCCGACGTTGCCGATCGGGGGCGGCGGGATCTTGTCCTCCCGATGACCGTCCCGGAGCTACCGGTCCATGAGATCGATCTCTCTCCGGCCACGGTCGACCGCGCTGCGGGCTCGGCGGCCGTCAAGGACCAACTCCAACCGACCGTTCGAGTCCTTCCGGTCGTCGGCGACGCGTGGGTGGATCCGAAGACGCCCCCCGCGACGGGGCTGCCCCCAGCGCTGCGTTCCGTCTCCGCTCACGGACTCCAGCTCAGGCGACAGCTGAAACGTCGACAGACGCCGAAGACGAATTTCGCCGTGTTCGCCCTGCTCTTCGTCGGCGTCTTCCTAGTTTTCGCCCGGATCACCTCAGATCAACAGACCCCGCTCAACTACTTCCTCTCGGTGGTCTGGTCCGTCTATGCGCCACTCATCGCGATCGGGCTGATCGGGGCGCTCTACCAGCGAGCCCAACGGCGACCTAGCCGGACACGCGACGATGCAACCGACGCTGCCGAGATGACGTCGCAGACTGCACTCCGCGATCGGGAGCAACGGTGCAAGCCGATGCGCTCGGAGTTCACCGGCCGATCCGACCGACTGCTGGTGGTTACCGTCCCCACCCTCTTGATCGAAGAGAACCTCCCGGCACTCCAGCGAGTATTGTTCTCCCTCCTGATCAACCTGCCTCGGCACTTCAGTCGATTCCACATCGACGTCGTTACCGAGGGGGGCGTCGACTGCCAGTCGCTGCGGAGTTGGATGCAGGCAATCGGCAAACTGTCCGACCCCATCCGCATCGTGGAAGTCCCAGCCGAGTACACGACGCCCAATGGTGCCCGATTCAAGACACGGGCCAACCATTTCGCCATGGAGGCCCGCCGGGCCGCCGGGGAGAACACCGACCAGTGCTATGCGTACCACTTGGATGACGACACGCACATCGGCAGAGACACCGCCGCTTCGCTGGCCGAGTTCATCGAGCTCGACGGCGACCGCTTCTACCTGGCCCAAGGGATCCTGGCATTCCCCCATGAGCTGACCACGTCCTGGTTCTGCCGCCTTGCCGACTCGATCCGGCCGGCAGACGACCTAACCAGGTTCGCTTTCTTCACCGGAGCGATCGGTACCCCGCTGGGAGGGCTGCACGGTGAGCATCTCGTGGTTCGTGCGGACATCGAGGACGAGATCGGATGGGACTTCCCCAACACCGTGATCGAGGACGCGTACTTCGCCATCCAGTTCTCGATGCGCTACCCCAAGCGGTCGACCATGCTCAACTCCTACTCCTACGGGGCTTCGCCGGCAACCGTCGGGGACCTGCTGCGGCAGCGGCGCCGGTGGATCGAAGGCCTGCTCCGGTTGGCCTTCAATCGCAAACTGCCTCTGGTCCCCAAGCTCCCCCTGCTCTACTCGATCTTCACCTGGAGCCTCGCGCCGCTCCAGTTCGTCGGGGTCGCACTGCTCATCTCCTACGCTTCGGGCATTGACAACACCTCGCCCATCAGTCCGTGGTTTCTACCATTGTGGAGCCTCAGCCTGGCTGGCGTCTTCTGGTCCTACATCGAAGGCCTGAAGATCAACTTGTCCGCGTCGGACCGCCCACGCCCCCATCTACTCCTCTCTCTGATCATCGTGCCCGCCATCTACGTCATCACCTTGGTCGAGACGCTGGGCGTCTTCCTCGGTATCGTGCGGTTCCTCGGATTCGGAAGACAGAAGGTCTCCGAAGTGATCACGAAACCGATCTGAGACGCCAACAGCGGGAGAAGTGCCCCGGGAGGCGTAGGGCGTCCAGCGACCGTGCCGTAACCGGTTGGGGCGGCATGCGGGCACTGGGGTTCGGGCTGGCGGCGCTGGGAGCCACCGTAACGGTCGCCGGCTGCGCACCTTCGCCTCGAGGTCCGGATTCGTCGAACTCCGGCCCGGGCAGCATCCTCGGACCGACCCCCCTCGGCGTCAACGTGGCCGCATGGGACAGCTCCTACGGTGGTCCAACGGCAACCACGATCAACGCCCTCCTTCGAGCTGCCGATCTCCGTCTGCTGCGTTACCCGGGCGGGAGCTGGGCCGACGAGTACCACTGGGCGACCGACTCGGACTCGTCCCGGTGCACCGCCCCGACCCCCAGTGCCTGCGCGGCTCACGACCCCCTGGGCTTCGACACCTTCTCGGCCCAGGCCCGTTCCGCCGGGGCATCCACGTTCGTCACCGTCAACTACGGATCGGGGACCCCCGCCGAGGCCGCTGCATGGGCGGCCCACGCCAAACGGGCCACGGGCCGCTTGGTCGCACTGTGGGAGCTGGGCAACGAGAACTACAGCTGCTACGAGACCAACCAACACCTGGAGGGCAGCCCCACCTTCGTGAAGGGGTTCGCCCCCAATGGACCGGTGTGCCCGAAGACAGCAGTGATGGCCACGTCGTACGCCGCAAACGTGGTCCACTACCTCACGGCAATGAAGACCGTCGATCCCTTCGCCCGGATCGGCGTGCCCTGGGCATTCGAGGAGACGGAGGCCCGAGGTTCGGGAGTGAGCGATGCCGCTGCCTGGAACCGCACGGTCCTCCGCGAAGTGCACGGGAACATCAGCTTCGTGGACGCCCACTGGTACCCCTTCGATGCCACCACTGGGCTCACCGATAGTCAGATCCTCGCCTCGATCCACACGATCCCGCGGGCCGCAGCACGGATCCGTTCGACTCTGCACCGCTACTCCCCGGATGCAACATTCGTGGTGGGCGAGACCAACATCTCGGATCGGCTGACCACGCTCGACTTCGAGCCGGTGTCGGCGTTGTTCGCCGCAGGTGTTTCGCTCGAATGGCTTGTGAACGGAGCAGCGAGCGTCGACTGGTGGAACCTGAACAACTTCGGTTCGCCGACGACAGGTGATTACGGAATGCTGTCGTCTGGCGTCCCCGAACTCGAACCGGCCGGCTCCCCCCTGCCCCCCTACTACGGGGAGCTGCTGGCATCGCGCCTGACGTCCGCTGGGGTCCGGCTGATCACGGTCGCGACCGGGTCGCCCACGGTCCTCGGCTTCGAGTCGGACCTGCACGGCGTGCGACGAGTCCTACTGATCAACACCGACTCGAGCAAGGCGGCCGCCATCACTCCCCGGTGGTTCTCGAGTCGATCGGAACTCCAGATCGAAGCCTATAGCGATTCGTCTGCCAGCAGTACCAGCCCGATCGTGCGATCGACGGCACCATCGGACGGTCGCATGTCTCTTCCGGAACTTTCCATTGTGGTCCTCTCTGGCGCACCTCGGACCTAGGTGGATTGCCCACCGTCGGTCGGCCGACTCGTCCCGGCGTACGTCCGGCCCCGGACACCGACTTCTTCGGGAAGGGATTCAGATCTGGGGCCCGGTGCCGATGGCGATGTCGAGTCCCCCGTTTCTCGAAGGCACGGGGCTACCATCGGTTGATGATCCGTTCGAGCGCCCCGATAGTCCTTGGCTGTGAGGGGACTCGTGCGCAGGGGGAGGCACAGTGAAGAAATCGCCCCACCACTGGCCTAGTACTCCCATCGCGGGCGTTGTGATGCTTCTGGGGTCGGCCAGCCTGTTGTTGGCCGGGATTGGATCGCCCGCGGCGCTACGAGGCCAGGCCTCGGCCACCGCGGGAGGACCCAGTGTCGAATCAGCGGGCGGACAAGTGGTCGCCACCGCGACTCCGGCTAGCCTGAACATCGGGTTCGGACCGGCACCCGGACCGAACCAGAGTGGGAAGATCTCGATCCAGGCATACCCAGCCGACGCCGATGCCGTGAGCCAGGTCTACTTCTACATCGACAACACATTCAAGGGGACGGACCTCGCCGCGCCCTACTGCCTCGGAGGGAGCAGCGGTGGCGTGTGCAACCCGTTCGACACGACGCTGCTTGCGAACGGGAGCCACGTCGTCAAGGCGTACATGTCCTACAGGATGGGATCCCTCGAGTCCGACGCAGCGCTCACCGTAGACAACGCTCTGCTGCCCGTAGGGCCCACGACCACGACCACCACGACCACCACGCCGAGTCCCCCGACTACGACGATCGGACCTTCGGCGCACCCCTCCACTCCCTTCATCGGCCTGAATGTCTACGAGCTGGCGAGCGATCCCGGCGTGAACTTGGGGTGCGGCGCCAGCTTCGGTGGTCAGTGGGATGCGTTCTTCTCCTCGCTCCCGGCGGGGACAGTCGTCCGGTTCTGGGCCACCCAGCAGATGGCGACCAGCCCGGTAGACACCCAAAGGCTCCAGTGGACCGCACTCGACTCGGTCTTCAGTGCTGCGGCCGCCCACGGCCTGCACCTCATTCCGGTCCTAGGCAACGAATGGACCGACTGCGACGGCTCCCGTGCGACACAGAAGCAGCTTCCGTGGTTTCAGAGTGGCTACCAGTCGAATGGTGACGAGGGGTCGATCCCGTATCTTTCGTGGGTTCGAACAGTTGTATCGCGCTATGCGCAAAGCCCTGCCACCTACCTCTGGGAGCCGGTGAACGAGCCGCAGGCGGCGAATGGCGACGGATCCTGTACGGAGTCTGCGGCCGCTCAGGCACTTCGGTCGTTCTACGACACAGTGGGCGGCATGATCCACGCTATCGATCCGGCGCACGGCGTGGAGAGCGGATTCCTCGGTGAGGGCAACTGCGGGACAGCGAACGGCGACTTCGCATACGTGGGCGCATCGTCGGGCATCGCCGTACTCAGCTACCACGACTACTACCCAGCAAGTCAGGCCGCTGGTGGTGACCAGTGGAACGGCATCGCTGTGCGCGCCGCCCAGGCCTCCGCCCTCGGCAAGCCGATCCTGGCCGGTGAGGACGGCATCGTCGCTGGTGGAGGGTGTCGAGAGAGCTTGGCTCAGCGTGCCCACGACTTCAGCGCCCGGGCCCAGACGCAGTTCGCGGCAGGCGCCAGCGGCATGCTGCTGTGGGACTGGGAGCAGGCGCCGTCGGATTGCAGCTACGACATCGGCCCTGGGGATCCGTCACTCCTTCTCTTGCGCGGTCTCGGTTGAGCTGAGGAGGCGCGAACTCGGTGCCGGACCGGATCAGGTGGTGCGGGGAACCTGCAGCCTCCGGCTTGTCAGGTGCCCTTCGATCGTGACGCGGATGCAGACACCCCGATCCGGTGAAGCCCGCCGGCAGTGTTGCGTTGAGCGCGACCTCGCCGTGGGCGCCTCAGGACAAGAGCCGTGCCGTGGGTGCACAAGTCTGGCGGGGTGAGTGAAAGTTGCATGCGCCCGGAACGGCACTTCGAGGGCACCCGGAACCCTCGCCGGAGCTGCCTCTCTACGCCGGCAGCCGATTTCAAGGGAGTGCTTTACGGTGGTTAGGCGGGCAACTGTGCCGACAGGAAAGAGGAAACGAGATGGCCACCAACAAGGAAACCGTCGAAAACGCCTATGCGAGCTTCGCAACGGGCGACGTACCCGCCGCCCTCGGCGCCATGGCCGACGACATCCAGTGGACCGAGGCCGACGGATTTCCACTCGCTGGCACGTACGTCGGTCCTCAGGCAGTGCTCGAAGGGGTGTTCATGCGACTCGGGGAAATCGGCGATGGCTTCGCGGCGGTGCCCGAGCAGTTCGTCGCCGACGGTGACACAGTCGTGGCGCTCGGGAGCTACAGGTGGAAGCACAAGAGCTCCGGAGAGCCGGCAGGGCCATGTCAAAGTCCTGACGTTGACCTCCTGACCTTGTAGTCCGTCTCTCGATTGGCGAACTGTTCGACTGCCGTGATAGCTGCACCTCCGTGCCGGAGCGCTTCGAGACATCCCATGGCCTCGTCGTCCGGCCGGTCGTCGCCTCCGAGATCAGCCGCTTCGACGCGTTGCTCGACGAACACCACTGGTTAGGCCGTGGGCTCGTCGGTGAGACCTTGCGCCATGTCGCGATGATCGACGGCGAGTGGATCGGCCTCGTCGGCTATGGCTCGCCCGCACTCACGTGTTCTGCTCGTGACCGTTTCATCGGCTGGTCGCCGACGGTCCGCTACCGGCGATTGCGGTATGTCGCGAACAACCAGCGGTTCTGCGTTCTGCCGGCTGGCCGCTACCCGAACGGTGCCTCAGCAGTTCTCGGTGCCTCATTGCGGCGACTGGCATCGGACTGGCAGGTTGCCTGGGGCCACCGGGTCGTCCTGGTCGAGACCTTCACCGATCCGCAGATCCATGCGGGGACCTGTTGCAAGGCCACCACCTTCGCCGTGATCGGGGAGACCTCGGGTTGGAGGCGGAACAAGGGGAGCTTCGTCCACCACGGTCGGATCAAGCACGTCTGGGTCCACCCGTTGCACCGGAGTGCGACCTCGATCCTGTCGGGAACCTTCGACCACCCGTTCATCGCCGCCAACCCGAGGAGGAGTCCCGTCATCGACTGCAACACGTTGGACTGCGACTCCGATGTCGGGCTTCTCGCTCGACTCCGCGAACTGCCCGAGCACCGGATGGCGAGGGGCATCCGCCACTCGACCGCCTCGGTGATCGCGGTCGCAGTGGTCGCAGTGGTCGCAGTGCTCTCGGGTGCGAGGAGCTTCACCGCGATCGGCGAGGTTGCCGGCGAGCTTCCCCAAGAGGTGCTGGCCCGCCTCGGGGCCAGGGTCCATCCGGCGACCAAGCGCTACATCGCTCCCTCGGAGCCGACCATCCGGCGTCATCTCCAGGCAATCGACCCCGATGCGCTCGACCGTGTCGTCGGCTCGTGGCTCGAAGGTGAGGCGATCGACGGGGTGAAGGACGACAGGCTGGTCGGCATCGCGGTCGACGGCAAGGCGCTGCGTGGCGCACGCCAAGCCGATGACAAGCGGACCTTCCTCTTCGCCGGGATGCTGCACGCAACCGGTGCGGTCATCGCACAGACCGAGGTCGACGGGAAGACCAACGAGATCAAGGCGATGCGACCGCTGTTTGCGGGACGAGAATCCCTGGCAGGCACTGTCGTCACTGCAGATGCGATGCACGCGCAACGAGACCATGCGGACTTCATCGTGCACGAGCGAGGTGGTGACTACCTACTCGGGGTGAAGTCCAATCAGCCCACGCTCGCCGACGCACTCGATGCCCTCCCCGGAGGGTCTTTTTCCCCCTGAGCACGAAACCACCGACCGGGGGCACGGCCGGATCGAACGGCGTTACGTCGCATCAGCACTCCTGCCCGAGGGACTCTTCCCTCACGCACGTCAGGCGGTCAGGGTCACCCGCGACCGTGCGAACCTGGCCGACGAGGCGTCGTCAATCAAGACCTCGTTCTACATCACCAGCCTCGCACCCGATCTGGCTGGACCGGAGGAACTGTCGGACCTCGTTCGGGGACACTGGGGGATCGAGAACCGGATCCACTGGGTGCGAGACGCCACCTTCGACGAGGATCGTTCGCAGATCCGGGCCGGCGACGCTCCACGGGTGATGGCGACCCTACGCAACCTGGCGATCGGAGCCTTGCGGATCGCGGGCCACGCCAACATCGCGGCCGGCATCCGTTCGGTCGGAACGTCACCCGAGCACTCGAACTCCTCGGCCTGTGACCGCGGGACTTTGACGGCCACCTTGGCGCCCGCCCCACGCTTTCACGGGGAACGGGCGCTTTTGTGACTTGTACTCCGAGAGCGGACACTTCGGGCAATGGCAACCAACTGGGGCTTCCTTACCCCGTGCCGTCGCAACGCTCACACTCCGAGCTGCTTGCCGATCATCTCGCTGGGCCTACCGGGACCACTCCCGGTCGATCCCTCTAACATCCGCTCTCAGGATGGCCCTCCATATCTGCTACCCATGAGCGCCTCCTTCCGGAATCCACCCGGATCCCGTACTTCCGGAACCCTTCGGACCCCGCACCATCAGTATGCGCCGGGGGCGTCGCGACAACACGGGGCGAACTGCCTGTTTCCGCCTCGCCTTCAGCCCCTCCCGTGTTGACGGGTGAGGATTACGCCTGTGGCGCGTCGTCGAGGGAGCGAGGTCGCACCCTGCCCCCGACCGCCGGGGAGGAGCACCATCCCTGCGGACTGGGAGTCAGCTACCTGGCGGGCGGTAGGTCGCCTTCTTGACGGCGGACACGGCCTCGTCGACTTCCGCAGCCGTCAGTAGCGCCACCGTGCGTGCCGTAGCCCCTCCTCCGATGTTCACGGCCAACGCCCCGGCAGCGGCTGAGCTGTTGTTCGGAAGGTCGATCACGACATAGGCATCTGTATCACCGAATGCGAAGTAGAACGACTCGACCTTTCCGCCGAGACTCTCAACGAGTGCGGTGGCAGCGGCCACCCGAGCAGTTCCGCCCTCGGCGCCGAGGCCCCTGACGCCGTCGAGGGTGTAGTTCACTTCGAGCAGATACTTCGGCATGGCGCCTCCTTGGGGGAATGGGGTCCCGACGGTACTCGCAATGACCGTGGATCGCTCGGGGTGTCCCCGACGGCCGGGTCGAGGGCGCTATCTAACTCCGGCGGTTGCCGGACTGCCTTCCTTGGCCACGCCCGCCGGCAAGATGCAGCTCTTGAGGAAGCGTGGTCACTTTCGGTAGCTATTGTCGGTAGCGGTGTTCTACACGACTGATCTTCGCCACTTCGACGGCGTTGAACTGGACCCCGAGGCTCCCGCCCCGGCAGTTCGCCTGGCTCGCTACTTGCGTCGTCTCACGCGAGCTGCCACGGCTGATGGAAGGACTGGTCCTCACCCAACCGTCCTCCCGTGCCGCCGGCGCCCAGGGCGGAACTCCTGTCCCGGCCTACTTGTCGTGAGTCTTCATGAGGTTCCTCCTCGCATCCATTGGGAGTGCCCAGAGTGCGGGGAGGCCGGTGTGATCGATGGATGGAAATCGTCGGATGACGATCTGTCTGCGACATCTGACGCCGGCTCTGCCGGGAGTGAAGTTCGTGCGGTGATCTCGATGTCCGGATATCAGTTGATGCTCGACGACCTGTTCGTCGACCGGGACTGTGAGCGCATGATCTACCGTGCTCGGCTTCATCCCGACGGGGTGGAGCTGTTTGGCACCGAGGACGAGTTCGAGGAGCTGACCGACACTGTCGCCATGGAGGCGAACCATGCCACCAGTCCGTCAAAGCGACGCCGGTGGGATGAGATCTATGACCAGTTGGATCCGCCCTCGGACGGCTCGATCGAATCATTGGTTGACGTGGTCGCCGATGAACTCAGTCAGTTTCACCTCGTCATCGGGAGAGCCCCGATTGCTGACCTCATTCACGAGAGAATTGCGGCGGTCGTCAGCCAGCTGGGGATCTCCGAACGGAGTGCCCGTCACTACATGACGGAGGATGCTCTCCGAGAGTTTGCGCGCCGTGCGGCGATCGAGCTGGCCGACGAACAGCCTGGAGCAGACCTTCTTGGTGAACCTCGCACCATCACCGTCGACATTCCGATCATTGGACGCACCCTGGCAGCCCTTGCTGAAGCCGGCCACCTCAGGATCGATGGTCAGGACACCGTTGGTGCCCACGGTGTCCTCGAGATGGTCTCGCTATTCGGTCAGATCGAGAGCGAACGTTCCAACATTTCCGACGATGCGGTGTTGCTTCCACGGGCCGCGCTCACTCGGAGCGCCCGACTGCTGGAGGCGACCTCGGACATGATCGGCCAGGGCGTCGTGACCGCGCCCGGACTCTCCTCGAGCGCCTTGGCGCAACTCGCCAGCACGTTTGCCGAGGATGCCGCGACGCTCCGAGCCCTCGTCGAGGAACAAGGTGTGAGTTGATGGATGCAGGCGCACTCGAAGGCGTGCTCGAAGTGTGTGCAGCCGTCGGCCGGCCTTTCTGGCAATTGGGCTCGATGCGGGTTGCCAGGTAGCCCCACGGCTGCTCTGCCGAGAGCCATCCTGAGATCATCGCCAGTAGACACCGTTCTTCGGCTGGTCGAAACTACTGACCGTGGGCACGGCAGTTGTGAACAAGCTCGACCAGCGGGTGATCAAGGCCGTCGACGCGGCGTTGGTCGACCATCACTACGTGACGGCCATTGACGTACTGATTGGAATGGGATGGCTGACGACACCCCAGGTCGAACGATGGCGTCAGGGCCGGCTCGACTACCTGGAAAGCCAGGTCACGGCCAACCACTCGAAGATCTCGACCGCCATGACCACCTTTCGCCGCTGGGCTCGCGCTGAGGGGCTACACCCCAGCGAGACCGCTTACGTAGCGCGCTCCAGGGACCGTCGTCCGTTGCGCTTTTCCAAGAGCGGGGATCCTCGAATCGAAGCTGCCTACGGGACTCATTGGATCTCCCCGGATCTTTCCGAGGCCAAGAGGGCTGGCCGAACAGCAGGGTCGGGCTCCCGATCTCGTCGTCATCTCGCCGGTCAAGGAATGGACCCGTGGCGAGTGTGGCGGCAGCGGCGACTTGCTGTTCATGGAGGGTGACGGGCCGCTCTGTCTCGAATGTGCGGACCTCGACCACCTGTTATTCCTGGCGGCTGGCGATGCCGCACTCACCCGCCGGGCCAAGAAGGCGAGCGCACTCGCGGCGGTGGTCGTGCGGTTCAGCCGATCGAGAGACCGCTACGAGTGCCAGGGCGTACTTGTCGAGGAAGAAGCGCTCGCTCGAGCCGAGGTCGCCTGCTTGGCCGACGACGTTGCGAGGGAACGACGTCGCCAGCGCGAGGCAGAACACCGAAGAGGTGAGGACGAAGAGTTCCAGGCTGCATTCGGCAACGAGATCACTCGACTGTTCCCTGGCTGTCCGGAAGTGAGGGCGAAGGTCATTGCCGTCCATGCTGGAACCCGAAGCAGCGGCCGGGTGGGGAGAAGTTCGGCCGGCGGCGCACTGGACCCTGACGCCGTGACGCTTGCTGTGGTGGCGTCCGTGCGGCACGAGGACACTGGCGATGACCAACTCCTCATGTCTGGTGTTCCACGGGCTGACGCTCGCAATCAGGTGCGATCCGGCATTCAGAGCGTCCTCGATGCCTGGCGCGCACCTGAGCGTGGCAGCTGATCACCGATCTACCGGTGGTCGCTCGGATCATCGAAGGTCAATCCCTTGATTCCCGGTCCAAGGGATGACATCATTTGTGATGTCACTTTGGTCCATCGAGCTGGAGCCGGAGGTCGAACGGTGGTTGGAGTCGCTTGCGGCTGGCCAGTTCGCCATAGTTGCTTCTCGGATCGAGCACCTGGCCGAGCATGGTGCATCTACCCGGATGCCGCGATCGCGATCGCTCGGAGACGGCCTCTTCGAACTCCGGTTCGATCTGGACCAGAAGGCCCAGCGGATCACATTCTTCTTCCCTGGAGGTAAGAGGATCGTGCTGCTGACCACATTTCGAAAGCGACGCCAGAACGAACGAACTGAAGTGGCCCGGGCCCGACTGACGATGGCTCGCTGCATCGCCGAAGGCCACACCGTCGAAGGAGAGACCGAATGACCCGATCCAGTTGGACGGAGCTGAAAGAGAAGAAGCTCGATGCGATGTCGAGCACCGAACGTGTCGAGTACGACCGAGCGTTCGCCGAAGCCAAGCTGGCCGCCGACGTAGGCGAGCGCATCCACGACGCCAGGGAAGCCGCTGGACTCAGTCAACGCGAACTCGCCCGTCGCATGGGCACGAGCCAAGCGGCCATCGATCGCCTCGAGTCCGGCGGCGTTGGTGCCACGCTGACAACTCTCCAGCGGGTGGCTACGGCACTCGGACTCGAGGTCAACGTGGAGCTGCGGCCGTCTGCATAGACATCGTCTTGGAGAGGCACGCTCCCGGTGAATGGTAGGGGATACTCCGGGCCGACATCATTCATTCGTCCTGGGACTCTCGGCGCGTAGTAGGAACATCCGGAGAACGGGTCTGCTGTCGATCTAGTTGACGGTGGTTGTGACGATCATGCCCAAAGGGCAATTTCCTCGGCCAAGTGTCGAGGTACCTCAACGGCTGCCCGGGAATTTCGCCCCTAGATCGATCGCGTCGGCCGTCCGGTGCGGCCGGGGCCGACGCGCCGGGGTCAAGTGATGTCGCGGCGGGCGAGCACCACCGACCCGACGACGGCGAAGACCAGCCCGTAGGCGAGGATCAGCAGCGACCCCTGCCACCAGTGCAACAGCCCGAAGCTGCTGTCGCGGCCGGCCGTCACGTTGGCGGCCGCCGCCGCTGCTCCGGAGGGGAGCCACTTGGCGGTGCCGTTCCAGATGCCCTCGACGATATTCTGGAGGATGAGGAACCAGCCCAGGCAGACGATGAGGGCCGCCACCTGGTTGGTGATGAGCGAGCCGACGCCGACGCCCAGCAGGGCGAAGAGGACGAAGACCAGGATCATCCCGGGCGCCACGGCCGGGCCCTGGTGCACCAGGGCCGTGAAGGAGCCCCCTTTGGCGGAGAGGGCGATGCCGCCGCCGATGACGGTGGCCGCCAGCATGACGACGGCCAGCAGGGCGCCGGCCAGGGCCGCGGTGACCAGCTTGGCGATCACGAACGTGGAGCGCCGGGGCGTCACGAGGAACGACGTGGTCACCGTCTTGTGGCGGAACTCGACGGTGATGATCAGCACGCCGAGGAGGAGGGCGAAGAGGTAGCCCTCGATGCCGGTGCCGATCAGGTTGCGGAGCTGCTGGATGGTGTGGGGGACGTTGGGGTTTGGCGGCCCGAACCCGACGTTCGGGTTGGCCTGCCCAGGCCCGCCTCGGTCGGCACCGGGGTTGAGGAAGTAGACGAGGATGAGCAGCCCGTTGATGACCAGGGCGATGCCGGCCAGCACCCACGGGATGGCGGTGGTGCGCAGCTTGAGCCACTCGGAGCGCAGGAGGGCGATCACTGGTCCGCCCCGGGCATGTGGAACGGAGCGGACTGCCCGTCCTGCAATCCGCCGGGGGCGGCCGCCTCGAACCCCTGGGTCAGGGCCAGGAAGACCTCCTCGAGGCTGCCCCGCTCGTGGACGAGCTCGTAGAGGACGATGCGGTGCTCGGCAGCGAAGGGGCCGAACCACTCGGGGGTGGCCCCGTCGATGACCAGCGTGTCCGGGGCCACCTGGCGCCAGGCCACGGGCACGGCGTCGAGGGCGGTGGTGAGCCGGGGAACCTCGGGCGTTCGGATGCGCATGCCGGTGCTGGTCCCTGCCCGGGTGGCCAGGTCGGCCAGGGTCGTCTGGAGGACCAGCTTCCCCTGGGAGACGATCACCACGTCGTCGACGGTCTCCTCCATCTCCGAGAGGAGGTGGGACGAGACGAGGACGGCGTGCCCGAGGGACGCCTGGTAGCGGATGAAGGTGCGCAGCCACTGGATGCCCTGCGGGTCGAGGCCGTTGGCTGGCTCGTCGAGGATGAGGATCTCGGGGTCGCCGAGCAGGGCGGTGGCCAGCTGCAGGCGCTGGCGCATCCCGAGGGAGAACTTGCCCACGCGGCGCCGGGCCACGTCGGTGAGGCCCACCAGGTCGAGGGTCTCGCCGACCCGGGACAGGGGGAGCTTGGCACCGATGGCCACCGACTTGAGGTGGTCCTCGGCTCGCCGAGACGGGTGGAAGCTGGTCGCCTCCAGCACGGCGCCCACGTGGCGGACGGGATGGTCCAGCTCGACGTAGCGCTTTCCGCCGAAGGTGGCCGTGCCGCCCGAGGCCCGGACCAGGCCGAGCAGCATGCGCAGCGTGGTCGTCTTGCCCGACCCGTTGGGCCCGAGGAAGCCGGTCACCCGTCCCTCGGGGACCTCGAAGGTGAGGTCGTCGACGGCGCGCACCGGGCCGAAGTGCTTGGAGAGCCCGTGGATCTCGATCGCCGATGGCATTGTGCGACCGTATATCCTGCGCGAGTCGGTCCCGTGTCACCCGGCAGGCAGGCGAGGGCGACCGCCGGCCCCGGGCTCAGGCGGACAGTTCTGCGGCGAAGATGTCGGAGGGGAGCAGCAGGCCGGTGGCGGCGACGAGCTCGTCATGCACCCGGTTCATGTTCGACCATCCGTTGACCCATCCGACCAGTGCCGA
>Ga0209048_10002810_pt1 | contig 17079 bp, 15 predicted proteins | sample FrelakmetCRP12CR_FD_187146 | JGI IMG/M metagenome (GOLD analysis project Ga0209048, IMG submission 187146) | Freshwater lake sediment microbial communities from the University of Notre Dame, USA, for methane emissions studies - CRP12 CR (SPAdes)... | ecosystem: Environmental > Aquatic >... | reverse complement strand
TGCAAGGCTTTCTGGTGTATCTTCCGGCGCGCTTCGGAGCGCTTGGCGGCGAAGTGGTCGGCAATCTTCAGGATCATGCCGCCAACTGGAGTTAGGTTGTAGTCCACCTCATAGATAAACGGGCCTTCTGGCGTATCATGGCGTTGCTCTTCGCAACCGAACAGCCCGGCAAACTTCCAGCCGGCGCGGAAGACCGTCGCCTGGAAAACCCGCGGCTTGTAACGATGCCCGCGCGGTACACTGGTCTCATAGGCTTCGCGCTGCATCCTCTTGTCAACACAGGTGTAATCCTTGGGCTCGATCGGGCTGACCAGCTTGTGCGCCGTCATCTCGGCGAACAATTCTTCCACCATCGCCTTCAGGCACTCCGGCGAGATGAAGAATATGTGTGCCTCTTCCTCCTCCGAGCCCTCCGCGAAGAAGCCGTGCTTGCGCAGCTTGTTGATCTTGTCCCAGGCGCGGCGGTAGTCGCGCTTGGCGATGTAGCGGCGCACGCCCAGCTTGGCGTACTCGTCCGCGAACGTCTGGGGGAACTCAACGGCTTCCCATCTGTGCCAGTTGCGGAGACAGACCAGCAGGAAGTCGCCCCAGCCGGCGGTCGGACGGAACCTTTCCTCCAAATACCGGATCAGTTCGTCGCAGTACATGGAGTGACAGGCCCGTTCCACCAGCATGCCCGGCGTCATGCCACCTTCCTCAAACAGCTTGGCGAGCACCAGCCGGCTGAGTTCCGGATCATCCACCTGCAGCAGGCCGTTCGGCGTCTCGCGCAAAAAATCCAGCAGTGCTTCGTTCATTGTTCCCTCCTGCCCCCAAGGGGCAATCCGAGGTTTTCCGGCGGACCATCCGCCGGTTCACGTAATTGTGCTATAGCACTAAATATTGAAAAAGTCAATGTTAAAACAAAAAACCGCCTTTAAGGCAGTATTGTGGGCGTTTGAGGATTTGAACCCCAGGCCTTCTCGGTGTAAACGAGACGCTCTAACCAACTGAGCTAAACGCCCAAAAAATAAATTTAAAGCGCACAGCTTACTATTTGTGAAGCGAGTACGCTTGTGCTGTGCTGCGACTTTATTTGACTGCGCATACACAGCGAACAAATAGTCAGCCACGTGCGCTTGCCCATAATTCTACATAAAATCCTTACAAAGTCAACTGCCTCACTCCTTCTTCAAATTTTTCACAAAATCAGCAAACTCCCCATGCCCTTCTTTTTCCAGCCAATACCACCACTCTGCGCCCCAGAGATAAGCGCGCGGCATGCCGGTTCTGGCGGCCGTATTGATATTTTTCTCCATCTGCTTTAAGCTCATGGATTTAAACTGCTCATCCAGTTTGGCGTCAGTTAAATTCATATCCGGTATCCACGGCTCGGCCTGCAACTCGCTGATATATGCCTTGTCCGGCGAACGGCCATTAAACCACAGCTTTAATCTGTATGCAAACGGCGGCATTATCCAGTCATAGCTCCAATATCCGAACCACTTGTCCCAGACAACCCTATACATTGTTGTTCCGAAAATATCCGCCGCCCGCGCCGTGCGCGTCCACAGACTTAATTCGCCGCTGTCTGTCACCATTATCTCGTGGCTGGAATCAATTTTTTTTACCAAAGACAATTCCTCCTGCAAAACATTCTGCGGCAAAGGTTTGCATTCCCCGAATGCCAAAAATGGTTCGTTTTCCACCTGCCATGATTCCAATGCCGGATGCATTTTATATCTTTTCACCGCAGCGGAGATAAAATCAAAAAGCGTCTGCTTGTATTCTTCCAGGCTTTTATTTTTTATCCACTCCGGCAGATGGCATTCCGGCCAGCGCGGCGTTTTTCTGCCCACGACCAGCACCACCTTGGCGTTGCGCTTGGCCGCTTCATTCATCAGCCAATCAAGTTCGGAAAAATCATACTGGCCCTGCTTTTTTTCTATCGCATCCCACTGCGCCGACAATCTGATGTAACGGAATTTCCAGTTGTCCAAAATCGCGCCAAAAACTATTTTTGGATCAAGTTTTAAATATGACGCGTACTCGGGATTAAAACTTACTCCGTAAATCATATTGGTATTTTTCGAACCGATGAAAAAAAATACAACCCACAAAATAATCAGCCCCGCGAATATTGTGGCCAAAATTTTAACAACCTTCCGCATATTTATCTTTTAAACTAAAAACGCCAGGCCAACGCCGATTATTATTACCGCTGCTATTTCCTGCACCGCTTCTTCATAGGTATATGTTTCTTTGTAGAACTGCGGCCAGAATCTGGTCAGCAAGGCAACCATAATAATAAGCAACGCGTATTGCACGCCTCCCAAGGCCTGCACTGTGGAAGCAGTGCCGACCGCCATAGCATATTGAATTAACACTACTCCGGCAATGCCCAGCACTTTATCGGAAATTATCAGTAATAACGGATTTTTCCTGCCATTTTCCGGCTTATGATTATTGCCGTTTTTACCATTATTGTTTTTCCTAAAGATTTTCTTAATGACCCGGTTAACGGCCGGGTAACAACCGCATATTAATAAGAAAAGACCGAGAAAACCCGTCGTCCCTCTGGTCCAGATAAACCCTTTAAAAAAACCATAGCTATCATAGGCATATTTCGCAAAAATATGGGAACCGGCCAGTAATAGCCCGGAAATTACGGCCCACAGCATGCCCATATGTATTCCCTGGTGGCGGCGGCTTTTTTCAAATGAAATCAGCAGGGCGCCCACAATCAGCAGGATAACCGCCACGATTTTAAAACCATACAAATATTCCGACAAAAATATTCTGCCAAGTATCGCGGTAAAAAAAGCGGTGGCTGCGCCAATCAGCGGACCGACATGACTGACCTCGCTTTTGGCAAAACTGATATACATTGTCCAGAGGCCAAAACCAAAAAGCAGGCCGGAAGCAAGATATATGCCAAATTCAATAATACTGGTGGGAAATCCAGCCCCGAACGGAACCGCCAGGAATGCGATCAGCGCGATAATAGTGGAGTAAAAAGTATAGACAACCGGCTTGGAAACCGTTTTACTGATGATAAATTTATCCATCACGCCGACAACGGCAAAAACCAAACTACCTAACAAACCGAGTATTAACCACATAAAAACAAAATTTAATAAGCGTTAATATTTTATCATATTTTCAGCGTTTAGACAAAATAATAATTCCGGATAAAAATTTGATAAAAAAAGATCCGGGGGCGCAGAATCGTCCTGTCCGTAATTTCAGACAGGCGCAAATTCTGCGCGCCCCGGGATGGGTGCGGCCCGTTAGTTGAGCTCGCCGGGCTCCGGTTCGTCGTGGAAGTCGCTCGACCGCAGGTTGCGCGGCGGCTGCTTCCAGTCCTCCGCCGGCCTGCGGGTGCTCACGCGCCGCACGATCTTCATCGGATGCGCGGTGCAGTCATCGAAGACGATTGACGGCTTGGCCGGCAGCGGTTTCCTCGGGTCGCCCTTCTTCAGTCGCATGCTCTGCTCCTTCCGTTGTGACCGTTAAGGCCATAGCAAGGTATACAGACCCCCGAACTAACTAACTGCCCGGTGGCTTATTCAGCCAAAAGGCAAATATAGGCCGAAGTTACAGTATACATAATCAGATTCTGTCTGTCAATCCTTGACAAAATAAGATAAATATGCTATATTTGTATGTTTAAATAGGGCTAAGAAAAGCCAAATATGAAAATTGCCATGATCGGACAAAAAGGAATACCGGCTATCTACGGCGGCATCGAAAACCACGTAGAGGAGTTGTCGGCCGAATTGACCAAACTTGGCCATAATGTTTTGGTATACGCGCGCAAATGGTACACGTCCGAAAATATTAAAAATTACAAGGGCGTACGCCTTATCCACACCCCCTCTATCCGCACCAAACATCTGGATGCTATCACTCACACCTTTTTTTCCTGCATCCATGCCATGTGGCAGAAGCCAGATGTAATTCATTTTCATGGCGTCGGTCCGTCTTTGCTCGCCTGGATTCCCCGCCTGTTATCTCCCAGAACAAAAGTGGTTGCCACCATGCACTGTCTTGACCGCTACCATCAAAAATGGGGTTTTGCCGCGCGCACCATGCTGCATTTGGGCGAATGGGTGGGATGTAAATTTTCGCATCAGACCATTTCCGTTTCCAAAACCATCCAGAATTATTGTTTGAATGAATACCGCAAAATGACCTCCTATGTTCCCAACGGCGTCCAGCCGGCCCGGCATTGGGGCGCTTCCATGATCGACAAGTGGGAATTGCAGCCGGATAAATACGTGGTGATGATTTCCCGCCTGGTCAGGCATAAGGGTGCTCATTATCTTATTGAGGCCTGGCAGATCGCCCGCCAGAGACGCCCGGAATTATTCAAGGATTTGAAGCTGGTTATTGTCGGCGATGCGGCTTTTACCGATGATTATGTGGCTTATCTGAAAAAAATCGCCATGAATGAGGGTAATATTGTTTTTACCGGCTGGCAGAACGGACAGGCTTTATCCGAATTATACGCCAACACCAAATTACTGATTCATCCTTCCGAGAATGAAGGTCTGCCCATTACCGTTCTGCAGGCCATGTCATACGGCCGGCCCGTGCTTGTTTCCGACATTCCGGAACACAAGGAAGTTGTCACCGATAACCGTTTCTGGTTTGCCAACGCCAGTATCTTCTCTTTGGCCGAAAAAATTATTGATTTGCTGGAGAATGAAAATCTGTTGCGCGAATCAGGCCGGAGGAATAAAATAATCGTTGAACAAAATTATTGCTGGACCGATATCGCGGCCAAAACCTCGGAACTCTATGCCAGCACCGCCCATGAAGTAATACCGGATTATAAAACCGCTTAAATAAAAAAATATCCGCCGTAACAAACCGGCGGATATTTTTTTACAAATTATTTTACGAAGGCAGCATATATTTCCAGCAACTTCTGAAAATATTCTTTTGGCGAATGCTGCTGTTGTAAAAGTTCCCGGCCGTTATTTATTAATTTATACGCCGAAATATCATCCGTCTGCATTGCCTGCACAATGGCTTTTGCCAGCGCCTCCGGATTTTCCGGTTCAACCAAAAATCCGGTTTCATTGTTGATGATTAATTCGCGGTTCCCGCCCCGGTCGGCCGCCACCGCCAGCCGCCCATGGCTAAGCGCCTCCAAAATAGTTATGGAGCAATTCTCATAAAACAGCGAGGGCACCACCACCACCCGGGCGGAATCCATTATTTTTTTCCAGGTCTCTCCCCCCACCCAGCCGACTCTTTCCACGTTGTTTAATCCGTTCTGGCGGATAAATTTTTCCACTTTTCCCTCTTCCGGCCCGTTGCCCGCCACCACGATTTTATAATGGCGTAATTTTTTTGCCGCTTCCATAAATGTCATAATTCCTTTTTCCTCATGCAGCCGGCCCAGATAGACGATTTTTTCGCCGAGGGGCGGAATCTCCGCCTTTAAAGGAAACGGATTGCGCACTAATTGCAATTTAGCCTCCGGAAAACCCCATTGTTTCATTTTTTCCAGCATGAATGCGCTTGGACAGATAAACATATCCACCCATTTCCAGATGCCGCGCAAATAAAAATAATATGCCTCCAGCATGCCGGCGAAACTCTGCGACCAGGAATCGTTTATGCATTTAAACCTCAAGGTATTGCAATACTTATGAATATGGCACCTCTCGCAGACTTGGTGATGAGTAAGCATGCGGTGATTGGGACACATCGGCTGGACATCGTGAACTGTAAACACGATTGGCACTTTCATTGCTTTTAATGTGGTGAACAGGCTGGCAGACAATTGTCTGGTTACATTGTGCAAATGCGCGATCTGCGGTTCGGCAGCCAAAATCAAAGTGCGCAATTTTTTTTCAATCTCCCGAGAATGAAAAAGATTTTTGAACGCCCTGATTTTCGATCTCCTTCCCTGACTGGAAGTGAATTCGGCGAGCGGCGGCGCAAAATAGGCGGCATATTCCGAAGGTAAATTTTCCGGATGAGTCATGGAAAATTCGGCCACTTCATGCCCTCTTTCGCGCAGACCGTTAATGGTATCAAAGAATACCACCTCGGCGCCGGCGCGGCGGTAGAAAAATTTATTTACCTGCAATATCCGCATAATTTTTTTTTAAAATCACTGATAAATCTTCCCCGTTTTTTTCCGGACGGCCCTTCCTGTTCTGAAATCTTACTGCTATTTTTTCCCAGCCGGCCGCACGCGCCAGCCGCAGCAATTCATCCCTTCTGAAAAGATGCATATATCTCATGACCGGCTTTTTTCCGGGCGTGGCTTTCCATGGTATCAGCAAATCGTCCGCATCCATGTCTGGCAAAGGATTGTTAAGCTGCTCTTCTATTTTAAATCTTTCCAGCGGCCAGGGATTAAGCAGATTCCAAACCGAGACAATGGCCGTGCCGCCGGGTTTTAATACTCTTTTTATTTCTCTAAAAAATTTTACCCGTAAAACTTCGGAGGGAATGTGGTGCAGTACTGAGAAGCTTACCGCTATGTCAAAACTGTTTTTTTTGAAAGGCAATTTTACTGCATCGGCAACCACAAAATTGGCCTTTTTTTCTTTTATTTCTTTGTCGTATTTCTTTCTGGCAATTGCAATCAGTCTTTCGGAAATATCGGACCCGGTATAGACGGCCCCCTTATTCATAACTCCCGGCACCAGCAGGCCGTTGCCGCAGCCCACATCCAATATTTTCTGCCCCTTTTTTAATGCGCGCAAAAATAATAATTTTCTCATTGACGGCGTATTTCTGGAAACATCCCATTCCTTGCTGATGGTATTGTAATCCGCCCTTATTTTGCGTATAATTTGTAAAGCCTTATACTTTTGCATTTTTATGGAATTTACGGAAAAAATCCTGCTGGAACTGATAAAAAATAAGCCAAAATCGCTTGATGAAATAAACGCGGTTAAGCGCCGTTTTTTGCGTACCGATTCTTCATTAAGGCAGATGCCGTCGAGCAAGGAACTGCTTCAATCATACCATAAATTATTGAAAGCACACAAGATTAACCCAACCCCTGATCTGGAAAAAATCCTCATAAAACGGGCTGTCCGCACCCTTTCCGGCGTGGCGATTATTACCGTCCTGACCAAGCCGTTCCCCTGCCCGGGCCAATGCGTTTATTGTCCCTCAGAGCCCGGGATGCCGAAAAGCTACATATCTGACGAGCCGGCGGCAAATAGGGCCTTAAAACTGAAATTTGACCCTTTTAAGCAGGTTTATACGCGCATTAAGGCTCTCGAAGCCAATGGCCACCCCACAGATAAGATTGAGCTGATTGTAAAAGGCGGGACGTGGAACGCGTACCCTCCCGCTTATCAATATTGGTTTATTTTGCGTTGTTTTGAAGCATGCAACAAGCGCCTGCCATCCGCCGATTTTTCGCTTTCCTCGCCGCGAGGCTCGGGGATGGTCGCTGCGGCGGCCATAACCCGCTCAAAAACAGCGGACGGCAGGCTGATAAAAAAACTTATTACACAACAAATTAAAAATGAATCGGCTAAACATCGGATTATCGGTCTAACCCTGGAAACGCGGCCGGATTTTATCAATAAAAAAACAACGGAACAGATGCGAGAAATGGGCTGCACCCGCATTGAGATGGGGGTGCAAACGACGGATGAAAAAACCCTGAAAAAAATCCGGCGCGGGCACAATGTGCAGGCGGTAAAATCTGCGACCAGGTTGTTAAAAGAATTCGGTTTCAAAGTGGATTACCATTTAATGCCCCAGCTTCCCGGTTCCACGCCGGCAAAAGATTTAAAAATGATGCTGTCTATTTTTTCCGATGCCGATTTTCGGCCTGACATGATTAAAATTTATCCCTGCACGGTAATTAAAAATACCGAGTTATATAATTGGTTAAAAGCGGGAAAATACAAACCATACTCGGCTAAAAAATTGGCTGACACTTTGATTAAATTTAAATGCCGTGTCCCCCGCTATATGCGCATCTCCCGACTCATCCGCGACATTCCCGGCGGCCACATAATGGCCGGAAATAAAATGACCAACCTGCGCCAGGTGATACAGGCGGAGATGAATAATACAAAATTAGAATGCAAATGTTTGCGCTGCCGGGAAGTCGGCCATCGAAACGCGCCTGAAAAAATCTCCGCCCATCGGATAAAATTATTCATGGAAAAATACAAGGCGAGCGGCGGCTACGAATATTTTTTTAGTTTTGAAGATAAAAAAAGAAATACTGTTTATGCTTTCTGCCGGCTACGCCTGGATAAAAACGGTTTATATCCCGCCTTTATCCGCGAATTGCACACCTATGGAAAAATGGTACAAATCGGCAAAAATGAAAATAATGTCAGCCAGCACACCGGGTTGGGCGGCAGGCTAATGTGCGAAGCGGAAAAAATCTGCAAAAAAAATAAGATAAAAAAATTGGCCGTAATTGCCGGCGTCGGCGTGAGGGAGTATTATAAAAAACTGGGGTATAATTTGGAAAATAGTTATATGGTTAAAGATATGAAATAATTTTTTTGCATTATTTATTTTTTGATTTTGTTTGAGCGGGTTATGGCTGCCAGGGCAGCCATCCCCGAGCCTCGCGGCGAGGAAAGCGAAAGCAAAATTAAAACTTAAATAAATTTATAATCAGATGCGGATAATTCATCAACTTAAAATATGATATGCACGCGCAAAATTTAAAAGACTTTGACCCTGATATTTACGGGAGTATAAAATGCGAACAAAAACGCCAGGAAGAAGGTCTGGAAATGATACCTTCGGAAAACTTCGTCTCCCCGGCCGTTTTGGAGGCGCTGGGTTCGGTGCTGACCAATAAATACTCCGAAGGCTATGTGGGCAAAAGATATTACGGCGGCTGCGAATTTGTGGACCAGGTGGAACAATTGGCCATTGACCGCGCCAAACAATTATTCGGCGCCGAACACGTCAATGTTCAGCCGCTTTCCGGCGCGCCGGCCAATATCGCTGTCTATTTTGCCTTGCTTAAACCGGGCGATACGGTTTTGGGCATGGATCTGTCGCACGGCGGACATCTCACGCACGGCCATCCGGTAACTTATATGGCGCAGATTTTTAATTTTGTGCGCTATAAAACAGACGCCGGCGGCAAAATTGATTTGGACAACCTGCGCGCCATGGCCCATGAACACAAACCAAAAATGATTCTGGTGGGCTACTCCGCCTATTCGCGCGAAATTGATTATCAAAAAATACAGGATATCGCCAATGAAGTGGGCGCTATCACCATGGCCGACATCGCCCACATTGCCGGCCTCATTGCCGCCGGTGAGATGAACAATCCGGTGCCGATTTTCGATGTGGTCACCACTACCACTCACAAAACCCTGCGCGGTCCGCGCGGCGGCATGATTATGTGCAAAGAAAAATGGGCTAAAGATATTAACAAGGCGGTATTCCCAGGTCTTCAGGGCGGTCCGCATGAGAATAATATTGCCGCCAAAGCCGTGGCTTTTAAGGAAGCGCTGGAACCGGAATTTAAGGAATACGCCAGGCAAATAATGAAAAACGCCAAGGCATTGGAAAAAGAATTTAAAAAACGCGATTACAATTTATGTTTTGGCGGAACCGATAATCACCTTCTGCTGATAGATCTAACTTCAAAAGGCTTGTCCGGCAAAGAAGCGCAGATTGCTTTGGACAAAGCCGGCATCACGGTAAATAAAAATATGATTCCCGACGATCCCCGCTCGCCTTTTGACCCGTCCGGCATCCGCCTGGGCACGCCTGCCCTCACCACGCGCGGCATGAAAGAAAATGAAATGCGCACCATCGCCGGCTGGATTGACGAAGTCATCATGAACTGGCAGGATGAAACAAAACTTGCCGCCATTAAGCAGCAAGTGATTGAACTGACGAAAAAATTTCCTCTGTACAAAATATTGTAATCAGTTGACTGAGTTTATAAGTTCGGAAGCTTCTTTTAACCTGGAAATTATATCTTCTTTTAATTCTATTTTTGCGGATTGTTTTGCATGGCCTTTAGATTCTGCGGCTTCACTGTTGGGATCAATAAAACCTTTCTCCACCAATCCCCGTTTCATTGCCTTTTCCTGATCATAAACTCCTAATACCCGCTGATCTTCCGGCAACGACTGCTCGTGCCGGCTAATCTCTTCCTGTATGACAAAATCAGCAGCTTCCTTTCCCAGGAGCGAATATCTGACATCCGTTCCGCTATATTGTTTGTAAACAATATTATTTTTGTCATAAATGCGAATTGTCGCACCCCCGGTATCAATGGCCAGCACCGGTTTTTTTGACTCAAGATTTTTAATTTTTGCCTCTTCGGCTTCGCCTCCTGTAAACACCATTTTTTCCTGCGGAATTTCCTCCGGATTTTCAGCCTGATTATCCGGGTGTTCCTCCCTATTTTGTATTAGCCGTACCATATTATTATTTAAATAAAATATCAATCACTTAATCTCCCTCACCTCCACCAAATTCACATTTCCAGCCTGGCCCACCGGCTCGCCGGCCACCACAATCATCTTATCGCCGTTTTTGGCGATTTTATTTTTCTTGATATAAGAAATTGACCGCTCTACCAGCTCTTCGATGGTTGTGCATGGGACCAGAATAAACGGCCTGACGCCCCAGGACAAATTTAGCTGGCGCCTGACCCTGTCCGTGCCGGTAGCCACAAGTATCGGCAATTCCGGCCGCACATGGCTGATGAGCCGGCCGGTTTCTCCGGAAAGCGACGCGGCCAGAATCAATTTTGCGTCCACTTCTTCGGATAAAACTCTCGATAATCCGCTGACCGCAATATCAACGGCCGTCCCCCGTTTCAAAACCGGCGGCAATTCCACATCGTCATAAGCCGATTTCTCCGTAGAACTAATTATTTCGGCCATGGTTTTGATTACCAATGCCGGATGTTTGCCGGTGGCGGTTTCGTTGGAAAGCATCAGGGTGTCCGCATGATCTATGACCGCATTGGCCACATCACTCACTTCCGCGCGCGTGGGCCGGCGGTTCACCTGCATTGAATCAAGCATTTGGGTGGCCACTATCACCGGCCTGGCCATAGTTCTGGCCATATCAATTATTTTCTTCTGTACCAGAGGCACTTCCTGCGCCGGCATCTCCAGACCCAGATCGCCTCTGGCCACCATGACCCCGTCGGCAGCTTCCAAAATCTCCTTCAGATTATCCACCGCTTCATGGCGCTCTATTTTTGCTATAATTCTGATTGGCGGCTGATTCTTCATTTTTAATTCTTCCTCATGCTGTTTTATTAGATATCGCAAATCCAAAACATCCTTGGCGGTTTGCACAAATGAAAGGGCAATCAGATCCACGCCTATTTCCACGCCGAATTTCAGATCTTTTTTATCTTTATCTCCCAATGCCGCAATGGAAAGTTTGCTATCCGGAAGATTGATGCCTTTGTGCGACGTGATTAAGCCGCCTTCCACCACCTGCCCTTTTATTTTTGTACCCTCCACGCTTAAAATTTTTACTTCTATATGACCGTCATCAATTAAGAATCTCTGATTTTTTTGCACATACTTATGCAGATCAGGATAGTCCACCGGAAATTCCTTGCCGGCATATTTTATTATTGATGTATCCAAACTTATTTCTTCGCCTTCTTTTACCACTACTCCCTTATCCGGCATGGCCCCGATTCTTATTTTCGGACCCTGCAAATCCTGCATGATCGCAACCGGCTCGCCGGTTTTCTCTTCCACCTTTCTGATATTTTTTAACAGCTTGGCGTGATTTTCATAAGTGCCGTGCGAAAAATTCAATCTGGCGATATTCATGCCTGATTTTACCATGGCCGTAAGCGTGGCCGCATCTTCGCAGGACGGACCGATGGTGGCGCAAATTTTCGTTCTTTTTGACATAATTACTAAATAGGCGCGAAGCCGCTTAATTACTTTAATAATTCCTTTATTTGTTCCTGTTTGGCAGGATTGACATTAAACATCTTAAAAATATTATTCAGCGATGTCTGGTCAACTTTTTGCCCGCTTGTGCCGCTGCCCAGCAAATCTTCATACTGCGACCAGATATTTCCGATAAGAGGCGGCAGATAAATTAAAGCCAGAACAAGCGGTATAAGAATTAAAAAAACGCGCAGCCAGTCAGCGATGGCGGACCAGGTCAGCTTGCTGTGGATGCGCCGGTTCTGTTCGTAAATAATCTGGGACCATTTCAAATTTTTTTCCAGAAGGTCTTTCAGCGAATCAAGAGACGCGGGAACTGATTCGGGTTTTGGGGTGATAGCCGGTTTGACTTCGCCGGATTTGGTTTCGACGGGCTTAATATCTTCCGGTTTATTTTCAGCTGCCGTTTCCTTTTCCGGTTGTGGATTTTTTCTAAGAAACATATTACTTAACCGCTAATTTTTTTAATTCTTTTTCAAACGTGCGCACATCGCGAAAATCGCGGTAGATGCTGGCAAAACGGATATATGCCACCTTATCAAAATTACGCAGATGTTTCATGGCAATCTCGCCGATCTCTTTGCTGGAAATTTCGCGTTTTTTCTTTTTCTGGATATCGCGCTCCACCGCGTGCACCAGATGCCTGAAACTGTCGTGCGTATATGGTCGTTTTGTGAGCGACATCTTAATGCCATTTTCCAGCTTGTCGCGCATGTAGCTCTCACGGTGGCCGCCGCTCTTCACCACGATAATATCCAAAAGTTCTGTTTCTTCCACGGTAGAAAAACGGTAATGGCATTTATCGCATTCACGGCGCCGGCGTATGGACAAACCGTCCTCGGCCGGGCGGGTATCAACCACGCTTATATCTTTGTTGTTGCAAATGGGGCAGCGCATAGAAACTAGACCAATTTTACCATTTTTGAAATAAATAAACAATCCCGGTTTGTCCGGGATTGCCGATTATGAACTATATTCCCATTTTCTTCCTGATAAAGGCCGGTATTTCCAGTTCGTCATTACCCTCTGAGAGAGGCTTGGCAGCCGTCTGGGTTTTCGGCTGTTCCTGCACGGGAAGCGTATTTTTCTGAATAATCTGTTTGAATTTCTTTTCTTCTTCTTCCTCTTCTTTCTGCAGTTTTCTCATGAAATTGCTGGGCGCATACTTCCCGGCTGAAAAAAACGAAGTTGAACCCGTATCCTCGTCGCCTATGGCGCTCGGACGTCTGTCGTCAAAACCGGTGGCAATGACCGAGATGCGCATATTGCCGGTCATGGTATCGTCGATGACCGCGCCGAAAATAACCTTGGCATCTTCCGCAGCCGAACTGGTGATGATCTTGGCCGCGTCGCTGACCTCAGTCATGGTCAGGTCCGGACCGCCGGTGATGGTAAATAATATGCCGCTGGCCCCGTCAATGGAAAGCTCTAAGAGCGGACTGGAAATAGCGGCTTTGGCGGCATCCGCGGCGCGGCTTTCGCCGGAACCGAGGCCGATGCCCATCAGCGCCGAACCGGTATCGCGCATAATCGCTTTCACATCCGCAAAATCCACATTGATCAAGCCGGGAATAGTAATCAGTTCGGCAATGCCCTGCACGCCCTGGCGCAGGATATCGTCCACGATTTTGAACGCCTCGAGCAGGGTGGTTTTTTTATCAATGATTTGTAATATGCGGTCATTGGGAATGGTGATAATCGCGTCCACATTGCGGGCGAGCTGCTCCCAGGAACGATCGGCTATTTCTTTTCTTTTGGGGCCCTCAAAGGCAAACGGCTTGGTTACTACGGCCACTGTCAGCGCTCCCAATTCTTTAGCAATGGAAGCGACAACCGGACTGCCTCCGGAACCGGTGCCGCCGCCCAATCCGCAGGTAATAAACACCATATCAGCGTCTTTGAGCACATCGCGGATTTCATTCTGGGATTCTTCCGCGGATTTGCGTCCGACGTCGGGATCCATGCCGGCGCCAAGGCCCCTCGTGACACCCTTGCCGATATGCAATTTCTGCGGCGCGCCGCTGTGATGCAAGGCCTGGACATCGGTATTCATGACAATAAAATCTACTCCGCGGATACGGCTCTGGACCATGCGGTTTACAGCCGAATTGCCGGAACCGCCGACGCCGACAACTTTAATTTTTGCAAATGTTTCAATTTCAGGTTTGACTTGCGGCATATGAACAAATTTTGTATTCAATAATATTTATCCATTGAAAAAACTGAAGCGGAGATCGCTCTCCGCTATATAGTTTAGATTTAATTATCCGCCATGTCAAGAAAAAGTCAACTATCAGTGTGTATAACTAAAAAACCCTATGGGATCAGGGCTTTGAACCATTTTTTTACCTGCCCGCCCATTTTACCGACGCCTCCGAAATGAAACATTTTTCTGCCCCCGGAGCTTTCGTGGCTTTCAGCCATTTCACTCCCCCATTTTACCAGCCCGATGGCCGTGGAGAAGCCCAGATCATTAATTTTGTCAGTGACGCTTACAACATTCAAAGGATACCCTAGAGTGGCGGGCAGCCGCATCACTTTTTTTGCCAATTCCACCAGACCGGGCAGTTTGGCGCCGGCTCCGGCAAATACCACTCCGGCTGGCAGCAATCCCGAGCGCTGGGTCTTGCGCAGCTCTTCATCCACTTTTTGCAGAATTTCTTCCGCCCGGGCGGAAATGATGTCGCTCAGATATTTTCTGCGGATAATTTCATGCTCCGACGCTCCCACGTCAAAAAGATCCAGTTCGTCTTTTTTGGAAATATTTTCCGGAAAACAGTCTCCATATTCCAATTTGATGCGCTCGGCCAGATCCACGGATGTGCGCAAGCCGATGGCAATATCATTGGTAATATGCTCGGAACCGATGGGAAGAACGGCCGAATGTATCATCTCCCCTTCTTCAAAAACCGCCATGCTGGTCGTTGACCCGCCCAGATTTACCACGGCTACGCCCAGTTCCTTTTGCCTCCTGGTCACAATGGCTTCAGCGGTCGCTAAAATTGAATAGACCAGGTCTTCTATCTCAAACCCGGCCCGGTATACGGCTTTGGTCAAATTTTTAATCTGGGATGAAGACCCTAAGATAATGTGGGCATCAACTTCCAGCCGCACGCCGGTCATGCCAATCGGGTCTTTAATTCCGCCCTGCCCGTCAACCGCATAACCCCGCGGCAAGACGTGCAAAACTTCATAATTTAACGGAGTGGCGATGGAACGCGCCGCCTCCATAGCCCGCGAAACGTCGTCTTCGGAAATCTCGCTGTTGGCTTTGGACACGGCCACTACTCCCTTGCTGGTCTGCACCAGAATATGCAGTCCGGAAATACCCACCCAGACGCTGTCAATGGGCACGCCCACGATTCTTTCCGCGTTTTCCAGACAGGCGGAAATGGAAGAAACAACATCTTCAATGCTGTTGATGACGCCTTTATGCACTCCTTCGGACGGATATTCGGCAGCGCCCAGAATCTGCAATTCGGAATGATTTTTGCCGTCGGAAACGATCTGGCCCATGGCGATACGGATGTTGTTGGAGCCGATATCAAGGCCGCTTATTAAATTGTTATGCGCGTTTTTCATATCATCTGGGCATATCATTATACCCTATCTGAATAAATTCATAAAGTGGGGCCAAAAAATTATGGCGCCAATAATTAAGGCGACCACCGATGTTAAAAGCACAGCCCCGGCCATGATGTCCTTTACCATGTGAACATAGTGGTGCAGGCGGGGCTTGAACAAATCGCTGAAATATTCGAACGCGGTATTCAGTATTTCAATCAGCCAGACGATTAATATGAGCAAAACAATCAATATGACTTCCCAATTTTTTAATTGGAAAAACAGAGCCAGGGCAAAAACAATAAAACCAACCGCCACCTGGATGCGGAAATTCTGTTCGGATTTAAATACGTAGGCCAAACCTTGGCCGGCATGTGAGAAACTTTTCAGCAAACGGCGCAGAGAAACCATATTTGTTATATCTGATTAACTATTTGCTCCTGCAGCGTGTACATTTTTTGCGCATCCATTTTTTTAATATGATCATAGCCGGCCAGATGCAGGATGCCGTGAGCTAAAATCCGGACAAATTCTTCCTTCGCCGGCACAGCAAAAGACTTTGCCTGGCTGACAATGCGCGGGTAGCAAATATATATCTGCCCCAGAAAACTGCTTTTTAAAATTTTATCCTCCTGCCAGGCAAATGATAATACATCCGTCACTTTATCATTTCCGCGCGTCAGCCTGTTTAACCTACGCATCGCCGAGGAACCGATTATATTCACTTCCAGTCCGCCTTTTAATTTTGCTTTCTTCCCGATTACTGCCAATAATCGTTCAATGGATTTTCTTGTCCAGGGACAGGCAGCCTGTTTGTTATAAACTATATCCAGCATAATTTAGGGAGTGCCGCTGACAGTGCTGGTGCTGGGCTCCGGCGTGGATGTGGCAGCCACAGCATTAACTTCCGATTCGGATTGGCGCGATAAAGCGCCCGCATTATTTGGCAACCGGAAACTTCTGGCCATGGTCTGAATAATGGAACGGTAATTTACAATATTGGAATCGGTCGTATGATAAACGATTACATATACGTACCGGTCGTCCATCAAATAATAAACCAGATTATCTTTACGGTACATGCCGGTATCGTTAAAATATGTCGCGAAGGGCACAAGGTCTCCGTATTTTTCGTTCGGCGCCCACTTGGCAAACCAATCGGCAAAGCTTAAACCGCCCCGGTCAATAGTCCTTACCTCAATATTTTCCCCGGTCAGGGTGCTGAACAGGACATCGCGTCCTTCCAAATCCACTTCACCCAAAGCCCAGCTGGTCGGATAATAAATCTTATATTTGAAACTGGCATTCGTATAGTCATTAAAATGCCCGGAGTCAATCAAGCGCGCCGGCTCTTTGTTGGCCGGATCATACAAATAATAGACCTCGTGGCCGTCGGCAAATCCGTCGCCGTCGGTATCCGGCAGTCCGGGATCGGTACCGAACACCTCCTCGGCCGCGTCTGAGAGGCCGTCTTTATCAAGATCGGCAGAATCGCCGAGGAATGCCGAGGGAAATTCAATGGGCGCCTCATTGGAAAATACGGGCGCGGTTTCAGTGGTGGTCGGAGTGGTGGTGGCCGGCTCTTCCACAACTGGCGTCGTGGTTTCTACGGGCGGAATAG
>Ga0209048_10002809_pt1 | contig 17080 bp, 14 predicted proteins | sample FrelakmetCRP12CR_FD_187146 | JGI IMG/M metagenome (GOLD analysis project Ga0209048, IMG submission 187146) | Freshwater lake sediment microbial communities from the University of Notre Dame, USA, for methane emissions studies - CRP12 CR (SPAdes)... | ecosystem: Environmental > Aquatic >... | reverse complement strand
CCCGCCGCGGTCAGGACGCCTTTGCGTTCGAACTCGGCTTCCGACAGTTCTCCGCGCGCATCCTCGACAATCTTGCCGCGTGGGATCTTTACCTTGAACGCGCGTTCGAGACGGAAGACCATGTCGAGGAAGTCAATCGATTCGGCATCGAGACCTTCGATGAGCGGCACGTCGAGTCCGAGCTGCTCGACAGCGCAGCCGAGGGCATCCGCCATGACCTCGGCGACCCTCGGATGGACCGCCAAGATTTCTTCCCTGCTGATCTCCATTGGCATCACTTCGCTTCACTCCATCTTGAATCCGCCATCGACGTGCAGCACCTGTCCGGTTACGTAGTCCGCATAGCGCGACGCGAGAAAGCAGACCGCGTAGGCCACCTCCAACGCCGTGCCGAACCGGCGCAGCAGGATGCGCGACTTCACCGCGTCGCTGGCGCGCTCGCGTAGCTCCTCCGACATCTCCGTTTCGATGACACCCGGCGCGACAGCGTTCACCGTGATCCGACGCGGCGCCAGTTCGACCGCCAGCGCACGAGTGAAGGCGTTGATTGCGCCCTTGCTGGCCGCATAGTTGCTCTGACCACGCCCCCCCTTTTCACCGGCGACCGAGCTGATGTTGATGATTTTCCCGCGACGGCGCGCGATCATGTGCGGCACTACCGCGCGCGTCACATTGAACACCCCGCCGACGTTGGTGTCGAGTACCACACGCACGTCGTCGTCTTCAAGAAACCCGAGCAGGTTGTCACGCACGACGCCGGCGTTGTTGACCACCACATCGATGCGCCCGCAGCGTTCCGCAACCCGCTCGACCAACGCCGCGCACGCGTCGGCGGTGCGCACGTCGACCTGCTCCGCCGTGATCTGCTGCCCGGCAACGCGACCCGCCTCGACAACCTCTGCGGCCGCCGCCGTGTTGTCCCGAAAGAGAAAGGTGACATCGGCGCCATGCGCACCAAAAAGCTCAACGATGGCCCGCCCGATGCCACGACTCCCACCGGTGACGAGGACGACCGTGCCGGCGAGACCGGAGTCGTGAAGGAAGCGTTCAGCCATTAGCGGTTCGCCTTCAGCCTACAATTGAGAACCCGCCGTCGACCACCAGCGTGTGGCCCGATACCATGTTGGCTTCCGGCAGACAGAGGAGGTAAACCGCGCCGGCCACGTCCTGCGGCGTGAGCACGGGTCCAGCTGGCGCATGCTGCGCAAAGGCAGCGAGGAGCTCCTCACGCTGCGGGAAGTAGCGGAGGGCGTCCGTATCGACGGGGCCGGCACTGACCGCATTCACACTGATCCCGCGTGGTCCGAGCTCCTGCGCAAGCGTCCGCACCAGGGATTCCAGCGCCGCCTTCGACGCCCCGATAAAGCCGTAGTCCTGCATCGCGTAACGCGCGCCCAGGCTGGAGATGGCGATGATGCGGCCGCCCGGCGGCATGAGTGTCACCGCCCGCTGCGCCAGCAGATTCAGCGCCAACGCGTTGGTCTCCAGACACCACCGCCAATGCTTCAGGGTCATCTCGAGTGCCGGCTTGAGCACGCCGCTGGCGGCATTGTTCACGAGGATGTCCAGGTGTTCGAAGTGGGCGCGGAACTCGGCGATGATCTCATCGACACTCTCAGGGCTGGCAACGTTGCCCTGGATCGCGTACGCACGTCGGCCCATGGCCCGGATCTCAGCACACAACGCCTCCGCCTCGTCGTGGCTGTTGTAGTAGTTCGCCGCGACGTCACAACCCGCCGCGGCCAGCTTGTGCGCGATCGCGCGACCGATCCCACGGGAAGCGCCGGTAACCAGCGCGACCTTGCCGGCAAGTGTGTCTGACATTGTTTCTTCCCTGCTGTGGTCCGGGTCCTTTCCGCGATCCGCGTCGCGGCAATCCGCACGGCGGCTAGGTTGCCGAGACCGGCGTGTGGTGTCAATCTGCGGCGGCGATACCGACGGTACCGTTCAAGTGAAGGAAGGGGCCTGATATGCGCCAATTCACCCTGGGGAAGATTGCGGATCACGTCGGGGGCGTCATCGAGGGTGGGGATGAGGGGCTCACGATCTCGGGCCTCCGCCCCATCGACCATGCGCGCGCGGGCGACATCGTTGTATTGGGGAAGCGCCGCGACGTGCGCACCTTGGAGCTGACACCTGCTGCCGCTGGCGTCGTCGGCGAAGGCATCGAGCGCGCCCAGAAGCCGGTGATCCGCGTGCGCGAACCGCGGTTCGCACTGGCACGCCTGCTCGAACTGTTCTACGCGCAGGCCCGTGTGGTCACCGGGATCGACCCGCGCGCCGTTGTCGCCCCGCAGGCGCGGATCGGACGCGACGTGAACATCGCCGCCGGCGCCCACATAGCGCTCGGTGTCGAGATCGGCGACCGCGTGGACATCTATCCCGGTGCCTACCTCGGTGAGGGAGTGCGCGTTGGCGATGACTCCGTCCTCTTTGCGAACGTCTCGGTCTACCCCGGCACCGTGATCGGCAAGCGCGTGCGCATTCACAGTGGCGCGGTCATCGGCAGCGACGGGTTTGGGTTCACCCCCGGTCCGTCGGGTGAATGGTACAAGATCCCTCAAGTGGGTGGTGTGGAGATCGGCGACGACGTTGAAGTTGGCGCGAACACGACCATCGATCGCGCTACCATGATGGTGACGCGCATCGGGCGTGGCACGAAGATCGATAACCAAGTGCAGATCGCACACAACGTCGAAACCGGGGAACACGTGTGTATCGTTGCCCAATCGGGTGTCGCCGGGAGTGCGCGGATCGGCGACCGCGCGATCCTCGCCGCCGGTGCCGGCGTGCTGGACCACGTCACGGTGGGAAAGGGGGCCATCGTCGGCTCGCGCGCCAGCGCGCATCGCGATGTGCCCGCGGGAGAAACGGTCATCGGGACGCCGGCAATCCCGGGCCCGACGTTCGTGAAGGCGTATTCATTGATTCCACGTCTTCCCGAGTACCGGAAAAAACTCAAGGCACTCGAAGAACGCTGTGCGCGGCTCGAGGCGGAGCTGAGCAGTCACCGTAGAGACGGGTGACAATTGCGGGGACACATGCGATCCGGCGTCTTCGGTCGCGACTGGCCGGCGTGCGTGTTGCTGACGCTCTTGTGCCTGGCATTGTACCTTCCCGGGCTCACCACGATTCCTCCCATCGATCGCGACGAGCCGCGTTTCGCGCAAGCGACGAAACAAATGCTGGAGGGCGGCGACTTCATCCGACCGCGGTTCCAGACGGAGAATCGCTTCAACAAACCGATCGGCATTTATTGGCTGCAAGCGGCTGCGGTCCTGGTCACGCGGCAGCAGGGGCGCGCAGCCATCTGGGCGTATCGGCTGCCCTCCGTGCTCGGCGCGTGTGCCGCGGTGTTGCTCACCTATTGGGTCGGATGTCAGCTGTTCAACCGGTCCGCGGCAGCCCTCGGTGCGGCCTTCCTGGCATCGTCGGCTTTGCTGGTAGTGGAAGCACATTTGGCGACCACGGATGCGGTGCTGCTCGCATGCGTGGTGGCAGCGCAAGGATGTCTTGCGGTGCTGTATACGGCAGCGCAGCGTGGCAGCCCTGGCGGCGCGCGACACGCAGCTGGGTTCTGGCTGGCGCAGGGACTGGGCGTCCTGATCAAGGGACCTATCGTTCCGCTAGTCAGCGGGCTGACCCTGGGAGCGCTTCTTTTCGTCGACCGGCGCACCACCACTCGGGTGTTGGCTGGGCTACGCCCCGTGTGGGGAGTCCCGCTCACGTTGGTTGTCATTCTCCCATGGATGGTCGCGGTGGGGTTGGCGACGCAGTGGACCTTCTATCGAGAATGGATCAGCGGCGATCTCCTGCCGAAGATCGTGAGTGGGCAAGAATTGCACGGTGCCCCACCCGGCTCCTACCTTCTGCTACTTGCCGCAACGTTCTGGCCGGGGTCGTTGGCCATAGGGCTCGGCGTCGTTCAAGGCTTCCGGCATCGTGGGCAGTGCGCTGAGCGCTTCTGTCTGGCATGGCTGATCCCGACGTGGCTCGTCTTCGAGGTCATGCCCACGAAGCTGCCACACTATGTGCTACCGACGTACCCCGCATTGGCCCTGTTGGTGGCGTGCGCGGTGTGCGACCTGGCGGCGAGTCGCTCGCTCACGTTGCGCCGCGGCGTGGTCCGCACCGGGTTCCTGCTCTGGGGTCTGCTGACGCTCGCCGCCGGTGCCGCGATCATCGCCGCCGGGATGTTCCTGGGCGACGGTATCGATTTCCCCGTGGCAAGCGCTGCACTTGCAGCCGCAGTGATCGGCGTCTTCTGTGTGCGGCTGTGCTGGACGGCGCAACTGGTACGCGCATCGTGGGTCGCGGTGGTGGGAAGTGTGGCCCTCTTCGCACCGCTGTTGCAGTGGGTTCTTCCTGATCTGCGAGCGTTGTGGTTGAGCCCCGCCGCGGCAGCAGCGATGGCGCAGCAGGCGGGCGTCGACGGCTCTCGTCCCCTTGTGGCGGTGGGCTACTACGAACCGAGCCTGGTCTTCCTTGCAGGAGCCAACCTGGCTCTGGTCGAGCCGCAACGCGCTGTTGTTTTCCTGAAGCAGAGCGGCGGCGGCCTGGTGCTGGTGAGCGATGACATGCAACCGGCCTTCACGCAGGCAGCGAGCGAAATGGGCATACGGGTTCGTGAGGTGTGGTCGGCGGATGGGTTCAACTACTCGAAGGGGCAGCGGACGCAGCTGCGCTTGTTCCGGCAACGGCAATCTCCAGACCCATCAGAGTGAGCTCGATGGCTGCGCATATCGATCTCTCTCGATTGAGAAGTCTGCTGATCGTGAAGCTGTCGTCGATTGGCGACGTCGTGCACGCCCTGCCAGTCGCAGTCGCGTTGCGACGGCGCCACCCGAACGCCCACATCACCTGGGTTGCTGAAGACTGGACGGCACCGCTGCTGTGTGGTCACCCGGCAATCGATCGCGTCGTGGCCTTCCCAACGATGCGCTGGGGCAGCGTCGGTCCCGCGTGGTTCCGGTCGTTCAAGGACGCGGTGCGCAGCTTGCGGAGCGAGTCCTACGACATCAGCATCGACCTGCAAGGGCTCTTGAAGAGCGCCGCGGTTGCGCTGCTGTCGAGGGCACCGGTGCGCATCGGGGTGCACGAGCAGCGGGAAGGGGCGCACCTCATCTCGCGCGCCGTACCGCGTCCCCCAGGACGCCTGCATGTGGTGGATGATTATCTGCGCTGCGCGGAGATCCTCGGTGCCTCGCCGACCCCTGTCTCATTTGCCCTTCCCGTCCAGCCGGACGCCATCGCGTCGATCGCCCGCAAACTGTCAGAGCTGCGAATCCCTGTCGAGGCGCCACTGATCGTGATCAGTCCGTCGGCGTCGGTCGCCTGGAAAACGTGGCCGCTACCGCACTGGGCGCGCGTTGCAAGCGCACTGAGTGCTGCCGGAACGGTGATCCTGGTTGGCGGGCCCGCGCAGACGTCCCGGCACGCGGAACTAGCGCGGCAGGCGGCGCAGCCGCTGCACGATCTCACGGGCCGTACAACGCTGACTGAATTGGTGGCACTCCTCGATCGTTGCGCGATTCATATCGCGCCGGACACCGGGTCGGCGCACATCGCGGCGGCGTTGGGACGCCCCGTGGTGAGTCTGTACGGCCCCACCCCATCGTGGCGCAAGGCGCCGTATGGTTACGAGGGATTGGTTGTCCACGGCGTCGGGCAGTGCGGCGTCGGCTGTCCACGCTTCTGCCTGCGCCGCAGGCGGTGTCTGCCTGCGGCAGCAGACGAACTCATCGCCCGGGCGCGGCACGTACTGGCTCGCGCGGCGCCTCTTCCGATGCAGACGGGGGCCGGCGCTGCGGGAGGCTAGCAGCTCGACCAGTGGAGTCGACCGCCAACCGCGTACGCTCCAGCGCCGCCCGCGGCAGCAGTTCGAGCACCGCGTGCGCCGCGCGCGCCGCCACGCCGGGAGGTCCCAGAAGCTCAGGGAGAGCGGCGAGGCGCGATTGAATGGCGCGTCGCCGTTGTTCATCCGTTAATAGCGACCAGGCTTCCTGTGCCAAGTGCTCCGCGTCCACATTCTTATGGATGAATTCCGGCTGTACCGTTTCGCCGAGCAAAATGTTGGGCATGCCGATGAACGGGACCTTGACTCTCAACAGATGGTGCCCAACGAAGTACTCGATCCGATTACACCGATAGACGATCACCGCCGGAATGCCGAGGAGGGCCGCCTCCAGCGTCGCCGTGCCGGAGCATTGCAGGACGACCCGTGCCTGACTCAAGACCGCATAGGACGTCGGGCGGTAGATCGCCACGTCGCGCACCCCACTCTGCTGAACACTCCGTTCCACGTCGCCGCGCAACGACTCGCTCGCCAGCGGTAGCGCGAACTGCAGCGTCGGGTCGCGCTGCTGGAGCAGTCGTGCCGCGCCGAGCATCCGAGAGGCCAGCGTTCTGATCTCGTTGCGACGGCTCCCGGGCATCAGGGCGATCAGCGGTCGTTGGGGATCGAGTCCGACCGACTGCAGGGCGGCTTCGGCACTCTCGGTGACCTGGACGAGGTCGCGCAACGGGTGTCCGACCCACACCGTATCCGCACCCGCAGCGGCGTAGAGGTCGGCTTCGTCGCGGAAGGCGGAGAGGACACGGCGCGCCAGCGGGACGACCGCGGGCAGGCGCCATCGGCCGAAGAGCCACACCTGCGGCGGAAAGAAGAATACAACCGGCACCCGCTTGCGACGGAACCACATCGCCGCCGGCAGATTGATCGCCTCAGCATCAACGAGCACGGCGAGATCAGGGCGTGCCGCGGCGATGACGCGCTGGGCGCGACGAAAGCGCCCAACCAGCCGGTGCAGCAGCGGCAACGAACCCAGGAAGCCGAAGAACGATAGATCGGTCGTCTCGACGTCTACCTCGACACCGGCTTCGCGCATGGCGGTGCCGCCGGCACCCAGCAGGCGCACATTGGGTGCGAGTTGGTGAATCGCCGCAGCCAGTCGGGCGGCGTTCTGATCACCGGAGATGTCCCCCGCCACGAAGCAAATTGTCGGGCGCTTGCCGTTCGACGTCACGCGCATCCCCCGAGCCACGGCGACAGTGCAGCAACGTAGCGCCGCGCAATCGCGGCGCCGTCCGGAAGGCAGCACCGCTGGCGCTCCGCAATGCGCTGACGATGCGCCGCATCGCTCAACCACTCGGCCAGGCGGCGCCCCAGTTGCTGCCCGCCAGCAATACGAGCCTCCGGCGCCACCGCGCTCAGAGCCAGCGCTTCCTGCTCGAAGTGATCGAAATGTTCTCCAAAAATCATGGGCGCTCCAACCATGACCGGCTCTAACGGGTTATGACCACCATGCTTCCCAAAGCCACCTCCGACGACGGCCACCGATCCCATAGCATACGCAGCGGCTAATTCACCCATGCGGTCGAGCACAAGAATCTGCCAATCCGGTGGTGCGGACCCCGCGGTTCTCTGGTGAACCTGCCAGCTCCGTCGGCGCGCTTCGCGGACGATCGCCGCGACAGCCGTGCCATGCCGAGGTGCAATCATCGCACGAAGGGCGCCCATCGGCAGCTGCTCCAGGGCGGCGAAGATGGTGCCGACTTCGTCGGCGTGGATGCTGCCGAAGACGACCACTCGTTCGTCGCTTCGCAGCCCGAGCTCGTGCCGCCAGGCGGACCCGCTCGTGCAGGTGGCTCCGGTGCCGACGTACTTCAAGTTTCCAGCAACGGTACAGCGGTCGGGATCGGCCCCGAGCGCGACGAGTCGGTCGCGCTCCGTTTCATTCTGGGCCAAGACTGCGGTCACACGGCGGAGCATCGGCACGGTAAGGCTGCGGATCAGACGATAGCGGGCGAAGTCACGCGGATAGATGCGCGCGCTGACACAGAAGACCGGCACATTGCGGCGGCTGGCTGCGAGGATCAGCGCGGGCCACAGCTCGGTCTCGAGCAGAAAGAGCCCGCGCGGCTGCCAGCGGTCGAGCGCACGTGTGACCCAGCGCGGATGATCCCACGGCGCGAGGGCGGCAATCGCTCCGGCACCACCGGCATGCGCCGCCAACTCGACACCTGGCTGGTTGGTCGCCGTGTAGGCAGCGGTGAACCGGTACCCACACTGCCGCAGCGCCCTGGCGAGTGCACTGGCTGCGCGCATTTCGCCGGCTGACGCGCCGTGAAACCATAAGAGCGGACCGTTCGCGTCCGGCAATGTTCCGCGGCGGCACCGCAGCGTGTCGGCGGAAGCGCCAGCAGCCCGCGCCGCCAGCGCCAGCAGCCCAAACGCCGCGGCCGCCGCCGAGCCATACACACGGTCGGCGGCAGTCACTCCAACCGCGGCCGGATCACAGGGCTGCATATCGCCAGTTATGGCGAAACTTGCTGACTCCTCCAAGTGCCCGTCCCACATTCTTCAAACAGTTCGGCGGCCTACTCCAACCCTTGCCCCAGCCGACGAAGAGCGCTTGGGTTGAATAGCTACCTCCATAGCGATACTTTCAGCTACATGAGAACGGTGCAGATGACCCTCGATGAGGAACTCGTCGACAAGGTCGATCGGGCTGCCAAGAAGCTCGGCACCTCGCGGTCGGCGTTCACCCGGCGCGCCCTCCATGATGCGCTGCGTCGCTTGCAACAACTGCAGCTCGAAGCGAAGCACCGGCGCGGGTACGAGGCAAAGCCCGTGCGGAGGGGCGAATTCGACGTGTGGGAGTCCGAGCAGGTGTGGCCGGAGCCATGAGGCGCGGCGAGGTTCGCTGGTATCGGTTCAAGGCGCCGGACAAGCAACGACCAGTCGTGCTGCTGACCCGCGATGCGGCACTGGAGTATCTGGGCGAGGTGACCGTGGCGCCCGTCACCTCGACCATCCGTGACATTCCCACGGAGGTTGTGCTCGGGACCCGCGATGGCATGCCGCGGGAGTGTGCCGTGAACCTCGACCATTTGCAGACGGTGATGCGCGGCCGGTTGGGCGCCCTGGTTACCACCTTGAGCGAGCGTCGATTGTCGGAAATCCGCGCCGCGCTTCTCTTCGCGCTGGGCTACTGATCGCTTGCGCAACCCGTCGGCCTGGAGGCCGACGCGACATTCGGCAAAGTGCAAGAGATAATAGGCGATCTGATTGTGTCCCGCACCAACCGCGTGACTTCCCGGCAATAATGGGGGAGATCTACGCGGAGATGGGGAGAGTTCGATGTCAGAAGAGACCGTAGACGTTCTGATCATAGGTGCGGGCGCGTCCGGTGCGGCGCTGGCGTGGAGCCTGGCGGATACGCGCATGAACATCCTCTGCTTCGAGCAGGGCGACTGGATGGATCCCACCAAGTATCCGGGCATGACCGATGACTGGGAGGCGCGCCAGCTGGGTGACTTCGCGCTGAGCCCCAACGCGCGCGGGCGCCGCGAGGACTATCCCGTCAACGATGCCGACTCGCCAATCCAGACCTCGATGTTCAACGCCGTCGGCGGCAGCACCATCATGTACGCCGCTCACTTTCCGCGCTTTCATCCGTCGGACTTCAAGGTCAGGACACTCGATGATGTTGCCGACGACTGGCCGCTCGATTACGCGCGCCTGGCGCCGTACTACGACATCAATGCGCGCATGATGGGCGTGTCGGGACTGGCCGGCGACCCCGCGTATCCTCCGAAGGAAGTGCCGCTGCCGCCGGTGACGCTCGGCAAGGTGGGTGAGACCCTCGCCCGCGGCTTCAATCGACTCGGCTGGCACTGGTGGCCGTCGGACAGCGCGATCGTGACCCAGGAATACGAAGGCCGTGCCCCGTGCATCAACGCCGGGACGTGTCTGCTCGGCTGCGCCCAGGGGGCCAAGGCGAGCACGGACATTACGTACTGGCCGGCGGCACTCCGGCAGGGTGTCCGACTCAAGACCCGCTGCCGGGTGCGCGAGATTACCGTCACCGAAACCGGCATGGCGGACGGAGTCATCTACTACGACGCCGACGGCGTGGAGCGCCGGCAGAAGGCCGAGGTGGTCGTCCTCGCATGCAACGGCATCGGCACGCCGCGGCTGTTACTGAACTCGCGCTCCACGCTCTTTCCCGATGGATTGGCCAATCGCAGCGGCTTGGTCGGGAAACGTCTGATGTTCCATCCCTATGCGATGGTGACCGGCATCTTCGACGAGCCGCTGGAAAGCTACAAAGGACCCACCGGCTGCTGCATCATGAGCCAGGAGTTCTACGAGACCGATCGCGCGCGCGGCTTCGTGCGCGGCTACTCGTTCGAGATCCTGCGAGGGTTCGGGCCGGTGTCCACCGCACTGTGGGGGATGCAGCAGGGACGCATGCCGTGGGGAGCGGATCATCACCGGGCCTTCGGCAACCTGTTCGACCACACGGCGGGCATGGTGGTGATTTGCGAGGACCTCCCGGACAGCCGCAACTGCGTGACCCTCGATCCGTCACTCCAAGATTCCGACGGTATCCCGGCGCCGAAGATTACCTATCGCCTGAGCGAGAACAGCAGCACCATGCTCGCGCACAGCGTGGCCAGAGCGAAGGAAGTGTTGGAGGCGTCCGGCGCGCAGGACACCGTCGCGGTGGCGCCACTCCCCTTTGCGGGATGGCACCTGATGGGAACGGCGCGGATGGGTACCGATTCCCGCACCTCGGTGGTCAATGAGTGGGGACGCTGTCACGATGTGCGCAACCTGTTCATCGTCGACGGCAGCATCTTCGTGACCGCCGCGGCCGTGAACCCTACCAACACCATCCAAGCGCTCGCCCTCTACGTCGGGGAGACGATCAAGAAGAATCTTGCCAACCTGTTCGACTAGGCCTGCGGCCGGCGTCATTTCTATGGCCCGCTCCCCGCCCGCACTCCAGAGGCCTCCGGCGGACGTGTTGGGTCGCTGCGGGCTTCCAAGTCCGACAGGCGGCTAGAAGGAACAAATGAGATGAGCGAAGACGGCACGGACAATCGTTTCTCTGCAGACGAAGCCAGCATGCTCGCCAGCGTTCTCGACGAGATCATTCCGCCGCGCGCAGATGGTACGCTCCCGGGAGCGGGACAGCTTGGGCTCGCCAGCTACATCGACACGGCTCTGCAGAAGGCGCCGGATCTGCGGCCGGTGATCGTGCAGGGACTGGCGGATCTTGACGAGGCCGCCCGCCGCCGCCACGCGCAGAGATTCGTCGTGCTCTCCACGCAGGAGAAGGTCGCGCTGCTGAACGAGCAAGGTTTTCTCTTTCCGCTGCTGCTCCACATCTACGTCGGCTACTACCAGAACGCGCGAGTTGTCACCGCGTTGGGGCTCGACCCGCGCCCGCCGCATCCCAAGGGCTACGAGATGGAGCCGAGCGACCTCACGCTGCTGGATGCCGTTCGCCGCCGTCACAAGCTCTACAGAGAGTGTTGACGAAACCCGAGCTGTGCATGGTCACCCGTGCCCACGGAACCATGGAATCGGATGCACGAGCCCCGGCCCAAGGGTTACCGCCTGAGGGTTCGTTTCGTCGGGGACTGTATCGTTGCGCCTGCCGGCGACGGATAGGCCTTCGGATTGTGATCAACCCCATGGCAGGTGAGAAAACAGCGGCCGGTTCCCATTGTGAGCGAGTCGTATTCGAGCTGGCCCGAGCTCGAGGCGGTGACCACTACCTGACCGGTCAAGTCGCGGCTCATGAAGTTGATCAGATGCGGGTTCCGTTGTGAGCCGTGCGCGTCGTGACAGATGGCACAGCTCGCCCCGACGTCCGCGACATGCAGCCTGTGCTGAAAGCCGGTGCGCTGGTTCAACAGCGTATTACGGTCGTGGCAGCCGTAGCACAAGGCGTAAAGTTGATAGGACTCGGGAGCTGTGGTCGCGTCGAGGTGGTACTCGGCAGCAAGAATGGGGCGGTAGTTCGACCCATGAGGTCCGCGCGGCGCCGCGCTGCTGAGCCGCGACGCGGCGTCGCTGTTGTGGCAGCTCGTGCAGGGGGTTCGGCTCGCAGGAGTGAGCGGCGTGATCAGGCCAACAATGCTGGGGTTCCTGCCGACGTCGGCGACCGGATGGAAGGACCGGTTCTGCGGGTCAATGCTGAGCCGCAGGTTGGCGACGTTGTCGGTGCGAAACACGACGGGGAAGCGATCTTGGCTGATGCCGTGGCATTTCAGGCAGACTTCATACTCGAAGTTCGCCTCCCGCAGAAAGCTGCCGCTGATCGAGATACCCGAAACGCCAGTGAGCGGACCCGGCAGCTGGCCGGCGAGCGCGCGCGCCCGGACCTCATGCGCGTTATGGCAGTCGACGCATTCCACGTGTCGGCGCATGCTGTTCGGGTTCTCGGTTGGGTCATGGATGTTGGTGTACGAATCGACCCGATGGGCGCTGTACTTCACCGACTCGCGCCGGAGGTCCTTCGCCGCGATGCGTCCGTCGTGGCACGCGAAGCAGACTCCTTCCTCGGTAACGGCGTTCAGGAGACGGCTCGGATGCGGCGCACCGTGCGAGCGATGACAGCTCGAACAGCCGTTCTGGGCGACCGTGGCATAGCCCCAGCCCGGGAGCGCGTCGGCCGCCCGCGACGTCGCGGCGGAAGTTGCGTGGGCCGACTCCTGCCAGCGGGGGAGCTGATGACACGCGACGCAGAGGCTGGAATGCGCAGGGTCCATCACCAGGAATTTGGGATGGCGGTCGGCATGCGCATCATGACACGACGTGCACTGCACCTCCCCGCTGTTGTCGAGTCTGACGCTCCCGGTCAGCGTTGACGGATTCGCGAGGTCTCGCCGGCGCGCGACCAATGCCTGGTCATAGACGAATGAAATCGGGTGATCGTCGGAGAGATCGCGGCCCAGCACGCTCCGACCCCGGAGTTTGCCGAGCGTGGGGTTGGCTTTGCGTCGCATCGCGCCGACCGCAATCATCCCGTCGTGGCAGGAGAGACAGAGACGGGAGCTGCCATTCGGTTGCTGGACCTGCGCCTCCATCGTACTGCTCTCGTAGAGCTTGTACGTCATAGGCTTCAACTCGCGGTTCCACAGGCCACGTTGGCCGCCGGCGCCGTGCGGCGTATGGCAATAGATGCACAGATCGTCCTCGCCGGTGGCCGCTGCGACTGCCCCAGTTCCTGGACTGCTGGCCGATCGGCGCACGGCGCCACTTGGGCTCAGGTTATGAACCGTCTCTCGCAGGCCAGCATGCGCAGCGCGTGGTCCAGCGACCACGCACAGGACGGTCACCAGCCAGAAAAGCGTACGCGGCTTCACGGCTCACCTCCGAGGATACGGAATATCTGCACTCTCTGGTTGAACGAATCCGCGACGTAGATCCGGTCACCGTCTATGGCCAGGCCCGCCGGGAGCGAGAAGTGGCCCGGTTCACTGCCGCGGGCACCGAATACCATGAGGTAGCGGCCGGCGCGGTCGAACATCTGCACGGCGTCGAACAGCGCATCGACCAGATAGATGGTTCCATTGCGATCGACGCCGATACCCTTCGGTCGAGCCAGATCCCCGGACCCATCGCCCTGATTGCCAAAGAGCCCCAGCAGTTTCCCGTCCGGATCGAAGATCTGGACGCGGAAGTTGAGCGCATCGGAGACATACAGGTTCCCGTCGGCGTCCACCGCGAGCCACGTCGGGTAGTTGAACTCACCAGCCGCGCCGCCCCGACTTCCGAATTGCAGCACGGGCTGGCCTTGCGGGCTGAAGCCCAGCACCTGGTGCATGGCAGCGTCGGCGACGTAGAGGCGCGCGCGGGCGGTATCTATCGCGAGTCCCGCCGGTCGTGAGCCCCGGTCAAGCACCCATCCGCCCTCACAGCCGCCAGCGAAATTGAAAACATGAATCCGCGCCGCGGTCGAATCGGAGACGTAGAGACGGTCACCCAGAATGGCGACGGCAACTGGCTCGGCGAACTCGGTCTCACCGCAGCTCTGGAGCGCGAGCGATTGGCGTTGCGCCAAGTCATATACGTGCACGAGTCCGGATCCCGGATCGGCAACCGCGATTCGCGTCCCCGACGCCGCCACACCCGCGGGCCGGACCAGATCCACTTCGCTTCCTCCGGTGATGAAGCTCGCCAGGCGGGTCCAGATGGACCGCTCGATACCGAGTTCCGAGGCGCGCGTGAACATCGAAACCAGCTCGATACGGGCGCGATCCGGCGGCTCCGGCCAGGTGATGTGAGGAAGCGCCGCAGCTGGGGGGGACATCTGCGATCGTACCCACGTGCATGCGGCGAGCGTGGCCGGAATCAGACCGAGAAGCACGACGCCGATCACTCGCCAACGCCGCCGATGGTGGTGGCGAGTCGCGTGATTCCAATTGCTAGGGCAATTTGGGGTCGATCCAGTAGGCCTCATCTCCGTTGCCGCCTTGGGCTCAGAACCAGTGCCGCGTCACTCGCAACTCGCCGCGCAAATCAGTCAACCTGGTCAGGTAATCGGTCCATGTGAAGCTCGGAGCCACCTCCAGATCTTGGTAGATCCAGCGCACGCGCACGCCGCTGTCGATGATTTCATCGCTGGAAACCGACGTGTCGTAGAATTGTCGGTAGCCGGCGAAGGTGGAGATGGAGAATCCGACCAGGGTGAACCAATCGACGTTGCCACGCACGAGATACGAGCTGGAACGGCGGCCCTGCCCCGGATAGTCCACGAAGTACTCGTTGCCGCTGATCTGGGCGACGAGGTCGGGGCGCGGCTGGTACGAGACCAGCTGATTGAACCGCCAGGCATTGAAGTCGACGATCGTCGAGTTTTGGATTTCGTATGCCGCGATGGCATGGGCCCGCACGTTATCCCAGTTGTTCCTCAACTCGAGCTCGAAGCGGTCCACATTCTGATTGATCAGGAACTGCGGAGGGGCTGTTCCCGCAAGGCGCGCTTGATCGCTCAGCGCGTGTTCGTACGAGGCGACCACCAGCGGGAAGTCCACACCGACCCGACCGGTCACGGTCGCGGTCGAGTACTTGAGATCCGGAGCCACTGCGTACGTATAGCTCACCTCGAGCGGGTCGCCGGGTTGAATGACGGGACTACTGGCGAGAGGGATGATCTTGGTCAGGCTGCCTTCTGAACTGAGATCGTAGTCCACGCCGAGCCTGGTTGACAGCCGTGAGCCGCCGCGAACATCCACCATGACGATCGTGTCGGTCACGACGAAGGAGTTGTTGAGTGTGAAACCAGCGCCGACGCCAAGCACGGGCGGGGCAGTGTGGGGCTCATCGATGACATCAATGGTCGACGACGAAAAGTGGTTCTCATCGACCTGGTAGCCACCCGACGTGTCCAAGAAGAACTGGCCGTTCCAGGCGAGCGGGTGACGGTAGTCCGCGTTTGTCTGACCGCCGTACATCGTCACGTTTCCTGTCGGAAAGTCCTGCCGCGTGGCGCGGCCCGTCGCCGCTGTCGTCAGCTGCTGATACAAATGATAGAGGAGGCCGATGGTGGCGGCATTCGTCGTCGTCACGCCAGCGTTTGAGTTGCTCTGCGAGAAGCCGTAACGATAGTCGGTTGCGAGGTCGCTGGAATGGTCGAGGTGCAATATTTCGTCAGCGGAGAGAAAGCTGCCCGGCCCGCTACCCGTCCGATCGAAGTAGTAGAAGATCGAGTCGAGGCGCCGGTTGAGCGTGGGGCCGAAGTCGAGACTGTGAAAGACGCGGACGGTGTTGCTGTCGAAGACGTCCGTCGGGTTGAGAGGATCGCGGACATCGTTGAGCTCATACCGGAAATCGAGATCCGACGTCTCGCCCCCCTTCTGGGCGTGGTAGCGCACGATGTTGCGCGTCTCGTCGCGCAGGAAGGGGTTGCCGAACACGGAAGAGTCTTCCTTGAGAATTTCCTGGTGGGCGTCCAGGACTGAGGTGAAATTCAGGAATCCGTAATCCTTCAAGAAATTGTCCTCTCGTAACTCGAAGACGCCGCCGTGACTTTCGAACGTGACATTGGATTGCCCGCCGAATCCCTGCGACAGCCTGTTCTCAGTGCGATTGGCGAACAGCGTGAACGGATACGACTTGTCCGACATGAACAGGCCATCGAAGGCATAACCATAGAGCGTCCCGTTGCCCACGCGCAGGGAATTATCGGTGACTGCGATGGGATCCTCTTGCGACAGCCCGAACGATCCGCCCAAGTTCAAGGTCAGAACTCGTGGATCGATGATGAACGCCCCCGAGTTGCGCAGGGCCGTGCGCTCTTGGAAGAGGATCGTTTCGTACCGTTGGGACGTGGTCTGCGTGCGCTTGTCGTTCTGGTTTTCCCAGTCCAGGAAAAAGGTGCTGTCCGCTTGCCAGCGCCCGAGGCCCCAGCCCACCTGCGCGCTGGCCGCAGGAGCTCCGCAGAGTGTCAGGGCGCAGATTACCCAGGCCAAAAGGGCTCGTGGGGAGGCCCCTGCAACGGTCATGTGCCATCGCGTCCAGCGCGCGCGGCCGTCATGGTCGAGCCGCGCCACCTCATGTTGCGTCTCCGGCGGGGTGACAGGGCCGACACTGTGTGATCAGGTCGGTGGCCACCTTGCCGTGGCACGCCGCGCAGTATTTCCCCCCATAGATGTCGGCCTGCGTCATCTTCGTCTCACTCGTCTTCTCGTAGAGGTTGGTATGACAGCTGGGGCACTCCACCCACCGATGGGTCTTGTGCGAGAACGTCGTCTTGACCGACGGCTGGGATTTCGGCGTGACCTCGACATCGAGATCCAGGACCTCCTGATGCTGTCTGGCTTTCTGGAGCGTCGGATGACAGCGCCCGCAGCTGCCGATGATGCCAAACGCCGCCGATCCGTGGCAGGCGCCGCAGTAGCGCCGCGCATGCAGATCGATGGCCTTCACGCCAACCATAGTGGCTTCCTTCGGGAAGAGGCGGGGGTGGCAGTTCGCGCACGCCAGCCACTTCGTATGGCTGGCATGCGAGAAAACTGAATTGATCGTTGGCTGCGTATCCGGTTTCATATCGACGTCGAGATCAAGGGTCGGATCATCGACGGCTCTGGAACTCAGACCGGGGCGCGGCGCGATGAGCTTCTCCGTCAACGCACGGCTCCAATCCACCCTGCCGTTTGAGTCTTTGGGAAAGTTCTGCAGGTGACACAACAGACATCCGGTCGTGACGTCGAAGGCCACCTTGCCGTGGCAGGCCGCGCAGTACTTTTTCGCGTGGACATCTTCGGCCGCCAGCGGTGT
>Ga0209048_10002807_pt1 | contig 17089 bp, 6 predicted proteins | sample FrelakmetCRP12CR_FD_187146 | JGI IMG/M metagenome (GOLD analysis project Ga0209048, IMG submission 187146) | Freshwater lake sediment microbial communities from the University of Notre Dame, USA, for methane emissions studies - CRP12 CR (SPAdes)... | ecosystem: Environmental > Aquatic >... | reverse complement strand
GTACAGCTCCACATAAAAACCTGCCCGAATTCTATGCGTAGGGTGGGTTAGGCGCGTCTTTTTGCGCCGTAACCCGCCGAAAGCTTGCGTTGGGTTTCCCCCGCTTTTCAGCGGGGTCAACCCAACCTACAGTTTTTCGCTCACCTTATCGCTTTACCACCATAGCCACAGCTTCGCCCCCGCCCAAACAAAGGGAAGCCAGTCCCACCTTCTTGTCCTGGCGGATCATTTCATGAACCAGCGTGACCAGCAGTCGGCAGCCGCTGGCGCCAATGGGGTGTCCCAGAGAAACGCTGCCTCCGTTCACGTTGACTTTGGCGGGATCCAGTTGCAATGTCTTCAACACCGCCACCGTAGAACCGCTGAAGGCCTCGTTGATCTCAAACAAGTCCACATCATCCAGGCTCAGTCCTTCCTTTTTCAAACACTTGGGAATCGCCCAGATAGGCGCCACCAGCACGTACTTCATATCTATTCCAAACGAAGCCTGTGCCCCAATGGTCGCCATAATCCGACAGCCCAGGGCTTCCGCTTTTTCCCTCGCCATCACCACCACCGCTGCGGCGCCATCGCTGATAATCGAAGCATTTCCCGCCGTGGTTACGCCGTCTTTCTTGAATGCCGGCTTCATTTTAGACAGAGCTTCGTAAGAGGTTTCCCGCGGACATTCATCCTGGCTGAAAAGGACCGGTTCGCCTTTGCGCGAAGGGACTGGTACAGGCATGATCTCATCCTTGAATCTGCCCGCCGCTATGGAGGCGAGAGTACGTGCATAGGACTGATCCGCATAATGGTCCTGATCCTCCCTGGTGACGTTGTATTTTTCCGAACAGAGCTCATTGGAAATCCCCATGTGGAAATCATTCACGATATCCCAGAGCCCATCATGGACCATATGGTCATACAGCGTCCCATCTCCCATCCGATAGCCGGCACGCGCCTTCTCAAGGTAATACGGTGTCAGGGTCATGTTTTCCATACCGCCGGCAACGACCACATCGGCATCGCCGAGCTGTATGGCTTGAGCCCCCAGCATCACCGCTTTCAAGCCGGAACCGCATACCTTGTTGACAGTTATGGCTTCCACCTCCCACGGCATCTGGGCCAGGACTGCAGCCTGTTTTCCAGGGTTCTGGCCATAACCGCAGGGCAACACCATACCCATAATGACTTCATTCACGTCCTCTTTGGATATTCCGGCCCGCTTTACGGCCTCCTCGATGACCATGGCCCCCAGTTTGGTAGCTCCGATCGAGCCCAGGGAACCATTAAAGTTCCCCAGGGGAGTCCGGACTGCACTGACAATTACTGCTTCACGCATCGTTGCCTCCTTGTAAGATATGGACTTGGTGCTTCTGAAGGTTGGGTGGTAAGGATTGGTTCTTTCTAGATCCGGTGAGGATTGGAGCCCCTTTTCCCGTGAGAGCAGCGTCCGGCAGCGAGCCAGGCATCAATCGGGGTAGGATGCCGCCTCCCAAGGATTCCATCTCTCAGTCACCTTTTCATTAACACAGCAATTCAGCTGTAACGAGTATAGTAGCGGCAAGACGAACTGAATGGCACAAAACATTCGCCCGGAGCGGGGTTATTGAAGCTGGTCCGGAGCTTTTCGAAGGGGCGAACGCAAAACAATATGTACCATAGCAAAATGCTTGGGCTGAAGCAAAAAATTTCTCCAGGCAATGGGAGAATTCAAATGATGCCGATCTTTTTCAGAATGTTCTGGAGAAATTCAGGAGCAACATCCCGGACCAGCACCGTTTTGCGGCGGGATTTTTGCCCCTTCAGGATCTCCAGGGTGGATTTCGGAACTTCGAATACCTTTGCAAGGAACCTGAGGCATTCCTTATTGGCCTCACCCTCGACGGGCGGCGCGGTTAGCCGGACCTTCAGGCTCCCTTCATGGATTCCGGACAACTCATTCTTACTTGCTTTCGGTTGAACGTATATTTCAACGGTCGTTCCTTGTGCAGTCTTGTGCATGAACCCGGGTAAAATCATCTGGCACCATCTCTATGCAGTATTTGGTATCTCTCTCTTTTCTTCTTGGACAAGATAAAACCTATCTTAGAATTTGCCTGCTGCTTTTTCAATTCTTCGTTGACCGTCGCTCCCCCACCGTGTTCTATTGATCGTTCTCGCGAAATGATCATGACACTCGACGAAAGTGGGCTTCCCATCTTCATAAGGGGCCGGTTTGCGTCGATGTATGGTGGGCCTCTCGTTTTTGGTATTAAGAGGAGAACAGTTATGGACAAAATTTTGAGAATCGACATGGGTGCCGAAGGTGGCCCGAAAGTGACTGAGGAGCCTCTGGGGGACTATGCCGGCCTGGGTGGCAGGGCTCTCACCTCGACTATCGTTTCAAAAGAGGTTCCGCCTCTTTGCCATCCGCTTGGGGCGGACAACAAGCTGGTGATCGCTCCGGGGATGCTTAGCGGCACCACCGCAGCTATGTCGGGACGCCTCTCCGTAGGCACCAAGAGTCCGCTCACCGGCGGCATCAAGGAAGCCAATGCCGGCGGGCAGGGCGCGCAGGTGCTGGCAAGATTAGGGTACGCCGCTATCGTCCTCGAAGGAAAGCCCCAAAAGGATGATCTCTATCGAATTCATATCAACAAAGACGGCGTCAAAGTCATTTTGGATAACAGCCTGAAGCTGCTTCCAAATTATGAACTGGTCGAGAGGATGAGGTATCAGTATGGGAAAAAGATAACCTGCCTTTCCATTGGCCAGGCCGGTGAGATGAAGATGTGCGCGGCAACGGTTGCTGTCACTGACATGGAACTCCGCCCCACCCGGCATGCCGGCCGCGGGGGAGTGGGTGCTGTCATGGGTGCCAAACGGGTCAAGGCCATCGTGCTCGATGACAGCGAAACCAAGATGCGCTCACCGAAGGACCCGGTGAAATTCAAAGAAGCGAACAAAAGGTTCGTCGACGGGTTGATGAAGCATCCGGTTACCGGCCGAGGGCTGCCAAAATACGGAACCAATGTCTTGACCAACATTTTGTGTGAAGCTGGGGGATATCCTACCTACAATTTTAAGGAGGGGCGCTTCGCGGAAGCTCACAAGATCAGCGGGGAAACCCAGGCAGAAACCGAGAATCAAAGGGGTGGGCCAGGGTCGGCAACCCACGGCTGCCACCGGGGCTGCGTCATCCGCTGCTCGGGTACTTACTATGACAAAGATGGGAACTACCTCACCAAACAGCCCGAATATGAGACGGTTTGGGCCCATGGCGGGAACTGCGGCATCTCCGATCTGGATGCAGTTGCCATGCTGGACTTTCTGGATGACAACTACGGCCTGGATACCATCGAAATGGGTGTGACCATTGGCGTCGCCATGGAAGCCGGACTGCTCAAATTCGGCGACACTGAAGGAGCCATCAACCTGGTAAAGGAAGTCGGCCAGGGGACTCCTCTCGGGCGAATTCTCGGAGCGGGAGCTGCGGTTACGGGCAAGGTTTTTGGCGTGGAACGGGTGCCGGTAGTCAAAGGCCAGGCTCTTCCGGCCTATGATCCCAGGGCGGTTCAGGGCATTGGCGTGACCTACGCCACCAGCCCCATGGGAGCGGATCATACAGCCGGGTATGCGGTGACCGCCAACATCCTTAAGGTTGGAGGGTTTATCGATCCCTTGAAACCGGAAGGCCAAATCCAGCTCTCACGGGACCTGCAGATTGCAACGGCTGCTGTGGATTCAACCGGAATGTGTCTGTTCATTGCTTTCGCACTCCTGGATCAGGCGGAAACCTTCCAGGCCCTTCTAGATTTGCTCAATTCTTTTTACGGGATAAACCTGACTGGCGACGATGTGGTGGCACTCGGCAAGAAGGTCCTGACCATGGAGCGCGATTTCAATGCCCGCGCCGGGTTTACAGCGCAGCACGACCGCCTGCCCGAGTTCTTCAAGAAAGAACCCGTCGGTCCGCACAACGTCACCTTTGATGTGAAGGACGAAGACCTGGATCAAGTGTTCAAGTGGTAACACGGTAAATCTGACAAATTAGAATCAGGGTCGGTCCAAGAATAACTTGCTTTCATTCTGCGGGGTGCCGACAGGAAGGAGATGCATTGGATATGACCGACGAGACTCGCTGGGTTGAAACCCACTGTGCGCGAATGGACCAGGGTGGCTGTGCTCTGTTGGTAGGCGTCAAAGATAATGAGATCGTTCAGGTCAAAGGAAATCCCGAAGGTTACCTGAATAAGGGATATACCTGCTATAAAGGACGAGTATCGCCCGATCGCCTCAACCACCCCGATCGTCTTCGCTATCCTCTAAAGCGTGCAGGGAATCGCGGTGAGGGGAAATGGCAGCGGATTTCGTGGGATGAAGCGCTCGCTGAAACCGCGAAAAATCTCCTCACGATCAGAGAAAAATACGGTGCGCGGGCGGTCGGCTTTGGCGTCGGCATGCCGAAAGGGCTGGAGCATTTTGTTCTGATCCGGCTTGCCAACCTCTTCGGCTCCCCCAATGTCATTGCTTCTCAGGATGTATGTCATGCCCCCCGGGAAGTCACAGGCCTCCACACCTGCGGGTTTTACCCCGTCGCCGATCTCCACAACCCGACCAATCTCATCCTCTCGTGGGCCAGTAACGTTCTTTCCACCAACGAAGAAGGGCAGATAGCCAGTCTCACCTTGGAACAGCTAAAAAGAGGCGCCAGGCTGATCGTTGTCGATCCCCGCAGGACCGAGCTTGCCGACAAGGCCGAGCTGTGGCTGCAGCTTCGCCCGGGAACGGCACAGGCGCTTGCTCTGGGCTTTTTGCATGTCATCATCGAGGAATCACTCTATGATAAAGAGTTCGTCGAAAAATATACGTACGGCTTCGAAGACCTCGCCCGGCATGTGAAGCACTACAGCCCGGAGACAGTCTCTGACATCACCTGGGTCCCGCCCGATCTGATATGCAAGGCCGCAAGGCTTTACGCTGCGGCGAGACCGGCTGCACTCCAGTGGGGCAATCCCATCGAGCATGACGTCAATGCCTTCGATGCCACCCGCTCCCTGGTTTGCCTGATGGCAATCTGCGGAAACCTCGAAGTTCCCGGCGGTAATATCAATGCCCACGAGCCGAAAATCATGGGGTTGGGCGAATTCGTGCGGGCCGATCTCATTCCGGACAAACGTAAGGAGATGATCGGCGCCCACCACGGCATCATTCCGAGACTGATGACGGTACCGCCGGCCTATTTCCGGAAGGCAGTGCTCGAAGGGACGCCTTACCCGGTCAGGGGATACTACGGTATGTGCACCAATCCCCTGGTGGCTTGGGCCGACAGCGCCGTTACGTATGAAACGTTTATGAACCTCGATTTTGTCGCCATGGCGGAAATCTTCATGACGCCTACCTCATCCCTGGCTGATATCGTCTTCCCGGTTGCACATCAATACGAGATGAACGACATTGGCCATTACGGTATCGGCCATGGCATGATCCTCGCCCGACCGAAAGTCGTCGACCCACCACAAGAGTGTTGGCCCGATATGAAAATCATGAATGAACTTGGGAAGTTGGTCTCGGATCCTCAATACTGGTATGAAGATTCTGAAGAGTTCCTTGAAGATGTTGTCAGACCGGCGGGCATCACCTATGACGAATTCGTCGCCAAAGGGTATCTGAAGGGGCCTGATCGCTTCAGGCTGTATGAGGAAAAGGGCTTTCGCACCCCTACGGGAAAGGTCGAATTGAAGTTGAGCACCGCCGAGAAGTTCAAACTGAAACCACTCCCCGAATTCACCGGTTTGCCCGAAGAGGACGATCCCGATTACCCGCTGATTCTGATCAGCGCCAAAAGCCGCTATTATCTCCTCTCCTCCTACCGGTGGGTAAAGAAGCTTCGTGAAAAGCGGCCCCACCCAATCGTTGAGATCCACCCCGACACGGCCACAGCCCATGGGATCAGCGACGGTGACCAGGTCGTCATCACGACGAAGTACGGCGAAATCATTCAGGAGGCAAAGGTTACCGACATCGTCCACCCGCGGGTGGTCAGCGCGGCCCTGGGATGGTGGTTCCCGGAAGGAGATGCGGCGGAGCAGTTCGAGTGGCGAAAATCGAACTTCAACATGCTCACCTCTATCGGGAGGTTGGGTAAGGAGTTCGGGACGCCGAACCTGAAGAACCTTCCCTGCAGGATACGGAAACAATGAACCTTAGAGCGTGTTTGAAAATTGTCATTTCGAGCCGAGGCCGAGAAATCTTTGCTCTCAAGAGTTGAGATATAGGATTTCGGATTGCCTGCAACTTCGACTATCCTACTTAGAATACCTTTTGTCTCTTCCTATATCGAGTGTAATGACAATCTCTGCATGCTGCTTTTCGGCATTAAACTCTACTATTGTGCATTCTAGCCTATCGTGAGTCAATTCTCCTATGGCTTTTGCTATTGCATTTTCAACCTTCTCCAGTGGAACAGTCTTCAATTTAGCTGCGTATGATGCATGGTAACGTTTGTCGAATTCTTCTTTTTGTTCCATAGCGTTTCTCCTATCTTGACAGAATGAGTCCATTTGCTAGTTTACTAGTTTAAAAGTATAACAATTAAAGAACTTAAATGAGAGAAATAAAATCCAGAGCGTGGGGGAAAAAACAATGTGTTCTCCCACCAATCCATGCTTCCAGGCCGTCCTGATTCAGCCGTTTATTTGTGGACAGTCTATCCGACGCGTTAGACAGCCAAAAGGAGAGAGTTGTCCTGAAACCCTCTCGGGATAGGGAGTGATCAATGACAAGCAAGAGCAACGACGATTCCAGTCTGATGGATAGGATCCTGGATCGTATCAGAGGTTCAGGAGAGGGTGGTCCGGGCACATCCGACCCATCTCAGAGAAAAGTGCGCTTTTCCATATGGTACTTCATCGCAGGCATGCTACTGTTTACATGGTTTCAGAGCTACATGGGAGGCCAGCAGACCGAGAAGATTTCCTATTCGGATTTCAAGCAGTGGGCGAGAGAGGGGAAGGTAGAGAATCTTGTCGTTGCACCGGAAAAGATAACGGGCAACGTAAAAGATGAGAAAGGGCCATCCAGGCCGTTTGAGACCGTCAGGGTGGAAGATCCGGAACTCGTCGGGCAGCTTGAGCAAAAAGGCATCAAGTTCAGCGGCTATGTTGAGAACAAGTGGATCGGGGCGATGATCTCCTGGCTGCTGCCGCTGGCGGTCTTGATTTTTTTCTGGTCCTTTCTGATCAAGCGAATGAGCGGCGGCCCACAGGGTGTACTCTCCTTGGGTAAAGCACGCGTGAAGATCTATGCCGAGAAGGAAGTGAAGGTAACCTTTAATGATGTGGCCGGAATTGATGAAGCCAAGGGCGAGCTTGAAGAAGTCGTCCAGTTCCTGAAAGACCCCGAGAAGTCTCAGCGTCTGGGAGGACGCATTCCCAAAGGGGTTCTCCTCGTTGGGGCTCCCGGGACCGGCAAGACGCTCCTTGCCAGGGCAGTCGCGGGCGAAGCAGGAGTGTTTTTTTTCAGCATGAGCGGCTCAGAGTTCGTGGAGATGATTGTGGGCGTTGGAGCGGCCCGTATCAGGGACCTCTTTAAACAGGCCAAGGAGCACGCACCGTGCATTATCTTCCTGGATGAAATGGATGCTCTGGGCAAGGCTCGCGGACTCAATCCCATGGGCGGGCATGATGAGCGGGAGCAGACCTTGAACCAACTCCTCGTCGAGATGGATGGCTTTGATCCGAGGGCGGGTGTCATCATCCTGGCCGCCACCAACCGCCCGGACATACTGGATCCCGCTCTGCTGCGTCCCGGCCGGTTCGACCGCCATGTGGCCATCGACAAGCCGGACATTCGAGGGCGGGAGGCTATTCTCAAGGTTCATGCAAAAGGTGTCAAGCTGGGCCCGGATGTGGATCTGAAAAAGATCGCCGCCATGACCACCGGCTTTGTGGGGGCCGATCTGGCTAATCTCATCAATGAGGCCGCCCTGATTGCGGCCCGGGGGAATGCGGATGAAGTGACCATGGCCAACTTCCAGGAGGCAGCGGACCGTATCATCGGTGGGCTGGAGAAGAAGAACCGGGTTATGAGTCCGAAGGAAAAAGAAATCGTGGCCTACCACGAATCCGGCCATGCGCTGGTGGCGATGCTTCTGCCCGACACCGATCCCGTCAGTAAGGTCTCCATCGTCCCCAGGGGGATTGCAGCTTTGGGCTACACCCAGCAGCTTCCCACCGAAGACCGCTATCTCATGACGCGGGATGAGCTCTTGGATCGCTTGGAGGTGCTCCTGGCAGGGCGGGTATCCGAGGAGGTGATCTTTGGGGATATTTCAACCGGGGCTCAGAATGACCTGCAGCGCGCCAGCGATATTGCCCGCAGCATGGTCATGGAATATGGAATGAGTGCACGCCTCGGGCTGTTGACTTACACCCATAAGCCGCAGTCAAGGTACCTTGATCTGGGATTGGGTCCGGGGGAGAGAGAATACAGCGAGCGCACAGCCCAGGAGATCGATGAAGAAAAAAGCAGGATCATTCAAGACGCTCACCAGAAGGTCCTCCTCAAGTTGAAGAATCATAGGGACTCCCTGGAAAAGCTCGCCAGGATTTTGCTCGAAAAGGAGTCCATCGAGGGTGACGAGTTGAAGAAATTCGCCGAAGAAGTGAGGATTCGGGCGAGGGCTGCCGGTGAGAAAGCCCCGGCCGAGGCACCACCACTGATGCTCATAGGTGAGCCTGAAGAGTAGCCCGAAAAGCCAATGTGAAAAGGAGACATCGAACATGGAGGTGAGCACCAGGACCATTCGCGGGCGATTGCTCCGCCTGAGCGCGCATCTCCGTGAGAACGACCCGGTACAAAAGTATGCCGGCGATGAACCACCGCTGCGGTCGGAGTTGTTCAGCGCCGACCAGATGGAGCAGCATGGCAAGGCCCTAGCGGGCTCGCATAAGTTGAGCCCGGCACGCCCTCGGGACCGACTTCTGAAACGGCTGGCCGAGAATGAAGGCGTCCTGCTTGAAGTCCGCAACCTGTTGACGGAGGCGGTTACGACAGGCCGCCGGATTACGCCGGCCGGGGAATGGCTGCTCGACAACTTCTACCTGATCGAAGAGCAGATTCGTACGGCCAAGAGGCATTTGCCCAAGGGTTACAGCCGGGGACTTCCGCGCCTGTTGAATGGCCCATCGGCGGGACTTCCACGCGTTTATGACATCGCGCTGCAGCAGATCTCACACGGCGATGGGCGGGTAGATCCGGAAAGTCTCAGCCGTTTCGTTGCGGCCTATCAGACCGTCACGCCCTTGAAGTTGGGTGAGTTGTGGGCAATCCCTATCATGCTGCGCCTGGCGCTGATCGAGAACCTCCGACGCGTTGGGGCCAGGATCGCCGCCGACAGGATCGATCGCAACCGCGCGGACTACTGGGCTGACCAGATGACGGAGATCGCAGAGAAGGACCCGAAAAGCCTGATTCTGGTGATCGCCGACATGGCGCGGTCGGACCCGCCGATGGTGAGTTCGTTTGTGGCAGAACTGGCGCGCCGGTTGCAGGGACAGAGCTCCACTCTGGCCTTGCCGCTCACCTGGATCGAGCAGCGACTCTCCGAATCCGGCCAGACGATCAAGCAGTTGGTGCAGTCGGAGAACCAGCAACAGGCCGCCGATCAGGTCTCGATGAGCAACAGCATCGGCAGCCTCCGTTTTCTGGGGGCCATGGACTGGCGCGCATTCGTCGAGACGATGAGCGCTGTCGAGCAGACCCTGAGTGAGGACCCTGGCGGCATCTACGCCAAGATGGATTTTGCCACCCGTGATCGCTACCGCCATGTCGTCGAGAAGATCGCCAAGAGCAGCGCTCAATCCGAGAGCGAAGTGGCGCGCAAAGCGATCCAACTCGCTGAGGAAGGCGCTGCGCCGAAAGAACGCGACGAGCGCGCGGCACATGTCGGGTTTTACCTGATCGACAGGGGATTGCCGCAGCTCCAACGAACGGCGGAGGTGCGCTCATCGCCCTCTGAGGTTCTTCGAAAAGTGGGCTGCCGGTTTCCTTTACTGCTTTATGGCGGCACGATTATGCTGCTGACGGTCATCTTCGCCGGGTTTTTGGTGGCGAAGGCGCACGCCGGTGGATGGCACAGTTGGGCCCTCGGGCTGATCGGAATTGTCTCGCTGCTGTGCACAAGTCATCTGGCTGTAGCCCTGGCAAACTGGCTGGTGACATTGCTGGCGACACCGCATCCACTCCCGCGAATGGACTTCTCCAAAGGGATCCCGCCGGAACTGCGCACTCTCGTCGTGGTCCCGACGATGCTCACAAGCGTTCAAAACATCGAGAGTCTGGTCGAGGCGCTGGAAGTCCGATTCCTGGCAAATCGGGACGAGAACCTGCACTTCGGACTTCTGACTGATTTTCGAGACGCGATCGAAGAAACACTGCCGGAGGACGAACCGCTGTTGCAGCTGGCCCGGCAGAGAATCGAAGAACTGAACCAAAAGTACCAACATTCAGCAGGGGATATTTTCTTCCTATTTCACCGCCCGCGCCGATGGAATCCTCGGGACCGGATCTGGATGGGCTACGAGCGCAAGCGAGGGAAGCTTGCGGATTTGAACTGGCTTTTGCGCGGCGGGGCAGATGCTATCCCCGGGGAGCGCTTCTCGCTCGTCGTCGGTGACACGGCGGTCTTATCGAACGTGAAATACGTGATCACCCTTGACACGGATACGCAACTGACGCGCGATTCGGCGTTCCTGTTTGTGGGAACCATGGCGCACCCGCTGAATCGTGCGCGCTACGACGAAGACCAGCAGCGTGTCACGGAAGGGTACGGCATCCTTCAGCCACGGGTCGCCGCGACCCTGACCGGCGCGAATCGGTCGCGGTATGCACGCCTGTGCGGAAGTGAGGCCGGCATCGATCCCTATACGCGCGCCGTTTCCGATGTCTACCAGGACCTGTTTGGGGAAGGCTCGTTCATTGGCAAGGGCATCTATGAAGTGGATGCCTTCGAGCGGGCGACAGGCGGGCGCTTCCCCGACAACCGGATCCTCAGTCACGATCTCTTGGAAGGGTGCTACGCGCGGGCTGGACTGTTGAGCGATGTGCAGTTATACGAGGAATACCCGTCTCGCTACAGCGAGGACGTGAGCCGTCGGCGCCGTTGGATTCGCGGGGATTGGCAGATTGCGCATTGGCTGATACCCGGCGTTCCCGGCCCTGATGGGCGCGTTCAAAAGAATCCGCTTTCGATGCTGTCCCGATGGAAGATTTTCGACAACCTGCGGCGCAGTCTCACGTCAGCGGCGTTGACGCTCCTGTTGCTGCTGGGCTGGATGGTTTTGTCATCGGCCTGGTTCTGGACCTTGTCGGTGATCGGAATCATCCTGATTCCTTCTTTGATCACCTCTGTCCTGAATGTGCTTCAGAAGCCGGGCGATGTGACTTTGGGCCAGCACCTCGCTGCTGCACTACGCTCCGCCGGCAACCACCTCGCTCAGGCGGCTTTGACGCTCGTGTGCCTGCCCTACGAGGCGTTTTTCAGTCTGGATGCCATGGTGCGCACGGCCTGCCGGATGCTGATCACGCATAAGCGACTTCTCGAATGGAATCCATCGGGCGACTCGGATGGCTTCAGCCGCACGGACCTCCTGGGTTCGGTTCGGACCATGTGGATCGCCCCAGTCCTGGCCGCTGCCGCGGCGATCACTCTCGTGCTTTGGAGGCCGGCCGCACTGGCTGTGGCTGGGCCGGTATTGGCCCTCTGGTTTGCCTCCCCCGCTATCGCCTGGTGGATCAGCCGCCCCCTCGCTCGCCGCGGATCCAGGCTGACGGCTGATCAGACCCTGTTTCTCCGGAAGCTTTCCCGGAAAACCTGGGCATTCTTCGAGGCCTTCGTCGGCCCCGAAGATCATTGGCTGCCGCTTGATAATTATCAGGAGCATCCCCTTGCCGTGGGCGCGCACCGCACGTCGCCCACCAATATGGGACTGGCGCTGCTCGCGAATCTGTCCGCCTACGACTTTGGCTACCTTTCGACCGGACAGCTCATCGAACGTACGACGCAGGCCCTCCGCACGATGGAAGGCCTGGAACGTTACCGAGGCCACTTCTTCAACTGGTACGACACGCAATCCCTGAAGCCGTTGCTGCCTCTCTACATTTCGTCGGTAGACAGCGGGAACCTCGCGGGCCACCTGCTGACCTTGCGGCCGAGTCTCCTTGCCCTTCCCGATCAGAAGATTCTGGGAGGGCGATGGTTTGACGGGCTCAGCGATACTCTCAGGGTCCTCGCGGACGTTGCGGGAGATGCCGCTCCGGCCCAGTTCGCTCAACTTCAGAAGGATCTGGAGTCTGCGGCCCATTGCCAACTCACCACGCTCGTGGCGGCACGACTGTGCCTCGATCATTTGGCAACGTCTGCCGCGGAAGTCGTCGCCGGCGTCGATGCTCTCGATGCCGACCCCGAGAGCCAATTGAGGTCGTGGGCCCGTGCCTTCTCCGGGCAATGCCGGGCAGCCCTCGATGAACTGACAGTGCTCGCCCCGTGGACAGTGCTTTTGCCCTCTCAGAACAACCTCGGGGACTTTTGCGATCTCGACGAAATTCCTACGCTACGCCAAGTAGCCAACCGTGAGGTGGAACTTCTGCCGGCAATCGAGCATCGGTTGAACTCGGGCGCGACGTCCGAGGAGCGCGCGTGGCTTGGTGAACTTCAAGGCCTCCTCACCGAGGCAAGCCGGCGCGCCAGTGCCAGGATTGCGGCGATCGAACGGCTTGCCCGGCAATCCGGCGAACTCGCCCGGATGGAATATGACTTCCTGTTTGACGAGGCCCGGAAACTGCTGGCTATCGGGTACAACGTCAGTGAACGCCGAAGGGACCCGAGTTACTATGATCTGCTGGCCTCGGAAGCGAGGTTTTGCAGTTTCGTCGCGATTGCTCAGGGCCAAGTGCCGCAGGAGAGTTGGTTTGCCCTGGGACGTCTGCTCACTACCGCCAGTGGAGGGCCGATCCTCCTTTCGTGGAGCGGTTCGATGTTCGAATACCTCATGCCGCTCCTGGTGATGCCCACGTACGAACACACGCTGCTCGATCAGACCTGCAAGGCGGCTGTGGCCCGGCAGATCGAGTATGGAAAGAAGCGCGGGGTGCCTTGGGGCATTTCGGAATGCGGTTACAATGCCATCGATGTTCATCTCAACTACCAGTACCGGGCATTCGGCGTGCCCGGCCTGGGACTCAAACGCGGGCTTGCCGAGGACCTGGTGATTGCGCCCTATGCCTCGGCACTGGCGCTGATGGTGGCGCCCGAGGAGGCATGTCTGAATCTCGAGCGGCTTGCCGCCGAAGGGTTTGAAGGAAAATTCGGCTTCTATGAAGCCATCGACTACACTCCTTCGCGTCTGCCCCGCGGACAATCGAGCGCCGTGGTTCGCTCCTTCATGGCCCATCACGAGGGCATGAGCCTTCTGTCTCTGGCCTATCTGCTCCTGGACCGTCCGATGCAGAAGCGATTCGAGTCGGACCCGCTGTTCCAGGCGACCATGCTGCTGCTCCAGGAGCGAATCCCCAAGATGACAGCGTTCTATGCGCATACAACCGAGATCTCCGAGCACCATATGGCTTCCAGCGCTCCGGAGACGCCGATACGCGTTTTCAGCAGTCCCGACACGCCGAACCCGGAAGTGCAGTTGCTCTCCAACGGCAGATACCACGTGATGATCACCAATGCCGGCGGCGGTTACAGCCGCTGGAAGGACCTCGCCATCACCCGTTGGCGCGAAGACCGCACCTGCGACAACTGGGGCACGTTCTGTTACATCCGCGACGTGACCAGCAGGGAGTTCTGGTCAACCGCCTATCAGCCAGCGCTCAAACGATCAAAGCCTTTTGAGGCGATCTTCTCGGAAGGGCGAGCCGAGTTTCGCTGCCGCGACCACGACTATGACACCTATACCGAGATCGCTGTTTCGCCCGAGGATGACATCGAACTGCGCCGCGTCCGCATCACCAACCGCGCGCGGACGCGCCGAGCGATAGACGTTACCAGTTACGCGGAAGTGGTTCTGGCGCCGCCTGCCGCGGACGCACTGCATCCGGCGTTCAGCAATCTCTTTGTGCAGACCGAGATCATCCGCCGGCAGCGAGCAATCCTCTGCACTCGCCGGCCCCGCTCCCAGGGCGAGCAGGCGCCCTGGATGTTGCACCTGATGGCCGTGCATGGGGCGGAGATCGGAGAAGTCTCCTATGAGACCGATCGCATGCAGTTCATCGGCTGCGGCAACACCGTCGCCGATCCACAAGCGATGAGCGGGGCAGGTGGTTTTTTTACGGGGGCGCTCTCGGGCAGCGAAGGCTCCGTGCTCGATCCGATCGTCGCCATCCGCTACCGGATAACGCTCGATCCGGAAGAATCGGTAACCATAGACATGGTCTCCGGCATCGGTGAAACCCGCGATGCAGCCTTGAGCCTGGTGGAAAAATACCAGGATCGGCGTCTCGCGGATCGCGTCTTTCATCTGGCGTGGACCCACAGCCAGGTGCTGCTGCGCCAGTTCAATGCCTCAGAGGCCGATGCGCAACTCTATGGGCACCTTGCCGGTTCGATCATCTACGCCAATGCAACGCTTCGAGCCGACCCGAGCGTCCTCATCAAGAACCGCCGAGGGCAATCCGGTCTCTGGGGATACGCCATCTCCGGCGATCTGCCGATTGTGCTGCTGCAGATTGAAGATCCGGCCAATATCGACCTGGTGCGCCAACTCGTGCAGGCCCACGCCTACTGGCGCCTGAAGGGACTGGCGGTGGACCTGGTGATCTGGAACGAAGATCACGCCGGTTACCGGCAACTCCTCCACGACCAGATCATGGGGCTCATTGCCGCAGGCACCGAAGCCAACGTGACCGATCGACCCGGCGGCATTTTCGTAAGACCTGCGGACCAGATCGCGGAGGAGGACCGCATCCTCATCCAAACGGTCGCTCGCGCCATCATCACCGACAGGCGGGGGTCGCTGGCTGACCAGATCAACGGTCGCCGTCCGGTGGAAGGTGCCGTGCCCCTCCTTACCCCGACCCGAACCCACCGCTCCGAACCCCTGGCGGTCGCCGCGTTGCCACGCCACGATCTGACGTTCTACAACGGACTGGGCGGATTCACCCCGGATGGGCACGAGTATGTTATTACCACCGCGCACGGGCAGCTGACGCCGGCGCCTTGGGTGAATGTGCTGGCCAACCCGAACTTCGGGACCGTCATCTCAGAGAGCGGTCTTGCCTACACCTGGAGCGAGAATGCCCACGAGTTCCGCCTCACTCCCTGGGGGAACGATCCTGTGAGCGATTCGAGAGGAGAGGCATTTTACATCCGCGATGAAGAGCGCGGCCACTTTTGGTCGCCCACGCCGCTGCCCTGCCGCGGGATGACGCCTTACGCCACCCGGCACGGATTCGGCTACAGCGTTTTCGAACACACCGAGCGCGGCATCCGCTCCGAGATGTGGGTTTACGTGGCCATGGATGCACCGATCAAGTTCACGGTGCTCACAGTGCGCAACGAGTTGGAGCGATCCCGCCGGCTCTCCGTTACCGGATATGTGGAATGGGTGCTTGGCGACCTGCCGCCGAAATCGAGCATGCACGTGATCACCGAAATTGACCCGAAGTGCGGCGCGCTCTTCGCGCGCAACCCATACAATACGGAGTTCCGCCACCGAACTGCGTTCTTCGACGTGGACGATGCGACTCGCACCGTAAGCGGCGATAGGACGGAATTCCTGGGACGCAACGGTACGCTGCGCGCTCCTGCCGCGATGACGCGCACGCGCCTTTCCGGCAAGGTGGGGGCCGCCCTGGATCCCTGCGCCGCGATCCAGGTGAGCTTCGATCTGGCCGCCGGGGAAGAGCGTGAGATCGTCTTCAGGCTCGGCGTAGGGCGAGACGCCGAAGATGCCGGAAACCTCGTCAATCGCTTTCGAGGATCAACCGCTGCACGCAGCGCCCTCGATGTGGTGTGGCAGCACTGGTCGCACACCCTCGGCGCGGTAAATGTAGAAACACCAGACCCGTCCCTCAACGTGCTGGCCAACGGCTGGCTGCTGTACCAAACTCTGGCGTGCCGCCTTTGGGCGCGAAGCGCAACCTACCAGTCGGGGGGCGCCTTCGGGTTCCGCGATCAGTTGCAGGACCTGATGGCACTCATCCACGCCAGGCCGCATCTCGTGCGCGAGCACCTGCTCCTCTGTGCGTCCCGTCAATTCCATGAAGGAGATGTACAGCATTGGTGGCATCCTCCAACGGGTCGGGGCGTGCGTACACACTGTTCGGACGATTACCTCTGGCTGCCGCTGGTGACCTGCCGCTATGTTCTGGCCACCGGGGACACCGGCGTGTTGGATGAACCCGTCCCCTTCCTCCAGGGCCGTCCGGTAAACGCAGACGAAGACTCCTATTACGATCTGCCCGGGCGTTCCGAAGATGCGGCGAGTCTTTACGAACACTGTGTCCGAGCCATCCTGAACAGCCTCAAATTCGGTGAACACGGCCTGCCGCTCATCGGCTCCGGTGACTGGAACGACGGCATGAACCTGGTGGGCGAACACGGCAAAGGCGAAAGCGTGTGGTTGGGATTTTTCCTCTATGAAGTGCTAATGCGCTTCACTGAGGTGGCAAACACACGCGGTGACATATCCTTTGTCGAACGCTGCCAGAGGGAGGCGGCGGGGCTGCGCCGCAATATCGAGAGGCATGGCTGGGACGGCGAGTGGTACCGCCGCGCCTATTTCGACGACGGCTCCCCGCTTGGATCGTTAGTTAACCCCGAATGCCAAATTGATTCCATTGCGCAGAGCTGGTCTGTTCTTTCGGGTGCGGGAGATCATGAGCGTTCGCGCATGGCCATGGAAGCGGTGGATGAGCGCCTGGTTCGCCGCGAGCATGGACTGATCCAACTTCTGGATCCGCCCTTCGACAAGTCGGCGCTGAATCCCGGCTACATCAAAGGGTACGTCCCCGGTGTGAGAGAAAACGGCGGGCAGTACACGCATGCGGCCATCTGGGCGGCAATGGCCTTCGCTCGATTGGGGGACAACCGGCGCGCCTGGGAGCTATTTACCATGATCAACCC
>Ga0209048_10002806_pt1 | contig 17095 bp, 12 predicted proteins | sample FrelakmetCRP12CR_FD_187146 | JGI IMG/M metagenome (GOLD analysis project Ga0209048, IMG submission 187146) | Freshwater lake sediment microbial communities from the University of Notre Dame, USA, for methane emissions studies - CRP12 CR (SPAdes)... | ecosystem: Environmental > Aquatic >... | reverse complement strand
CGTCGGGCTCATCATGATGGGTATCGCAACCATGCAAGCCGGCGTGCTGCCGCGTTGGGCCGGTTTGCTGCTGATCATTGCAACGGTATTGGACTTTGCTGTGCTAGGTGGCGCGCGGGGAGAGCTGATAGTGAAATTGGGCGACGTGGCGTTTGATGTGGCAAAAGTCTGGATTGCTTACGCGATCCTTTTCGAGGGCGGTTTGCGCCTTCGTACCGAATCAAGAATCGCCGGCCCGGCGGTGTTGTCAGATTAATTCGTCCACGGCGCATTGAGCGGGGAGGGCGCGAGCGCTCAGATTGGAAGCCTGTGAACAGACGTTGAAGTCTGACCAGGATTTTGGCCCGAAAGAAACCGAAGACCGGCCCGCGTCCGAGAGACTTCTCTCGATGAGAATCGAGCGCTTGTCTCTTCTTCGCGTGGTCAAAATGGATGCCGGACGCCGGTCAATCCTCAACGCCGGTTAGCATCACATTGCGGATTCGCCACCCACACCCCTTCACGCAGACTTCACGCACACCCACGCGCTTTGAGTGATAATGGCTCCCCATCGGCACAGTGCGACGAGGGGATGATGATGTTGCGCACAATCGGATCGGTGACGTTCCTGGCATTGCTCGTGGTCGCGTGCGGGGGCGGCGGCGGTGGCGGTAACTCGGGCCTACCACCACCACCCGCAGCCACCTACACCGTCGGCGGTACTGTCACTGGCCTTGATCTTGGCCGGTCGGTCATCCTTCAGGACAATGGCGGCGACAATCTGACGGTCAGCGCCAACGGCGCGTTCAGCTTCGCCACAAAGGTCACGAGCGGCGGGGCCTACGCCGTAACAGCGACGGCGCCGCAAGGGGAAGCGTGCAGCGTGACGAACGGATCGGGTACCGCTACTGCCGACGTCACCAGCGTGACAGTCTCCTGCAATGCCGTCTTCTCGGTCGGCGGCTCGGTGTCTGGTCTGGTTGGGCAGGGTCTTGTGCTCGAGCTTTCGGGACCGGACATACCCGTGCAACTTACGATCAGCAGTAACGGACAATTCTCGTTTCCACCGACAGTGAACTCGGGACATCGATACGGCGTAGGGATCAAGCAACAACCGCACTCACCAACGCAAACGTGCGTGGTCGGCCGCAGTAGTTTCGTCACAGGGGGTTTCCTGTCGAACGGGAGCGACCGCACCGACGTGGACGTGGTATGCGGCGAGTTTGCCTATGTGACGAGCGCAGCAGACAACTCAGTCTCGGTCTTTTCCATCGATGCCAACTCCGGAACACTCACTTCGCTCGGCACGCCGGTGCTGGCCGGTCATGGGCCCTACGCGATTGCCCATACGATTTACACGGGTTCCCGGTACCTGTACGTCGTCAATGGCATCAGCAACGACGTATCGGCTTTTGTTGCCGATGCCAGTACCGGAGCACTCGTTCCAGTTTCTGGATCGCCGTTCACCGCTGGTTCTAAACCCAGCGCCGCCGCGATTTACGCCGTCATCAATGCGGGAGACTATTCTCCACCTCCCCAACGTCTCAGATACTATCTCTACGTCGCCAATGCAGGCTCCAACGATCTGTCCGCTTATCAGATCGACCGGGCGACAGGAATTCCAACGCCATTGTCGCCTGTCGCCTATGCCACAGGTGCCGGCCCCTCGGTGGTGGCTATCTACTACCCAGGGGGAAATATCGTCCAATCAAGGGGAGGTTTCCTCTACGTTGCGAACAGCGGTGGCTCGAGGGATATCTCAGCGTTCTCGATCGACGGAATGTCAGGCGGTCTCATGTCAGTTGTTGGATCGCCATTTCCCTCGGGCGGCAACGTGCGCTCCCTGGTGTTCAGGGCCGATGGCAAGTTCCTGTACGCCGCCGATGCCAGTGGCGGAGCGGCTGCCATCTACGGCTTCAGCGTCGATCCGAGCACCGGGGCATTGACCAGTCTCAGCGGCTTTCCTCTGGCATTGCCGGCATGTGACTACATCGTGGCCGACCAGACGGGTGCCTACCTATACGCAGCGGCGGGCGCGAGTATTTTCGGTTATAGCATCGATCGAAATACCGGAGCGCTGAGTCCGCTGCCTGGATTTCCGATGGCCGTTGGCGCCACCGCGGATTCCGTGAGCATCGATCCAGCAAATCAGTTTCTCTATGTGACAAATCGCAGCGCTGGAACAGTGACCGGATTCAAGCGGAATGCTGCGACAGGCGAGCTGACCCCCATGTCCGCCTCACCTTTCCCCGCCGGGAATAGTCCGGATTTCCTGGCGACGTTTTGAAAGCGTAGAGAAACTCCGTCGTGCAATCTCACGGCGATCATGGGCAGCCTGGTTGGCTCGGAGCCAGGCTGCAGCTCGGCCTGGGCTAGGCCGATGCGGCTCATCAGTGCGTTCATGACCTTGTGCGCACTGGTCGCCTGCGGCGAGGGCGGACAGCCTTCGTTGGCGGCGCCGGCATTGTCGTACAACGGGTCACATCCCTTTCCGGCGGTGATCGGCGAGTCGATCGCACTGACGCCCGCCGTGTCCAAGGCGATGGGCCACTACACGGTCAGCCCCGCTTTGCCGCCGGGCCTGTCGCTCGATGGGCTGAGCGGAGTCATTTCCGGCACGCCGACGAAGGCCAGCGGGCCAGCGACCTTTGTGGTGAATGCCAGCGGCGCCGGAGTGCGTGCGTCGTTTCCATTGGTGCTCAGCGTAACCGAGCCGCCTGGCGGTCTGTCCTATGGCAGTCCGGTCAATGCGACCGTCGGTGCGGCACTTGCGCCACTGGGCCCCAGCATTGCCGGAACGGTCGCGCACTATGCCGTGTCGCCGACTCTGCCCGCAGGCATTGTGCTCAATTCAACGAGCGGGACCGTCTCGGGTACGCCGCGCGAAGCGAGGAGTCTCGCGGCCTATACGATCACGGCGAGCAGCCTCGCCGGGAGCACGCGTTTCGTTCTCCTGCTGACCGTGGCTGCGCCGTCGCCACAGTGAGTGGCGTCGGCCCGCGCCTGCGATTTAACTTGCCAATACCGCCGCAGGTTTTCAGTTCGCCGACCCGCGGTGCCCGTTCGGCGCGCGGTTCGGCAAAGGTTTGGTCGCGATGCCGGCAATCCGTTGACCGCGTTGGTGGGGTGAGTTCGACGGCGACGCGACGCAGCCACATCCGGTGCCGCAGGCCGAGCGTCGGGAGTTTTCGCGAGTCCTCTGTGCACGTCATCCCCCGGCAGTGCGACTCGCCTTTGAGCCGGACCCGTCGGCGCCCCGAAGTAGAATCCAAATGACCCGTCGCACCCGTCGCACCCGACGACCCGACGCGTCTCGATGCCGGTCATCGACTTGTGCGCGACGCTCCGGCATCGAGACGCGTCGGCTCTCGTCGGCTCATCTGAGCGATGCGCGCGACGGCCTCGCCTCGGCCCCGGAGTCGGCGCCTGCGGTGCGGTCGAGGCACGGGCATGACCGACCCCATGGGCCGACCCCCGCGCGTCACCTCGGGGGCGAGGGAAGTGCGTTCGCCGGGCGCGTCGGCGTGTAGCCGCGTGCGGTCGAGCCCGTGGGCGGCGCGGGCCTCCCTCCAGGGATCATTGAATCAACATCTAATGATCACTTGATGTCATCGAGCGGTTCCCCGCGGCCGCACGGTCCGGATCGAGCACGACCCGAAATCCTTCAGGACGATGTTCGGGATGGGGCTCCCGAATTTCTGGCCTCGTCATCGCCAATCCGGTTGGGCGCGGGTCAGGTATGGGCGCTATACACAACGTTCCGCGTCCCCGAGTACCTCTCGTAGATAGGTGCAGAACCGAGCCGCGTCTGCACCGTCAATCACACGGTGGTCGTATGACAGCGAAAGAGGGAGGATCAATCGAGGTGCGATCGTGCCGTCAATCCAGACCGGTCGCGTCCTTGCCTGTGACAAGCCAAGGATCGCTACGTTCGGTGGATTGATGATCGGCGTGAAGCCGACGCCGCCGAGATTACCAAGGCTGGAAATCGTGATGCAGCTGCCCTCCATCTCGGAAGGCTTCAACGCACCATTCCTGCCGCGGGTCGCAACATCGTTGATACGCTCACCGAGTTGATGCAGGGTCAGTATGTCCGCTCCGGGAATGACGGCAACGACCAGCCCCTTTGGAGTCTCGACGGCCAGACCGAGGTTCACATACTGCTTCAGTTGCAGTACAGCACCCGCCGGGTCGAGTGAGGCGCAGAATCGTGGGAACGTCTTCAATGCGAGCAATGTCGAGCGGGCGACGTAGGCAAGCAGCGTGAGCTTCAGCAGCAGATCCGCGGCATTGGACTGCTTGCGTAAGGTGTCGATCGCTGTGACGTCGGCTTCCTCCTGGTGCGTGACGTGCGGGATCTGCGTCCACGCGGCATGCAACCTCATACCGGCGATCTGCTGGACGCGGGACAGAGGTTGCTCGATCACCGGGCCGAAGCCGTCGTGCTTCAAGTCTGGGATGGTCATGGACCCGTCAGTTCCTTGAGAGTTCTCTTCAGCACCTTTCCACCCGCATTGCGCGGCAGCTGCGCGATGAAGCGGAAGTCCTTCGGCACCTTGTACCCCGCAAGCGTCTCCCGGCAATGCGCGACCAAGTCCTCGACGTCGGCGTTCGTGTTCGCCCGCAGGACGACGTATGCGCGCAGCGCCTCACCCCAGTGTTCGTCGGGCACACCTACGACGGCCGCCTCGAGCACGGCCGGGTGCTTGTGCAGCCTCTCTTCGATCTCGCGCGGGTAGACGTTGATCCCACCCGTAATCACAACGTCCTTCTTACGGTCAACGATGTACAGAAACCCGTCGGCGTCCTGGCGTGCAAGATCGCCTGCGGACACCCAGCCGTCCTTCAGGGCCCGATCGGTTTCTTCGGGTTGGCCCCAGTACCCGTTGAAGACATACGGCGAGGTCGAGAAGAGCTCACCCACCTCTCCCCGCTCCACTTCACGTCCATCGTCTCCCACCAACTTCACTGTGTTCAGCGCAAAGGCGGGGCCGACGCTCTGCAACTTCGTGAGCTGGTGTTGCGGTCGCAGGTTCGTCACGATACCGCCCTCGGTCGAGCCGTAGGTCTCGTGTAACTTCCCTTCGCCCCAATATCCGACGATCTGCTCCTTAATCGATTGAGGCAGCGCGGCGGCATTCGAAATGATTGTTCGCAATGCGCTCGCGCGCCCGCGGTGACGCTCGAGGTAGGCGGCGTCGAGTCCGAAGATCGACTGATAGTGCGTCGGCACCATGAATACGCCCGTGAAAGGTTCGGTGGAAAGCTTTTCCACGACTCGCGCGGGATCGAACTTGGGCAGGATCTCGACCGTGCCGCCGAAGTACAGCGTGGCCATGATGAACGCGAAGCCAGCCCCGTGCGCCAGTGGCGCGATTCCGAGTTGGCGATCGTCCGGTCCATAGCAGCCGTACTCCATGGCCATGCCGTGGAAGGTAAGCGCGCGGGAGCGGTGTGAAATGACGATGCCCTTTGGCTGTCCCGTGGTGCCCGAGCTGTAGACGAGCGTAAACGGGTCCGTGTCCTCCAGGTTGACCAGCGGTGCTGCGGGCGTGGCTTGGGCAAGCCACGCTTCGTACTCCGGCCCGAGCACAATGACACGTTCGACGGTAGCGAAGCGGCTTCGGTCAACGATCGCCGCGAGGCTCTCGTGCACGAAGATCGCCTTCGCGCCGCAGTCGTCACACGCAGCGACCAGCTCATGCGCCGTTGACCGGGCATTGAGCGTGGCAACCACGACCCCGGCATCGGCGAGGCCAACGACGATCTCGGGGTACTCAATGCAGTTCGGTGCGAGGACCGCGACCCGATCGCCCTTGACCAGACCGAGAGAGCGGGCACCGCCCGCGACCCGGCGCACGCGGTCTGCGAGTTCGCCATAGGTGCGAGTCAACTGCTCACAGATGATCGCCGGCTTGCCCGGAGACCGCGCCGCAGAGGCGTGCAGGCCCCCGGACAGCAGTAATCGTTGATACGACTTCGGTTGAGAGGCCACGGCTGCCATCAGCGAGTCCGTCGGGCCTGAGCGCCGCGTGCGGTTTGACGGCTTGGTGTCGCCCGCGTTCGAGTCTTGGCACCCGGTAGCTTTGTGAAAACGGCCAGTGCGTTGTCGCGCATCAACCTGCGGTGCGATTCGGCACGAAAGTCCAATGCGGCGACCTCCTCAACGGCGCGCTCTGGGTCGATCACGGGCCAGTCAGTGCCGAACAGCACTTTGTGGTTGCCGTAAGTGTTTGCGTAATGCACGAACGGTTTGGGCCAGTGTCGAGGCGCATAGGCATCGCCCGCCAAAAAGACATTCTCGTGCTTCCATGCCATTGAAATAGCCTCGTCGGTCCAGGGAACACCGATGTGAATTCCGATCAGCTTGAGCTCGGGAAAATCGATCGCAACCTGATCGAGGGAGATCGGCCGGCCGACCGACGGCAGGCGTCTCTCGCGCGAGTACACAAGGTTGTGGCCAATCTGCATCATGACTGGCACGTCGAGTTCCGCGCATTTCGCGTAATACGGATAATACTTGGCGTGGTCCGGCGCAAGGCCGAACCAGTGCGGGTAGAGGTGCGCGCCCACGAAACCGAGTTCGTTAACGGCATGCGCCAGTTCACGAAGACCCGCCATGCCGCGAAACGGATCGATGCCCGCGAGACCCGAGAACCGGTCGGGATGGCGCGCACACACCTTGGCGACCCGCGCGTACGGGAGTTCGAATGAGCCGCGCACGTTGAGATCGCCCGCGCGCACGCCGATCAACAGCGAACGCTCGATGCCGGCGCGGTCCATCCGGCGCAGGTAGTCGCTGACCGGGACGCCGCCCCACAGTCGCCGATCCATCCGGACCTGCTTCTTGAAGTCGTTGTCGATGCCGGTCTGGCCCCTGCGAACGGCCTCCCGATCATAGAGATTGCAGACGATGTCGATGTAGCCGGCCATGTCGCTTGTTCGGTGCAAGAAAAGGGAGCGCAATGCGCAGCGTCAACATCATTGACGCGTGGCGGCGCGGCTCACAAGTACCCCGGTGTCCGCGACGACGATTCGCCGTTCACAACCGTGAACCGAGCCTCGAAGTCGAACTACTCAATTTAGCCGATAGGGCAGCACGCTGGCCCCCGCAGGATTCATATCTGTGAACACTAGGAGTGCTCACGTGCTTGAATCCGGACTGCCTTCGGGTAAAGACTCGTCGCAGTCGAAACGCACGGGATACTCGTCCGGGGGGATTTGTGATGAGACAGTTCAGCAGCAAGGTCGCGGGAGTCGTCTGGTCGGGAAGCCTGCTCACTGCTGGCGCACCTGCCCTTGCGGCGGACGCGCCACAGACGGCGCCGCTCGAGGAAATCGTGGTGACGGCCGAGAAGCGCGAGAGCACGATCCAGGACACGCCGCTGTCCATCGCGGCGTTCTCCGGGGCCGACCTTGCGGCTCAAGGCCTGACGTCGACGGACTCCCTCGCGGCCTATACGCCAGGTCTCACGATCCAGAAGGAAGTCATCGGAAAGGTATCTATCCGCGGTATCGGCAGCGAAAACTACACGGTGGGTAGCGATCCTGGTGTGGCCATACACACCGACGGCGTGTACCTTGCGCGCTCGTCCGTGTCGATCTTCGATTTCTACGACGTCAATCGCATCGAGGTGCTGCGCGGTCCGCAGGGCACGCTGTATGGCCGCAACGCGACTGGCGGCGTGATCAACATCCTCTCGAACGAGCCGACTTCGGAGTTCGGTGGCTACGCGACGCTGGACGTCGGAAATTACTCGAAGTTTCGCGTGGAGGGCGTCATAAACGGCGCACTTTCGGACAAGATCGATGGGCGGTTGTCCGTGCTCTACGCGCAGCGCGACGGTTATACAAAGAACGTGTTCCCGGGCGCCGCGGCAATCCCGGCAGATCCGGAGACCGGCTTTCCGGGTGTGCCCGCGCTGTCGAGCGCCAAGTCGCGGAACGTGGATCAACTCGACAATCAGGACCTCCTGTCCGTGCGCGGGCAGGTGAAGATCCAGTTCAACGATGCCGTAGCGCTGCTGCTGCAGGCGCAAATCTCGCGTGACGACAGCCTGCCGCCAGCGTTCAAGTATTTCGACGGTGCGCCGTGGCAGCGGCCGACAGACCTCGACCTGCCCAGCTTGCGCCGCGTCTCGCAGGGTTTCGAGAGTGCGATCCCCGGCAGTGGCCGCACGGTGCCTTCGCCGGGCAAGGCGGATCAAGAGGCTTACATCGCCAGGCTGACGTGGGATCTCGACGGCATGACGTTCACATCGCTGTCTGGGTACCGAAACATCGACTTCTCATGGATCAATGACGGTGACGGCTTCGACCAGTTCTTCGTCACGTACTTCCAAACGGACGCGTCGGACCAGTTTACGCAGGAGTTCCAGCTCGCAAGCAACGGGGATGGGAAGCTCAAGTGGCTGCTCGGCGCGTACTACCTGCACGAGGATGCAAAGACGTTCACTGGCATCCCGTTCATCATTCCGGTGTTCCCGGCTCCGTACATCCTGTGGGACGGCAAGTCCAACACCGATGCCTATGCGTTGTTCGGACAGGCGACGTATTCATTCACGGACAAGCTGCGCGTCACCGCCGGCGTGCGGTACAACAAGGAAAACAAGAAGGGCGACCTAGTCTACAACGTGTTCGGCACGGTACTTACGCCTCCCCTGCTCGGCTTCGGTGCTCCGGGCACGACATGGAAGGACATACTCGACAAGAGCTGGGACGCCTTCACGCCGAAGCTCGGCGTCGATTACGATTTCACCGACGACGTCATGGGTTACGCATCGGTGACGCGTGGCTTCAAGAGCGGCGGCTTCAATCTACTCGCGGGTCAGCTGCCATACGATCCGGAATACGTCTGGTCGTATGAGCTTGGGCTGAAATCGCGATTCGCTGATGGCCGCGTCACCGCCAATTTGGGCGCCTTCTACTACGACTATTCCGATCTGCAGGTGGGCAAGGTCGTGAACCTATCGGCCACGGTGGTCAATGCGGCGAAGGCCACGATCAAGGGTGCCGAGGCGGAGGTCCGCGCAGCGCTTGACTACGGGATCGAGCTGAATGCCGGACTTTCGTGGCTGGACGCAACCTATGACAAGTTCGTGACGGAAGACCCGGGCTACCCGGGCGGGGCCGGCAATTGCGGAAAATTGCTGACGGCGCCGCGCACGCTGAGCCTTGCCGGCTGCAGTCTGCCGCGCTCGCCGGAGTACCAGGGCAATGTCGGCGCGCAATGGACGGGCGGCCTGGCGAATGGCGGGCAGGTTCGTGTTCGCGCCGACTACGCGTTCCGCGGAAAGCAGTACTTCACGCAGTTCAACCGCGACAACGTAGCACAGGATGCTTACGGCACGCTCGGGTTGCGCATCGGTTACACGGCTCCGAAGGACCGGTGGTCCATTACGGCCTACGGCGACAACATCACGAACAAAGACTATTTTGCGACGGTCCTCGAGAGCGGTGTGGCGGCGCCGGGCTCCGTCGTGCCGCAGGCTGTCCTTGGCGCGCCGGCCACTTACGGGCTAACCTTTAGCGTCAAGTACTGATTGGTCCGCAGATACGCCGCTTTGGCGGACGGGAGACATTCATGCCTTATGCCTGGTTGAAGGACGGCACACCCATTCACTATATCGAGCGTGGTGACGGCACGCCGCTGGTGCTCGTGCATGCGCTGATGTATTCAGCCCGGTACTTCTGGAAGCCCAACCTTGGGCCGCTATCCGCGGGCGCGCATGTCTACGCGCTCGATATGCGCGGTCATGGGGAGTCCGGCAAGCCGAACTTCGGCTATACGATTGAAGGTCTGGCGAACGATCTCAAGGAGTTCCTCGAGATCAAGGGCATCGAGAATGCCGTCGTGGTCGGCGTCGCGCTGGGCGGGCTGGTGGTGCTCAATTACCTGCAGCGCTTCGGGTCGCAGCACATCAAGGCCATCGGCATCGTCGACATGACGCCGCGGCTTGTGTCGGCCCCGGGTTGGGCCCACCCGACATTCGGCGATTTCCCGCAGGCGGCGGCGGACGTGTTCGGAGCGCAGGTGCGACAGGACCGATCGGGCTTGCGCGGCTTCCTCGCGGCAGGACCCGCGGAGGCACCGAGCGAGGAATTCCTCAATGAGATGGTGGCTGAAGCATTCCTCACGCCGACCGACGTGATCGCCGACTTGTGTGATGAGATGGTTCGCCAGGACGTTCGCGATTACCTGCCGAAAATTCCGGTGCCGACGCTCTTACTTTATGGCGGCAGCCGCAACAAGATCCTGCCGACCGGTGTCGGCAAATGGATGAAGCAGCAGATACCCGGCTCGCAGCTCGTAGAGTTCGAGCAGAGCGGACATATGCCGTTCCTGGAGGAGCCTGACAAATTCAATGCCGCATTGCTCGACTTTGTCCGGCGCACCCGCGAAAGTTGAAATACGCGTAGGGCCGGCAGCCAGTGAGCGCCATGAGCAAAGAGAATCCCGGCTTTCTGTTTGTCGAGATCGCGCAGGAACACTCGAATCAAGTAGCGATCTGGAGCGAGCTCGCTCGAGTTGCGCAGGCTGAAGGGGCGGGCGTACTTGCCGCCGGGCAGGCCGGACGAGTGGCCTGTCTGGAGCCTGGCACGGTGGGGGCCGGCATGTTGATCGCGCGATGGCGCGACGCCGCTGCGCTGACCGCGGTAGCCGAGGGCGTGCTGCTGCCGTGGCTCAAATCTCTGCTGCCTTCAACGACGGTGCCGCTCATTTTGAGGGTCAATGGCCTGCCCGAGCAGGGTCTGCCGGAGCTGATGGATATCCCTACGGTTGCGAGCGTCCCCGTTCCACCCTCGGTGCCTCGCAACGCATTCCTCGTGGTACGCGGCTCGGCCTGGGACCAGGCGCGATTGGACCAGTACCGTGACGTCATCTTGCCGATGCACAAGGAGCGGGGTGGCTACTACGAGGCGTTCGCTGTTCAACCGGGTGAAGTCACCGCGCTGTCCGGCGTGTGGACCGATCAGATCTTCGCCATTTCACGGTGGCCGTCGCGGGCCGTGGCGGAGGACTTCTGGTACTGCGACCGCTACCAGACGCAAGCGATACCACTGCGCCTGGGTGCAGGCCGCTTCACCGTGCACATGCTGGACGCATCCTGACGCCTGAGACTGCGGCAGCTGACGTACGCCGACAGAGCCCCGCGTGGCGGGAGCTCAGAAGAGTCGCCAGGCAGTTCCCAGCGGTCAGCGGGACGTCGGAGACGTGCGGCCGGCGACTGGCGGTTTCACGGGAAGTCGCGGTTTCCCGAAAATCTTGCGCATCGCCTCGACGATTTGCGGTTCGCTGCGGCGCATGCGTGCTGCGAGCCCGCCAACACCCACCACGACGGTGCGCCCCCCGGGGCGACTTTGGACAGCCATGGCAAGCGCGCCCGTGTCCGGAAAGACGCGCTCGTACGCGACCGCGTAACCGCGTTCGCGCGCCTCCCGGACTTCGGCCAGCACCTTGCCGGTTTCAACACGCCGTCCGCCGGCGCTGCTCCGATGATTCGATCGCTGCGCGAGACGACGGGTCGTATCGTCTGGCTCCGCCGCGAGGCATGCGATGCCGACGGCTGTCTCGAAGATCGGCGCCGTGAGACCCTCGCGCATCGTGAGGGAGATTGGGAACGTTCCTGGCAGCACGACGACGAACTGCATGTTAAACCCGTTCTGCATCGAGAGCGTCACTGTCTCCCCGGTACGGTCGTGCAACTCTTCCAGGCGGCGAAGTACGTCGTCTCCGGCCAGAAGTGAATTCGGGATCCAATCACCGAGGCTCGTCAGCTTCGGCGACGGAAAATACTCGATGCTCTTGGCGTCGATCATGAGATAGCCGAGCGAGACGAGGCTATGCAGGAGCACATTGCTGCTGGATCTTGGCCAGCCCAGGCGGCGGGAAATCTCGGCTGCGGACAGCGGCGTACGTTCGGCCGCAAATAGCTCCAGCACCCGGATCACTCGCTCTGCCGACTTTACGACTCCACGAGTTGTCATGTATCCGTACCTCCGTAGCCGGTCGCGGCGATAGGCATCGTCGGCCGGCGGCTCGCGGGAGTATCACCGATCCGTCCGCTCTCCGGTGGCCGGCCTGAAAGTGCGTGGGCACCTTTCGTGTTCACATATGTGTTTACGGAAGGCTCCAGGCCGAACTTCGATTGACCGCGAATTCTATGGGTCGCTAGCATCAGGCGACCACGCCAGATCACCTCCAGGCCATTTCGGGGATTCACACATGAGTACAGCTCCTGCGACAAAGAATTCCAGGGAGTCGATGCTCGGTTACTACCGAACGATGACGCGCATTGCTGCGGCCGACAAGGCGATCCAGCGGGGCTTGGGTGCCGGTGAGCTGCAATTTCAGTATTACCCGGCAGGCGGCCAGGAAGCGATTCCCGCCGGCATCGCTCCGCTGCTTGGCGCGGACGACTACATGGTGATCACGTACCGGTGCATCCACGACATCGTCGCCAAGGGCACACCGATGCGCGAGATCATGGCGGAGATGTATGGGCGCGCCGCCGGGACGTCGAAGGGCAAGGGCGGACCGATGCATCTGTCGGACCCGCACTCCGGCCTGATGGTTACGAGCGGTATCGTCGGTGGCGGCGTCCCGATCGCGAATGGCCTTGCCCTGGCAGAACAGCTCAAGGGTACGAATCGTGTCGCCGTGGTCAGTTTCGGCGACGGCGCCACGAGCACCGGGGCATTTCACGAGGCCATGAACCTGGCCGCGGTCTGGAAGTTACCGGTGGTGTTCGTCTGCCAGAACAACCAATACGCGGAGTACACCGGCCTCGACGAGTACACGCTCAACAAGGCGTTCGGCACACGCGGAGCCGCCTATGGCATGCCGGGCGTCACCGTCGACGGTACGGATCCCGTCGCCGTTCACGCGGCGGCGGCTGTCGCAATCGAGCGCGCGCGCAACGGCCTCGGTCCGACGCTGCTCGAGGCGGTTTGCCACCGGCTTCAGGGTCATGCATTCGGCAGCGAAGAAACGCACATGGACAAGGGCGCCCTGCAAGCCGCCCGCAAGGCGGCGCCAGTGCCGCGTTTCCGTGCGCGGCTGATCGAGGAGGGTCATGCAACGGAGGCCGAACTTGCCAGGATCGACACCGAGGCCCGTGCCGAGGTGGACGATGCGATCGAGTTTGCGCGCGCGGCACCGCTGCCGGCGGCCGATGAAATCTACACGGACGTCTATGCGCACACGGGACTGATTCCGGAACTGTCGGCACTGCCGCCGGCGGCTCCTTCGACAGAGCCGGCTGGCACCGCCACCCGTCAGCTGACGCTGGGGGGAGCCGTGAACGAAGCGCTGGACATCGCTCTCGGCGCAGACAAGCGGGTGTTCCTGCTGGGTGAGGACATTGCCGACCCGGCCGGCGGCGTCGTCAAGACGACATACGGCCTGTCGACAAAGCACGGTCGTGACCGTGTTCGCCCAACTCCAATTGCGGAATCTGCCATCGTGGGCGCGGCGATCGGGGCCGCCCTGGCAGGAATGCGGCCCGTCGCAGAGATCATGATCAACGACTTCCTGGAAGTCTGCATGGATCAGGTCGCCAACCATGCGGCCAAGCTGCGTTATATGTCCGGCGGACGAACGAGCGTTCCGCTGACGATCCGGACAGTCACTGCCGGCTTCATTGGCAGTTTCGGTGCGCAGCATTCGCAGTCGCTGGAGGCTTGGCTGACGCATACACCCGGACTGAAGGTCGTCTATCCGAGCACGCCGCACGACGCCAAAGGGCTGCTGCTGTCGTGCATTCACGACGACGATCCCTGCATCTTCTTCGAGCCTATGCGGCTCAACTTCACTCCGGGACCCGTGCCGGAGGGCGACTACCGAATTCCGCTCGGCCGCGCGGCGCTGCGCCGTGCGGGCCGTGATCTGACCATCATTTCCTATGGCTGGACGATGGTCGATTCGCTCGCGGCAGCAGAGAAACTGGCGCAGGAAGGGATCGATGCGGAGGTGCTCGACCTGCGCACGCTCGTGCCGCTCGATCGGGCTGCGATCCTCGAGTCGGTCGGACGCACGAAGCGTGCCGTTGTCGTGCACTCAGCGGTCGAGTTTGGCGGCTTCGGTGCGGAGCTGGCCACGATCATTCATACGCACCTGCACGGCGACCTGCGAAAGCCGGTTGCCCGGGTTGGGGCACGCTACACGCCCGTTCCTTTCAGTCAGGCGCTGGAAGGCCTGCATTTCCCGAGTGAGGCGCGGATTCTTGAGGCCGCTCGGAAGCTGATGAAGTGAGTCCAGGGGAATGACCACTGTATTGAAGATTCCGAAGGCTGCAGTGTCGATGCAGGAGGGTGTCCTCGTCGCATGGATCGTCGAGGATGGCGGGAGCGTGAAAGAGGGGGATCCGATCTACACCCTGGAGCTTGAGAAGAGCACGATGGACGTCGAAGCGCCCGCAACGGGAATCCTCAGGCACCTCGGGCAGCAAGGCGTCACCTACAAGGTCGGCGACGCGATCGGCGAGATTTTGTCAGAAGTATCAGCGGTCCAAAATGTACTGACAGATTGACGGGACCGGATCAGTAGAAGCGTCTAGCGGTCCTCATGCTGCAACTGCTGCATTCCAGCATTCGACGCACGCAGCGGACGGAACCGGTAGAACGCCTCCAGTCGTTGAAGCGGGGGAGGGCGGGCCCGGCCGCGCAGGCCCCGTTCGGCGCGCGGTTCGGAAAGAGTTCGGTCGCGATGGGGCTAAGCCGTTGACCGCCCTGGGGCACTCCAAAATTACGGCCGCATTTCACGCGTCCGGTTCGGGATGGGCTTGGTCGGGCAGGGCGGTTCGGTCGGCCGAGGGCAAATCCCTTCCCGGCCTTCGCGTTGCTCGCGCCGAACCGGGCTCTCCGTTGAACTGATATTCCGCGTGTCGACGGTCAATGCCGTCCCTAGCCACCAGCTCCAACTCGATGATTCGAAACGGACTCCGATCATCACCCGCGGACAATCGGAAGATGGGTCGGCGCTGCGGCTGCCGGTCGCGTCCGTTCTTTCTAGGCCTTTGTCGGCCGCAGCGCCTTCTTGTCGAGCTTGCCGACTGCCGTCAGCGGCAGCGCATCGTGGAAGTGCACCGACCGGGGCACCTTGTAGGGGGCCATGGTCGCGCGGCAAAACGCCAGGATTTCCTGCTCGAGCTCGCCGGTGTCGCGTGCCTTCGCGGCATCGTTCAACTGCACGTGCAGGGTCACGATGTCGTTGCCGGGCCGCTTCTCGTCCGGCAGGCCGATCAGGGCGCACAGCTCGATGAATGCCAGCTCCTTGAGCTTGCTCTCCACTTCTACCGAGAACACTTTGTAGCCGCCGACGATCAGCATGTCCTTGCAGCGATCGCGGATGGTGAGGTAGCCCTCGTCGTCCATTGTGGCGACGTCGCCGGTATACAGATACACCTTGCCATCGAACTCGCGCAGCGTCTTGGCGCTGGCGTCCGGCAGGTTCAGGTAGCCCTTCATGATCTGCGGGCCTCGGGCGATGATCTCGCCCGGTTCGCCGATCGGCATTTCCTTCGTGCCGGTCTCCACGTCGACGATGCGGATGTCGGTGCCCACCATGGGAATGCCGACCGAACCGGTCTTCGGCCGTTTGGGCGGATTGCCGGTGAGAAAGGGCGAAGATTCCGTCATGCCGTACCCCTCGCACAGCTTGTTCTCGCCGATGATGGCCTCCAGCTTGCGGATCGCCTCGACCGGGAAGGGCGCCGCGCCCGACGCTGCCGCGCGCAGGCGGGAGAAGTCGATTTCGCGGAAGCGCGGCGAGTCGATGAGCATCATGTACAGCGTCGGCACGTTGACCAGCCAGGTTGGCGGGTGCTGCTTCAGCATCGCGCAGAACATGTCGACGTTGCGCGGGTCTGGCACGACCAGGAACTTCGACGCGTTCTGCATCGCCAGCAGCACCATCGACAGGCCAGCCATGTGGAAGAACGGGAAGGCGACGCCGTACACGTCGAGGCCAGGCTCGGGCGGGCTGAACGACTCGCCCTGGCGGGCGTTGCTGAACATGTTCATCAGCGTCAGCTCGGCGCCCTTGGGTTTGCCGGTGGTGCCGCCGGTGTACTGGATGTAGATCGTGTCGTTGAAACGGATCTTCGTGTAGACGCGCGCGTCGGGCTGCGCCTGCAGCGCCTGCCAGTAGTCGTGCACCTGGGCGTCGCGCATGGCCGGCCTGGGGAAGGTCGGCACCTTCTTCAGCTTGTAGGCCAGCCATTTTTTCCAGCCGGCGAAATGGTCGATCGGGCCGGTCAGCAGCACGTGCTTCAGCGTGGGCGTGTCGCCGCCGACGGGCGCCACGGCGCTGGCATAGAGCCGGTCGAGTGTGAACAACACCTTGATGTGCGCGTCGTTGACCTGGTGCGTGATCTCTGGCGGCGTGAGCAGGGGCGACACGCCGGACACGGTGACCCCGGCCTTGGCGGCGCCGACGAGCGCGACGACGTACTGCGGCGTGTTCGGCAGGTGGATACCCATCACGTCGCCCTGCCGCAGGCCGAGCGAGCGCAGCAGGTTGGCGAAGCGGTTGGCGTACGCGTCGAGTTGCGCCCAGGTGATCTCGATGCCTTTGTCGGTGTACACGAGCGCGACCTGCGCGGCGCGGTTCTTCGCGTGGTCCTCGACATAATCGGCGAGACTGCGCTCCTGGATCTCCGGCACGGCCGGCGTCACGCCCAGCTCGCGGTACACCTTGAGCCAAGGGCGATCCTGGACCGGGGGAAAGGATTCCTGAACCGTCATGCCGACCCCCATGGGTTTCCGCCCTGGCCGAGGCATTCGTTTGCGTAACGGACGATTCTAGGAGGGGTGACCGCAGATTAATAATCCGCGTGTCGATAGACCGGTGGCGCCGCCGGCGGCGGAGCAGGGCAGATTCGTCCGCGCCGCTCGCGCGGACCGCACCGGCCCCTCATGCACCGCGAGCGAATATCGCCGCGAGCGCAGGATCGAGATCCGGGTAACGGAACTTGAAACCATCCGCGAGCAGACGCTTCGGCAACATCCGATCACTGACCAGCAGCAGCTCGGACATTTCACCGAACAGCAGCGTCAGCGCCGCCTGCGGCACCGGCACGATCGTCGGACGAGCGAGCGCCCGTCCCAGCGCCGC
>Ga0209048_10002805_pt1 | contig 17096 bp, 13 predicted proteins | sample FrelakmetCRP12CR_FD_187146 | JGI IMG/M metagenome (GOLD analysis project Ga0209048, IMG submission 187146) | Freshwater lake sediment microbial communities from the University of Notre Dame, USA, for methane emissions studies - CRP12 CR (SPAdes)... | ecosystem: Environmental > Aquatic >... | reverse complement strand
GGTGGAAGGCCAGCCCAACCTGGGCAAGGTGATCGAGCTGACCATGAACAATGGCTTCGATCCCCGCACGAAGAAGCAGATCGGACCCAAGAGCGGCGATCCCGAGACCTTCAAGACGTTCGAGGACCTGTACGCGGCCTTCGAGCAGCAGCTCCAGTACTGCGAGGACACCCTCCGCCGCGGCGCCTGGATCGCGAGCATGTTGAACGCGGAAGTCCTTCCGGTCGCCTGGCGTTCCATCTTGACCGGAGGCTGCATCGAGACCGGCAAGGAAGTCTGGGAAGGCGGGGCCAACTACTACACGGTCGCCCAGATCTCGGTGGCCGGCGTGGATGCTGCCAACTCGCTGATGGCGGTGAAGAAGCTGGTGTTCGACGACAAGAAGCTGACCATGGCCGAGCTGAAGAAGGCCCTGGCGGCCAACTTCGAGGGGGAATACGAGAGGGTCGGAAGGATGTGCTTCGAAGCGCCGAAGCACGGCAACGACATCCCCGAAGTGAACGGGCTCCTTCGACGGGTGAACGACAGCATCCTCACGGCGTTCAACAACGTGGATGGAGGTGGCAACTTCATCAGCAAGGACATCAAGTCGTCGCTCGACCAGTACACGAAAAGCGTCCACAACCCGATGGGCATGGCGACCGGTGCGCTGCCGAACGGCAAGAAGGCCGGCGTGGCGCTCACCGACGGAAGCCTCTCGGCCATGCCGGGAACCGATGTCAACGGTCCGACCGCCCTGGTGATGTCGGCGGCCAGGGGCAACGATGCCGTGAAGTGGTGCGCCACCCACATGAACATGAAGCTCCCGCCCGACCAGCTCAACAGCCGCAAGGGCCGGGAGAACGTGTGGCAGCTGATCAAGACCCTGTTCGACAACGGCGGCTATCACATCCAGTTCAACGTGCTGAACACCGAGATCCTGCGGGACGCGCAAAAGCACCCGGAGAAGTACCGCGACCTCGTGGTCCGGGTGGCCGGGTTCAGCGCGTTCTTCACCAAGCTTCACAAGGGCGTGCAGGACGAGATCATCGAGCGGACCCTGCAGACCTTCGGCAAGTGCTGATCTAGAACGCTGCGGTACGGCGTGGCGCCCCGCCACGCCGTACCGCCGCCCTTTCGCGGAGGAAACAGTGCGCAAGCCGATCTATGAAATGACTCCGAAGCACAGCCACTTCACCGAGAACTACGACATCAAGATCTGGGGAGAGGTGCACGGCGGCATGGTGTGTGCCGTCCACCACTTCGGTCCGGGCACGGATATCACCCCTGCGTTCGCAGCATTCGGGGGGTTCTGCCCGGTCGCTCACTGGGGCTACTGCTTCAAGGGCGCGATGATCATGCGTTACAGGGATGGGACTGAAGAGGTCGTCAAAGCCGGGGACGTGTTCTATCTCCCCGCGGGTCACACCATGATCATCGACAAGAACGACCCGGTCGCTTGCGAGATCATCGAGTTCAGCAACGCGGCTGATTTTGCGGCAGGCGAAGCGACGGTCGCGAAGACCGCGAAGAAGTAGGAATCCACACGGGACCGTCCGGTATGGCGTGGCATCGCGCCACGCCATACCAGCGGTTCGCCGCTCCTCCCTTCGATTCAATGCCGTTGACGATGCCCGGCGCCCCCGGCGTTCGGTTTCACGGCCCGGGACTCGTGGCCCAATGCCACACCACGAAGAAAGGTCCACTGTGATCAAAGAGATCGGTCATACCACTTTCGGGAGGCGCATCGGCATCATGGTGGGCGCCGGGCACGTGCCCGGGATCAACGCCGTGGTCATGGGCGCGGCCCTGGCAGCCGGCAAGCTCGGATGGGAGATGGTCGGCATCCGGGATGGCTTCGACGGCCTGCTGCACCCGGAGCGCTACCCGGATGGCGGGCTGGTGACGCTCAGCCCGCAGCTGATCGAGACCCTGGATCCGAACGCCGCCGGGCTGCTCGGCCAGGCGCCCCGGGTGGACCCGTTCCACGTCCGCCAGGTGAACGACGACATGGTGGAAGAAGTGGACATGTCGGACGCGCTATTGAGGAAGCTCCAGGCCGAGAACATCGACGCGGTCGTCGCCGTCGTCGGCGGGCGGGGGCTGAGCATTCTCTACAAGCTGCATCGGAAGGGACTGAACACCGTGTGCGTGCCGCGGTCGATCGAGAACGACATCGCGGCCACCTCGGTGTCCTTCGGGTTCAACACGGCGCTCAGCGTCACGATCGAAATGCTGGACCGCGCCCGCCAGGGAGCCCAGTCGGCGAGGAAGATCGGCGTCGTCGAGGTGTCGGGCGACCAGGCCGGATGGCTGGCGCTGCAGGCTGGCATCGCAGTCTGCGCAGACGTCGTGCTGATCCCCGAGATCCCGTGCGACCTGCAGGCGGTGGCGGCGAGGCTGCGCGACAAGGTCACCGCGAGGCGGCCGTGGGGGCTGGTGGTGGTGGCGGAAGGGGCGACCTTCGTGGACGGCGCCAAACCCGAGGCGCAGCCGTCCTCCCTGAAGGCGTCGCTGTCGCCGCTGGCGACGGGTGACGCGAGCGACCACGTCATCCGGCGATCGGGCCAGGCCGCCGAGACGGTGGCGAGCCGGCTGCAGTTGTCGATTGCCGAAGAGACCTACCCGCTCGTCCTCGGTCCGTGGGTCAGGAGCGGCGCGCCGACGGCCATCGACCGCCAGCTGGCGCTCGCCTACGGCGCCGGGGCGGTGCGGGGCATCAACGCCGGCACGTACGGGACGATGGTGGCCTTCGTGCCGCCGGACGTGAAGTTCGTGCCCCTCGCAGAAGCCATCAACAAGGTCAGAACGGTGCCTCGCGACAGCGAGTTCATCCAAATCGCCCACTCCTTGGGCATCTTCCTGGGGAGGGAACTGTGATGAACCCTGCAACCAGCGCGGCCCCTCTCTCCGGCATCGTCCTCAACATCCAGCGCTACTGCAGCCACGATGGCCCGGGCATCCGCACCAACGTGTTCCTCAAGGGCTGCTCGCTGCGCTGCAAGTGGTGCGGCAACCCCGAGAGCATCGCCTTCAAGCCGGAACTGTCCTACGACCCCAAGAAGTGCACCGGCAAGGCGGCGTGCGGCGCGTGCCTGAAGGCGCCCTTCCCGGAGGCTGCCTTCTACGTCGTGGAGGGTGCCGAGGACGACAAGGTCCGGGTCAACTGGGACCTGGCCGGAGAGTGCGACGAGGCCCTGGCGTCGCTGTGCCCGACGGGCGCGCTCGAAATGTTCGGGAAGCGCATGACGGTGGACGAAGTGCTGAGTGAAGTCGAGAAGGACGAGTCCTTCTATCGATCCACCAAGGGCGGCCTGACGCTGAGCGGCGGCGAGTGCCTGCTGCAGCTGGACTTCAGCGCCGCGCTGCTCAAGGGGGCCCACGAGCGCGGCTTCAACACGGCGATCGAGACGGCGTGCAACGTGCCCTGGGCCTACATCGAGAAGGTGTTCCCGCACGTGGACACGGTGCTGCACGACCACAAGCTGACGATCCCCGAGCGGCACAAGAAGTGGACGGGCGTCAGCAACGAACGGATCCTGTCGAACTTCAAGAAGGCCTACGAGGCGTTTCCGGACATCGACTTCGTCGCCCGCACGCCGCTGATTCCCGGCATCAACGCCGACGAGGAGCACATCCGCGCGGTGCTCGCGTTCATCCGTCCCCACAAGAACGTGATCGACTACGAGCTGCTGCCGTACCACCGGTTCGGCCTCGGCAAGTACCTGAGCCTGGGCGTCGTCTACGAACTGGACGACTACAAGACGCCCTCCGACGATCTGGTGAAGCACCTCCAGTCGATCATCGACGAGGCGTTCGGGCGCACGGGAAGGTAGGGTTGCCATGCACAACGCTGAATTGGCGCAGCGGATCACCCGGGGCGACGCGCCCTGGGTCATCGACGCGCGCAGCAGTTTCGAGTTCAGGAGCGGCCACATCCCGCAGGCCGTACATGCGCCGGTTCTGAGAATTCTGCTGAAGAGGGCACCCTTACCCAAGGATAAGAATTCCGAACTGGTCATCACCTGTGAGCATGGCCCGCGCGCCATGATGGCAAAGAGCCTGTTGGCCATCTATGGCTACCGCAATGCCACTCTGCTCAAAGGGCACATGCTCGGTTGGCGAAGAGCCGGCCTCCCCTTGGAGAAGGATGACTGCGCACGGAGCGAGTGAATCGCGACGCTCCCGACTGTGAGGTAGTGCTTTCAGACGATTCAACGGAGCGTCTCAGCTCCTTCTGGTGGACCGAGACGGGACAAGGGCTCCAGGCTCTATCACGCGAGGACGCGATGCGTGTGACAAAGACAAAAGCTTCGCGGGCGCTTCTGTATGCCGTGATCGCCATCGTGATGGCGATGCCGGCATCGACGCACGCGCAGACCGCCGATCCGAAACCGCCCCCTTCGACCGATCAGGCCACCGCGCTGGCCAAACAGCAACAGAACCCGATCGCCAACATCATCAGCGTGCCGTTGCAGGGAAACTGGGATTTCGGCCTCGGTGACCGCGAGGCGACGGGAACGGTGTTCAACATCCAGCCGGTCGTGCCTCTTGCGATCTCCCGAAGCACGAACGTCATCGTTCGCGTGATCCTGCCGCTGACCTCACAGCCTGGCAGCGGCGACGCCCGCGCGAACGGGATCGGCGACGTCCAGATGATGACCTATTTTTCGCCGGCGAGGCCCGGTCGCCTGATCTGGGGTGTGGGGCCCACCTTCCTGCTGCCGACGGCGACGAACAACGCGCTCGGCAGCGAGAAGTTCGGCATCGGGCCCTCCATGGTGGTCCTCACCCAGCCCGGATCGTGGACGATCGGCACGCTGTTCAGCCAGACGTGGTCCACGAGCGGGGCCAACGACCGCGAGGACGTCAACACCACCTTCCTGCAACCGTTCGTCAACTACAACCTCGGTGGTGGGCTGGCATTTGGCGCCGTCGTGGAAGCCACGGCCAACTGGAACGCCGACGAGCACTGGACCGCTCCCTTGTTATTCACGGTCAGCAAGGTCGCTCGCGTCGGCGGGACTCCCATGAACTTCGTTGTCGGCGCCGGTCCGACGCTCGTCAGCCCGGCGGGCGGCTCGAACTGGCGGTTTCGCTTCATGACGGTGCTGCTGTTCCCGAAATGACGGGAACCCAACACCCTCGCAGCCACCTGCCGGTGCTGACCTGGTGGGCCGAATACGGTGACCCTCTGCCGCACCAGGGGTAAGGAGATTGTCAATGATCGAGAATCTCGGTCACGCCGGCACGCACAGGCGCGTCGCCGTCAACGTCGGCTCGGGCTTCGTCCCTCCACCTCGAGCCCGTGTCCGCGGAGGAGTGGTTCCAGGTCCGATCGAGCTTCCAGGACTGGGAGGAACGGCGCCTCGATGGCCTGAACGCGATGAAGGACGAGAAGTAGATCAGGCGGAAGGACGTACCCGATGAACGCCGAACAACACCGTCTCGAAGAGGCTCGGGCGAAGAAGGCTCCGTGGAAGCAGTGGGGACCTTACGTGAGCGAGCGCCAGTGGGGCACCGTCCGCGAGGACTACAGCCAGAGCGGCGACGCCTGGAACTACTTCACCCACGACCAGGCCCGGTCGAGGGCCTACCGCTGGGGCGAAGACGGCCTCGCCGGCATCTCAGACGACCGGCAGGGCCTGTGCTTCGCGCTGGCGCTGTGGAACGGAAACGATCCGATCCTCAAGGAGCGGCTGTTCGGGCTGAGCAACAGCGAGGGGAATCACGGCGAGGACGTGAAGGAGTACTACTTCTACCTCGATTCCACGCCGACCCACTCGTACATGAAGTACCTCTACAAGTACCCCCAGGGCGCCTATCCCTACGACGACCTGGTCCGGACCAACCGTGACCGCGGCCGGGGCCGGCCGGAATACGAACTGCTCGACACCGGCGTGTTCGACCAGGACCGCTACTTCGACGTCTTCGTGGAATACGCCAAGGCGTCGCCGCAGGACGTGCTCGTCCGGATCACCGTGCACAACCGCGGCCCCGAGCCGGCGACGCTTCAGCTGCTGCCGACCCTCTGGTTCCGCAACGACTGGTCGTGGGGGGAGGGTATCGCTCGCCCGGCGCTCCGCCAGGTGGCCCAGAACAAGACCGGCGGCACCGTCGCGCTCTCGCACCGGGATCTCGGTGAGCGGCTCTTCTTCGCCGAGGGGGCGTCGGCGCTCCTCTTCACGGAGAACGAAACCAACAGCGAGCGCCTGGTCGGCATCCCCAACGCCTTCCCGTACGTGAAGGACGGCATCGGCAACTTCATCGTTCACGGCAGGCAGGACGCGGTCAATCCCGGAAAGAGCGGGACGAAGGTCTCGGCCCACTACCCGCTCACGCTGGGGGCCGGGGAATCCCGCATCGTCCGTCTCCGGTTGAGCGATGAGCCGGCCGGGGGGGCGAGGAAGACGCTTGGCCGTCAGTTCGGGAAGGCGTTCGACACCGTCTTCAAGTCTCGGATCGAGGAAGCCGACGAGTTCTACGCCTCGGTCATTCCTCCCTCGCTCGACGCAGACGCGGCCGGCGTCATGCGGCAGGCCCTGGCCGGGATGCTCTGGTCCAAGCAGTTCTTCTACTACGACGTCGGCCGGTGGCTCACACAGCGCGGTATCCAGCCGAACCGAGCGAATCAGCGTGCTGTCCGCAACGACCGGTGGGGGCACATGGTCAACGCGGACGTGATCTCGATGCCGGACAAGTGGGAATACCCCTGGTACGCCGCCTGGGACCTCGCGTTCCATGTCACCGCCCTGACGTTGGTCGACCGGGACTTCGGCAAGGAGCAACTGGAAGTCCTCTTGAGGTCCCGCTACCTTCACCCGAACGGTCAGATTCCCGCTTACGAGTGGAACTTCGGCGACGTGAACCCCCCGGTCCATGCCTGGTCGACGATCTTCACCTACCTGCTGGACCAGGCGCAGCATGGCCAGGGAGACCTCGCCTGGCTCGAGCGGTGCTTCCACAAGCTGCTCCTCAACTTCACCTGGTGGGTGAACCGGAAGGACCGAAACGGAAACAACGCCTTCGAAGGGGGATTCCTGGGGCTGGACAACATCGGGGTGTTCGACCGGTCCGCTCCGCTGCCGACCGGCGGATACCTGGAACAGGCCGACGGCACCGCCTGGATGGCCCTCTTCTGTCAGAACATGCTCGAGATCAGCGCCGAGCTGGCGATGGCCAATCGGGCCTACGTCGATCTCGCGGAGAGGTTCTTCAGACACTTCCTCCTGATCGCGTCGGGGATGATCCGGCCCGGTGAGGACGGCGGGATGTGGGACGAGCAGGATGGGTTCTTCTACGACGTGCTGCGCAACCCGGATGGACGGGCCGACCGCTTGAAGGTCCGCTCGATGGTCGGGCTGCTGCCCTTCTGCGCGGTGACCGTCTTCGGCCGGAAGATCCTCACGAAATACCCGGAGGTCGGCCCGGCCTTCGCCGCGCAGTTCGAGGCGACGCCTGGCTTGACGGCGTTCATACACGACCCCCGGAAGCCCGGGCAGAACGGGCGGCTCCTGGCCTCGATCCTGGACGAAGCCAATCTCCGCCGGGTCCTGACGATCATGCTCGACGAGAAGGAATTCCTGAGCCCCTTCGGGATCCGCGCCGTCTCGCGCGTGCACGAGGAGCACCCGTACATCTACCGGGCCGGCGGCCAGGAGTACCGGGTGTCGTACCTCCCCGGCGAGTCGGACGACGGCATGTTCGGCGGCAATTCGAACTGGCGCGGCCCGATCTGGATGCCGGTCAACATGCTGATCGTCCGCGCGCTGCTTCAGTACGCCGCGTACTACGGAGACTCGTTCACGATCGAGTGTCCGACGGGATCGGGCAAGTCGATGACCCTCTTCCAGGTCGCGGAGGAGATCAGCCGCCGCCTCACGAACATCTTTCTGAAGGACGGACAGGGGAACCGGCCGGTGCACGGCGCGGCGCGGAAGTTCCAGGACGATCCGCACTGGAACGACTATCCCCTGTTCTACGAGTACTTCCACGGTGACACGGGTGCGGGCATCGGCGCGAGCCACCAGACCGGGTGGACCGGGGCAGTCGCGCGACTCATGCACCTGTTTGCGACGTCCGAGGCGGGCGAGGCCGATGAGGGCAGCAAGTTACAGATGATGGCCAAGGCCGGTGAACCGGCGAGGAAGAAGAAGAAGTGACGGCGAAGCGAGCCTCGGCGGTTCGGGCGACGCTTCGCTCGTTTCATGGCCACGATACAAGCAGGAGACAACCGATGAAAGTCATCATTGTGGGCGGGGTCGCGGGGGGAGCGTCGTGCGCGGCGCGGTTGCGTCGGCTCGACGAGAAGGCCGAGATCCTCATGGTGGAGCGCGGGCCGTACGTGTCGTACGCGAACTGCGGGCTCCCGTATCACGTGAGCGGCGTGATCGCCGACGAAGCCAACCTCCTCGTGGCCACCGAGGCGATGTTTCGCGCGGTCTTCGGCGTGGAGGTGCGCACCAATTGCGAGGCGATCGCGATCGATCGCGCCGCCAAGACCGTGTCGCTGCGCAACGTGCTGACCGGCGAGGCGAGCGTCGAGCCCTACGACGCGCTGGTGCTCTCGCCCGGCGCGGCCCCGGTTCGCCCGCCGCTGCCCGGCATCGACCTGCCGGGGATCTTCTCGGTGCGCACCGTTCCCGACGCCCGGCACATCCGCGAATGGCTCCATCAGCACGAGGCGCCCAAGACCGGCATGGACTCCTACACCGGGTTCCAGACGGTGACCAAGCCGCAGCGCGCGGTGGTCGTCGGCGGTGGCTTCATCGGCTTGGAGATGGTGGAGAACCTGGCGCACCTGGGGCTTGAGGTCACGCTCGTCGAGAAACTGAACCAGGTGATGCCGCCGCTCGACCCCGAGATGGCGCGCCTCGTCGAGAACTACCTGGTGAAGCACGGCGTCAACGTGCAGTTGAACGACGGCGTGGCCGGCTTCCGGCAGTGCCCCGACGGGACGATCGAGGTGCTCACGGCGTCGGGGAAGAATCACCCCGCCGACGTGGTGATCCTGGCGATTGGCGTTCGGCCTGAGACGGCGCTGGCCAAGGCGGCCGGCCTCGAGATCGGCGCGCGGGGCGGCATCCGCGTGGACGAACAGATGCGCACGAGCGACCCGGACATTCTCGCGGTCGGCGACGCGGTGGAAGTGAAGGACTTCGTCACCGGCCAGTGGACGCTGATCCCGCTGGCGGGGCCGGCCAACCGCCAGGGGCGCATCGCGGCGGACGTGATTGCCGGGCGCGACTCGCGGTTCCGCGGCACGCAGGGCACCTCCATCTGCAAGATCTTCGAGGGCGAGATCGGCCAGACCGGTCCGAGCGAGAAGGTTCTGCGCGCGGCGGGCGTGACGGACTTCGAGAAGGTCTACCTGTACCAGAACTCGCACGCCGGCTATTACCCGGGCGCGAAGATGCTCGCCGTCAAGGTGCTGTTCCGCAAATCGGACGGCCGTTTCCTCGGCGCGCAGGTGCTGGGCGAGGACGGTGTGGCCAAGCGGATCGACGCCTTCGCGATGGCGATCCAGATGGGCGCCACGATCTACGACCTCGAGGAAGCCGAGCTGTGCTACGCGCCGCCGTTCGGCAGTGCGAAGGACCCGGTGAACTTCGCGGGCATGGTAGCGGGCAACCTGCTGCGCGGCGACATGCCGATCGTGCACTGGGATGGCACGGGCGACGGGCTCCTGCTCGACGTCCGCAACCCGGCGGAACTCGCGGTCGAGTCGGTCCCGGGGGCGGTCCACATCCCGCTGCCGCAACTCCGGGCGCGCCTTGGCGAACTGCCGCGCGACCGGGAGATCCACGTCATCTGCCGCTCCGCGGTGCGCGCCTACTATGCCACGCGCATCCTGCTGCAGAACGGCTTCAACGCGCGGAACATCTCCGGCGGCATGCTGGCGCGGTCGCACCGGGCATAGCGACGGGTCCAGGTTCATCGGGACAATACGCAGTTCGTGAAGAAGCAGGAGTGAATCAGACGATGACGATCATGACGTGGTTCAACATCACGGTGGTCGTCTTCACCGTGTCCGGTCTGATGGCGGGAGGCCTGGAGTGCGACCTGAAGGTCGCACTGAAGTGGTTGCGGAGCCCGAAGCTCCTGGTGCCGTGCTTTCTCTGGGGCTGGGTGGCCGGGCCCGCACTGGCCTGGCTGATTAGCCTCGTCCTGCCGTTGTCGGAGGGACATGCAGCCGGCTTGATGTTGTGCAGCCTGGGGCCGATCGCACCGTTCCTGCCGCTGGCCGCCATGAAGGCCCGCGGAGACATGACCTTCAGCGGAGCCTACGTCCTGTTGGGCACCGTCCTCACGGTGTTGTTGATGCCGGTGATGGCGCCGCTGCTGATCAAGGGACTGACGTTGAGCACCTGGCCGCTGGCCAAACCACTCATCACGTTGGTGCTGATTCCGTTGCTCATCGGGGTGGCGCTCCGCGCTTATAGCGCGAAGGCGGCCGCGAAGATCTTTCCGTGGGTGAAGAAGACCAGTGGCGCGTGGCTGCTGCTGTGCCTGGGAACCACGCTGTGGATCTACGGGAACCAGATGCTCGGTACCGTTGGCAGCTTTGCCCCGGGCGCATGGATCATCTTCATGGTCGTGATGGCCGTGGCGCCCTATCTGCTCGGCTTTGGCCTCGAGCAGAACCAGCGGAGTGTCATGGCGCTGGGCCAGAGCTCGCGGAACATTTCGGCCGGGTTCGTGGCGTTCTTCGGGATTGCCAATGCGCCCGACGGGATGTTCCTGATGGTGCTGCTGGTGGTGCCGCTGCACGTCCTGATCGGGCTGCTGGCGGTACCGCCCGTATTCGCGAAGCTGGCCGACAAGTCCCCTGAGAGGGTCGCGGTATGAACCAGATCCGGTGGCCGCGCCCGTTCGCGGGTTTGCAGGGGATTACGTGGGCCGATGTTCCCCGGGAAGCCATGGCGGGCATCACGCTCGCCGCGCTGATGATCCCGCTCAACATCGGCTACGCGCAGGTGGCCGGCCTGCCGCCCGTGGCCGGCCTGTACGCGGCGATCATTCCGCTGGTGGTGTTTGCGTTGCTGGCGAGTTCGCGCCACCTGGTCACGAGCCCCGACGCTTCGATGGCGACGCTCGTCGGCGCCGCCCTCGTCGCCTTTGCCGCGCCCGGGGATCCGCTTCGGTTGCAGTACGCGTTGGCGCTGGCCCTCGTCTGCGCCGCGCTGTTCTTCCTCTTCTGGATCTTCCGGCTCGCGTTTCTCGCCAACTTCCTGTCGCGCGCGGTGATGGCCGGCTTCATCACGGGTCTCGGGATCGAGGTGTTCACCAACCAGGTGCGCAAGATTCTCGCGGCACCGCACCTCGAACACGCCACCGGCGCGCTGGCGTTCGCCGAGCAGTTGAAGGACGCCGTGGCGACCTCAGTGAACACTGAAGGCTACTTCGTGGAGCTCGTGGCGCTCGTCCAGAGCATCCCGCGCGCGAACCTCTACTCGGTGGCGATCGGGGTCAGTGCCTTCCTGATCGTCCGGCTGATGAAGCGGTACGCGCCGCGGATCCCGGGGGCGCTGGTCGCCCTGGTGCTGCTGACGGCCACCGTGGCGATATTCGATCTCGGGGCGAGAGGCGTCGGCGTACTCGGCGCGATCCCGTCCGGGGCCCCGACGCTCACGCTGCCCGCGATTCCCCTCGCCGACTACGTGCGGCTGCTACCCGGCGCTCTGGCCATCGTGGCCATCCTGCTCTGCGAAGGGCTTCTGGTGGTCCGCAGCTACAGTAACAAGTACAGCTACAAGGCCGACGGCGACCAGATGTTGTTCGCCTACGGCGCGGCCAACCTGGCCGCAGCCTTCACCGGGTCGCTTCTCACCGGCAACAGCCCGTCCCGTTCGGCAGCGATGGATGCCTCGGGCTCGAAGAGCCAGCTGCCCAGCCTGGTGGCGGCGGTGACCATCGCGCTCGTGCTGCTCTTCTTCACCGACCTGCTGGCGTTCCTGCCCAACGCGGCCCTGGCCGGTATCGTGGCTAATGCCGTGCTGTCTCTGATCGAGGTTCACGAGTTTCGCGAGCTGTGGCGGATGCGCCGATCGGAGTTCGGGATCGCCACGGTCTGCCTGCTGAGTGTGCTGGCCCTCGGTCCGCTGCGCGCCGTCATGATTGCCTTCCTCCTCTCGGTCATCGATGTGATCCGGCGGGCGTCCCGTCCCGACACCTCGGTGCTGGTGGAGGCGCCCGACGGCAGCCACTTCCTTCCCGCTGACGACGGGCAGGCCTCGGGTTCATCCGGCCTGATGGTGTACCGCTTCGGCGCCCCGCTCTACTTCGCCAACGCGACCCTGTTCCTCGACGACGTCGAGCGGTTGGTCTCGCAGTCGCCCAGCCCTGTCCGCTGGTTCGTGCTGGATGCGCAGGCGATGGTGGACGTCGACACGACCGGTGCGGGGGTTCTTGGTCAGGCGATCAGCATGTTGAAGAAGCGGAATATCACCTTCGCCGTCAGCCGCGCCGGGGGGGCCTTCCGTTTGTGGCTGGAGGCCTACGAGCTGATGGAGTTGATCGACCAGAGGCATTGGTACCCGACCAATCGACACGCGGCGGAGGCGTTTCGCCAAGAGAGGATCACGACATGAAGGCGATTACCGTCGAGCCCAGGAAGCCGGGGACAGCCAGGCTTGAGGACATTCCCGAGCCGGACCCGCGCGAGGGCTCGGTCTTGGTCGAGGCCATCGCCGTCGGCGTCTGCGGCACCGACGTCGAGATCGCTGAGGGTAAGTACGGCTGGGCGCCGCCGGGCGCTGACCGCCTGGTGCTCGGGCACGAGTCGCTCGGCCGCGTCATCGATCCCGGGCTCGCCTCGTCCTTCAAGAAGGGCGACCTCGTCGTCGGCATCGTCCGCCGACCTGACCCGGTGCCCTGTCCGAGCTGTGCCGTCGGCGAGTGGGACATGTGCCGCAACGGGAAGTACACCGAGCGCGGGATCAAGGAGATCCACGGGTTCATGTCGGAGCGCTGGCGGATCGAGCCCGAGTACGCCATCAAGGTGGACCCGACGCTCGGCATCCTCGGCGTGCTCCTCGAGCCGACGACCGTCATCGCCAAGGCGCTCGAGCAGGTGGCCTTCATCGGCCGACGATCGTTCTGGGAGCCCCGGACGGTGCTGGTGACCGGCGCCGGGCCGATCGGACTGCTCGCCGCCCTCGCCGCGAAGATGTACGGCCTGGAGGTCCACGTCCTCGACCGGGTGGAAGACGGCCCCAAGCCCGCGATCGTGCGGGACCTCGGCGCCACCTACCACAGTGGATCGGTGACGGCGATCGGGTTCGAGCCGGACGCGATCATCGAGTGCACCGGCGTGGGCAAGGTGATTGCGGATTCGATCCAGGCGATCGGGGCCAGCGGCACCGTGTGCCTGACCGGCGTCGGCCACGGGGGGATCGTATCCGCCGCCGCATGCGCCGACATTGCCGCCGCGAGCGTCCTGAAGAACAACGTCATCGTGGGTAGCGTCAACGCCAACAAGCGCCACTGGTACAAGGCGGGGAACCTTCTGGCCCGCGCCGACCGCAATTGGCTGTGCCGCCTGATCACGCGGCGCGAACGGCCCGAGAACTTCATGAGGGCGCTGGAGCGGACGCCGGACGACATCAAGGTGATCGTTCAATTCTCGGAGCCGTGAACGTGATACGAGAAGTAACGACAGGCGCCGTCCGCCTTTACGTTGGCACGTACACCGGGGGCGCCAGCCGGGGGATCCAGCGCCTGGACTTCGATCCGTCCTCGGGCCGCTTCGTGTCCGGCCCGGTGCTGGCCGGGCAAACCGAGAACCCGTCGTTTCTCGCGTTCCATCCAAATGGCCGCCTCCTGTACGCCGTCAACGAACTCCAGTCGTTTCGCGGTGCGTCAACGGGAGCCGTGACCGCGTTCGCCGTCGAGTCCGCCAGCGGTGACCTCGAACCGCTGAACCAGGTGCCTTCAGAAGGCACCGACCCATGCCACCTGATCGTGGACGGCGCGGGTCAGAACGTCCTCGTCGCCAACTACACGAGCGGGACCGCCGCGGTGCTCCCGCTCGATGCGTGCGGCCGGCTCCAGCCGGCTTCCACGGTCCGGCGCCCAACCGGGTCGGGCCCGGTGCGCGGGCGCCAAGATGGCCCCCACGTGCACATGATCGCGCTCGACGCTCCGCAACGCTTCGCGTTGTGGACCGACCTGGGGACCGATCGCATCGTGGTCGACCACTTCGACAGCGCGGCCGGGCGACTCGTGCCGAACGACCCGGCCGGCGTCCGCATCGATGCCGGGTCCGGGCCACGGCACCTGGCCTGGCATCCATCGGGCGTGGCGATCTACTTGCTGAACGAACTCAGCTCGACCGTGACGGCGCTCCACTTCGATCCGGTTCGCGGCAGCCTGGAGGTCTCCCAGACGATCTCGGCGCGTCGTGTCGGGGCACCCGGCGAGAGCATCGCGGCGGAGATCGTCGTGTCGCCAGACGGGCGCTTCCTCTACGCGTCAAACCGCGGCGACGACGACATCGCCGTCTTCGCGATCGACGGGGCAACCGTCGGCCTCACCCTCGTCGGCCACGTGCCGTCGGGCGGGCGCGGGCCGCGCAGTTTCGCCATCGATCCGACGGGTCGATGGCTGGTGGCGGCGAACCAGGGGACGGGTTCGCTGGTCGTTTTTGCGGTCAACCCCGCGACCGGCTTGCCGACCGAGTCGGGTCCACACGTCCCCGTCGCGGATCCAGTCTGCGTCCTGTTTGCCCCACCGGCTGCTGGTGTCGGCGTGCGGGGCTGAGACACGCCGGTCAACGAGCGGACCGACGGCCCCACACGCCTGTCCGCAGGGAGATCGTCCGTCGAGATTGGGAAGAACTTCATGCCGAGTCACCGCTACATGAAGAACGACCTCGACGTCGCGAGTGGGTGGCGCCGGAGTTCCTCGATCAGGCGGCGACGGAACTGCTCGAGGAGCGGTGGAAAGAGACGACGACCGCGAAGTTGCCCGAGGCAAGTCGCGGCCGGCGATGTCTCCCGGTAACGACAGCTAAGAAGGAGGACAACGACAATGCGTGCGATGAAGTGGTTCGTGATTGCGGCAGTTCTATTCGCGGCGATTCCCGCGTCGGCCCAGGTCGACGAGAAGAAGGTCAACGTCAACGTCGGCGCGGGGTACACGTTCGCCCTGAGTGACGTTCGCAACTATCTCGGTGACGGGTGGAACCTCGGCCTCGGCCTGACATTCAACGTGAATCCGAAGGTGGGTGTCCAGGTCGAGTACGGCTTCACCGACCTCGGGAACAAGGACTTCCAGGTCCCCGTGTCGGGCACGCCCGGCGGCGCGACGACCAACCAGACGTTCACCGCCCACGGCCCCATGCACAACCTGGACTTCAACCTACTGTTCAGGCCGGCTGGCGGCAAGGGAGCGAAGGCGTCGCCGTACATCGTCGCGGGTGGAGGCTACTACCACCGGTCGATCGAGGTCACCACGCCGGCGGTTGGCTACGTGCCGCCGTACTGCAACCCGTGGTACTACGTCTGCTTCCCCGGCGGCTTCATCCCGGTGGACAAGATCGTCGGCCACCGCAGCAGCGACGATTTCGGGATCGACGTCGGGGGCGGGGTGGACGTGAAGATGGGCGAGAGCGCCATCCTGTTCTTCGAGCTGCGCTATCACTACATCCCCGGGAAGGAAGTCACGGACAGCAGCGGCGTGTCGCACGGGAAGGCCACTGGGCACTTCCTGCCGTTCACCGTGGGGGTCAAGTTCTAGGGAGCCAGCCACAGTTGCGTGCCTCCCGGGCTCTCGCCCGGGGGGCATTTCGTTCCCGGGGCGCTCGCCGCGTCCAGAGGTCGCACGTCATGCGCAAGCCCGCATTCGCTTCACTCGTTCTCATATTCGGTCTCATCACCGTGTCTTCAGCGTCGGCGCAGGCTCCGACCACGGACGGCTGGACGTTCACCGTTGCCCCCTACATCTTCGGGGCGGGGATGAACGGGACGTCCGTCGTCGCCGGGCAGGAGCTCGACGTCGACATGTCGTTCTCCGACATCATGAGCAATCTTCAGTTCGGCGCCATGGGCCTCGTCGTCGCGCGCAAGGGCAACTGGGGCGTCGGGGGCGACGCCATCTGGATGGCGCTCGGGGCGAACGCCACGACGCCCGGTCCCGTCGGCGTGACGGGCAGTGTCGACATGAACCAGGGCGCCTTCTCGTTCTACGGGCTGCGCCGACTCGCCCCCTACGCCGACCTCATGTTCGGCGGCCGGATCAACACCCTGCAGGGCAACCTGCGCTTCAACGGTCCGAACCAGCGAACCGTCGACGGATCTAAGACCTGGTTCGACCCAGTCGTCGGCATACAGCTGCGCACGCCCGACACCGGGAAGCGGTGGCACGCGCAGGTCTACACCGAGATCGGCGGCTTCGGCGTCGGTTCGACGTTCACTTGGCAGATCTTCCCCACGGTCGGCGTCAACATCTCCAAGGCTGCCTCGATCGACTTCGGCTACCGCTGGCTGGATGTCAACTACAAGACCGGCGAGAACCTGACGCTCTTCAAGTGGGACGTGCTCACGCAGGGGCCGGTGCTGGGCTTCGCTTTCAAGTTCTGACGCCCACGCGGGAGAAGGGCCGTCAATCGCGCCTTGCCGCGCTCGGCCAGCGAAGCCATCACGCAGAACACTGCGCCGATGACGCCCCACGCCAGGTTGCAGCCGAGGGCGCCGACCATCATCGCCCTTTCCAGGCTGCTTTGCTGCCACTGACGTCGACAAGCTCGGAGTGTGAGCGAGAGCGACTTCAGTCCTGCGATTGAGCCGTGAGAACGGTTAGGACAGAGCCGCGGCACAACAGCGACCAGCTTGCCACTTTCGCTTGCAAGATATTGCAAGCCGTTCCAAAACAGGCGCCGGTGAGCGGCTTCCGACGACTGTTGAGGGTCGCAGCCGACCCCGGTTCCATTGGGTCGGCTGCGATCGGCCTTCAGCGTGCGTTGCCTACGAACCAGGAGGTCGCAGGTTCGAGTCCTGCCGGGCGCGCACAGCCTCGCGGGTCCATTCCGGACACATGGGTAACAGTTCATTCCGGCGACATAGGTAGCACTTTCGGGCTGAAGGGATTGGCGATCGGCTCGAGCCGGTACGTCTCGT
>Ga0209048_10002804_pt1 | contig 17100 bp, 16 predicted proteins | sample FrelakmetCRP12CR_FD_187146 | JGI IMG/M metagenome (GOLD analysis project Ga0209048, IMG submission 187146) | Freshwater lake sediment microbial communities from the University of Notre Dame, USA, for methane emissions studies - CRP12 CR (SPAdes)... | ecosystem: Environmental > Aquatic >... | reverse complement strand
TCCAGACCCAATGCTCCAGTTCCGGCAAAAAGATCCAACACATTGGCTCCCGAAACTGCCTGCCCGATAATGCTGAAGATTGCCTCGCGCACGCGATCGGAAGTCGGTCGGATTTCCCTGCCTTTAGGAGCATGAAGACGTCTACCACCAAGAATGCCAGCGACGATGCGCATCTTTTCATACAAAAACAGTGGTTAGTGGCTAGTGGCTAGAAAATGTGGCGCCTCTAATGTGTGGGCTCATATCAATCCCCGTTCAAGCAGCAACTCGGCGATTTGAACGGCATTGGTGGCCGCCCCTTTGCGGATGTTATCCGCCACCACCCACATGACCAAACCATTCTCTACTGACGGATCCTGCCGGATGCGCCCCACCAGAGTCTCATCCTGACCGGCGGCTGCAAGCGGCACCGGGTAGTGCATCTGCGCCGGGTCATCCACCACGCGCACGCCTGGAGCATTTTCCAGGAGCAATCGGACCCGGTCAACGGAAATCGGCGCTCTGGTCTCGATGTTTATCGATTCAGAGTGGCCAAAATAGACCGGTGCGCGCACCGTTGTGGCACAGACCGCGATCTCGTGATCGTCGAAGATCTTCTGGGTCTCGTTGACCATTTTCATTTCTTCTTCGGTATAACCATTTTCAAGAAAGGCGCCGATGTGTGGGAAACAATTGAATGCGATCTGGTAAGGATAGACTTCTCTTCGCACTTCCATGCCGTTCATGAGATCGGATACCTGCCGGCGGAGTTCTTCAATGGCTCGCTTTCCAGTCCCGGAAACCGCCTGGAAAGTCGTCACAACGATTCTTTTTATCCCCACGGCGTCGTAAATAGGCTTCAAAGCCACCACCATCTGGATGGTCGAACAGTTGGGGTTGGCGATAATATTGGGATGAGGACTCACGGCATCAGGGTTCACTTCAGGCACGATCAAAGGGACCTTCGGGTCCATTCGAAACGCGCTGGAGTTGTCGATCACCACGCATCCCGCCTGGGCAGCCAGCGGGGCAAATTTCTTGCTGACCGAGCCCCCGGCAGAGAAAAGCGCTACTTCAATGCCTGCAAAGGAATCCTCCCGTAGCTCGTATACGGGAAGTTCGGTTCCTTTGAAGGGGAGCGTTTTCCCCAGCGAACGTGCCGAAGCGAGTAGTTTCAACTCGCTTACCGGAAACGATCGTTCTTCAAGGACTTTCACCATGAGGTTGCCGACGGCCCCCGTTGCTCCAACTACCGCCACTTTAAAGGATTTCTGTGCCATTTGTCTTAAACCTCTCTACTGATATACTGAACAACCAGGTCCCCGACCTCACCCGTGGAATACCCCATCTGGCCTGCAGACAGGCTTTTCAAATCGTTCAACAAAACCTTGCGGATGGCGTCCTCCACCCGCCCGGCAGCGCGTTCCTCACCGAGATGCTCCAACATCATTTGGCCTGCGGCAATGGCTGCGAGCGGGTTAATGATGTTCTTACCGGCGTACTTGGGAGCAGAACCGCCGATGGGTTCAAACATCGAAACCCCGTGAGGGTTTATATTACCCCCGGCAGCGATCCCCATGCCACCCTGGATCATGGCTCCGAGATCGGTGATGATGTCTCCGAACATGTTGTCGGTCACAATAACGTCAAACCACTCGGGATTCTTCACCATCCACATGCAGGTAGCGTCGACGTGTGCATAATCCGTCTGAATGTCGGGATACTCCTTTGCGACTTCATAAAATGCGCGTTCCCAGAGGTCGAATGCATAAGTCAGAACGTTGGTTTTGCCGCATAGGGTGAGTTTTTTCCGTTTATTACGATGACGGCAAAACTCGAAGGCATACCGGATGCACCGTTCAACCCCCAAGCGGGTATTAACGGACTCCTGAATGGCCACTTCATGCGGCGTTCCCTTGCGCAGAAAACCACCCGACCCGGCATATAGCCCCTCAGTATTCTCCCGTACCACAACAAAATCGATGTCCTCCGGTCCCTTATTCTTAAGCGGCGTTTCCACTCCAGGATAAAGGATTACCGGCCGCAGATTGATGTACTGATCCAGTTGAAAACGGAGTTCCAGGAGCAGGCCCTTTTCAAGAATCCCTGGTTTCACTTCGGGGTGTCCAATCGCCCCCAAAAGAATAGCATCATAAGTCTTGAGTTCCGCCAGCACGCCGCTGGGAAGAACGTCTCCGGTGCGCAGATAGCGCTCCCCTCCCAGATCGAAATAAACCAGCCGCAGCTGAAAGCCCCCTTTTTCCGCCACGGTATTCAGCGCCTTGATGGCTTCCCGAATAACCTCGGGACCGGTGCCATCCCCCGGAATAACGGCGATATTATACGTGTTCTTACGCTCCATGTTTGCCCTCAATCCTAACAATAAAACTCACCGCAGAGGACGCAGAGAGTCGGAAAAAATTAGAGCTTTTCTCGGCGCGCTCTGCGTCTCTGCGGTGGGATATTTGTGCCTATCAGCGCTCAGCTCTTTTGTTAGCGTCAGCGACTTGCCGTTGAACATAGTTCATCAACCCGCCAGCCTGCAAGAGCTGTTGCATGAAAGGCGGCACCTGTTGCGCCGTGTAGGTTTGCTGCCGGCTGTGATTGATGATCAGACCCCGATCCAAATCCACTTCAATTTCATCACCGGTCGCAATAGCAGCGGCGGCTTCCGGCGATTCCAAAATGGGTAGCCCCATGTTGAAGGCGTTTCTGTAAAAAATGCGAGCAAAACTATGGGCGATGACACAGCTTACCCTTGCCCCCTTGATGGCGACCGGAGCGTGTTCCCGGGACGAGCCGCAACCAAAGTTCTTTCCTGCCACGATGATGTCCCCGGCTTTGACTTTTTCGGGGAATTCAGGGTCGGCATCTTCCATACAATGAGCAGCGAGAAATTGGGGATCGGTGCTGATCAAGTAGCGTGCTGGTATAATGGCGTCTGTGTTGATATCATCGCCGAATTTCCAAGCCTTTCCTTTGATTTTCATCTATCAACCTCACTTTAGCTCTTAGCTCACTCAAATCCCATCCGGGTGAGTGATATACCCGGCTACAGCCGAAGCGGCGGCAACAGCAGGGTTGCTCAGGTAGACTTCGCTTTCCGGATGTCCCATGCGGCCCACAAAATTTCGATTGGTGGTAGCTACGGCGCGTTCCCCGGCAGCAAGAATGCCCATGTGGCCTCCCAGGCAGGGTCCGCAGGTGGGAGTGCTCACCGCGGCTTCAGCGTCGATGAAAATTTCCAGGAGGCCACCCTTCAATGCCTGGCGGTAAATCTGTTGCGTCGCCGGGATGATGACGCACCGGACACCGGGGGCGACTTTCTTCCCTTTGAGAATTTTCGCAGCCTGCTCCAGATCCTCGAGGCGTCCATTTGTACAGGAACCGATAACCACCTGGTGGATGGGAATTCTGGGCAACTCTGTGACTGGCTGCACATTTTCCGGGGAATGAGGCAAAGCCACCATCGGTTCAAGACCGGAGACATCCCATTCATAAGTGTGCTCATACAGGGCATCCGCATCGCTCTTGTAGAACTGGTAACTTCTCTTGGCCCTTTCTTTCACGAACTGTTCAGTGATCGCGTCGGGCGCAATAATTCCCACTTTGGCTCCGGCTTCGATGGCCATGTTGCTCATGGAAAAGCGGTCTGACATGGGCAGTGCGTCAATCACCTCTCCCGTGAACTCCATAGCTCCGTAATGGGCTCCATCCACCCCGATTTGGCCGATTGTGTAAAGGATCAGGTCCTTGCCACCCACCCATGTACGCAATTTGCCACGAAAAACGAACTTGATTGAGTGCGGGACCCGAAACCAGATTTTTCCGGTCATCATGGCTGCCGCAAGGTCCGTGCTCCCGACTCCCGTGGCGAAGGCGCCAAGCGCCCCGTACGTGCAGGTGTGGCTGTCTGCACCAATCACCACGTCCCCCGGAAGCACTAGCCCTTGTTCCGGAAGCAGGACGTGCTCGATACCCATTCGCCCCACTTCATAATAATGGGTAAGGTTCTGTTCTGCCGCGAATTCGCGGATTGCCTTGACCTGCATGGCCGAAGCAATGTCCTTGTTGGGAGTGAAGTGATCGGGAATCAAAGCAATCCGCTCATGATCGAACACCTTTTTGGCTCCGGCTTGCCGAAAAGCCTCGATCGCAAAAGGAGCTGTGATATCATTGCCCAAGGCAAAGTCGACGGTCACTTCAAGGAGTTCTCCAGGTCGAAGCTCCGATCTGCCCGCATGGGCTGCGAGGATCTTTTCACTGATGGTCATGGACATAGATTTTACCTTTCACACACAAATCGCCAGTAGCTCCCATCCGAATCCGGATCAGGGGAGGTACCGGATAGGAACTTTCGCCAGCACGTACTTGGGAGTCGGATCAAGGATGGGTCAGATCATCTTGTCTCGTTTGCTCATATCTAATCGTACCGGGGGATTCAGTCGCCTTAGCAGTCTGTGATGCCCGGTAGCGCTTCAAAATATATTCAAGAGGACCGGAGATCACGTAGGTCAGGAGGATGGTGAACATCATCGGACCGGGGCTGACCGCCACGACCGTCACCAGCACGATCACGCCAAAGAGGACCGGCAGGGGTTTGGACTTCACAAATTCAAAGTCTTTGAAACTGTTGTAGGGAATCGTACTTACCATAAGAAACCCAATCAGGTACGTGAACACCAGGAGCGGCACCCCCAAAAGATGCGGCGAAGAGATCTCCCAACCGTCAAAAAAGAGGACAGTCGTCGCAATCATGGTCGCACCACCCGGAATGGGCAGGCCGACGAAGTACTTGCTGCTCACAGTGCCCACCTGCACATTAAAGCGGGCCAACCGCAAGGCGCCGCATGCCACAAACAGAAACGCCGCCAACCAACCCAGCCGACCGAACGGCCTCAGTGCCCAGAGGTAGACCAGGAGACCCGGTCCGACGCCAAAAGCCACAAGATCGGCAAGCGAGTCGTATTCCACGCCAAAGCGACTGGTGGCCTTGGTGAGCCGGGCAACCTTTCCATCCAGGATGTCGAAAAGGCACGAAATCAAGATTGCCATCGCGGCTATTTCAAACTTACCGTTGATCGCGCTCACGATGCCAAAGAAGCCGCTGAAAAGATTGGCAGTGGTGAACAGGTTGGGGACAATATAAGTCCCGCGACGGGCCCCACCTTCTCTGTCCTTAAAGCGGCGCCACCTGCGTTTTCTCGGGCGTCGTTTCTTTATCTCAGCCGACATAGCGTGGTCTCCCCCGCATAAACATGTTCACCCTGCGATACCAGGATTTCGCTCTCTTCGGGCAGATAGACATCCAGCCGGGAACCGAAGCGAATCATTCCGAACCGTTCGCCTCGGAACACCCGGTCTCCGGCTCTAGGCCAGCAAACAATGCGGCGGGCAACCAACCCCGCCACCTGTGTGAGAATCACGTCAATCCCCGCCTCACTGCGAATCCACACCCAGTTCTGCTCGTTTTCCCTGCCGGCTTTGGAGGTGTGCGCGGCCAAAAAGCAACCCTTCCGGTAGCTCACGCCATGAACCGTGCCCGACAAAGGAATGCGGTTCACGTGTACATCAAAAATAGACATAAAAATGCTGATCTTAACGAATGGACTTTGGGTGAAGCACGTTCCGTCCACCCTCTCGATGAGGATCACCTTGCCGTCGGCGGGGGACACAACGTCCCTGTCGTCGGCTGTGAAAATCCGTTCCGGGTCGCGAAAGAAATGTCCCACGAGAAGGGTCAAGGCAAGAAGAAACCAGCCAAGAAAAGAATATCCCAGAATTGCGGCAACCAGCGTGGTGAACGCAAACGCCAGCACATAGGGAACCCCTTCCCGGGCAACGGGTATGTGCGCAGACTTATCGCGAAAGGTCCCTGAATTCACGCGACCGCCTCATGCTTTAAAAAGCCTCTTCAACCGCAGAGATCGCAGAGACAAAGAAGCATGACTTCTCTGCGGTCTCGGCGTCCTCTGCGGTGAGTTTTGCAGTGTATCGTTCAATCTCAACAGATGTTGACGCCTTATCAGACCGTTTTTACGGCATCAAGGAAAGGCATCATCGATCTCAGTTTCGCTCCAACTTCTTCGATCAAATGCTGCTTTTCCTTCTCTCTCAGAGCCCGGAACATGGGGCGCCCTGCCTGATTTTCCAGAATCCATTCTTTGGCAAAGGCCCCGGACTGGACTTCTTCGAGCATCTTCTTCATTTCGGCTCGGGTTTGTTCGGTAATGATGCGCTTGCCTCTGGAGAGGTCGCCGTATTCGGCCGTGTCGCTCACGGAATAGCGCATGAAAGCGAGTCCTCCCCGATAAAACAGGTCAACGATCAGCTTCAGTTCGTGCATGCACTCAAAATAAGCGATTTCCGGTTGATAGCCGGCCTCAACCAGTGTGTCAAAACCCGCTTTGACCAACTCGGAGACGCCTCCGCACAACACGGCCTGCTCCCCGAAAAGGTCCGTTTCGGTTTCCTCTTTGAAAGTCGTTTCGATCGCGCCTGCGCGGGTGCCGCCAATGCCCTTGGCATAAGCAAGAGCGGTTTGCAGGGCCTGCCCACTTGCGTCCTGATGGATGGCAACGAGCACCGGTACGCCTGCACCCCGTACATACTCGCTTCTCACCAGATGCCCGGGGCCCTTGGGAGCTACCATGAAAACGTCCGTTTCGGGAAGCGGAACGATCTGACCAAAGTGAATATTGAACCCGTGGGAAAAAAGCAGCGACTTCCCTGGCTTCATAGAGGGCGACACGTCTTCACGATACAAATAGGCCTGGGCATGATCCTCCGTGAGGATCTGAATGATGTCGGCCGATTCCGCTGCCTGACGGGCGGAAACGGGAGAGAACCCATCCTCTTTCGCCTTTTCATAGTTGGGAATGCCCGGCCGTTCGGCAACGATCACTTCCACGCCGCTGTCGCGAAGGTTTTGGGCCTGGGCGTGGCCTTGGCTGCCATAGCCGATCACAGCGACTTTTTTTCCACGCAGCAAATTCAGATCTGCATCCCCATCATAAAAAATTCTCATAAACATCTCCTTTTCTTTCGTTCCAAGAACGATCCGGATTAGCGTTTCTTGCTTCGATCTTTTGCTGCTTTCCTGGTGGAATGCACCAATTCCCCCCATTGGAACTCGAGCTTCGGGCTTTCCTCCACGGCTACCCTTTTGGGGCGAGCTATATGCGAGACGCCAAAATCTTTGAGAAGCTCCAGGATTCCCGAAATAACACCCTCATGTCCGGTGACTTCAATCGTGTAAGAATCACCACCCGAGTCCACGATTTTTCCCCGAAAGATGTCCACAATGCGCACAATTTCGGCCCGGTTTTGCCTATCAACATTGACTTTGATAAAGACTGTCTTAGTCGCAGGCTGCAACGCTTTCTCTTCAAGGGCAAGAAATTCCTCCCGTTCGGGTTCGAGCAGCCTGTTTCGAGTTAACGCTGCTTTGCCGGTGCGGGCTATTTCGACAATGCCAAAGCCCTTGAGAAGTTCGATGATCGCAGAAATCTTGCTCTCATTTCCCGTGACTTCAAGAGTGTAAAAATGAGGGCTCACGTCCAAAATCTTTGCCCGAAAGGTGTCCACAATCCGAAGGATTTCGGCCCTTCTCGGCTCCTCGGCGTTGACTTTGATGAGGGCCATCTCGCGATCGACAAAATCTTTTTCTCTGAAATCAATGACCTTGAGTACATTGATCAATCTCCGGAGTTGATTGATGATCTGTGACATTACCTGGTCGTCGCCGGTGGTGACCAAGGTGATGCGGGTTATGCCCTGCTCGTGGGTCTCGGCTGCGGTTATGTTCTCAATGTTGAAGTTCCTGCCGCTAAAAAGCCCGACTATCCTCGCCAGGACACCCGGCCGATTTTCCACCAAAATACCAATGGCCTGCTTTTGATTGCTTTTTATCTCCATTTGCTTTCCCCGGTGTTATGCAGGTAAAGCCTCCGATAAACCCTTTCCTGCTTCGTCTTTACTACCGACCGCCGATTTTTTGTCTCTATCCCGCAATTGCATCTGCGAAAGGGTTTTTCCAGGGGGAACGATGGGAAAAACGCCCTCTTCCGGATCGACGACAAAATCCATGAGGACAGGTTTCCTGATGGCAAACGCTTCCCGAATAACCGCTTCAACCTCTTCAGGTTTTGTTGCCCTGAGTCCAACTGCGCCATAGGCTTCGGCCAGTTTCACAAAATCCGGCGATCTACCCCCGTCGAGGCAAGTGCCAGCGTAGTTGCAGGAATAAAAGAGCTCCTGCCACTGGCGGACCATGCCCAAATATTGGTTCCTCAGGATCGCCACCTTCACCGGAAGATCGTTGCAGACAGCCGTTATGAGCTCCTGCATATTCATCTGAATGCTTCCATCGCCGGCGATATCCACAACCAGTCGGTCGGGAAAGGCCGCCTGAGCCCCAATCGCCGCCGGGAGACCATACCCCATGGTGCCCAGTCCGCCCGAAGTCAGGAAAGTGCGTGGGCGAGTGAAGTGAAAAAACTGTGCTGCCCACATCTGGTTCTGCCCAACTTCTGTCGTGATGATCGCATCGCCATTACTGATTTCGTATATTTTCTCGATCACGAACTGAGGCTTGATCAAATCGCTCTCTTGCTCGTAACTCAAGGGATGGGCTTCTTCCCATTTTCTAATCTGCTCGATCCAGGGGGAACGAACTTCCTTCACGCCTTTGATGGGATCGGCCTCGGCTAGTTGTATCAGTTTCTGGAGAGCGTCCTTGCAGTCTCCCACTATGCGGGTGTCCACCGGAACCGTTTTACCCATACTGGTGGGATCGATGTCAATTTGGATCTTTTTGGCCTCGGGTGCAAACCCCGCCACTTTTCCTGTCACGCGATCGTCGAAACGAGCTCCGACCGCGATCAACAAATCCGACTGGGAAATAGCCATATTAGCACGGTATGTTCCGTGCATCCCCAACATTCCCAACCACAAGGGATGAGGCTGTTTTTTGCCCGCTGGACCCGGAACCACGGCAGGAAAGCTGCCAAGACCCATAAGCGTGTTGGTGACGGGAATTTGCAGCAACTCGGCTAACCGGCGGAGCTCTTCCGAGGCTCGCGAGTGGATAACGCCACCGCCGGCATAGATCACGGGCCGCAAGGAATGCTTTATAGATTCAAAGGCCTTCTTGACCTGCCCCATGTTTACTTCAAAAGTCGGCCGATATCCAGGTATGACCGGTTCACCACGAGGGTATCGAAACTCAGTATAAGACTGGATCATGTCTTTGGGCAAATCCACCACTACGGGGCCCGGGCGTCCTTTGCGGGCCAGATAAAAGGCCTCCTTGATGGTCTGAGCCAGATCATTCACGTCCTTGACCAGATAACTGTGTTTGGTACAGGGCCTCGTAATGCCGATGATATCAACTTCCTGAAAGGCATCGTCACCGATCATTGCGGTGGGGACCTGTCCGGTGAAGACAACGATAGGGATCGAATCCATGTTGGCAGTGGCCACTCCGGTCACCGTGTTGGTGGCGCCGGGGCCTGAGGTTACCAGACAAACACCCACGCGGCCGGTGGCCCGGGCATACCCGTCCGCCATATGCGCCGCCCCCTGTTCATGGCGCACCAGGATATGCCGGATGCCGTATGAACGCATCTCATGGTAAATGTCGAGAACCGAACCTCCGGGGAAGCCGAAGATAACCTCGACACGCTCCCGTTTGAGACTCTCGAAAAAAATCTGTGCTCCCTTTAATCTCATAAACAATCCCTCAACCAACGACCATGTCAAAGGTCAGCATTATGATATCCTTGGTTACCCAATATGACACGTAATCAAATTACATAACTCAAAATACACCTCTTCTGCCACAAAAAATTCATCAAGAAACCTTAACTCTATCCTGAATCCGTGGAATGATTTGTATCAGACTGTGTTGAGGGTGCGATTAAAAGCGTTACTAGCATGAGTGGAGAACGTTCATCACGTTTCTCCCATGTTTCGCTTTGAAATGTATCCCAAAGCGCTATAATCTCCGTTGCGCTGAGAAAGTCATTGTATCTTGCATCATTTCGATTCAGCAAGGTGAACCATGGTAAACTTCTACCAGCATTGAACGGAAGAGGACAATCGAAGGTGAAAATGAACTCCAAAGAGACTCCTGGACAAAACCACCATGAAGAGACAGTTCCGGCTCATAAAGGCATCGTCAACTTCTTTTTCGAGCTGGGCATGCTCAAGCGGACGCCGCGCTCAGGTTTCCAGTTCCTGAGATCGGGGCAGGAATCCGTGGCTGAGCATTCTTACCGGGCAACGCTCATCGGCTTTACTCTGGCGAAACTTACTCCACAGGCCGATCCCTTCAGAGTCGTATGCCTCTGTCTGTTTCACGATGTCCCGGAGGCGCGGACCGGCGACCTCAACTACGTGAACAAGCAATACGTCGAAGTACGCGAGCAGGAAGCAATCGATGACCTGGCCAAGACGCTGCCCTTCGGTGAGGATTTTAAGGGGCTGCTGGCTGAATACCGGGGGCAGGAAACCATCGAGGCCAGGCTAGCCCACGATGCCGATCAGCTGGATCTCATTCTCGAACTGAAAGAGCAGTATGACCTCGGGAACATTTACGCCAATGAGTGGATCCATTTCGTTCGGAAGCGAATCGTGACGGACATCGGCAAGGAATTGGCCACTCAGATTTTGACCACCGATTCCACCAACTGGTGGTTTGAGGGCCATGAGCACTGGTGGCGCAAAAAACAGGAAGGTTGATCCTTTTTGCGCCGCTCCATGAGGGAAAGGATTTTACCTCTCCCCTGAGATGGGACCGTTTCGCGAGCAGGTTCCGGGGTTGCCGTGGATCCCTTGGACTTCGATTCAACCGCTACTTCCACGTTCACGAGATACGGCAATCACCCACTCGCATAGAGGTTAGCGGGAACGTCTGCCCCCACCTGAGTCGGAGCCACGCCCGCCTCGACCTCTCTTGCCGGAGCCGCCTCCGCTTCGACCTTTGCTATCGTAGATACTCCCGTTTGCATCTTTGTTATCGTAGCCACCACTACTTCGATCTCTGTTGCCGAAGCCACCCCCGTCCGGTCGAGCACTCGAGCCGAAGCCGCCCCCACTCCGCTCGCGGCTATGACCCCCGCCAGCTTCTCGGGGCCTTGCTTCATTCACCTTGAGAATCTGACCGGCAAGCTCTTTGCCATTAATGCCGGCAATTGCAGCCAATGCTTGATCCCGGTTCTGCATCTCGACAAAGGCAAAGCCCCGAGATTTGAGGGTGTTGTGATCTGTGATGATTTTAACCGAACCCACTTCGCCAAATGCCGCAAATTCCCTCTGCAATTCTTCCTCGGAGGTCTTGAATGATAAATTTCCTACAAAGATGTTCATAATGATCCTTACTTTTCCCTGGAAAACAAATGCCGGCAACTTATCCCGAAAGACTTGCTCGACCTGCAGGCTGGAGGAAGAGATCACCGGAGATAGCCACTTTGAGGCATTACCTGGTTATGGTTCAAAATCAAATCCCTGGAACTGCACTTACCATCAAAGCTGTCGTGGATTTGGCACCTGAAAAACACCCTTTGGCCGCCTCTCACCAACATTACACATTATTTTAATTTAAGAGCTCTGATGAAATCAAGGGATAAGCACCAGCATTTGCGGAAAGATTATCCAGCAGCTTATACCGCCTCGACCTCCCGTAAGCACCCGCATCTGCAGGTCGGTTTGAGGAAGATATCCAGCAAGGCCCTCGCGAGATAACTTCGGGATGGCCCTTTCCTTTTCACCAATAGGGGCTATACTGTAATCAATCTAGTGCTCACGGTTCGGTCTTCTGAGTTATCTTGAGAATCGATCTTTCGCCTCGGCTGAGCGGTTGTAAAGTAGCTTCGAAGCAGCGCACCGAATGAGAAGGTTCACAATATTATTTCAACCAACATTTCAATCACCTCGGGAAACCCCCGAGTATTGCGGAGTTATAAGATGGCTCAAAGATCTAAAGTTTCCTTCCAGAAGCGGGAGAGAGAAAGAGCGCAGCATCAGAAACAGAGAGATAAGGATGCCCGCCGATTGGAAGCTAAGCAGCGCAAGGCCAATCGGGAGCCAGGAGACAGTCATGAGGATCCGGACATTGCAGGCATGAAACCCGGCCCGCAGCCCCTCCCTGAGCAATGGCATTGGGCTGGAAACAAGGATGAGTAGGCTAGACTCACTGCAAACTTTGCGTGGAGCTACTTTCGACCTCTTTTCAACATAATTTCGCTACAAGAATGCAAGGAGCAAACAAAATGATGCGGGAAACCAGATTTTCACGATACAAAAGGGTTCAAACAACAAATCGGCCGTTTAATCCCCCAAGAAAAATGGCGGGGCATTTGGTCGTTAAAATCAATGATCAGGTTGAAACGCCTCACGGATCTGGAAAAGTGATTGAAATTGCCAATGATCTTTACTTGATCGCCCTGGAGGGTCAGATAGCGAGAGTATGGGAGAGGATAAACTCTCTCAAAGTCTTACCTTCAAAAGTGCTTTGAGTTCATGCGCCGTTTTAAAAAAGAAGCCGGAGCTCTCGCTCCGGCTGGCATTCACTTTTGGGAATCTTGGATTACCCTTTGGCTAAAGCTTCTTTACCCTGACCGCTGAAGGCCCTCTAGCCCTTTGCTCCGGATCAAAACTGACCCGCTCACTTTCGCTCAGGGACTTAAAGCCCTCGCCTTAATCAGGAAGGTTGATCCTTTTTGCGCCGGTCCATGAGGGAAACGACTTTGCCTTTCCCCGGAGGTGGGGCTGTTTTGCGAGTTGGCTCCGGGGTTGCTGTGACTTCCCGGGACTTCGATTCAACCGCTTCTTCCACTTCTTCAGGAGAAATCACCTTGACGACCTTCACAGGCCGTCCTCCCATGGTAAATTCATCGCCGTCGATGTAGGCACTCCTAAGAATCCAGGTAATCACCATCAAGGGAATCTGCAGAACCAGCAGCTTAACCTGGTACCATTCCGGTTTGAAATCCGGCGAAATGTCCTCCACGCGGGCAAAAAAAGCCGGATTGCCTTCCATATAAACAAGAACCAGATCACCTGGCTGAACCATTAGCTTTTCCTCTCCTTAGGCTTTAGCCTTCAACCTCCAGCCTTTCAGTTCCGACGGTTCGCATTGCCTTGCCGGCTCTGAACATAGCATTCTTCCAACACACCCCGCACCCGGGGAAGGTCTCTGACGTCCGGAGGCCTAAAGCCAAATACCATTTCAACAAGTGACATCACGATCCGGTAAGTCGCCCCCCAGAGTACTTCCTGGTTATCTTGATGCCAGTACAGAAAACAGGGAAACTCGTGGTCTTTGCCGGGGAGCCTCCATCCAAGATGGGGCGGGACATCCAACCGATACACCCCATAGTTTTGGTGATTTAGGAAGGAGCGCAGGGGAATGGTTACGATTTTCTCCACTTCCCAATTGGGGTTGAAGCGTTTCTGCCGGGAAATCCACGCGACCATGGGATGGATGACCCGACGGAAAAGGATCAGGCATTGTGAGGAAAGGGGCCCCAAAAAACGAACCTTCACAGGATTTAACCGCATCTCCTCCCAACCTTCCCGAAGTGCCGTGGCAAAAAGCCTGGAAAGCAATCTCGCTTCGTCCGGACAATGCTTTTGCAGGCAAGACCAGTGAGGCCAGCGGGACAGGGGGGAGCCGGGGAGCCAGAGGATTCTTGCAAGATAAGAGTCAAGACGCGAATTTATTGTTCCTCCCGGACAGCAGAGGTCTCCACCCTGGAGTACCTCCTTCGAACGCTTATTGAGGATAAGGCAGATCTCCGGGTCAGCACCGTCCTCAGCAACCTGCTGACCGAGGAGCAGCATCACGCTCGACGACCTGACCCGGTCGCAGGATTCGCTCTTGAGGAGCGATTCACAACCGCATTTTTCCACAAGCGATTCGAGAATGAACGACTGCAAGCTTGCCGGGTCCTCCAGCAAATGCTTGTTCATTATTCCCTGTCCTTCCGTGCTTGCCATTCGGCAAATTTTTCCTCAAGGCGCTTCGGTGAAATACGAAGACGTGCTTTGATTTCCGGTGCAAAGAGACTCAATTTTAATTCTTCCAACATCCAGCGGAGTTCGTCAAGAAAACAAAGTCGCTCTGCGTTCGGTTGCATCATAACTTCTTGCTTCAATTGTTCAAAGCGTTCCCGTAACGGAGTCACCTGTTCTGCTTTCAGACGATCTTTTTCAGGAGCCACATAGGCCCGTTCCGCCCTGATCTTGAGGGCCTTGAGATAGCGGGGCAAATGCGTGATCCGGTCCCGCCCGTAGCGTACCAGAAAATCCGCTGGAACCAGCTCATCCATTTCCTGGAGAATGAGGTTCAACTGCTGCTGGACCGCCTGATTCTTCCCGGAGAGTTTTCGCAGGCGCTGGAGGCAGGCGCTGGAGGCATGGCGCTCTCTTACGGCCCCGAAGACTTCGTTCAGCAACTCCCATGAAAGCAAACCAATTCGCCCCTGGAGCCGCCCTTTGGCGGCCAGGAAGTGCCGGTAGTCCGGCCATTGTGGTTCGCGCAGGTCGAAGAGTTCCCGCAGGAGATAGAGCTGAAGGGAGCGGGTAGCTTCCTGGCGACTACCCATGAAAAACACCTTGGCAGCCAGGTCATGCGGAAATATCCAGTCTCTTTTGGGCTGCTTCAGTTCTGCGGCAAAAGCCCACTGGTAGAGCAGCAGCAAACCGTTAAAACTTGCTTCCCTGGCGGCATCCGGGCTGCCGAACAGCCGCAGGGCAGCGGTTTGCCCCTCGGCGGCCAATCCCGGATAGGCGTATACCGTTAGCCCAAGAGCATCTTTACCAAGTTCAATGCACTGAGGCAGCTCACCGAAATCCCATGTGGTAAGGCCCTCTCTTTCCCAGATCTTTCGCGCTTCCTCCCATATGCTGTCCTCAAGGCGGTCTCCGGCCAGTGACCTCAGCTCAATCAAATCGCGGCCCGATCCCAGCAGATTTCCCTCAGGTCCAATGACCTCAAAGCGCATCTGCAAATGCAGAGGCAAACACTTCTTGTCCCAGCAGTTCACCGGGACCTGGATTCCGGTCAAATCGAAGACGCCGCTGCTCAACCGGGCATCCAGACTGCCCTCCTGACCTGCCAGGGATTTTGCAAGGCGCTCTGCGCTCGTTGCGACGGGAACCAGATGACGCCGAAGGCTCTTGGGAAGTGCTTTGAGCAAAAGGAGGACCTTTTCCGGCAGCAACCCTGGGACTAGCCAGTCGAACTGAGCCGCAGACAGGTTTGGCAGCACATGTATGGGAACGGTCGCAGTCACACCATCGTCTTCTGCTCCGGGATGAAAGACATAACGCAAGGGCAACTCGATGTCGCCAACCAGCAGGAAGTTGGGGAATTGCTCCTGAATCTCCATGCCGGGACTGGTCTCCAGAAGATCGGCCTCGGTCATTCTCAGGAAATGATCCCCACCCTGCTCTTTGAACCATTTCCGCAACGAGGCGGCATCAGCGATATTGGGCGCCCGTTGGTCATAGAAGCGAAAGAGGGTTTCCTCGTCCACCAGCAGGTCTCGTCGCCGGGTCTTATTTTCCAGGTCTTCGATGCGGGCGATGAGTTCTCGGTTGTGATCGAGGAAGGCATGTTTGCCGGGGAGCTCTCCTGCCACCAGGGCGGAGCGAATGAAGATTTCGCGGGCTTCATGGGGGTTCACCCGGTAATAATTCACCTTGCGCCGATCGATGAGGATAAGTCCATAGAGGATCACCCGTTCGAAGGCGACCACCTGTCCTCGCGTCTTTTCCCAGTGAGGTTCAAAGTAAACGGAACGGCAGAGGTGCTTGCCCAGGTCTTCAATCCACTCCGGTTCGATAGTGGCAACGGTTCGCGCATAGAAGCGGCTGGTCTGCACCTGTTCGGCAGCCATGGTCCAGGCGCCGCCCCGGTTGAATAGACCTGATCCGGGAAACAGCATGAGCTGACGGTTCTTGCTGCCAAGATAGATGTTTTTCTCTTTTTTCCTGGCAATGTGGCTCAGGTAGCCGCTCAATAGCGCCCGATGGATGGCATCGTAACCGGCAGGTTCACTATTCTTCTCAAATCCGTGCAGTTCTTCCAGCAGGCTCCAAACTTCATCATGGATATCCCGCCATTCACGCATTCTTCGATATGAGAGGAAATAGTCACGGCAGAATTTTCTCATCTGGCTCCTGGTGGGTAGCTGGGAGTTGGAAGCTTGAATGCTGGACTCGGCAGGTTCCGGTTGAGCCTCATGCACCTCGGTGCTAATTTCTTTTTGATGGAACGCTTGCCAGATTTTGAGCAAAGTCACGAAGTCGGATCGCGGATCGCGGAATCGGGCGTGGGCCTGGTCCGCTTGTTGCTCCTGGTCGAGCGGCCGTTCCCTTGGGTCCTGGATGCTCAGCACCGCAACCAGAATCACCAGTTCGTTCAGAGCTCTTTGGTCTCGGGCTTCGATCAGCATGCGCGCCAGGCGGGGATCAAGCGGAAGTCTTGCCATCATGCTCCCGGTGGCAGTCAGCCGCCGATGGTCATCGATCGCTCCCAGCTCTTTCAGAATGCCGAAGGCGTCCTTTATGGCGGCCGGCGTTGGCGGATCCAGGAAAGGAAAGTCCTGAATGCTTCCCAGCCGCAGGAAGAGCATCCTCAAGATCACTTCAGCCAGGTTGGAACGAAGGATTTCGGGTATTGTGTAGAGCGGGCGAGCGAGATAATCGTCCTTTGAGTAGAGGCGAATGCAGATTCCGGCCTCAACCCGACCGCACCGGCCCTGCCGCTGATCGGCACTGGCCTGAGAAACGGGAACGATGGGAAGGCTCTGGGTCCGCGATCGAGGGTTGTATTGGGAAATGCGGGCAAGCCCGGTATCGATCACATAACGGATGCGCGGAATGGTAATGGAAGTTTCCGCCACGTTGGTGGCTACCACTATCTTCTCTTCGGAGGTGAGCTGGAAGATACGCTGCTGATCGGCGATCACCTGATCATGAGCCGCATCGGTTTCGACGCGGGCATTCCGTTTACGAATATTCATGTGCCGCTATGGCGGAATCCGAGGCGCCAGCAAATTATCATTTTCAAACCGCCATTCGATCCTGCGCAGCCCGATTATGTGAAACGGG
>Ga0209048_10002803_pt1 | contig 17100 bp, 19 predicted proteins | sample FrelakmetCRP12CR_FD_187146 | JGI IMG/M metagenome (GOLD analysis project Ga0209048, IMG submission 187146) | Freshwater lake sediment microbial communities from the University of Notre Dame, USA, for methane emissions studies - CRP12 CR (SPAdes)... | ecosystem: Environmental > Aquatic >... | reverse complement strand
CCGGCCGGCCGATGACGTTCTCGTTGCGCCGCGTCTTGTCTGAGGCTTCAGCGACGCGCGTGAACGGTCCCGGGCGAGGGTGTCGCTGCTCACCATGACCGGACTCGAAATGCAGACTCGCCCTCGCAACGAACACCGGCGCGTCTTGCGCCGGGCGTGCCCAGCCGGCGGCAACCCACATCACGAGTATATGAACCGCCCCGGCTGCGCCAGCCTGCTCGGCGTCGGCGGACTCGTACGACGACGGAGGCTCGAGCGGGCGTCTCGGGTGCTGTCCGGCGCGCGCCTCGAAGTGTGACCCCGTACAATCGCCCATCACATGGGCCGTGCTGTCAGAGTCTCCCCGGGTTCGGGGAGCGATCACGACTCGGCATCACCCGGCGAACGCGACGCCGACCTCGGACCCGAGGGCACACCCGGGTCGCGATGGCTCCGTCCCGTCGCGGTCGGCTCGGTACTCACGGTCGTGTGTCTGCCGCTCGGTGGAACCCTTCCGCGACGCGGACTCGATCCGTCGTGGCAGCTCGGTCTCTCCCTCGTGCACCTTCGTGGCATCGCGGCAGGACCCGGCTTCGTCTTCACCTTCGGACCGCTCGGGTTCCTGGCCCACCCGAACATCGTCTGGCTGCCGGGCGCGGTCGCTGGGCTCATCTACGTGGTGGCGACCACGTTCGCCCTGTACTTCTTGGTGTGTCGCAGCCTGCTCGACTGGCTCAGCCCGATCGCAGCCGCCGCGCTCACCGCCGCTTTGGCGCTGGTCACCGTGCAGGTCGGTACCGTGCAGGTCGGTACCGTGGTGGTCGGTACGGTGCCGGAGCTCGCGACTGCGGCGCTGATCCTGTGGGCCCTGACCCTGATCCGACCTGGTCTGGTGACGACCCCGCTCCCGGGCTGGGTTCCCTCGGTGCTCGGTGGCGTTGCCGCGCTCCAGCTCCTCGTGAAGTTCGGTACGGGTGGGGCTGCGCTTGGTGCTGCGCTCGTCGTCGGCGTTGCGCGACCCCCGAGGCTCAAGAACGTCGCAGTGCTGACAGCATCGTTTCTTGTCTCACTCCTGGCGCTGTGGCTCGTCGCGCAGCAGTCGCCGGCGGACATCACAGAGTGGCTTCGGGGATCGTTCCAAGCAGCAGCCGGCTACTCGTCCGCGCTGGCGTTGCTCGCCGGCTTCGCGGGGAGTGGCTACTGGCTCGTCTGGCTCGTCGCCGTCGGAGTGCTGCTCTTCGGCGCCGGGCAGCTCGTCCGGAAGAACCATGCCCGCGCCATCCCGTTCGTTGCGCTCCTTGGGGTGGCGGTGTGGTTCTTCACCAAGGAAGGCTTCACTCGTCTCGACGCGTTTCACGCCACGATCGCCTTTCTCGGCTTCGGGGTGCTCATCGCCGCAATCCCGTGGGAACGGCGTCAGATCCCACTCGGGCTGTTCGGACTCGCGTTCGCGCTGGTTGCGATCCTCGCCACAGGGGATTTCGCAACGCGCCCTTCGCAGCTCCCCTTGCTCGCGACACAGCCAAGCGTCGGCATCAGCGAAGCAGTGCGGATCGTCCGCTCCACCCTCGGGCCCTCGTATCGATCGAGCGAGCTGAACGCCGCGCGTCGATCGCTCCAGGCGTACTACCGGATCCCGAACACGGTGTTGATGGGGCTCCGAGGCGGGCGCGTTCACGCGGATCCTACGGAGATCGCCGCGGTATGGGCATATGGCCTTCGCTGGCAACCGGTTCCCGTGTTCCAGACCTACGCCGCCTTCACGACATCTCTCGACCAGGTCAACGCTGACAGTCTCCGAAGCGGCGACGGCCCGAACGCCGTGATCCGCCAGCTGGGGGCCTTCTCCCTCGGGCGCATCGCCGCTTGGGAGTCGCCGAACTACATGGTCACCCTGACCTGCAACTACGAGATGACTGCTCAGACGCGTCGATGGGAAGCGCTGCTGCGCAGGAGCGACGCGTGTGGGCGCCCTCGCCGGATGAGCCAGAAGGTCCTGCGCACGGGAGAGTCTGTGCTCGTCCCGAACGCTCGGAACCGCAACGATCTCGTCGTCGCCACCTTCGACTACCCGCGCTCTGTCATCGAGCGGTTGGGGACGTCGCTGCTCAAGCCTTCACGCCTGCCGATCGTGCTGACCGGCGGGCAGATGATCAACCAGTTCGTCGTCGGCACTGCATCGCAATTCCATCTCCTGCGCGTACCGGAAACGATCGGCGGACGGCACATCACGAACTCGCGTCTGGACATTCGGAGCCTGTCGTTCCCGAATTCAGAACACGCTGTCACCGTTCGCTTCTACGAGCTCTCGACGCGCTGAAGGTCCCCTCATGGCAGGATGACCCGATGGCGTCCGGTGCGCCAGCTGATTGCGAGGAGTTGTGGTCATGGAGAACAAGAAGCCGTTGGTGTTGCCCTGGTGGGCCTGGGCCGCGGTCGGCCTCCTGTGGTTCGAGGTGGAGAACGAGAGGCAGCTGCGGTTGATCACCTACAGGATCCGGGCGCTGCTGGCGTAACTGCTCGCACGCGACCTCGCGGCGGCCGGTGGGACCGTCAGGGTCCGACGGCGGTTGGGTTGGCGGCTCCGTCGGGGCCACCGTCGTGGGTGTCGTGTCGCGCCCACCGACGGGGCTTGGCGTCGTACCGCTGGACGAGCTGGGCGCCAGTTCGAATCCGTCGCGGAGCAGGGGGTCGGCGTCGATGCCCTGCGGCCGCGGGTCGAGACGGGTGGCGTCGCCAGCCAGCTTCTTTGGCATGACCTCGTCGTACACCACGTGTGCTGGCTCGATCGCCCCCGTCGTGATCGAGCATCGTGCGGAACGACAGCAGGGCTCGGGTCGGTGGCACCACGCAAAGCCGCGGACGCGCTGACGTTGCCGCAAGCGACGGCGCGGACACACACGCGGGGTCGACCGTCTCGTTCACTGAGCCGCTGATGATGGTCCCGAGCCGCCGGCGGGTCAGCACGGGTGACGAACAGGACGTGCGCATCCTTCTTCCTCGATCGTGCGCCGGTCGGTCGGTGGGGTCGACCTTGAGGGCACGTGGGATTGCGTCGCGGTGAGCACCGAACCATGAGTGCGCGGTTGGTCGCTGGGTTCCGCGTACTCGACCCCCGCATGGCCGGCACCCGGCTGATGCGGTGATCACGATGGAGACCGACCGGGGTTGTTCGGCGCGTTGGTCGTGGCGGGGGGTCGGGTCGTGGCGGTGCATCCGATGTCGGCGTCGCGAGGTCGGGAGCGGTACTCGACGTCGGGTGCGAAGTCCGACGCGGGGGACGCGCGGTGTGGGGCCGAGAGGGCTCGCACGGATCATCACCCCATCGCCCGGGTCGCGGTCGCGGCTGGGCTCTTCGTGGGCCTGCGATGGCGTGGCAAGATCTTCGGGTCGCCCGGGTGGTGGAATGGCAGACACGGCGGACTCAAAATCCGCTGCTCGCAAGGGCATGAGGGTTCGAATCCCTCCCCGGGCACGTCTCGGCGCGCCCGTCGGCGCCTTCGGGCAGCTCTCCGCCGAGGAGAGGTCGGCCTCGACCGTGGTCGCGTCACGCTGCGCCTGGGGGATGATGCGCCGCAGCGCGCGGTCACCGGAGTCGAGCTGCTACGCAGTTGGCGAAGCGCCGTGCACTCTCCGGGGCAATCGCGACGAAGTACGACGGCTCGGCGAGCTCGAGCTCCAGGACCAGGGGTGCGCCGTCGCGGTCCGGCACGAGATCGACGCGGGCGTACAGGAGGTCGGGGGGTGAGGCCGTGATCGCGGCGGCGGCCACGGCACGCTCGGCAGCCGAGGGTTCGCGTGCCGTGATCTCCTCCGGGGCGAAGAACTCGTCGGTGGGCGCAGCATCGCGTCGCAGGATCGGTCCCTTGCGGAACGCGTGCGAGAAAGCCCCGTCGAAGTAGACGAGCCCGGTCTCACCCTCCCGGTCGACCGCCTCCTGGTACGGCTGCACCATCACGGCGCGCCCGGCCGCGAGCAGGTCGTGCACGTGGTCACTCGCGGCGAGGTGTGATGAGTGGCGCATGGTGTCCTTGGACCCCGCCGAGACGACTGGCTTCACCACGACGTCGGTGGCGTCATCGGTGGCCGGTGTGAGCTCGGTCGGGTTCGGTGGTTCGTCGCTCGGCTCGAAGAAGGTCGTCGGGACCACGGGGACGTGATGGGCGGCGAGGTCGCGCAGGTAGCGCTTGTCGGTGTTCCAACGGACGACCTCAGGCCGATTGAGCACGTTCGTCAGCCGGTCGGCGCTCCCCAGCCAGGCGAGGAACTCCTCGTACCTCGGGACGTAGTCCCAGGGCGAGCGCAGGACGGCGAGACGGTACGACGACCAGTCGACCTCGGGGTCGTCCCAGCACGCAACCTCTGGGGCGAGACCCGCATCCGCAAGGGCCCGGAGGAGCGGCGGGAGGTCCGCGTCGGTCCCCACCGCGGCGCGCGCGCTCACGAGCGCTACGCGCGTTGCTCTCACCACGACGGGTTGTCCTGTCCGGGGCCAGGAGGCATCCGGTGCCAACGCGCAGGAGCACCCACGACCGTGCCGACGGGCCTCACGTGCGTCACCCGCCCGAACGGGGTGTCGTCCCTCACGAGCAGATCGCCGAGCTGCGCGACGTCGGGTGGCGTCAGACCGAGCCGCTCGACGCGACCAAGACTGTCGAGCCATGCGGCGGTGCGCGCGAGCGACACCTGGACGTGCGCGGATCCGCCGTCGCGGACCCGCCGCCGCAGCGCCCCCAGCGCTCCGAGTGCGGCGAGCCAGCCACTTCCGTGATCGAGCGCCTGACAGGGCAGCGCCACCGGTCGGTCGACCCCGGACGCGACCGCCTGCTCGTGGGCCAGGCCGCTCGCGAGCTGCACGAGGCTGTCGAATCCGCGACGCGCCGACCACGGGCCCGCGTGGCCGTACGCGTCGAGTGAGACGACGACGATGCCGGGCCGGAGCGCGGCCAGCGCATCGGCACCGAAGCCCAAGCCGGCGAGCGATCCCGGCCGGTAGGATTGCACCACCACATCGGCGTCCCGCACGAGAGCCGCGAACGTGTCGCGGTCGTCAGGCCTGCGCAGGTCGAGGTCGCACCAGCGCTTGCCGAACCCGGTATCGAGATCGAGGGTGGCGAAGGTCGGGAGGCGGGTGGTGCCGACGCGCAGCACGTCCGCACCGTGAGACGCGAGCACGCGCCCGCACACCGGCCCCGCGATGACCCGGGTCAGGTCGAGGACACGCACCCCGTCGAGCGGTCGGTCGGCGGCACCCAGCGGTTGGACCGGCGCTTCGCCGATCCGATCGATCGTGATCAACGGGAGCCGTGCCACGGCGGAGCCCTGCGGGTGCTCTCGCCACGCCGCGAGCGGGCGCATCGACGACGCGCACCCGCCGGCCGCGGTCACCGCCTCCACGAGCTCCTCGGCGCCGCGTGTCGCCACTGCGGCGGCGACTGCGTCGCGACCCCGCTCGACGCCGAGCGCGGCGAGGGCGGCGAGCTCGTGGTGCCGGAAGTTGCAGTGCAGCCGGACCCAGCCGTCGGCCGCGGCGTAGTCGCCCGACAGGTCGGCCCACAGCTCGGGCGTCTCACCGTCGAGGCGAAGGAGCTGCTCGCTGCGGAACGACGTGGTGGCTTCACGCACCGATGTGCGGGCGCTGGGCGCCGGCCCGCCGCGATCGTGCCACAGTGCTGCCACGGCGAGGGTCGTCGCACCGACGCACGCCGTGGCCAGAGCGTCGACGTCGAAGACCGATGGTAGGCACGGCCCGTCGCGCTCGATCCTGATCGCGCCGAGCAGGTCGGGCTCGGCCCCGACGGCGCCCCACAGCTCGACTAGCGGTTCGAAAATGCCGGGCTCCCCGAATCGGCGGGCACCTCGTCGAGCGGCCGCGCCACCTCGTCGACGAGCGGGCCGACTCGCTGGCCGATCGCCTCGAGTGCGGCGAGGTCGAAGCCGTAGACCCCGGCCACGGTCCGGCTCGTGACCTGACGTACGTCGTCGGGGTCCCAGCCCGCGAACGCGACGCGCAGGCCCTCGGTCGTATAGGGGTAGGTGCTCTCGTGGTGCGGGTAGTCGCTTCCCCACATGACCTTGTCGAGCCCGACCTTGCGCATCGCCCTCGACTCGCCCGGGCTCGGAAAGCTCACACCGACGAAGCAGTTGCGCGCGAAGTACTCCGACGGCTTGAGCGGGAGGACCTGGTCCTCGGAGTAGTTGATCTCGCCGATGCGTCCCGACGACATCTGGGAGTGGAACGCATCCAGCCCCTGGAGCACCGGCGGGATCCAGGCGCAACCCTGCTCGGTCATCACGAACGTGAGCTGGGGATGGCGTTCGAACACGCCGCCGATGATGAGGTGGGCGAGCGGACGGTGCGCGAACCACGATGTCTCGGCGACCCAGAGGAACATCGAGAACGAGTACGGGCCGTAGTCGGGCGCACCCTGACCCGAGTGGTGGGTGAGGGGGACGCCGAGGTCTTCGCACACCGCCCACAGCGGGTCGTACACCGGGTCGTACAGCGGCGGGAGTTGCGAGTCGTCGGGCCGCCCCGGCAGGAGTGCGCCACCCCGCAGCCCGTGCTCCTTGATGAAGGTCACGTCCGCGATCGCGTCGTCGACGTCGTTGAGGAAGATCTGGCCGACCCCGGCGCGCCGCTCGGGCGCCGACGCGCAGAAGTCCGCGAGCCAGCGGTTGTGAGCCCGGATCCCCGCGTGGCGCAGCTCGTACTCCTGGGCGGTCGGTGGGCGCGCGATCACCGCACCGGTCGGGAAGAAGGGCGGCACGGTGTTGGGGAAGATGACCTCGCCGACGGTGCCGTCGGACTCTTGCTCGCGCCACCGGCGCTCATCGTCCCAGTTCTGGTTGCGCTTCTTGCCGTGGAGGTCGCGGAAGGGGTTCTGGTAGCGGTCGCGCCAAGCGTCGAACTCGTCGCGGTACGTCGGGTCGAGATACTCGCGGTAGGTCTCGTGGTTCGCGCCCCCGTGCGTGTCGGCCGAGATCAACAGGTAGCGGTCCGACATGGTGCAGCTCACCTCACCCGTCGAGGTTGAACACGCGAAGGGCGTTCTCACGCAGGAACTTCGGCCACACGTGGTCGCGGAACGCGACGTTCGGCATCTCGGCGAAGATGCGCTCGAGGCTCAACCCCATCGGGTAGTACCCGGCGTACATGATCTTGTCGGAACCACGGGTGTTCGCGAAGTCGATGATCGCCTTCGGGTAGTACTTCGGGGCGAACGCCGAAGTCATGTAGTACAGGCCCGGCCACTTCAGCATGAGCTTCACCGCGAGCTCCTCCCACGGCTCCGCCCCATGGCGCATCACGATCCGCAGATCCGGGAAGTCGTAGCAGACGCGGTCGAACAGCTCGACGTGCTGGCACGCCGACGGGAAGCGCGGTCCGGCGATGCCGGCGTTGACGATCACGGGGATGTCGACCTCGATGCACGTCGCGTACACCGGGTAGAGCTTCGGGTCGTCGACCGGGACCTGCGGCAGGCAGCCCGACGGGAAGACAGTGACCGCCTTGAGGTCGTGCTTGTCGACCGCCGCGCGGATCTTGCGTACCGAGCCCATCACGTCGTTGGGATCGACCTCGAGCGAGGTGTACACCCGGCCGGGATTGCGATCGCGCGCGACGCGCGATTGTTCACTCAGGCCGAAGAGTCCCTTGTCGACACCGCACTTGTCCATCTCGGCGAAGGCCTCATCGATCGGATCGACGTCCGGGTTCGCGCCTTCGGGGACCTCCTTGAACATGTACTCGGCCGGGAACGTGAACGAGTCCTTGGTCTCGGAGTCCTTGATGCCGCGCATCAGGTACTCGTAGACGGCCTTCTTGTCGCGCATCGGGAAGCCGATCATCAGATCGACGGCGCCGATGCCTTCCGGGTATCCCATGCGTGGCCGCTCCTCGCCGGGAGCACGCGTCCCGGCGGGTGCCGACGCTACCGCTGCCGCTGCGCCAGGCGCGGCGGCCTAGGGCGTCGGATCGGATGGGACGTCGGCAGCCGGGGGGAACCCGCCGGCCCCAGGATCGTCGTGGTGCTGGCGCTTGCGCCAGAAGAAGATCACGCCGGCGATCGCGGCACCGATCGCGGCGACCATGGTGAGTGCCTTGCCCTTGGCCATGGGCCCTCCTTGTTTCGAGATGTCGTCAGGTCGAGATCGGATCGGTTCGAGGCCTCGATTGTGGCGTCAGCGCAGCGCGGATGCCAGCGCGTCGACGATGTGATCGACCTGCTCGTCGCTGATGATGAGCGGCGGGCAGAACGCGAGCGTGTCGCGCCCGATCGGGCGGCAGATCACTCCTTCGCCCAGCATGCGGTCGCGGACCTGCGTCGCGTCGCGATCGGGACCGAGTCCGACGGCCCAAACGGCGCCGTCCCCGCGTACGTCGGCGACGAGGCCGTCGGCTTCGATCGCCCGCAGCCCGGCCGAGAGGCGTGCCCCCACGATCGGTGCCCGCGCCAGCAGGTCGTCGGCCCGCAGCACCCCGAGGTTGGCGAGCCCGGCGGCGGTACAGGTCGGGTGACCCGAGTACGTGTGGCCGTGACGGAGGAGGTACGCGTCGTCGGTCTCGAGCGGCTCGTGCACCGACGGCGCGATGATCACGCCGCCGAGCGGGACATACCCCGAGCTCACACCCTTCGCGAACGTGATGAGGTCGGGGGTGACGCCGAAGCGTGTCGCACCGAACCACTCACCGAGGCGACCGAACGCGCAGATCACCTCGTCGAAGATGAGGTGCGCGCCATGCTGGTCGCAGAGCCGACGGAGTCCCTCGAGGAACCCGTCCGGTGGTGGGTAGACACCGCCCGCGCCTTGGACCGGCTCGGCGAGCACCGCGGCCACGCGGTGGCCGTGCTCGGCCATGAACGCGGCCCACGCCTCGATGTCGTCGGCCGGGAGGTTCTCGAAGCCCTCGACGTGGGGACCGAAGCCCTCCCGGTTGGGTGGGAGGCCCTGCGCGGCCATCCCCCCGAAGGTGACGCCGTGGTAGCCGCGATCACGACTGAGCACGAGGGTACGGCCCGGCCGCCCGGCCCGGACGTGGGCCAAGCGCGAGAGCTTGATCGCGGAGTCGACGGCCTCGGATCCCGACGACGTGAAGAAGATTCGCGACTCGGGCATCGGCGCCAACGCCGCGATCTCCGTCGCCAGCCGATCGGCGGGCTCGTTCGAGAACGGTTCGAAGCAGTGGTACACCGCGAGCTCGCGCATCTGGGCCGTGACGGCGTCGATGATCTCGCGTCGCCCGTGTCCGACGTTCACGCACCAGAGGCTCGCCATACCATCGATGTACTCCCGGCCCGTGTCGTCCCAGACGACCGCGCCCTCCCCGCGGACGATCGTGACGAACTCGTCGCGGGCCGGTCGACAGAACGGATGGAGGAACGCGCCGAGTGTCATGGGGACTCCTGACCGATCTCGACCACGAGCTCGTCGACGACGCGGCGCAGCTCGCGCGTCACGACCGAATCGTGCTTCGCGCACAGGACCGCGGCGAGCTGCTCGTAGTACCAGCGCTGCTCGGCCGCACCGGCGTGGAAGCCCTTGACCTCCCACATGTTCGGTCCGTGCTCGCGAAGGTCCGAGAGGATGGAGCGAGCATTGTGCAGCTTGTCGGCCGAGCTCACCCGCAACGCGCCGTCGGAGACGGCGTCTTCTCCGAGTCGATCGAGGTACGCCTGCTTGCGCAGCTTCCAGTCGCTCGCGTCACGCGGTCCGCCGCCGTCCGTGCATTCCACGACGATCTCCGCCACCGGACTCCCGAAGCGGGCGCGGATCTCGGCCTCGGACGCACCACGATCCTCGATCGCGTCGTGGAGCACGCCGGCGATCGCCTCCTCCTCGGTACCGCCGTCCTCGAGCACGAGCGACGAAACTGCGAGGAGGTGCGACACGTAGGCGATGTGTGTTCCCTTGCGGCACTGATCCGCGTGGAGGTGCGATGCCCAGCGCACGGCCTCCGAGAAGCGGGCGGTGAGAACTGCCGTGGGGAGATCGCGATCAGTCGTCACTCTCCGGTCGGCACGATGAGCACCGCGCACTCGGCGTGGTGCGACAACGTGTTGGGCACACTGCCGAGGATTCGCTTCGCGCCCGTCATCCCGCGGTTGCCGATCACGATGACGTCGGCCTTCACCGCGGCGGCAACTTCGAGGAGCACCGGCACCGGGCTCCCGGGCTGCGGGTGTACGTCGACCGTCACACCGCGATCTCTGATGACCGCGGCCTCCTCCTCGAGCGAGACCCGCATCGCATCGGCCTCTTCCTTGGCGACGTCGCCGAGCTCGGGCGGTGTCGCCACCAGGGATCCCGAGGCCATCGCCGATGCCATGGTCTGCTCGACGCTCTTGTAGGCGCGCACCAGGTGCAGCGTCGCGCCGCACACCTTCGCCAGCTCGGCGGCCTGCTCGACGGCCTTGGCCGCTCGCCCGGATCCGTCGGTTCCCACCACGATCGATTTGAACATGGCGACATCCAAACGCACACCAGCGCTCTTGGCAAGGCGGCGGTACCGTTCGCCCATGCGCGATCTCGGCGTCGACGAGGTGCTGAGCACCACGCGGGCAGTGCGGCGACGACTGGACCTGGAGCGATCGGTCGCGCCCGAGCTGTTGCGTGAGTGCCTCGAGCTGGCCCTGCAGGCACCGAGCGGGGGCAACGACCAGGGCTGGCACTTCGTGGTGGTGACCGACCCGGAGCAGCGGTCCGGGGTCGCGGAGGCGTTCCGCCGGGGTGCGATCGAGTACGCCCGGCGACCCAAGCCGCCGCGGGCCTCCACCCACCGCTTCACCGACGACGAGCGTGCGGTACGCACGCGGGTGATGGCCTCGGCCGGATACCTCTTCGAGCACCTGCACGAGGTCCCGGCGCTCCTGATCCCCTGCGTCGACGGTCGCTTCGACGATGCGCCGCTCGTCGACCAAGCGACCGCGTTCGGGTCGATCCTGCCCGCGGTCTGGAGCTTCATGCTCGCGGCGCGCGCCCGTGGCCTCGGGACCTCGTGGACGACGGCGCACCTCACCGTCGAGGAGGACGTCGCGAACCTGCTCGGAATCCCGTTCGCCTCGGTCACCCAGGTCGCGCTCATCCCCGTCGCGCACACGGTGGGCGACGACTTCACCCCGGCGCCTCGTCGTCCGCTCGACGACGTGGTGCACTGGGACCGCTGGTAGTCGTCCGACCTGCGCCCAGACCTGTGCTCGGACCTGTGCTCGGACCTGGGGTCAGGCCTCGTCAGTGGGGACGATCATCACGGCGCAGCGGGCGTCGTGCGCGATCGCGTTCGGGACGCTGCCGAGGATCCGACCTTTCCCCGTCATCCCACGGTTGCCGACCACGATCAGATCTGCTCCGGCGTCGTACGCGAAGTCAAGGATCGCGTCGGCCGCGTGGCCCTGCACCGTGTGGGTGCGGAGTCGGACACCGTGTTCCTCGAGCTCGGCCGACACCTGGTCGGTGATGGCTCGACCGGCCTGAACCACCGGTTCGCGCGTCCCCTGGATCGCGTGGACGACGTGCAGGGTTGCGTCGCACGTGAGCGCGAGATCGGCCGCGAACATCACCGCGCGCCGCGCACGCTCGGAGCCGTCGGTGCCGACGACGATCGTTCGGTACGCGGAGGCTCCGCTCTCAGTGGCCACGAGCAATCCACTCGTCCAGGTGCGGTGCCTCGTCGCCGATGGTGGTGGAGTCTCCGTGGCCGGTGTGGACCACGGTGTCGGGTGGGAGCACGAGGAGACGGTCGCGGATCGACTCGATGATCGTGGGAAAGTCGGAGTTCGACCGACCGGTCGCACCGGGACCACCCTTGAACAAGGTGTCGCCCCCGAACACGTGCCCGTCGGGGCCGACGAGGCAGACGCCCCCCGGGCTGTGACCGGGCGTGTGCGCAACGCGCAGGTGCATGCCCGCCACGTCGAGCTCGGTGCCGTCGAGGATCGCGTCATCGGGCTTGCGGTCCGGATAGACCACGTCCCACAACAGCTCGTCGGCGGGGTGCAGCAGCACTGGAGCTCCCCCGGTGGCGCGCGACAGCGCGTCTGCCGCGTTGATGTGGTCGTTGTGCCCGTGGGTGCAGACGATCGCGCCCACGCGGCGATCGCCGATCGCGGCGACGATGGGCGCGGCGTCGTGGGCGGCGTCGATCACCAGGACCTCGTAGTCGTCGCCGAGGAGCCAAATGTTGTTCTCAACCTCGAAGTCCTCGCCATCGATCGAGAAGATCCCTGACGTGGTGACGAGCTCGATGTGCGGCGTCATCGCTGATCCGCTCCGGCTCAAATCGTCACGACAGACCGGAGGACCTCGCCCCGCTCCATCTTGTGGAACGCCGCTTCGACCTCGTCGAGGGCGATCGTCTCGGACACGAACCGGTCGAGGTCGAAGCGGCCCTGCAGATAGAGGTCGACGAGGAGCGGGAAGTCGCGGCTCGGGAGGCAGTCCCCGTACCATGACGGCTTGAGCGCGCCGCCCCGACCGAAGAAGTCGATCATCGGGATGTCGGGAAGCGCCATGTCGGGTGTCGGCACGCCGACCTGCACCACGGTACCGGCGAGGTCGCGTGCGTAGAACGCCTGCTGGAGCACCTCGGGTCGGCCGACGGCTTCGATGCACACATCGACGCCGTTGCCGTCGGTGAGTGCGCGAATCGCCTCGACGGCGTCTTGCTTCGACGCGTCGACGGTGTGGGTGGCCCCGAAACCGCGTGCCCACTCGAGCTTCCTGGGATCGAGGTCAACGCCGATGATCGTGCGAGCGCCGACGAGCTGGGCTCCGGCGATCGCGGCGTTCCCGACACCGCCGCACCCGAACACCGCGACGGTGTCGTCGCGCTGCACGCCGGCTGTGTTCACCGCGGCACCGAACCCGGCCATCACCCCACACCCGAGCAGCCCGACCGCCTCGGGCCGCGCCGCGCGATCGACCTTCGTTGCCTGACCGGCGGCGACGAGTGTCTTCTCCGCGAACGCCCCGATGCCCAGCGCCGGGGACAGCTCCGTGCCATCGGCGAGCGTCATCTTCTGAGTCGCGTTGTGCGTCGAGAAGCAGTACCAGGGACGGCCTCGCCGGCACGCCCGGCATTCGCCGCAGACCGCACGCCAGTTGAGGACGACGAAGTCGCCGGGGACGACGGCGGTGACATCGGGACCGACGGACTCGACGACGCCGGCGGCCTCGTGGCCGAGGAGGTACGGGAAGTCGTCGCCGATCCCACCCTCCCGGTAGTGCAGGTCGGTGTGGCAGACGCCGCACGCCTGGACGCCGACGAGGGCCTCGCCGGGGCCGGGATCCGGCACGACGATCCGTTCGACGCTCACCGGCGCGCCCTTCGATCGGGCGATGACGCCGTTCACCTCGTGGGCCATGGCGCGCAATGTAGCGGGGCGACGCGAGGGCCCGCTCCCGTGACTACCGTTGCCGGCGTGGCCGACGACGAGTTCCCGAGCGACGCCGAGGTCGACGAGGAGCTGATCGAGCCCGAGTTCATCGAGTACGACGGTCGGACGTTCGCGGTCGCCGCGGTCGTGCCGCACCCCACGGCCATCCGCGTGATCATGGAGCTCGGTGCCGATGACGAGGTCCAGCACCGCCGACTCGCCGACCTCGTGGCCGACACCGGGGACCCGGTGTTCTGGGTGGTCACCTACGCCGAGGCCATCGCGGCCTATACGGAGGTTGCCCGCGGACACGTCCAAGCCGCGGCGCCGCCCGACGCGTTCGATCCGGAGGTCAACGAGCCGATCGACCAGAGCATGGAGCCCGACTCACCGTTGGGCGTCACGTCGAATCAGCTCGCAGTGGGGTTGCGGGCGATGTGCGGAGCCCTCGCCGAAGGTGTGCTCGCGGCGACGACCGATGCGGCGTGGACGGCAGATGCCCAAGCACAGCGCTTCGTGCTCCTCACGCTCACCGACGCACTGCTCGCGGCCGGGATCCTCGAGCAGCTCAGCGGGCAGCCCGCGATCCCGCCCCGCGTCCTCGCGGCCTGGGAGTCCGCCCGCTGATCAGGATTCGCGCTCGATGATGCTGGGCTTGTCCCCACGTCGGGTAACCGCACAGGTCGTTGCGCGAGCCAAGAACTCAAGGACGCAGGTTGTGCGACCACGGTGCCGTGTTGAAGAAGTCGGCGACCGCGTTGCCGGGCGCGACGATCTCGTCGCACGCGGCGCGGGTCTCGTCATCGAGGGTCAGCGCGAGCACGCCGAGGGCGTCGTCGAGCTGCGCAGGGGTGCGGGGTCCGATGATCGGTGCCGTGATGTCCGGCTGGTCCTTGCACCACAGCAGCGCGAGCTGCGTGGTCGTCATGGCACGCTCGGCGGCCAGCGCACCGAGCGCTCGGCCGGCTTCGATCGCGCGAGGCGTGATGCGGTCGAGCACCTGCGGTCGCCGCTTGGCCCGTGAGTCCCCGGGGACGCCTTCGTCGTAGCGACCGGCGAGGATTCCACCACCGAGCGGTGACCACGGCAGGACCGCGAGCCCGTACTTGCGACACAGCGGGAGGAGCTCGTTCTCGATCCTTCGGTCGATGAGGCTGTACGGCGGCTGCTCGCTGACGTATCCCGGCAGGCCGTCACGCTCGGCGATCGCGAGCGCCTCCATCACCATCCACGCCGCGTGCGTGGAGCATCCCACGAAGCGAACCTTGCCCGCGTCGATCAGCTCGGCGAACGCGGCGAGCGTCTCCTCCTGGGGGACATCGGCGAAGGTCGGCCGGTGCAGCTGGTAGAGATCGATGTGGTCGGTTCGCAGGCTCTCGAGTGAACGCTCGCACGAAGCGACGATGTGCTCCCGTCGATGCCACTGCGCGGGGTCACCCTTCCCGCGCGGCATGCCGACCTTGGTCGCCAGCACGACGTCGTCGCGCCGTCCGTTCGCAGCCAGCGCCGCACCGACGATGCGCTCGCTCTCGCCGCCCGCGTACACATCGGCGACGTCGATCATGTTCACGCCCCCGTCGAGCGCGGCATCGATCATGTGCGCCGCGGTTTCGGCGTCGGTGGGATCGCCGAAGTTCATCGCGCCGAGGCAGAGCGGTGCGACGGTGAGTCCGGTCGGGCCGAGCGGGCGTCGTTCCATGGTGACGATCCTACGGTTCGTCACCACCGAGCACGGTCGACACGCCAACCCAAAGCTCAGGCGGCGACCGGATCGGTCGCGAACCCGAGGTCCCCGGATTCGACAGCGACCACCTCGGGCGCCGAGCGTCGGTGGACCATGTAGACGACGATCCCGGTCACGAGCGCGGCCACGGCACCGATCCCGAGGCCCGCTCGCGGACCCATGGTCTCGGAGATCCAACCGACGATCGGTCCGCCGATCGGCGTGCTCCCGAGGAACGCGATCCCGATCAGGGCCATGACGCGACCGCGGAACTCGGGCGCGGTCTCCTCGTTGCAGATCGCGGTCGCCATGGAGAGGATCACCATCGAGCTGACCCCGACGAACGGCAGGACCGCCAGCTCGATGGCGAGCGCGGGAGCGACGGTCGCGGCCGTCATGGTGATACCCAAGGCGATCGTCGCCAAGACGAGGATGCGGGTGCTCGCGCGGCCGAAGTGCGCGATCCAGAGCGCGCCGGCGAGCGACCCCAGTCCGAGCATCGCCATCATGATCCCGAACGTCGCCGCATTCCCGCCGAACTCGTCGCGAGCCAAGCTCGGCATCACGACCTGGTAGTTGAACGCGAACAGACCGACGATCGACGTGATGAGAAGCGCGAGCCGAACAGGGCGGTTGCCCCACGCGTAGCGCAGGCCGTCGCGAAGCTGGCGGGGTGCCCGCGGCACCACGGTCGGGGTACGCAGCTCCGTCGGACGCATCGCGAAGAGCGCCCAGATGACCGCGATGAACGACACGCCGTTGAGGAGGAAGCACCACGCGACCCCGAACGACGCGATCACGACCCCCGCGATCGCCGGGCCGATGACCCGCGACGCGGTGAACACGGTGCTGTTGAGTCCCACGGCGTTCGGGACGTCGGCCTTCGGGACCATCTCAGGAACGAAGGCACGGCGCGCCGGGTTGTCGAGCGCAGTCACGATGCCGAGCCCGAACGCGAGCACGTACACCATCCACACCTGCACGATGCCGAGCGCCGCCACCGTACCGAGCAGGACCGCCAGGCCGCCGGCAGTCGCGGCCGTGGCGATGAGCACGCGCCGCTTGTCGAGGCGATCGACGAGCACGCCTGCCCACGCGCCGAAGAGCAGCATTGGCGTGAACTGGATCGCCAGCGTGACCCCGACTGCAAGTGCGCTGTGGGTGAGGCTGAGGACGAGCCACGACTGCGCGACGAGCTGGAGCCAGGTACCGGTTCCGGAGACGACCTGCCCGAGGAAGTAGAGGCGGAAGTTCCGGGTGCGCAGCGAAAGGAACGTGCGCCGGGCGGCGCGCTCGACGGTGGTCATCGCCCCGGCTCCTCTTCGAGCAGCCGGTCGAATACGTCCACAGCACGATCGAGCGTGCTCCGGTCCTCGGCGGAGAGGCCCTGGAGGCGTCGCTCGAGCTCTGCGGTCTTGCGCGATCGGTTCCGGGCCAGGAGCTTGCGGCCGGCCGGGGTGATCTCCACCCGGACGATCCGCCGGTCCGCTCCATCGACGCGACGGGCGACGAAGCCGTCGGCCTCGAGGCGGCCGACCGCTGCGGTGACGGTCGGGGGCTTCACACGCTCGGCTGCGGCGAGGTCACCGAGCGTGATCGGACCCTGGCGCTCGACGGTAGCCAGGGCAGAGAGCTGCGTCGGCGAGGCGTCGACGCCGGACTGCTGGCGCAGGCGCCGCGCGAGCCGCGTGACCGCGAGCCGCAGCCGATCGGCCAGGTCGCTGTCCGTCGTCGAGGGGGCATGCATTCGTGCTGCTCGTTCCTTTGCCTGGTGGTAGTCGCCCGGTGATAGCCGCCCGGCGGTAGTTCGCTCAACTAATTAGTGAGACTAAGTATTCCCCCTCGGCGCCCGGGATGCAAACCGTTTTCGGGTTCTGCGATGCTGGGCGCGTGAGTGATCCGACACCGCCCGACATGCGCGACTGGGGGCTCGTCAGCCCGGCCGAGCTCGAGCGCATCGTGATCGTCTCGCCCCACCTCGACGACGCCGTGCTCGGATGCTCACACCTGATGAGCGCGCAC
>Ga0209048_10002802_pt1 | contig 17101 bp, 14 predicted proteins | sample FrelakmetCRP12CR_FD_187146 | JGI IMG/M metagenome (GOLD analysis project Ga0209048, IMG submission 187146) | Freshwater lake sediment microbial communities from the University of Notre Dame, USA, for methane emissions studies - CRP12 CR (SPAdes)... | ecosystem: Environmental > Aquatic >... | reverse complement strand
TTGCGGCCTCCACCCGTGCGGCGTCCACCTTTGCGGCGTCCACCTTTGCGGCGTCCACCTTTGCGGCGTCCACCTTTGCGGCGTCCACCTTTGCGGCGTCCACCTTTGCGGCCTCCACCCGTGCGGCCTCCACCCGTGCGGCCTCCTGCTGTGCTGCCACGTGTCGCGCGGCCTCTTGGCGTTCGGCCTCCTGCCGCGCGTTCTCGATCCCCGCTGCCTCCAGTTGCACCGTCTGCCGTTGTGCCTCCCGCTCCAAACGTTCGAGCTTGGCAAGTTCATCGGCTCGCTCCCGCGCCGCCGGGTCGATTCGCTCCTGCGCGGCATCGCTGGCATCTCGAGGCGCCAGCATCACGGTCTCGGGACTCGAGGCGCTTGGCGCGGCGGCGATCACGGGCGTTGGCCTCGATGGAGCGCCCGGCACGACAGACGTGGCCTCGTCGGACCGTTCGATGGCGATCACCCCCGGCTCAGGGGTCGGTGTGGGCGCCGCGTCACCGGGCCCTTCGGTGCGCAACGGCGCATTCGCAGGAGACCCACCGGTCGCGGCGTCTTGCTCTGGCTTGGCCTCTGCCGTCGGCTTGGCCCGTGCCGTCCGCTTGGCCTTGGGCATGATCGCTTCTGCCGTCCGGCCCAGGGTCGGCGCAGGGGACACGGACGGTGTCAAGGCCGGCCCGCCGGCAACAGGCTGCATGATCGATGCCCGTAATGGCTCCTTGACCGACATACCCGCCGGCTCCGCGGCTGCGACCTGCGCCGGCACGAGCAGGAGGCGGAGATCGGGCGCGTCGATCCGTCGCTCTTGCCAGGGGAAGCCGAAGCCCGGAAGCCCAAGACCCTGGCCACCGAAGGTCAGGCTCAACAGTACCGTGTGAATCAGCAGGGAGAGCAGGAGGGCAAGAGTCAGCCGCCGCATGCATTCAGCGCTCGTGCGTTGGCGCGGCGGCTCGCCGCGGCCGGCAGCTCGCGGAGATCGCGCCGGCCTTGGCTCAGAGGGCGGTGTCCGCGCGGCGCTGGAACCTATCGAATCCAAGCGTGCTCCGTCGTCGCCGCTCGGGTATTGCTGTTGGCGCAGCGCAGGATGGCCGCCTGCCCTGTGCGACTGTCGAACTGACAGGACCACCGGTCATGGCCTTGCAAATGCACCACGGAGGCACTCGTGAACCGCATCCTGTCTATTGCCTTATCCACGCCCGTCAGACCTGGGCGTCGATTCTCACGGTCCCGAGAATTTCCCCCTGCGCCGGCAACAACACCCACATCCCCGCAAACAACGCCCTGCACGCACGGTCGAACCCGCGCACCATCCGCGCCAGTCATACGAGACAGGCGCCGCCAAACTACGTTGTGATCACATCCGCACGCTGTGCAGACGGTCCGAATCATGGGGCGATTCGTCGAGGGCGTCCACCGAACGCAATCCACGCTGCTTGCTCAGTGCCTTGACGACTGGATCGACGGGGACAGGGCTGCGCCCGATTCAGTGGGCACGACGGTCAGCTTCGCGGTCAGGTCGTCGCCTTCAGCCAGGGTCCTCTCTTGGCCGGTCAGAGACCCACGCCCTGCCGATCTTGGCATCCGTAATCGACCGAAGCGGTCGCCCGCGACCGGGCACCATGCTTACCGATAAAAGGCCTCCACCTTGCCCTTAAGCTTGATCAGCAGCGGATGGCCTTTGCGGTCCAATGTCTTGCCGGCCGGCACTTTGACCCATCCTTCACTGATGCAGTACTCCTCCACGTCCTTGCGTTCCGTTTCGTTCAGGCGGATGCCGATGGCGTGCTCCAACACGGCAGCCGCGTGGTGGGGGCTGCGCGGGTCCACGGACAGGCGGTCGGGCAGGGGCGGGCGTTGGGGGGTGTCGTCCATGAGGTGCTCTAAGCTCTCGAATCCCGCGAATCTATCTCAATTTCACTGTCGCATGCTGACGTAGTAACTCCTCCACCCCCATCGGTCGAAACAAGCGCATAGAGCGACTCGGTTGGGTGCAGACAGTCGCTAGACAAGAAGGGCAGTCGGCCAAGTTCAGGCGGTCACGCTGATTCAATTTGTACGGCGATGAGCCAGCCACCCTCATACCGGTCGGAATGTCAGCGACGCCTGTCGACCGGTTGCTGCCTGGCTTGGCCCCGCAGAAGCGGGCGTACGCATTGCATGACACGCGATTCGTTGGCGAGCCCAAAACCACCGCAGGCGCCGACAAGAACGTCGAGCCATGGCGGCGAAAGACAGCCCATATCGCCTCAACCGCCATCCCGCGGTCGCCTTGCGAGGTCGATATCGAGGTACTTCCAGGAGAAGCCGAAGGCAGATGGATAGTAGCCCTTGACCCACGGTTGCGCGAAGGCATGGCCCACCGGATAGACCTGATAGGTGATCGGCGCGTACGCCTGCACGATCGCCGAAATTCGCCGCACGATTGCATTGCGCTCGGGCCCCGGCGGAGTACGTAGGAAGGCTTCGTACGCTGCGTCGTAGTCGGCGTTGCGGAATCGCGAAGGGTTGGTGTCTGGCGGCGACTTGCCCCAGAGCGTTGCCATGATCGCGTAGCCCGAAGGGCTGTCCGCGCGGTAACCCAGGTTGAACATCTGCAGTTGACCGGCCAGGCTCCGCTTGAGCAGGTCGGCAAACGGCGCCGTCTGCACCTCCATCCGGAGCCCGATCGCCTTCATGCTGTTCACCCACAGGGTGTCGCTCTCGCGCGATATTGAGTCAGGTGTGGAGGAGCCTTTCAACAGCAAGGGCTTCCCGTCCGGGGTCTCGCGGAATCCGTTGCGATCGCGGTAGCCGAAGCGATCGAGGAGCGCGCGGGCGGCAGCGGGATCGTAGGACGAGCGCGACGGCAGCGACGCATCATGCGCCTCGACGCCGGGCGGAAGCAGTTGGGTGGCCGGCAGGGCATCACCGCCGTAGATCACGCGGATGAAGTCGGGCGTGTTGAAGCCCATTCCAATGGCTCGCCGCAGGGCGATCTTCGCGGGCGCATCGCCGCCGACCACCGGATCGTCCATGTTGAAGTAGGTAAAGATAAGCGCTGGAACTACGTAGCGGATGTGGCGGACGCCGCGCTTTGCAAGGTCGGAACGGAGCTGGCCACCGGGCAGGAGTCGCCCCGCGCCCCTGCCACTGAGCGTCACGTAGTCGAATCCCTCCTTCTCGAATTCCAGGACCTGCGGAACGTCCTCTTCGACGATGCTGATCTCGATGCGGCCGATCGCCGGCAGCGTCACGCCGGTCATGCCCGCGACCACGTCCTTCATCGCCGGGTCATTGGTCGAGGGAAAGACGAGCGGACGATAGAGGGGATTGGCGGTGAGCACGATCCGGGAGCCGCGCCTCCACTCGTGCAGGCGATAAGGCCCGGTCCCGACGGGTTCTGCCGATGTGTCCAGGCCGGCCGCCTCAATCACCTCGCGCGCCACCGCAAACGTCTGCAGACGCGCGAGCCGTTCGAGCAGGGTGTAGTCGACCTGGGTGAGCTCGATGCGCAGCGTGTGCCGGTCGATCGCACGCAGGCCCGCGACCGGCACGTCATAGTCGAACCGGGCACCAGGCTTGCGTGCCGCATCCACCAGCGCACGCGCACCCACGATCAAGTTGGTCAGGGTCGGCTCGCCGCCGGATTTGAGGGTGGGATCGAGCCAGCGCTTGATCGAGTAGACGTAGTCCTCCGCGACCAGTTCGCGCGGACGGCCCTTGAATGCAGGGTGGTCGATGAAACGGATGCCCGACTTGAGGCGGATCGTCCAGGTGCGGCCGCCATCGGTGATCTCCGGCAAACCGGCCGCAGTGTTCGGGACGATGCGCGCCGGATTCGCCAGGTAGTCGTACTGGTAAAGGCCCTCGAAAATCGCATTGGCAACTCGCGCGGAGTACAAGTCGCTGAGCTGCTGTGGGTCGAGGCTCGCTACGTCCGGAAAGGGGATACGGAGAACTTTGGCCGGATCGGCGGCGGCGGCGCCGGTCGACATACCGGAGAAAGCGATTGCCGCCACCATCAAGGCGGCCTGGACGCGCGTCATGAATCCCCCAAAAAGTGGCACGTCCGCTGTTGGCGCGTACTCCAGGAGACTATAGCTTGTTTTCCAGAGCCCTCGACCTGCGCAATCGCCGCAAAAAGAAACAGTAGAAGATCGCCAGGTCGCGACGGGGAAGCCGCCGGCACGCTCGTTCGGATGTTGCGCGTATTCGTGCTACGCCGGGTGAGGGCCGTCGCCCGGCAATCCCCCAAATTCGAGCAAGGCGGAGCCGATCGTATAGCTGGACCCGAAACCAATCAGCAGCGCGAACTGGCCCGATCGCACGCGATCACCACGGATCAGCTGGTCAAGCAGCAATGGAATGCTCGCACTGGACGTGTTTCCGGTGTCGGCGAACGATGCGCACAGCCGCGACGGGTCGATGCCCGTCCTTTCGCAGGCGGGGATCAGGATCCGCGTCAGGTTGGCCTGATGCGGTATCAGCCAGTCGATGCGCGCACCCGCGGCTTGGTAGCGCTGGATCTCGTCGATCAGGATCCGCGTTGCGCCCACGGCGACCGGCGGCCCCGCCATGTACCAGCGGATCGGCTTCGGCACGTCAAGCCGCAGATCCGCAGCCTGCATACCGCCGCCCTTGATCAACCCGATCGTGTCGGCATCGATCATCGAACTCGCGCGCATCGAGCGAATCGCGGCGACATGCGGGCCGCCACCGCCGAGCAGCACGCCCGCCGCGGCGTCCCCGAAGAGCGTGCTGGTGCCGAAGTGGAGCGGATCGTAGGGAACGCAGCGCGACGCGAATTCGATCGCGAGGCAGGCGACGCGGCGAAAGCCCATCGTCTGGAGCGTGCTTGCGCCGATCGCGACCCCGTACATGAAGCTCGTGCAGGCGTTGCTGCCGATATCGAGGACGAATGGGGCGCCGAGGTCCGCGTGCCGGGTCCGTGCCGCAGCGACGATCTGCTGCGAGAGGCCGGGAAAGCCATGGGTGCTGGACGACGAGACGATCAGCGCGTCGAGGCCCGACCATGAGTCGCCGCCCATCAGGCGCTCCAACAGCTCGAGGCCGACCGTGACCGGCGATTCGCCCGGATCGAAGAAGCGCCGCGCGCGCAGCCCCGTCTTCTTCTCGATCAGCTCGGAGCGCTCGCGGACCTTGGCGACGATGTCTTCGGCGGCTTCGTCGTCGAGTTGGACGCCGGCCACCAGGCGCTCGCCGATCTCGCGATTGGAGATTACTGCATCGGGCAGCGTGCTGGCAGTTCGGACGATCAATACGGGTGCGGTCATACAGGCTCTCTCTTGACGCTCGTGGACTATTCCTGAGGTATACGGTGTTTCGACGATGTCGCGTTCGGGCGACTCCGTTCGAAGCCGATCAGCCTGCGGCGACTGCCCCGCTCTTCAATGCAACTGCGTTCATGCAGTAGCGCAGTCCGCTTGGCGGTGGCCCATCCGGAAATACGTGGCCCAGGTGCGCGTCGCAGACATTGCAGATCGCCTCCACCCTCGTCATCCCGTGGCTTTCGTCGATACGGTAGGCAATGGCATTCACGGCCAACGGCTGGGTAAAAGATGGCCAACCCGTCCCGGACTCGAATTTCCCCTCCGCGTCGAACAAGACGGATTCGCAACAGGCACACCGATAGGTGCCCGGCTTGAAAAGCGAGCACATCTCGGAGCTGAACGCGCGTTCGGTTCCGGTCTGCCGCGTTACCGCAAAGGCTTCCGCACTCAGTATCTGGCGCCATTCATCGTCGGTCTTGCGGATCTTCCGGTCGGGCGCCGGGTTGCCATTGCGCGCGTAGTCGAGGACGTCGTTCCATTTCAGCATGCAGGTTCCGAGCTACTTGCTCTGCCGCGCCGACCACTTTCGGAGCGCGTCGAGCGTGTATTCGACATGCTTTTCGGGGTTGAGCGACTTGTAGGCGAAGACCACACGTCCGTCCGGCGCGATGACATAAGACACCCGATCCGCGTACTCGGGCTTGACGGCCAGGACCGCGTCGTAGGACTTCATGATGCTCTGGTCCTTGTCCGCAGCCACCGCGAACTTGCTGCGGCACTCGCTGACGGAAAATCGTTTCAGGGTGTCGATGTCGTCGTGGGAAACGCCGATTACCGTAGCGCCAAGCGCGCGATACGCGTCCACCGCGTCGGCGAAATCGTGGGCCTCGATGGTGCATCCGGTAGTGAACGCGGCGGGGTAGAAGTAAAGTACGACGGGTCCCTTCTTCAATGCCGCGGCGAGCGAGAACGTGAAGACGTCGCCGCCGAGAGATGCCGGGGCCTGGAAATCAGGCGCGGGGTCGCCCGGCTTGAGCGCCGCGAGCGACGGCATTGCAAGAAGTGCGGTGATGAGTGCGAGAAATGCGATGCGCTGCTTCATTGTTCGGCCCCTTGTCAGACCCGGATGATCTGCCCCTTCAACGAATAGAAAATCGCGACCTCTTCGTTGCGCGTTTGCTGATCGATGCTGTTCTTTGCCAGGGCCCCCAGGATATCGTCCATTACCGCCATGTATTCCTGCTCGCTGATGTTCATCCCCCTGTGAGTCGTGAGCGTGTCACGGCCGGAATACGGATCGGGGCCGCCGCATCCGGCAGAGAAGAACTCGGTCGCCATCTTCTTGGCGTGGTCCATGTCCTTGATGGTCTCGAAGCGTGTTTTCACGAGTGGGTGATACGCTCTTTCTTGCCCAAGCGCTCATAGAGACTTTCCATCGCCATCCCTCCGTCTAGTCTTGGGGCATCCAGGCGCCAGAATTCTACCGGGTGATTGGGCTGGGCCACTAGAGCCCGAGCGCAGCGCGCGCCCCGTTTTCGACTCCGGTGCCCGGGAGGACCCGAACCTATCCCCGGTGCGCTGCTTGGCCGCCCGAGCCGACGCTGGAACCAAGCCTCAATCCCTGGACAACCTCGCGGGGCGGAACCACCCTACCCCTGATCCGGCGATCTGCGAATAGGTCACCGCTGCAAGGACGGACCGCCCCGCCTATACTACGCGGGTGGCTGTCGCGCAGGGCAAAACCATATCGGATCAAGAGGTCGGTTCTCTGTGCGGTGCTTACCGAACGAAGCGCCTGCGAGGGCGAGGGAGATTATTCTGGGATCTGCATTGGGCGTGATCGGAATGGCCATGATCCGGCAGGTCGATACACTCTTGCGGTGGGTAGGCCTCGTGACTAATCCGCGTTCAGCCGTGGTCCGCGACTCTTCCACGGTGTGCCTGCCGCCACCGGTACGCAGGCCGATTTGGATCTCGCCTTACGCAACGACGAAACGAGGAATGTCAAATCGACTTTGCGCCGCCTTCCTGATCGCTGCGGCGGCCACGGTGCACGCCCCGCTCGTCGCGGCCCAGGCGGAGCAGCGCGCGCTCGTCACGTCAGCGGCGGTGACCCTGGCCGACTTCCTGGCCATTCCCAGCATGACTTGGCTGCAGGGCAACCTGGTGCGCGCCAAGGCCGTCATGATCGCCCCGGAAATCACCAAGGCTGGACTGGTTGTCGGTGGCTCCGGCGGACGCGCGGTCGTCGTCGTGCACGATCCCAAAACCGGCCGTTGGATCGGGCCGGCCTTTTATACGTTGACGACGGCAAGCGTAGGGCTGCAAGTCGGCATCTCGGTATCCGAGGTTGTAACACTCGTGATGACGGACGTCGGCCTGCAGCGATTGCTGGCGAAATCCTTTCGGATTGGCGGCGATGTGGCCATTGCGGCCGGGCCGGTCGATCGTAGTGCGGGGACCGTACTGGTCGCCGATCTCGTGTCGTTCAGCCGCTCGCAGGGTGCATACGTGGGCATGGATTTGTCCGGGACCGTGGTCGCGACGTCGGACGACTGGAATCGGATCTACTATGGCGAGGCGGTCCAGGCGTCGGACATCCTGGTACGGCACGCGGTCCACAACGGGCACGCAAACCAGCTACTCGGGCTGCTGACCAGGGCCACCAAGCAGTAGGTCCAATAGCTGCGCGCTAGGACGTTTTCGCGTTGCCGGCGAAAGTCTCCAGCAGGCCGACCGGCTTTGCCGGGTGAAAGGACGGGCGACAGACGCCCCGTGGCGACCGATTCCCGGTGTCGGTGGTGGCTGGCAAGACGTGTCGCTATGCAGACGCCAACGGGGGATTGGAATGAGTCGTCTCGACAGTTTCATACGTCGCATGGAGGCACAACGCGATTGCCTCGACATGCTGGCCGAACGGATCGGCGCCGTTCCCGGGCCGGTGATCGAACTGGGGCTCGGCGACGGCCGGACTTACGATCATCTCCGCAGCCTCTTTCCCGATCGCGCGATCTTCGCCTTCGACCGCCACAACGCCGCTCATCCGGACTCGGCACCTGATGCCGACCACCTGATCCTCGGGGATTTCGAACGGACCTTGCCCACTGCGTTGCAACGGATCGGCCAGCCGGCGGCGCTGATTCATTGCGACTTCGGCAGTCGCGACCGGGATATCGACGCGCGGGTCGCGACCGTCATCGCGCCGCTGCTCGTGCCGCTGCTGTCGCCGGGCGGGGCGGTGGCGAGCGATCAGCCGCTGCCCGAGGTCGGCTGGACGCCGCTGCCGCTCCCGCCGACGGTCGCGACGGGGCGCTACTTCATCTGGCGGGCAGCGTAGACAGACGAACGTTTCAAGCACGCGAGCCCGAGTTCGGGGTGATGGTGCGATTCAACGTCCGTCGTGGGCGGCACCCTCGCCGCACATCGGCACGTTCTCGCGGATGGTGCGTGCCGACTATGGCCCCGGTGACCGCTACGGTCGATTGCCGGAACTCAACGCGGCCACGCGATACTCGGTGAACGCGCCGCCGATTAGATTGTTTCGTCTAAACGGCCCCGTTAGATTCAACTCTCAGGCCTTCACTCCATACCGTGGCGCGGTCGCGCGGTCCACGGATTGTGTCGGGTTGTCTTGCGCGGTCATGACCACACGCCGCACCTTCCTCATCGTCGGTCTCGCCGGCGGGGCCGCGCTCACCGCCGCCTACTGGCTCCGCCGGGCACGCGTACGCGATCCGGTCACCGGCGGGCACAGGGCGCTAGCTGCGCTCGATCCCGCCGCGCAAGCGATCGTCGCCGCCATCGCGCCCGTGATGCTGGACGGCGCGCTGCCCGCGGATCCCGCCGATCGCCACGCCGCGGTGACCGAAACGGTCGCCAACGTCGCGCGCGCAGTGAGCGGCTTGGCGCCCAGCGTGCAGAAGGAGATCGGCGAGCTGTTCTCGCTGCTGGGCCTTCCGCCGACGCGGGTCGCGCTTGCGGGCGTGACAACGCCATGGGCGGAGGCGAGCCCCGAAGCCGTCGCCGCATTCCTCGAACGCTGGCGGACGAGCGAATGGATGCTTCTGCGCTCGGCCTACGATGCCTTGCACCAGCTCGTTCTCGCTGCGTGGTACGGCAATCCGCGGGCATGGCCGTCCATCGGGTACCCGGGTCCTCCGGTCCTCGCGTGATGCGCGATCGAAAGGACGCCCCCGTGTTCCGCATCGTTACGGACGTTCCTGCCTACGGCGGCAGAGTGATCGACGCCTCGGTACTGGAGCGCGATCTCGCGCTCGACGCCGATGTCGTGATCGTCGGCACCGGCGCGGGCGGCGGAATCGCGGCCGAAACGCTGAGCGAAGCCGGGCTCAGCGTCATCCTGGTCGAGGAAGGGCCGCTGCGCACCTCGCGCGACTTCCACATGAGCGAAGCGCAAGCCTACCCGGACCTTTACCAGGATTCGGCTGCCCGCAAGACGAAAGACAAGGCGATCAACATTCTCCAGGGCCGGTGTGTCGGCGGCGGAACGACCGTCAACTGGACGAGTTCGTTTCGCACGCCACCCGCGACGCTCGCCTATTGGGCGCAGAAACTGCACCTCGATGGGTTCGCAGTAGAGGATCTTGCGCCGTGGTTCGCGCGCATGGAGACGCGCTTGTCCATCGGGCCGTGGGACATGGCGCCGAACGCGAACAATGAGACGTTGGCGCGCGGCGCGGCGGCTATCGGGATCCGGACGGGGACGATCCGGCGCAACGTCACGGGTTGCGTCAATCTCGGCTACTGCGGAATGGGCTGCCCGATCGACGCCAAGCAGTCGATGCTGGTGACGACCATTCCCGCGGCACTCGGCCGTGGAGCAACGCTCGTCACCCGTGCCCGGGCGCAGGCGTTCGTCAGGGTTGGCGACCATGTCACGGCGCTGACCTGTGCGGCGATGGATGCGCAGGGTGTGCGCCCGACCGACCGCCGTGTCACGCTGCGTGCAGGAACGTTCATTTCCGCCGCCGGCGGCATTGGCACGCCGGGGCTGCTGCTCCGCAGCCGCGTGCCCGATCCGTACGCGGTGCTCGGCAAGCGTACGTTCCTGCATCCGACCGTGGTATCCGCTGCACTGATGCCCGATGAGGTGGCGGGTTACTATGGCGCGCCGCAGACGATCTATTCCGATCACTTCATCGAAACGATGCCGGTGGAGGGACCTATCGGCTTCAAGCTCGAGGCCCCGCCGCTGCATCCGGTGCTCGCCGCGATCACGCTGCCGAACCATGGCGCGCCGCATGCCCGCTGGATGCGCCACCTGCCTAACCTCCAGGTCGTGATCGCCCTCCTGCGCGACGGCTTCCATCCGGCGAGTCCCGGGGGCACGGTGACGCTATCCGACGACGGGACACCGGTGCTCGACTATCCGCTGACGCCCTATGTCTGGGAAGGCGTGCGCCGCGCATTTCGCATCATGGCCGAGATCCAGTTTGCGGCCGGTGCGGCCCAAGTAATGCCCATTCACGGCGACGGCACCGGATATCGCGAATGGGACGCTGCGCGAACGGCCATCGACGAATTCACGTTCGCCCCGCTCGTCACCCCCGTCGTCAGTGCGCACGTGATGGGCGGCTGCCCGCTCGGCGCAGATTCGCACCACTCGGCCGTCGACACCGCGGGCCGCTATCACCATCTTGCCAACCTGTATGTGCTCGATGCCTCGCTCTTCCCGACATCGCTCGGCGCCAACCCGCAACTCTCGATTTTCGCCATTGCCGCCCGGCTCTCGAGCGGGCTCGCCGCGACGCTCGCGCCAGGGGCACAAACGGCACACGCTGCGTAAGTGGCGTAACTGGACCCATTGCCGCCGCCTTCAGGCTTCCTGCGTGGCCCTCGACGCGTTCACAACGCCCCAGGCGAGTTCCAATCGACACGCAGCGCGGCGATCGTCTCGTCACCCATCCACGACCTCTATCGCCGGAACCGGCGTGGCGTCCTTGCACGGCCTCGCCCCTCCGTTGCCGGTCGATGTTCTCAAGAGCAGCTCTTCGGACTTCCCCGACGCTCGGAGCAACTCGACCACGGCACCGAACCTCATATGGTCGATCGGCGCCGCGGGGGCTGTGACGGACCAAGACATTACCGATGAGGCGCATCGGATTGGAAACGCCACCGTCTGGACCTGGCCGAACTGGGACTGCGAAGCGCTGATATGACCTGACATCGGCTCGAGATCAAGTCTCGATCAAGACAGCTCACGACCGGAGAGCGCGGCAGTGATCACGCGCACCGCGAAGGCGAGATCGGGGTCTGTTACAGTGCGTATCCCTTCCACCGGTGTCTGCCTTGCCCGAAATCCTGAATTGCCTCAAGCAATACGGTCAGCGACTCGACTCAGAACTCGCCAGAGAGACCGGCGTGCCGATAGCGAAGGTGCGACAACGTCTCGATGAACTGGCCGCGACGGGCGCCATCATCACCTGCAACCTGACCCGCTTCGAGCACGGCAAACGAATCGACGGTTTGCTGTGTCGCGTTTCGGGCTGGGCCCCACCTCCAGCGCCCGGTCGAAAAGCGAAGCCGCCCGCGTAGACAGCAGTCAGACTCCGCGCGCTGCTGCACTCCCCTCTCTAATAGTAGCCCGGAAGCAATCGCGCCGGATCAACGCACTCGTCGGTGATGACGCAAAGCAGGTCTAGCGCGGATGAGGCGGACAATGCCGGGAACACGTCGAGCGGAGAAGACGGCATCAGCGCGGCCGGATAGACGATCGAATACTGGTACGTTGCGGAGGGGCAGGAGCCTTCGCTGGCTAGTGCAGGATCGGCTGACGCAAACCAGTCTAGGCATGCCGTCGTTTCATCTCGAAGCACGGGTGTGAGTCCCGGCTCGTACTGATACCGTTCCGACACCACGCTCGTCACGTAGCCGCGGGGGTCGATGATGTAGCTCACGGTCGACGCGACCCGCTCACCGACGGCTGTGAGTTCGTTGACGATCCTCTGCGTATAACGACCCGTCCCATCTTCAACCAATTGAATGGTGAAGTCCCCCCCCTCGAAGCCCCTCTTCGTCATCAGGAGGCGGGTCGGCACCGCACTTGGTGACGGGATGGTGTACGTAAATTCGGCGCGATCGACTGGAGTCTTGACCTGGGATACTTGTAGCCGGATGACTGTGAGTTGGCCTACTGCGTCGTACTCGAGCGTGCTGGTACGAGTGATGGTGTTCCCGTAATTCCATCGATTCCTTGCAACCGCGACCAGCCGCCCGTCCGCGTTGTGCGAGTATTCTATGGTCTCCCCCCACGGTGCCTCAGACGTGCGGCTGTAGCTGCTGGGACGGCCTTGTTCATCGACTATGGCTGAGATCGACGAGGGGGGGTCGTGAACCTCGTCCCGACATTCCCACGATCCGTGCAGGTCGCCAGAGCACCATTGGACCCGCCTGTCCGAAGCCTCGTCCCGCATTTCATAGTTCTTGATCCGCCTCTTGGCGTCGAGCTGGTAGTCCAGGCGGTAGGCACTCACAGCCGTCTTCACCGTGGCCCAGGGCGGCCCGCCGTCTCCGTCTCCGCCACAAGCGTTGAGCAGCGTCGCGCTGGCGATGGCAACCCCAAACGCCAACATCCGAAGAACCCGAGCCGAGTACCGCATGACATTGCCCCCACTTTCGTCACCAGGGCACTCTGCACCTCGGGGGATGCGTAGTCATTGACTTATGGCAATAGGAAGGCGTTCTCCTGCGAAGTGTTGCTCGATGGCACGACCGCGCGAGCAAGCACGACAGGGTCCATTCACGTCAGAACAAGTTCGCCCAATCCGGCCCGGCCAAGTTCGTCATCCAGCATGTTCCGCACGGCCTCGACGGACTCCATCCGCAGGGCACGATAGAGAATTTGTTTCGCGCGCTGGCTCGAGAAGCTCCTGATCACCCACTTGATTCGCAGAACGGCGGACGCGCTCATGCTGAAAGTTGCCAAGCCCATGCCCAGGAGGAGAATCGCCGAGCCGGGATCGGCCGCCATCTCGCCGCAAACGCTCATTGGCTTGCGGCAGCGCCGGGCGTCGCGGATCACACCGTTCAGGGCGCGCAGGACTGCCGGGTCCAGGTGGTTGTACAAGCGCGCAACGTTGGGATTGTTCCTGTCCACCGCAAGCAGGTATTGAGTGAGGTCGTTGGTGCCAATCGAGAAGAAATCCACGTGGCGGGAAAGAGCGGGAATGGAAAACAGCGTCGAAGGCACCTCCACCGTGATGCCAATCAAAGGTCGCGGGCAATCGTATCCCTCCTCGCGAAGCTCGCCGCGCGCCCGCTCGACCGCCTCCCGGGCTGCTTTGATCTCGTCGATCTGCCCGATCATGGGGAACATGATGCGCAGGTTGTTCAAGCCGACGCTCGCGCGAAGCATCGCCCGAAGTTGCGGCAGGAAGATGTCGGGCCGATCCAGGGTAAAGCGAATGCCGCGCCATCCGAGAAACGGGTTCTCTTCCGTCGTGGGGAAGTAGGACAGGGGCTTGTCGCCCCCGATGTCGAGCGTTCGCATGGTCACCGGCTTGGGTGCGAACGCCTGGAGGACCTGGCGATAGATCTCGTACTGCTCGTCCTCCATCGGAAAAGTCTCGCGCGTCATGAACGGAAACTCGGAGCGATAGAGCCCGACTTCGTCGACGCCGACGTTTGCGGCGACATCGATGTCGGTCAGCAATCCAACGTTCAATCCCAGGCCGACGCGAACATGATCGGTCGTCGTTGCCTCGAGATCTTGCAAACCGGTGAGCTTTGCCGAGAGCTGTCCTTCGTGCTGGACCAATCGCCGGTATTCCTGGATCACGGCGGGTAACGGGTCGATGAAGACGCGCCCGCGATAACCGTCGACGATGATCGGATGACCGTCGAGCGCCCTGACATCGCGCGGTCCGAGGCCCATCACTGCCGGTATCCCGAGGCCGCGAGCCAAGACCGCCGTATGTGACACGACGGAGCCGCGCAGGGACACGATGCCTCTGAGTTTTCCGTGAGGCACGTCCGCGACACGGGCGAGACTGACCTCGTCACCGAGGAGGACCGTTTCGCTCGGATATCGCTTCACCACGGCGACGTCGGACAGGAGGCGCAGGAGGATGCGCCGACCAATCGCCCGAATGTCCTCGGCGCGCGCCCGCAGGTACGGGTCCTCGGCCTCTTCGAACACCCTGGCGTGCTCGGCAATCGTCTCTCTGAGTGCTCCAGGCGCCCAGTTGCCTCCGCGAATTCTTGCGACAACGTCCTCGACCAGATCGTCCTGTCCAAGGATCAGGATGTATACATCGAATATCGCGCGGGTCTCATCCGACAGCCGGCCTTCCATGCGATCGGCGCTGGCGCGCAGCTCCTCCTGTGTTTCGCGCACCGCCCGCCTGAAGCCTGCTTCTTCCCGTGCGGCATCGACGGGCACGCGATTGGCCACAACATCGAGGTCGGCCAGCGGAGAGGGAAGGACAATATTGCCGATCGTCACCCCCGGAGCTCCCGGCAAGCCTTGAATCAATCCAACGGGTCCAGACGGGCCTTGCTCGCGGGGCGGGATGGCGCTGCCCAGGGCGGCATAGCTCAGCGTCGCTGCGAGTTGCGCGCCGATCGTGACCAGGAAGGCAACCTCGTCTTTGGCGAACACGCGGTGCGTCGCCTGCTGTACGACGAGGACGCCGACGGACTGGCGGAAATGCACGAGCGGTACCGCGAGAAACCCGGAAAATTGTTGCTCTCCCGTTTCCGGAAAATAGCGGTAGCTCGGGTGATCGGCCGCATTCGCAAGATTGACTGGTTCCTGGCGCGTTGCGACCAAACCAACAATTCCCTCGCCGGCCGCCAGCCGAATCTTGCCCACGGAACTCTGGTTCAATCCTTCCGTCGCCATCAGAACATACTGTGGCGTGGCCGGGTCGCGGACATAGACGGAGCATACGTCGGTGGCCATGGCGGCTTTCACCCGATGCACGATGATCTCCAATGCTTCGTGCAAGTTGGCCGCGGCGTTCACGCGCTGAACGATTTGCTGGAGTTCGGCTAGCATGTGTCAAGGAAGGTCTGTGGAAGCCACCATTCTAGACGCTGGCGACGGTGTCGAATGCGATAAGGAGAACCGGAGTGCGTGCGGGAACTGTTCGGGCCCACCAAGGGTCGAAAGGAACCCGAAGGAATGGGGGCTCTCGTATTCGCATGCAGGGAGAAACCATGAACGACACTTTCCCGAAACTGGGCATTGCCGCCCTGCTCACAGTAGCGGTGCTGTTGGCAGGGGGTTGCAACCAGCGCAACGACGGGAGCACCCTGGGGCAAGGGCAGGGCACGTTGGCCAGCGGCGTGGCAAAGGGCGACGCGGAAGCCGTCGGCACCGACGAAGCGGTCGAGGATTCGGAGGTCACGGCGAGGGTGCGGGAGGTGATCCTCGCCGATTCGCAGCTGCAGTCACAGCGTATCGACGTCGAGACCGAGGACTCTGTGGTCACGCTGACGGGCACCGTCGATTCGCCGGCGCTTCGCGAGCGCGCCGTCCAGCTCGCCGGCTCGGTGAATGGCGTGGTAGCGGTGCAGGAGAAGCTGGAAGTACGGTCCTGATTCGAGGCGCCGCAGCGACGACGTCACTCATGCGCGATGGATCGGATCGATCCGGGTCGGACTTTCGCAACGTGCGACACGAGGCGGAGACGACGGCGCAACGCCGTTGGACCGCGTCTCGATGGAGGGCTTAGCCGGTACGCGGCAGCACTTGGTCGAGAGCGAGGCCGCGCACAGCCGTTCTCGCGGTGACCTGAACACGATTCACGTGACCATATTCGGTGGCATTGCGCTCGCCGGATCCTACAGCTCTTGAAAACATGCCGACGACCAAGCCATTCCGGTCGAATACGGCAGACCCGCTGTTGCCCATCGAGCCATCCAGATCCGCGGTGAAATATCGATCGGCGTCGGTTTCCCTGACTTGACCTGCGGATACCCGAAGCGAACCGTCTGCATCGGAGTACCCGATTCGCTGAAGATCTGCCGGCCGGCGCGCGCTGCGCAGGGGAAAGCCAGCCATCCAGACGCTCTCACTCACATCGAGGACCCGGTCCGAGAGTGTGAGGCAGGCCGACGGTTGCGGGTCGACGCGAAGGAGTGCCGTGTCCTCCCTCGGGTGGAGCAACCCGGTGTCGTCGGCCTCGAGCGCGCGCGCGAACGACGCATTGGAAACCAACCAGACTGCGTTGGCATCCTGCCACTGCCATGTCCCGTCGTCCTGCCGGGATGCGGTCTGCGCGCGTAACGATTTGCAGAGTACCTCGCAGTTGACGACCCCTTCATCGCGGTTATTGTTCGATACCTCTGCCACTACCAAGTGGAAGTTGGTGAGCACATGCCCGTCCCGGGAAATCGAGAAGCCACTGCCGCCACCGTCCAGGGGAACCGTCGCGGGAAACGTGGCGCCGGCCTTCACGAGGCGGGAAAATTCGTGACGGACCATTCCCATCGCAAAGCCGGGATCGTCGACCTTTGCGAAATCCTCTCTGGTGAAGAACCGATACCACGTCTCGGATCCGTCCGGCTGGGCCTCGTTTCGCCCTCGGTTCCGTATCTCGTCGGCATCTGCCGCGATGTCCAGCACCAGCAGCGTCTTGGGAAGGATTCTCACCATGCTCGCGCAAAGTCGATCCGCGGATACGCCCGGCACGCCAAGTCTGTGCGGGGTAAAGAAGCCTTCTGCCATGGTGACGAGTGTATCCGTGGTGGCGAACAGCGATTGACCCGGCGCCGACGTCCGGAGCCGGCCTAGATTTCGAGGACGACCTCACCCGAGACAGGGTCGGTCACGCCAAGCCCGCCCCCCAGGTCTTCCAGCGTGTCGCGAAAGG
>Ga0209048_10002801_pt1 | contig 17112 bp, 13 predicted proteins | sample FrelakmetCRP12CR_FD_187146 | JGI IMG/M metagenome (GOLD analysis project Ga0209048, IMG submission 187146) | Freshwater lake sediment microbial communities from the University of Notre Dame, USA, for methane emissions studies - CRP12 CR (SPAdes)... | ecosystem: Environmental > Aquatic >... | reverse complement strand
CGACGGCACGGTGGCGACCACGGCGACATCGCCCGCGGTGGCTGGCCAGCCTGCGCCAGGATCGCCGGCCCACCGGGCGAGCTCGGCGACGAGTTCAGCCCGACACCGCTCGCGGACCTCGGCCACTGGGGCGTCCTTGTAGGCGCGGAGACGGCGGTGGACCCGGTCCCCCACCCGGTACTCGGACAGGGCGTGGAGCGGGACGAGCGGAAGGGCGAGTTGGCCGGCGACCACCCGGCAGCAGAAGCACAGCAGGACCGGTCCGGTGACGGACCGGCCGCACACCCGGCAGAGTGCATCACCGTGGGAAGGTCCCGTCGCCGGGACGGCGGTCAGAGGTCTCGGGTACGCGACGATGGCGCTCCTCGACGGGCCGGCACGACCGGCATGGGCTGGAGGCGGCCCCACCGTGGGGCCGCGGGCACGGGCCGGCACGACCGGCCCCGACGTCGGTCAGGCCGAGGGGGCCGGAGGCCCGTCGTCGGGTCGGTGCAGGAGGAAGGTTCCGGTCGACCGGCTCACCAGTTGCGAGTCGGCGTCGGTCACGGAGGCCTCGGCATAGGCGACCTGGCGGGCCAGCCGCACCACTTCGCCCCGCAGCGTGTAGGTCTCCCCGAGCACGGCCGGGCGCATCGTCTCCACCTTCATCTCGAGCGTGGCCCGGGTCCGGGCCTTGCCGGGCAGGGCGGCGTTGATGGCGAAGTTCATGGCGGCGTCGAGGAGGAGCCCGTGGACCCCGGCCTGGACGATTCCGTGGGGGTTGCAGGCCGGGGAGGCGGGCGTGAAGGTCCCTCCCACCCAGCCGAGGTCCTCCCCGTCGACCCCGTAGTCGTCGAACGACCCGCCCACGGTGCCGACGAGCTCCATCCCCCCGTCACCCAGCCACCGGTCCATGTCCTTGATCCGACCTGTCATGGCCCCGACCGTAGCCCCGGGGTGGGACGGCCACCCCGGGACAGGGGCCCGCGGTGGCCCGCCGGAACCCGTCCCGGTAGTCTTTCCCCAGGACTTCCCGCTGGGAGGGCCGATCGGGGCATTCCGTCCCTCAGCACCCAACGAACCGAGCACGGCCGGCAGGAACCGTTCCGCCGGACCTCGGAAGGAGACGCACCATGACCGACGCCGTGATCATCGACGCCGTACGCACACCCGGGGGCAAGCGCAACGGCAAGCTCCGCAACTGGCACGCCGCTGACTTGGCCTCCGAGTCGCTCAAGGCACTCGTCGAGCGCAACGACCTCGACTCCGCCCTGGTGGACGACGTGATCATGGGCTGTGTCATGCAGGTCGGCGAGCAGTCGCTCAACGTCGGCCGCAACGCCGTCCTGGCCGCCGGGTTCCCCGAGTCCGTGCCCGCCACCACCCTCGACCGCCAGTGCGGCTCGAGCCAGCAGGCCCAGCACTTCGGCGCCCAGGGTGTCATCGCCGGTGCCTATGACGTGGTGATCGCCGGCGGGGTCGAGGTCATGAGCCGCACCCCGATGGGCGCCTCGGTCGTCCGCGATCTCGGCTACCCCTTCGGCCCGCGCATGATGGCCCGCTACGCCGAGCGCGGCGGACTGGTCAGCCAGGGCGAGGGTGCCGAGCTCATCGCCGAGCAGTGGGGCATCACCCGTCAGGACATGGACGAGTTCTCGGTCCGGTCCCACCAGCGTGCCGCCCAGGCCACGACCGAAGGCCGCTTCGAGCGGGAGATCATCCCGGTCGCCGTCAAGGACGACGAGCGGAACGACACCGAGGAGATGATGACCACCGACGAGGGCATCCGCCCGGACTCCTCGGTCGAGACACTGGCCAACCTGAAGCCCGCCTTCCGTCCCGACAACGGCATGGTCACCGCAGCCAACTCGTCCCAGATCACTGACGGCTCGTCCGGCGTGCTCATCATGAGCGACACCAAGGCCGCCTCGCTCGGGCTCACCGCCCGGGCCCGGTTCCACGCCTTCGCCGTGGCCGGCAGCGACCCGATCACCATGCTCACCGGCCCGATCCCTGCCACCCGCATGGCCCTCGAGCGTGGCGGGCTCACCCTGGACGACATCGACGTCATCGAGATCAACGAGGCCTTCGCCTCGGTTCCGCTGGCCTGGGCCAAGGAGCTCGACGTCGACATCGACCGGGTGAACGTCAACGGCGGGGCGATCGCCCTCGGCCACCCGCTCGGCGCCTCCGGCGCCAAGCTCATGGCCACGCTGCTGAACGAGCTCGAGCGAACCAACGGCCGCTACGGCCTGCTCACCATGTGCGAGGGCGGCGGCATGGCCAACGCCACCATCATCGAGCGCCTGGGCTGAATCGACCGCCCGGACGGCCTCCCGGGGCCCGCTGGCCCGGAGGTACCCGCCTCACCGCAGTGCGCAGACGACCGGTCCTTCGGGGCCGGTCGTCTGCGTTCCGGGGCCCGGGGCCCGACGGGCGCGCGCAGACCGGTGCCCGGTCCGGTCAGTGGTAGTGGGTGGCCAGCAGGAGGCCGACGAAGATGGCTCCGATGGCGCCGATCAGCCATGCATTGTTGACACCGCCGGGCAGCGCGCCGGCGTAGTTGAGGATCACGATCAGTACGCCGAGCACGAACATGCCGACGATCAGCACGCCGAACCACTTGGGGCTGACCTTCTGGCTCCGGTTGATCGGGGGCGTGTAGCGGTTACTCTGGATCGAGCCCGAAGCCGTCTCTGCTCCCTTGCCCGAGGCCGTCACTCGTCCGCCCGAGGAGCGGCCCTTCTTCTGCGCCTTGCCGGGACCCTGCTTGGCCGTGGATGCCATGGTCGAACACTAGCCAGACTCGGGCCCGGGCCGTGACCGGCCGGTTGACCCCCGGTCGCCCGATACGATCGGCCTCCCATGGCGACCCGTGTGCTGGTCATCGACAACTACGACTCGTTCGTCTACAACCTCGTCCAGGAGCTGGGTGAGCTCGGTGCCGACCCCGTCGTCTTCCGCAACGACGCCATCGACATCGCCGGGATCCGGGCCGAGGCCCCCGACGCCGTCCTGATCTCCCCCGGTCCCGGGCGCCCCGAGGCGGCCGGGATCTCCCTGGCCGTCATCGAGGAGCTGGCCGGCGAGATCCCCATCCTGGGGGTATGCCTCGGCCACCAGGCCATCGGTATGGCCTACGGCGGCGACGTGGTGTCCGCCCCCACGCTCATGCACGGCAAGACCTCGGCCATCCACCACCAGGGCCAGGGGGTGTTCGCCGGCCTGCCGGACCCCTTCGTGGCCACCCGCTACCACTCACTGGTCGTGGAGCCGTCGACCCTGCCCAACGTGCTCGAGGTCACCGCACGCACGGTCGACGGTGTGATCATGGGCCTGCGGCACCGGACGCTGGCCGTCGAGGGCGTGCAGTTCCACCCCGAGTCCCTTCTGACGCTCCAGGGCCCCTCGCTGCTGGCCAACTTCCTGGCCGTCGCCGGCTGAGCTCCGGTCCTCCCCAGGAGCGGGAGCGGCCGACCCGACGGGTCCGCTACGTGGAACTCGGAGCCGTCGTGGTGGTCGACGAGGTCGTCGTGGTGGTGGCCGGGACCGTGGTGGTGGTCGACGATGGAGGCGGACCGGACGAGACGGCGATGTCCACCGAACTGCCCGGTGACACGCTGGCGCCGGTCCCCGGGTTGGAGGACATGATCAGACCCGCCGCATACTGGGTGGACGCCGCCGAGGTGACGTTGCCGACGTTGAGCCCGGCATTGCCCAGCGTCTGACCCGCGGCTGCCTGCGACAGGCCCACCAGCGACGGGACGGTGACGTTGGCCGGACCGGACGAGACGGTCAGGGTGACGGTGGCCCCCTGGTTCACCGTCGTACCCGACGCCGGATTGGTGCTCAGGACGGTGCCCTTCAGCGCCGTGCTCGTCCGGTAGACGACGGTCGACTGGAGTCCGGCGCTCTGCAGGATGGCTGCCGCGTTGGTCTGGGTGGTATTGGTCAGCCCGTCGGGCACCTTGACCTGGATCGGGGGTGCCACCTCGGCCACCTTGAGGACGACCGTGGTCCCCTTCTTGACCAGGGTGTCGGCTGGCGGATCTGTCAAGATCACCGTGCCCGGGGTGGCGTTGGAGACTTGCTGGACCTGGGTGACGTTGAGCCCGTCGGCCTTCAACGTGGCCGTGGCCACCTCGGCCTGCTGACCCACCACGTTGGGCAGGTTGAACGACGCGTTGCCCCCGAAGTAGCCCAAGTTGCGCCCGAGGAAGAACCCGGCGAGGCCGAGGATCAGCAGGAGCACCGCCAGGATGATGGCGGTGTTGCGGGTGCGGTTGGTGCCCGTCTCACCAGGGACATCACCCTCGCCGACGGCGACGTTCCCGTTGTCGGTGGCGCCGACCGCGCCCACCGCACGGGTGGCATCCATGCCGGCGACCGCCGCCATGGACGTAGTGACACCGGCCACTCCGATCATCGCCGTGGTGTCCTCCATGGCCAAGACACTGCGACCTTCGTTGAAGCGCAGCAGGTCGGCCCGGAGGTCCTCGGCCGTGGCATAGCGGTGCGCCGGGTCCTTGGCCATCGACTTGAGGATGATCGCTTCGAAGGTCGGCGGGATCTGCGGGTTGAGCTCCCGGGGTGCGGGCGGGTTGTCCCGGACGTGTTTGGAGGCGACGGCCACGGGCGAATCGCCCAGGAACGGGGGCCGGCCCGTGACCATCTCGAACAGGACGACACCGAGCGAGTAGATGTCGCTGCGCGAGTCGACGCCGAGCCCCTCGGCCTGCTCCGGCGAGAAGTAGGTGGCGGTGCCCATGACGGCACCGGTCTGGGTGAGGCTCTCCTCGGTGTTGACCGCCCGGGCGATGCCGAAGTCGGTCACCTTGACCTGGCCGTCGTCGGTGATGAGGACGTTGCCGGGCTTGACGTCCCGGTGGACGACGCCGTGCTTGTGGGCGTAGCCGAGGGCGGCGGCCACGTGGGAGCCGATGTCGGCGGTGCGCTCAGCCGACAGGGGCCCGGCCGACTTGAGGATGGACGAGAGCGGCCGGCCGTCGATGAACTCCATGACGATGAAGTAGGTGCCGGTGTCCTCACCCCAGTCGAAGACCGGGACGATGTTCGGGTGGGACAGGTTGGCCGCGGCCTGGGCCTCCCGGCGGAAGCGCTCGACGAAGGACCGGTCGACCGACAGCTCGGGGAACAGGACCTTGAGTGCCACCGGCCGGTCGAGCAGGCGGTCGTGGGCGCGGTAGACCTCGGCCATGCCGCCCCGGGCGATCAGGTGATTGAGTTCGTAGCGCTCGGAGAAGACACGCGGTGTCTGGGTCGGGTCCATGTGGGTCAAAGCCTATGCCTGCTATCGCTCGGTTCCGGTGTACTCAACTGTGCTGCTCGAGGGGGTCCGCCCCGCTCCCCCGGTCCGCTCACGGCGTGGCCGCCAGGGCCGCGCCGAGGATGGTCTTCATCGGGGGGCCGGACACCGAGGCACCAGTGTCGCTCCCCGGCTGGTTGGGCACCACCACGGCGACGGCGACCCTCGGGTCGTTGGCCGGGGCGAAGGCGATCATCCAGTCGTTGGTGAGGGTGGCGTTGAGGCCGGTCTCGGCGGTGCCGGTCTTGGCAGCCACGTTCCATGCGGCGGGGAACCCCACTCCTGTGGCAGTGCCGTTGGTGACCACCGCCTGCATCAGCGTGGTGACCGCCGCCGCCGTCAGCGGATTGGTCGCCGTCAGCCATGGGTGGGGCTGGTAGGTCGTGATCAGGTTGCCGGACGAGTCGTGGATGTTCCGCATCACGTGGGGAGCCATGACCACGCCCCGGTCGGCGATCCCCTGGGCCACCAGCGCCATCTGGAGGGCGGTTGCCACCACGTCCTGCTGGCCGAAGGCCGAGTAGGCCTGGGACGGCTTGTTGAGGTTGAAGGCCGCGCCGGCCGGGAACTTGGAGACTCCGGCTCCTGGCAGGTCAATGGGGACGTTCTGGTTGAAGCCGAAGGCCTGGGCCTCCGAGGTCAGCGCCGCTCCCCCCAGGTCCATGCCCAAGGTGGCGAACGCCGTGTCGCACGACTGGGGGAGGGTGACCGCGAGCACGCCACCACACACCTCAGGACCGTTCGGGCCGTTGTGGCCGTAGTTGCAGAGGGGCTTGTCCGACTGGGGCAAGGTGATACAGCCGGTCGACGGCACGTAGAGCTTGGCCAGTGCCGGCTGGTGGTCGTAGACGGCGGCGGACGTCACCGTTTTGAACGTCGACCCGGGGAGGAACCCGTACTGGAACGTGCGGGACACCAGCGGGCTGAGGTAGCTCTGTGGCTTGAGCAATGCCCAGGCGTACTTCTCGGTGGTGACGTCCGGGGACGCCAGGGCCGCCGGGTCGTAGGTCGGGTTGCTGTACATCGCCTCGATAGCACCGGTCTTGACGTTGATGACCACTGCGCCGGCCTGGGGGGCGCTGCCGTTCACGTTGGTGGCGTCCACGGCGCCGGCCACTTGGCTCTGCAGCGACGTCGAGATGGTGAGGGTCACGTTGCCGGTGGTCGTGCGGTTGGTCAGCAGGTCCCGCAACGACTTGGCCGGACGGGTGTGCGACTTCAGGTAGCTGTTGTACTGGGACTCGACACCCGTCTTGCCGTAGATGATGGAGTCGAAGCCGACGATCTGGGAGAACAGGACAGAGGTGAAGGGGTTGTAGGCCCGCTGGTACTTGTAATAGCCCTTGGACGGGATCGAACTGGCCAAGACGATGCCGTCGCCCGACAGGATGTCCCCGCGGGCGTCGTTGCGGGCCACGGACATCACCCGTGGGTTGTCCTTGGCCGTGGCCAGACTGTTGGCCTTCACGATCTGGATGTTGTTGAGCTGGACGAAGAGGGCCACGAAGCACAGCAGCATGAGGATCCCGAGCCTGCGGATGCGTCGCTCCATCAGGGTGCCTTCGACGTCGTCGTCGACCCGGGCGTCGTTGGTGCGGTCGTGCCGGTGGGCGAGCACCCCGGGGCGGTGGGCGTCTGGGTGCACACGGCCAGGTGCTGGGTCGCCACCAGGCCGGCCACATACGCCTGCGCCCCCTTCAGCGAGTCCTCCTGGACCCCGGTGGTCAGTTGGGGAATCGTGTAGGCCGGTACGTCGGCAGTGGTGACGCCGGTCCGTTCGACCTCGACGGGCTTGTAGAGCACGCCGCCCCCGATACGGCCGTGGTAGATCATCAGCTCGTTGTTGGTGACCTGCACGTAGTACGCGTTGGTGTCGTACCAGCGCACGGCGTAGAACGCGCCGTAGACGATGGCGGCCAGGATCACCACGAAGAGCACGGTTCGGACCGTGACCAGGCGCCGCCCCCGGGCCGCCCGCTTCGCCTTCCACCTGGCCCGCCAGCGGTCCCGCCGCTTGGGACGGAGGGGCTCGGGCCCGGGCAGGACATCCACGGCGTCGTCCTGCTCCGGTGCCGGGTCCGGCTCGTCGGCGGAGGTGTGGAAGTCGGGAGCCACGGCGGCGACGGCGGCCATGGCCGGGCCGTCGGCGACGTCGCCCTCCCCTTCATCGTCGAGCACGACGTCGACCACGACGACCGTGATGTTGTCGCTGCCGCCGTGGGTCCGCGCCGCCCGCACCAGGAGGTCGGCCGCGATCTGCGGGTCAGGCACGGTGCGCAGGACCTCCGCGATCTGGGTCCCGTCGAGCTCGTTGGTCAGACCGTCACTGCACAGCAGGAAGCGGTCCCCCCGGGTGGGCTGTATCCGCCACAGGTCGACGACGACATCATCGGCCACGCCGAGTGCCCGGGTCAGGATGTGCCGGTGTGGGTGCACGGCCGCCTCGGACTCGCTGATCTCGCCGGTGCGGACCATCTCCTCCGCCAGGCTGTGATCGACCGTGACCTGGGCGAGCTCGCCGTCGTGGAACCGGTAGGAGCGGGAGTCGCCCACGTTGACCAGGGCGATGACGTCCCGTCCGTCCTCGTTGACCAGGGCGGCGGCCGTCATGGTGGTCCCCATGCCCCGTAGCTCGGCGTTCTCCAGGCTGTGCTCGTAGACGACGGTGTTGGCCCGGGAGACCGCCTCGGACAATCCGGAGCCCGTGGGCTTGGCCCCGAAGGCGATGGTCAGCGTGTCGACGGCCAGCCGGGCCGCCACCTCCCCGCCGGCGTGGCCGCCCATGCCGTCGGCCACGGCGAACAACGTGCCCGTCTCGACGGCGAGGTCCTGATTGACCGACCGGACCAGGCCGGTGTCGGTCGCCGACCCGGAACGGAGGAGGGTCATGTCAGCGTCCGACCTCGAAGACGGTGCCGCCGACCTGCAGGAGATCGCCCTTCTCGAGCTTGGTCCGCTCCTCGATCCGCACGGTGTTCACCCAGGTGCCGTTGGTCGAACCGAGGTCCTCGGCCCACAGGTCCCCGTCCAGGCGGAACAGTCGGGCGTGGAGATTGGAGGCGTAGGAGTCGTAGTCGATAGGGACCCCGCAGCCGGGGGCACGCCCCACGGTGACCTCCTCGCCGACGTCGTACACCCGTCCCGACTGGTCGTCAGGACGGATCACGTGCAGCCGGAGGACCCGGCGCCGCTTGCCGTCCACCACCGGGTCGACGTCCTTGCCGCGTCGACGCTTGCGTTTCAGCGGGCGCACCTCGACCCACACGGCCCGGACGACCCACATGAAGAAGAGCCAGAGCAGCAGGATGACGCCGAATTCGAGCAACCGGAGCAGCGGGGTGTTGTCGATAGGGGCGGGAGCAGCGGACGCGAGGAGGTGGATCAAGGTCGGGTGCCGGCGCTCACGATGTCTCGAAGCGGAGCACCGTGGTCCCGATGACGATCTGGTCGCCGTCGTTGAGGACCCGTTCCCCGATCGTGGCCCCGTTGACCCGGGTGCCGTTGGTCGACTTGAGGTCGACCACCACCACGTCGTTGCCGTTCCGGCGGATCTCGGCGTGGCGCCGGCTGGCGTTGGGGTCGTTCACCACGATCGTGCTCTCGGGCAGGCGGCCGATGGTGATGGGCTCGGGACCGAGCACCACCCGGAGGCCGTCGGCCAGCACGACCGAGGCGGCCAACAGCCCTGACGGCCCTTCATGGACGTCCGAGACCACGGCGAACCTGCCCCTGCGCTGGCGGGGGTCCTCCACCACGGACACGGTCACCGGGCCGACGAACACGTACTCCTCGGTCCGGGCGTGCTCGCGGGCGGCCTCCTCGAGCTCACGGACCAGGGCGTCGAGGAAGCTCTCGAACCGGTCGAAGTCCGATGCCGACAGGTGGACCACGAAGGCATTGGGCGCGATGAGGCCGTGGACGCCCAAGCGGCGCTTGAGGTCCATCTCCCGGGTCACCCGGCGGCCGATCTCCACAGGGTGTAGCTCGCCCCGAAAGGCCTTGGAGAAGGTGCCGTCGACCATGCGCTCTAGGCGCCCTTCGAACTTTTGAAGTCCCATGTCGGCGTCAGCCTACCGGTGTCTACCCCGTGGTAGGGGGTACGGGGACGGAGATCCCTCCGCGGCGGAAACCGGCCGGGCCGGGTGGTGCGCCTGCGGAGGCGCATGGGGTCTAGCCGACGCCCGCGTGAGGCTCCACCGGAACGGGTCCGGCACAGGGCCCACCGCTCCCCCGTCACGACGGGCCCGATCGACCATTGGGCCGGCCGAAGCGTGAATTCAGAGGTCGGGATCTTCGGGTAGCCTCTACCGGTCGCTCGGGCGAGTGGCGGAATTGGCAGACGCGCAGGATTCAGGTTCCTGTGTCCGAAAGGATGTGGGGGTTCAAGTCCCCCCTCGCCCACTGTGGGGTACCGACAGAACTAGGCGGTTCGCGTCGACAAAACTCGGGCTGACGGCGGTTCCGAGGCGGAATTGACGGGGTTGCTGGCCCAGAGATGATGGGTTTGCCGGTGGCGTACGCCCTCGAGCATCCGATGAGATCCCGATCGACGCACCCGCCCGGTTCCCGGACGCGACTGATCCCCGATGGGCGGATCAGAGGGGCGGTGGGACCGTCAGGCGATCAGCGGGGGGTCGGGATCACTGGTGGTCAGCGTTCCATGGAACCCCACCGTGAGGGTGGCCGTGCCGGTCAGCGCAACGATGGTCGGCGATGCTTTGGCCGGGGCCCACGTGTCGAGCGACTTGGTCTTCCGGCGACTCGGGAGCTTGCGGATCTTCCTGGCCTCGGCTTCCTGTCCGGCCAGGAACGAGTCGATCTTGCGCAGGTTGGCAGAAAACAGCAGGAAGGCCACGAAAAGACTCTGGGGTGCCACACCCCGGATCCGGCGGCGTTCCGGGTCGTCCAGCGCCTCCCGGGCACCGTCCTTCACGTAACCGTTAAAGCCCTCGATGCCGTTGCGCAGGGTGGCATAGACCGCCTGCCACTCCGGCGTCTTGTGGGGGAGGAACTGGGCAAACTTGGCCCCGGCTTCCGGTGGCAACGTGATGGACTGCTGGGTGCAGATCTTCGGTCGGTGGGTGGCCAGCACGTCGGTCACCGGGATGCGGACCTTGACCTTGCCTGACGGACCCTCCGAGGCGGGCTTCAACTCGCAGCGGACCACCGGGTTCGGGCTGGCGGCCGGGCAGTAGACCCGGACGTGACCATCGGCATCGGGCCTTCCCTTCCGTCGGATCTGGTAGGCCCGGCGCTCCTCGATGCGGGCGGCATGGGTGGACTCGTCAATGAGACCCTTCCTCAGATCCGAGGTGGCGTTGACCAGTGCCGTCGGCGTGGCCGGGCAGTACCAGGTGCCGTCCACCAGGATCATGCCGTCATGACTGTTCTGGAGGCCGAGCTGGTCGATCCTATAGTCGAGCACGAGCTCATAACCCAGCGCCCGGGCCGGGAGCTGGAAGTGCTCGTACGTGGCGTTGGAGTAGGCGTTGTCACCAGCCAGGTAGTGGGCCGGGTAGCCACGGTTGCGGAGGCTGGCCAGCGCCAGAGCAGCGTTCTGGCCCGGTTCGACGCTCGGCTTGTGGAGCGGGGGCATGGCCATGGCCAACGACGGCACGGCCGAGGGATCGCTGGGATCGTCGCTGCCGGACACGACCAAGGTGGCCTCAAAGGCCCAGATACTCAGTCGGGGTGAGGTGTCGCCGTTCTTCGCCTCGCGCTTGTCCCGGCGATACCAGTCGGCGTCGGGGTCGGTGGAGTAGCGGGTGGTCTTGAGCGTCACCTTCTTCTTGGCTCGCTGTTCCCGACGTGCCGGGCGGGCGAAGACGGGCACCACGGTGGCGTCCACCGCCACCGAGCCCTTCCAGGCCCGACGGACCCTGCGGGGCAGCGTGCGGATACTCATCTCCAGGATCTCGTTGATGAACCATGACAGCCGGTCGAAGCGCTCGTTCCACTCCTCGTCTGTCCTGGTCAGCCGACGCAGCTCCATCAGGGCCTCGAAGTCCACGGCGTCCATCCGGCGGTTCTTCGGCAGCCACGAGGGATCCATCAGGCCGATCAGTCCGTGGAACCGGGTGCGGACGTTCCGGTAGCAGTTGTCCCAGCCCTGGTCGTCGGTGGCCTCGGGGGGCTTGGGGACCCCGAGGGCATGGCGCATGGTCGGTGAGATCTGGCGGAACAGCACATTGGTGAATCGGGTGGCCAGCATGGGCTGGTTCGTCATCGCGCACAGCGCCATGGCCGCCAACAGGGCCCGGACCGGGAAGGTCTCGGGGCGGCCGCCGGCACCCGGGCGGTCAGCCTCCTTCCAGGCCTCGATCGTGGGCAAGAGCTTCGAGTTGTCGATGAAGCCAATGGCCTGCCAGACCAGGTCGTCCTCGAGCCTGCCCACCGGGGTGGTGAAGCGAGGCGCGGGGATCGGTGGGGTTCCGTCCTCCAGTGGCGTGGCGTCGGCAGGCATGGCCATGTCAGCTCGTCCCGACCAGCAGGAGGCGGGCCTGAGCGGCCTCCGGTGAGGTGGCGAACTTCAGGTACTTGGCCAACTGCACGGCCGCCACTCCGGAAGCCTCCTGGAGAGCAACCAGGTGCGTCCCGGCACTCAGGTGGCCCACCAGCCAGGTGATCCGGAGCCGCTGGGGCGTGAACTTCGGGGGACCGGTGGTGTCACAGCGCCGGATGAAGCCCAGGATGTCCCCTCGGAGGATCCTGGTCCGATCGGGCCGGAAGAAAGGTCGCTCCCCCGAGTCCCGGGCCACTCCCAGAACCTCGGCGGCCCAACGGTGGTGGACGGGCACCACCCGGGCGATTCGCCCGCCCGGTCCGAGCACGTTGACCAAGGCGATGCCGTCGGCTTCGTGGACGTCGGTGCCGACAGCGCGGGATATCTCCTCGCTGTTCAGACCGGCTCCGAGACCGAGTGTCAACAACGCCCAGGTGTCCCTGCGCATCGAATCGGTGGGCAGGCCACGGGACCAGGAGACCAGCTCGGTCACCTCGGCCGTCGAAAACGGGGCCGTCAAGTCAGAGATGCGAAGCGGCACGGACCGGGGCGGGAAGAGCTTGTGCCCCACCACTGCGCCCCCCACCCGCCAGAGCTGGCTGCGGTAGTTCCGCCGAGAGCCGTCGCTCAGGTGTGCGCAGCCCTCGACGGCGAACCGGTCGATGAACTCCGGAGTGAACAGGGAAGCGGCGTCGACCGGCTGCCCGATGCGGTCGGCCCAGACCGCCAACTGGGCGACGACACTCAGGCACTTCTTGGCCAACTGGGCGTCGGTGAAGCCGACCTTCGTGACCGCCTCCTTCACCACCGGTTCGATACGGCCCCAGACGTCGGTGGGCACGTCCCGGGGCGAGAACCGGTTGATGGTCCCGCTCATCGACTCCCCCGACCGCACGGGTGCTCCGAACGACCAGGCCTCGGCACAGCGGTCGGCGGCGAAGTCGGCGTCCAACTCCGAGGTGCGGGTGCGTTCAGCCGGCACCCGGTGCCGACAGTCAGGCGCGGGGACGTCCCTGGTGTCGCCCTCTCTGTCTCCATCCCGGGAGAACCGCACGACTCACTACTTTCCGTGGGAGCCTCTTGGCCCCCACTACTGCACCTCCGTGCTGCAGACCCAGCGTGCGCTCCCCGGGACTTCCGGTCGGCAACACCCCGCTGGGCTTCTCTCTCCGGGATGTAATTGAGTTGTACCGCACAGAAGTGCCGTGGCGCGTGGATACCTGTCGGGATGAGGAGCCGAGAGGACCGACGTGGTGCCTGCCGTTCGCCGGAACCCGGCCACTCTGGACTGGAGGACCATGCGGTGCCGGTGGCCACGAGGCAGTCCTGGGCTCGGACATCGCCTGGGGCGGGGTCGTCGCTGAGCCAGCGAACCCACGGGCCTTCATCGTCGTACCGGGGAGCGGGGACAGCGCCGCAGGCGCGCGCGTCACTACTGTTCACTGCGTCAGTACCTCCTAAGTAGGTGCTGGCCACGGCCCCGGGGTGCTCCAACACCGCCGGGGCCACTTATTGCTTACTGACAACAGTATCAGCGCTCGTTGTCAGATGTCAACGGTAAGGTCAAGGAGTGGCACAACCTGACCAATTGATCGGCATCCACGAGATCACGCTGATGCTGGGCATCTCCCGTCAGCGGGTCGACAAGATCAGCCGGACAGACCCGGGCTTCCCGGAACCGGCAGCTGAGCTTCACGCCGGTCGGATCTGGCGTCGGTCAGACATCGAGGACTGGGCGCGGTCCACCGGTCGGATCGACTGATCGGGTTGCAGGACCAACTACTGGGATCCGACCACTTGGGCTCGGCCATGCTGACCGATGAGGTTGACCTCATTGACCGGATCTCAAATATCGTGATACCAGATCTACACTCAGCTCTAGTGGCTGAGAACGAAACTGGCGCTTCGGTAGCACACCGGCACACCGCCTCCCTAGCGCATGGCCCCGAAGCAGAACATTCCGAGATACTCGAAGTTCGGCGGGAACGGGCGAAGAGCGGAGCGGCAGGCGGTGAACCAGCACCCGGGGCTATGAGCCGCTGCGATCGATAGATATCAGTAGCCGCACACAACGCTTCACGCGCTCAGAGCATTTCCCTGCCACTACTAAAGCGGACTGGAGGTGGAGTCCGCATTTCTTGGGTTGGTGCCGGCATTTCATTCGCTGAAATCAAGGATCCGGCCAAAATGGAATCGAGCAACTCTCGTCCCGCTTCACGCATCTTCACTGATTCGGCTAGTACGTACACGAGCTGTTTGAGCTCCACACTCCACTCTGCCTCCCAATCCTTCGGACGAATCTGATCCAGTGGATTCCCCGTCGAAGCAGCCCGGCCTGAGCCACGCAGTGTGCGATAACCAAGCCACTTCTTTATGATCTGCATTCCGCTTACGGCAAACTCCCAAGCCTCCGGCGGTACTCCACAGAGAAGGCCGTCGCCGACAATCAATTGCTTGTTGGTCGCACTATATGCGTAGTCCGAGGTGTCGCCCGGAACTCTCTTGGGCTCCTTCCTCCACCAAATCTCTGATGGGACCCGAAACCTCTTGCTCTTCTCATCGAACGAACGCTCTCCGTAAGTGTGCAGCCAGATTAGATACTCACCGTGCCTCGCAACCTGATCGAATAAACCTGGATCTCTAGTGAATGGTATTCGAGGACCAGGAGTCTCGAGTTCCTCACTGAATCGTTCTGAATAGTCAGCTCCCGCAAGTATCCCGTACACATACGAGAAGACACTCTGAGCTGTCACATCCGAGATCGCAGGAGCAGCTTCTCTATACATCGCCGTCAGTCCCTCCAACAGTCTCGGATCGATATTCTCGCTTCCATCTGCATCACGATAGAGCGGGATCACGTCCTTTCCGCCCCTTCCATTGTAATAGTGATAATCGGGGACGGCTGTTGACAGGGTGGCGGCCGGTCCGGTACCGAGCCGAAACGTCATTGACGTGACCATGAAGATCTGGGAGGGGCTTGCCGAGGCCCAAAGGGACGGGCTCTCTGTCTTCGCAAGGCGAGGGTCATCAAACGTAAACTGCCTATCGAATGACCGATAGCCATATCTTACAATCTCTTCGGGTTTCGACCGAGCTGTTAGGTCAGAAATCCTTGGTAGGTTTCGAACCTTAGTCTTGATGTTTCTACCGGTCTTGGCCGTGGAGAACCACTCCGCCCTCGATTGCGGATCACTCGCGCTTACGAGCATGCTCCACCGCTTCTTCAAAGTACTTTGACTCGGCGACACTGGCCACGTGCGCGCATGAATACACCCAGGTTGTTGCCATGGAAGCAAATCTGAGAGCGCAGGATAGCTTTCCCAATCTATCCCACCCGCAGTCGGGACAAATGGGTCCAGCCAGCCGCTAGGTGCGATAGCCCAGTCTTGCTCAGCAATATTCATCTGCTGCAAGGCGGACAGCTTGTCTGCCCTAGTTCCTGTGATTCTTCGATAGCACGCTATCGCTGGTGCCGTAATGTCACTATAGCCGGACCTAATTAGCAGCACTATTGCAACGGGAATCTGAATATCAAATATATTCTCTTCTGGACGCGCGCCCAAATTGTCGCCACCTAGATCTATGACAAAAATCTCGTCAGCCATTTGTCTCGCGAGCTGCCTCAACCCCATAAATCCCGGGCCGGACAGCCACGAGCTGGCGGTAATGAATCCAACGATTCCGGGCCCACTTACGGACTGCTCAAATGCCTTCCAGATCGCCCAGCGCCAGAAGTACACGTAGAGGTTCGACAGGCTTCTCAGATGGCTGAATACGGTATTCGATCGGGCCGGCTCCAGGATGTCCTCAAATAATGATCGGCCTGTAGGACACCAATATCTCGATCGTGACGCACGGGCCTGACCGGGAGTCCATCTCCGCTATCGAGATGTTGCGGTCCCGCCTTAACAGCAACTCCTGAACGCGCTCTCGCCGGGCACGAGTCATTGTCATCGGGTATGAGCCGTAGCGACGCCTTGAAGCGATCTCCTCCCTCGAGACCCCCAACTCCAGCCTGGCGAAGAACGCGCTCCCGACGTTCCCCTGATGCTCCTCTGACTACGCGGCCACCGGATGGTACTCATGAATGAGGCCGCCCAGCACGTCGTGACGAACGACGTCGACCGACGGGGGTGGAATCTTGACCGTGCTGGCGGGTGCGGGCACGCCGAGGTCGATGCCCCGGTGGGGCCGCTGTCGGTTGTAGTGACCGACGTACTCGCGCAGGACCCGCTCCAGGTGGCCCTGGCCCAGGATCAGCATCCTGTCCAGACACTCGGTCCGCACGGTTCTCACCCACCGCTCCGCATGGGCGTTGGCCCGAGGAGATCGGACCGGGATCTTGATCGGCCGGATGCCCTCGGTGCGGAACACTTCGTCGAAGCTGGCTGTGAACTTGGTGTCCCGGTCCCGGATCAGGAACTTGATCGACCGACCGCGGTCATGCAGGTCAGCCACGAAGTTGCGGGCCACCTGGGTGACGAACGCACCGGTCGGATGATCAGAGACGCCCAGGATGTGCACCTGGCGTGTCGACAACTCGATGACGAATAGCACGTACAGCTGATTGAAGCCGACCGTGTCCACGGTGAAGAAGTCCGTGGCCAGCACGCTGTGGGCCTGGGATCGGAGGAACTCGACCCAGGTCGGGCCACCCCGTGGAGCGGGTCCCAGGCCAGCTCGGCGCAGTACTCTGCGCACCGAGGTGGCCGAGACCCGGATCCCGAGCTTTCGCAGTTCGCCCTGGATCCGGACACATCCCCAGGTTCGGTTCTCCCGGCCGAGACGCACGATGAGATCGACCAGTTCGCTGGCCATCGGCGGTCGACCGGGACCACGCTGCTTGCGCCACCGGCGCCACTTGTGTTTGGCCGCTTCCCGGTGCCACCGCAGCAGCGTCTCGGGGGTCACCAGGAACGAGCGCCACCGGTCGCGAGAGAGCTGTCGGCTGAGTGCCGCGAGGATGGCTCGATCGGCAGGTCGATAGCGAACCCGGGCGTGCAACTGGCGTTCGAGGACACGGACCTGGTGGCGGAGCACCATGATCTCGATGTCCTTGTCCGACTCCCTGCGCCGGGACCACACGACGAGTCCGAGGATCCGACACAACGCGTTGTAGAGGAGCGAGAAGGCCACGCTCAATGATGTTCGAGTTGCAACGAGAAATGCCAGTCCAGGGGCCCAATTGGGATTTTGGCGCCCTACACCCCGAGATCAAGCGGTGGCTGCTGCGTCACCCTCGGTTCCACCTGCACTTCACCCCCACTTCGGGATCGTGGCTCAACATGGTGGAGCGGTGGTTCGG
>Ga0209048_10002800_pt1 | contig 17114 bp, 19 predicted proteins | sample FrelakmetCRP12CR_FD_187146 | JGI IMG/M metagenome (GOLD analysis project Ga0209048, IMG submission 187146) | Freshwater lake sediment microbial communities from the University of Notre Dame, USA, for methane emissions studies - CRP12 CR (SPAdes)... | ecosystem: Environmental > Aquatic >... | reverse complement strand
GCTTGACGAAAGCTCCGCTTCCCTCCTGCGGCTCAAGGGCAGGCCTTATACCCACTAATGCAAACTATGCCAAGGGTTTCAACATACCATGAAATCTACTCCCAAACAATACCATGGGGAATTCGCCCCCGAGCCATCGCACGGTTTCTCGATGCGGCGATAAAACTTGACTTTGAGTTCTCAATTAACCAAAGGTTTCGAGCCGACGCCGGAAGAGCCGCCCGACTGAGCTTTGACGTCGGTCTTTTACAGAGAATGCAAGGTGCTAAGAGGGCCTGTATACACGTTAAGAACGCCCGAATGGATATCTGTAAAACAATTCTTCGCCGGTCTCGTCAGGCCTGAGATGAATGATAATAGAACCACGAACACGCAAGGAGAGCCATATGAGTGATGCCTGTCCAATACTGGGAGTATGGGAATGGCGAATTTCGTGCTCATACATGGTGGCTCGCATGCTGCATGTTGCTGGAAACCGGTTATAACGGAGCTTGAGTCGTTAAACCACTCCGCGTTTGCCTTCAACCTGCCCGGCCACGGAGATGATCAAACACTGCCCGCGGCGTTCTGTCGATTTCCATACGGACACACGTACAAACACAAACCACATACCGCCGTCTCAGCGTCTTTCTTTCTCAGCGCCGCAAAATAACGGTCACACTTGCTCGCATCAAACCGCTTCTCACGCGGTTCAGACTCCCGGAATGGCTCTCCCGTGAAAGCATGCACCGGACATATCTCCACACATTGGCTACAACTGCCACAACGATCCTCCATCGGTTCCCCCGTCACCTGGAGCGGCGCATCGGTGAGTATGGTAGCCCAACGCACCCGCGGTCCCACCTCGGGAGTCACCAACAAACAGCTCTTGCCAATCCAGCCCAGCCCGGCTAAATGGGCCGCCATTTTGTGCGAAAACACCGCACATAGCCGGTCGTTATCTATCCGCTTCGATGCGGGGATAGGTAACGCCCGACAGCCTTCCCGCTGGAGCAGGCTACTCACGCGCGAATTCAGCAGGTCAAGGCGCTGATTGATCACTTCATAACCATGATGCAGATAACCTGTCGCGACCGCTCGGTCGGCACGCTGGGGCAGCTGGTCAACGATGGGATGCAGGAGCGCAATCCCAACGGAAATAGCCCGAGGATAGTCCGCGACCACTGGTCCGCCCTGTGCCAGAATTGCAGCATAAGCCGGCGATAAGTCGGCGACGCCGAAGAAATCGGCCCCCCATGCCTCAACGATGTCCTTTACCTTATGGTTAATATCCATCGATTACCCCCCTGTTGCTCTTCACACGTGACTGCAGCCGGATTGGTGCGAGCCCCGGGTAAATGATCACCCTCAGTTTGGTTTCCCTGAATCCCGGAACCATTCCCTTCAGGTAACGCGCGGCCTCGACAGGTACGCTGGACCCATTCTCCCCGAAACCAAACAGGATGCGAACACTGACTCCTCTAGCCGGGCGCATCAGAGCCCTTGCCGATGTGTTCGACGCCCTGACTTCCAAGAGACCATACAAAGAGCCCTTTTCTACACAAAAATCGATTGCCATTATCCGCGAGAACCGGGGAAGGCTTTTCGATCCTGCTGTAGTGGATGACTTCATTGCCATCCAGGACGAAATCCTGGCCATTAAGGAAAAGTACCTGGATGCGGGAGGACAAAAACCCACTCAGCTGAAAGCTAAAAACTCAAAGCAATAACCCCCTGGCCTTCAGCCTTTATTCTTAATTCTTTATCCTTTATCCTTGGAGCTTTCAGTCTTTATCCTTTATCCTTTAGCCTTTGAAATATGGACAAGTTATGAAGTTGATTGCCGCTTGGATTCAAGTCATCATTGTATTGCTGGTAGTGGGATACGGCACATGGCAACTCTTCAAAGGTGAGTTTGCGCAGTCCTTTGCCACACTGCCCTTTCTTTTTGCTTATTATGTGTTCGTCATTGCTCGCCTCAGAAGAAAGCATTATCACACCCCGGAAGACCCTGACGACAGCTGATCGGCGATCCCATTTTTGCCCTCTTCCCGACTGATTCTCCCCCTTTTCATCTTTTGATAAAAAAGTGCCGACACAAACTCCAGTCTCGTGATCAGCCAGGCTACACTACTCCCCCCCGACTCATTCCGACTCTTTGAGGAGATCCTCCAACAAACGGGTAAAATTGCCTGTTTCCATCGACCGGTCGAACTCGTTTAGCCATTTCCTTGTGTACTCGCGGTCAAAATCAGGATTCTTGAGGATTATTGAACGAACATCTTCCAGGTCTCTTGGGCGACCGGCAAAGATCTTGTGGATGATCACATCCTCCATAGATGCGAACATGGCAGCCGTGTCCCCGAAGGAAATGGGCCTTGCCCTTTGGATGGCCTGCCTCTCATACGGGGTGAAAGAAAAGATGAAATCAACCCTTATCCCGGTGTTTTCATCGCGTGTCGGCAGAACGAACGTCTCTTGTGCAAAAGCCATGAAATCCTTGGGTAGGATATCAAGACCTGCATCTTTGACAGCTCTAACAACGTTCTCCATTTCATCGATATTTGCCCCGAGGGTAACATCGATGTCTTTGGTCATTCTTGGCGTCCCATACAGAAGTACCGCCTGCCCCCCGATTATCATATAGGGTAAAGTCCGTTGTTTCAGTGTCTGTGCAATTCTGATGATCAGGTCTTTAAACATGGTTCAGTATCCTGGCGATCCTTATGTCTATCTCGATGCCGTCGAGGGGATCTTTCAATGGCAGCACACCAAGTAAAAGGCCTTCTCTCCACATTCCCTCAAACAATTTGAGAGCTTCGAAATAGTCGGGTTTTTCCGAGACCGTGACTGCTTTCTCGAATTCAGCCATCAGCTTGCCATTTTTTACCATAGGCCCCCCCTAGATTCTTCACACCATTGTTCCACCGGAAGACTGCCCGAGGTGAGGTGAGAGGAAAGACTGTTCTTCAATCAGGAAGAATCCGCTTCTCCCACAGTCGGCAGAACGCACACATACCGTTCGCTATGGTTGGTTGCCCGCATTCCCTGCAGGGCTCCAGTTCTTCCTCCTGGCCGGGTGGGAACAGGCCGTTTTTCTTTGCCCGCAGGAAATCGAGGTAGAATTTGAGCTTGGTTCCGGGGCTGTGCCGCTCCATTTCATTGAAGATTTCTTTGTAGTAAAGGCTGGTTGCCCCGGCAGAAAAAGGACACTCATCATAGATATAGTCAATGCCCGATATCAGGGCGTAGGCGGCCATTTCCCGCTCATATAAGCGGCACAGGGGCTTGGCTTTCCGCACGAAACCCGGGCGATCCGCAGGCAGCACGGGCGACTGTCGGGCCAGGTAATCTGCCTGCCAGTGCAGGGTGTTTCCCCACAAGACAGCCACTTCATCGTCGACATTGTGGCCGGTCGCCAGCACGGTGTAACCGAACTCACAGGCCAGGCGGTTCATCTCATGGCGCTTGATCAGCCCACAGGTGGAACAGGGCTTGGCACGGCCGCGTCTGGTGCGTCGTGCAACCTCCGGGAGCGATTCGCCGTAGGTATCTCTCATGCCTATAATATGAAGTTTCGCATCCAGCCGGAAAGCCTGTAAGAAGCCCTCTATGCACTGACGGGACTGATCCGAGTAGCCGATGTCACCATCAATGCCAAGATCGATGTACACACCGTCAGCCTGGCAGCCCAGCGACCACAGGATGTGCCACAGCGCCAAGCTGTCTTTGCCGCCGGAGACGGCCACAAGCACCCGATCATCCGGCCCGAACATACGGTACTTCTCAATGGAGCGCCGGGTTTGTTCCTGCACCCATTTAACAAAGTGGGTTTCGCAGAGTGCAAGCTTGTGCTGGCGCATGTTGATGGCAGCCTGCTCGGTGCAGTGACGACAACGCATTCGGTTCATCATACATCATCCGCCTGAGATGACGCCGATCAGCTTAATTTCCGCTTCCTCGCCGAGCCTGGTTTTCTCAGTAACGAGCTTGCCGTCTTTGAGAGCCAGAACGCTTTCGGGGTTCAATCCTATGGCGATCAACAGATCGTGGATGGTAATATTACCCGGGACGTCCCAATGATTATTCCTGTAGGTCACAGATATCATGAGTCACTTCTTGAGCTTCTTGAGGGGTCAGGACTTACTCATCGCCGGTCCGGTTTGCCTTAAAGATCAGCTCGGGCTTTTTCAGGAACACTTTAGTGTCTGGCGGTACGGACTCTGTCAACCACACGTTCCCGCCGATAACCGAGCGGGCGCCGATGACGGTTTCCCCACCCAGAATCGTAGCGCCGGCATAAATGATCACGTCATCTTCAATAGTTGGATGACGTTTCTTGTTCCTGAAAAGCTCACCGGCGCCTTTTGGCAGGGAGAGGGCGCCAAGCGTTACCCCCTGGTAGAGCCGCACCCGCTTGCCAATTCCCGTAGTTTCGCCCACCACCACGCCGGTTCCATGATCGATGAAAAAGCTCTCCTGGATGTGCGCGCCGGGATGAATGTCAATGCCGGTCAGACTGTGAGCGTATTCGGTCATGATCCGAGGGATGAACGGCACATCCTGTTCCCAGAGCTCATGGGCTATCCGGTAAACGCTGACCGCAAAGAGACCCGGATAGCTGAAGATCACCTCATCATAGCTCTTAGCTGCGGGATCCCCCTCATAGGCAGCGCGAACATCGGTGGCAAGAATCGTTCTCAGCCCGGCGAATTTCCCCATGAACTCCACGGTGATCTCCTGGCCGCGTTCCTCACATTTGATACACGGGAGGTTGTGGCGGATGCAGTCGTGGCGCAAAGCAACAGACACTTGCTCGGACAGGATCTCAAACAGCGCAGTGGCTTCCTGGCCGAGATAGTAACTCAGATTGAACTGTTCGAGACGACTCTGGACAAAATATCCGGGGTAAAGAATTCGGCAAATTCTTTGCACAATGTCGATAACGGAATCCCTGGAGGGGATTGGTTCGGGACCAACGTGATCGAAACAATTCTCACGGTCGCAGGAAAGGACCACCTCGTTTACGATTGCGGGTATTGATTCTCGAAAGTGCCTGCCAACTTCGACTTCGATTTTACACTGATCCATTTTCAATATTTCATGCATGATCGATCCAGCCTGTGAGAGTTGCGTTGTCTTTAGGTTGTCTATCCACGGGATTCCTCGCCTGTTTGCGTCCACGAATTCACACAAAGGAAGACGAAGACACACGAATAAAAAATGGAAAAAAGAAAATTCTTTTCTCTGCGATCTCTGCGTCTCTGCGGTGAGGAATTAGATAATCCTTATTCGCTGGCCTCAGGCTGTGCCACACTGCTGCCCCGCCGCCCAATACGGAGAGAGGCCTCGCAAGGTCTCGATGATCGGCGGAAGCTTTTCGATGACGAATTCGATCTCCTCATCGGTATTATAAACGCTCAGGCTGAACCGTATGGAGCCATGAGCCATGGTAAAGGGGACCCCCATGGCGCGGAGCACGTGAGAGGGCTGCAGCGACCCGGAAGTACAAGCGGAACCGGAGGAAGCACAAATTCCAAACTCATCCATCATCAGCAGAATCGCTTCACCTTCGACGAACTCGAAGCTTATGTTGCTCGTGTTGGGAAGGCGGTTGATACGGTCGCCATTCACCCGGCTGTTTGGAACTTTGGCCAGGATTTCATTCTCCAGCTTATCGCGAAGCTGCTTGACGCGAGTGTTTTCTGCCTCCATGTTTTGAGCGGCCAGGTGAGAGGCCTTCCCAAGCCCGATGATACTCGGGGTATTTTCAGTCCCACCGCGACGCCCTTTTTCCTGATGGCCCCCGATGAGAAAGGGGGAGAACCGGGTGCCCCTGCGCACATATAGCACCCCGATTCCTTTGGGAGCATGGAGTTTGTGGCCCGATATGGAGAGCATATCGACAGCGGTTTTGCTGAGGTTGATGGGGATCTTGCCAACGGCCTGGACCGCGTCGGTATGAAACAGGATGCCGCGGGAGCGGGCAAACTCCGCAGCCTGCTCGACGGGAAAGATCACCCCGGTTTCATTGTTGGCCCACATGAGACTGACGATCGCCGTGTCCGGCGTGAGGCTCCTCCGGTATTGCTCCATATCCAGACGACCTTCACTGTCAACCGGCAGTTCGGTGACCCGATACCCCTCATTTGCCAATTGCGCACACAGGGCTTTGACGGCAGGATGCTCAACCCGACTGGTCACCACGTGACGCTTGCCAGGCTGGGACGCCAACGCCGACCGGATGGCGGCATTGTCACTTTCCGAACCGCAACTGGTAAAGATGATCTCGTCCGGGGAGGCCCCAAGCAACGCTGCCACTTGATCGCGGGCTTCGCGGAGGTTTCGTCCTACCTGACCGCCGAAAGTGTGCATACTCGAAGGGTTCCCGTAAAGCTCATGGAAATAGGGCAGCATCACTTCCAGAACTTCCGGCGCAACCTTCGTTGTGGCATTGTTGTCAAGATAGATGGTTTTCACTGGGAATCCTCCTCGACCACCAATTCCGGCCAGACCAATTCACGGAGCTTTATTTCAACAAAGTTTTTGAGGGTCATGTTGGAAGCCTGGCAAGAAGCACACGCACCCCTTGTGGCTACGATCACCCGATTCCCGATCACATCGATAAGCTCTATGTCCCCGCCGTCATGCTTGAGGGAGGGCCTGATTTCCCGCTCGATGGTTTCCTCGATCATCCTGATCTTCTGAATGTTCGACATCCTGGGTTTGGAGACCGGTCTGGTTTCCATCTCCGAGCGAACCCTGTCCAGAATCTCCTGAAGCGCCTCGTGGCAACTACCACATCCGCCTCCTGCCTTGGTGTAATTGGTAATCTCCTCAACCGTCGTCAGATGATTCTCCCGAATTGCCCGTTCGATTTCCCGATCAGTCACGCCGAAGCATTCGCAGACAATCTGTCCCTCAATTGCTTTCTCGGGTATCCCTTTGTAATGGGCGATAGCCGCTTCCAGGGCCTCACGCCCCATCACTGAGCAGTGCATCTTCTCATCGGGAAGCCCCCCAAGATACCTGGCTATATCCTGATTGGTCACCCTCTCGGCCTCCTCGACGGTCAACCCCTTGATCATCTCGGTCAGGGCAGAGGCTGACGCAATTGCACTGGCACATCCAAAAGTCTTGAATTTTGCCTCCTTGATCCGCTTGTTCTCATCCAGCTTGAAAGTCAATTTGAGGGCATCACCACAGGCTATGGAACCGACCTCGGCAAGCCCGTCCGGATCTTCCACCTCCCCCACATTGCGCGGATTCAAAAAGTGTTCTTTGACCTTATCCGTATAGTCCCACATTGTCTGTACTCCTGTCGATGGATTCATCTTACATCATATTTTGGCTCAAACAACAAAATGTTCAACCCACCACAAACGTTAAAATCCCATTACAGTTACACCTCCGGGCCGCGTGACAGTAACCAGCCGTGCGGAATCAGCAATCGCCCCGGTGTCCAGGAGAAGGGCTCGAAGCACTTGCGCATGCTGGCCCACATTGAAGCACGGGACCTCCCCAACATGCTGCCAGATCCGCCCGCTCGACCAGGGCGATTCATGAATATGGCCATGGAGCGACGCGATCAACCTGCCCGTGGTTGCCCAGCGCTCGATGAATCGTCTGACGGCGAGGCTGCCCACATGAGAGCCGGTTGCCATCTGGTCCAGAGCTGTGTCTTTGGGCGGGGCATGGGCCACGAAAATGAAGGAATAGTCCAGCCAGAGATGGCTATCCAGGACGGCAGAGAGTTCATCAAGATCATCCTCAATAGTGCCGGTCGTCGGATCTAAGCAGTATGGCACGGCCTTGCCTGAGCCAGTGACATAACCCGTTTTCACCACTCTGAGCTCTGAGAGACCGTCATGGTCCCTGCAATCCGGCTTTTCGCTGTCCTTGATTGCGAAAGGGGTGGGGTTGACTGCCATGTAGCCGGCCACAGCGAGTCCTTCCCCAATCTTCACCACACGGCGGTGGAGCAGATGAAGATCGAGGCCATCCCTGGCTTCGATCAGGGGCCTGGCGGCAGCAATGTCATCGTTGCCGAGGTCGAGGAGTACCGGTGTTTGCGGAAAGGCTTCGTGAAACGGCTTAATGCGAGGCAGGAGCACATTGCGCACCCAGAGTTTGTGGGGCTCAATGGAAGCCTCAATGGAACCTTTCCAATCGGGAATAAGGTCGCCCCCGATGATCAGCACTTGCGGACCCAGCTCTCTTGCTGCTTCTAGAAAGCGCTCAAGATGGCCCGGATGAACATGGATGTCGGCAGTGTAAAGGACCTTCACAAAAACAACGCTCCGTCAGTATCAGCAATTCATTCCAACACCCACGCCGCGGAAACGCGAACGGACTATGGAAACGTGTACCAATAGTCATTGAGGCTACTCCACTCATCACTAGCCACTAGCCACTAGAAAAGGCAGCACTTCCCCCGATTTCCCGAGGATACTGAGGTCGTAGGCGCCGGTGTAGGGAGTCGGCTCCAAATTGATTTCCGCCACAAAGGCCCCACGCCGCCTGGCGGTCGCTCCCATGGAGGCCGCCGGTTGCACCACCCCCGAAGTTCCTATCACCATCATTACCTGACAGGCTTCAATGGCCTGGGATACCAACTCCAAGATGTTTGGGTCGAGCATTTCACCGAACCACACTACGTGAGGGCGAAGGAGTGCTCCGCATGCCCCACAGGTTGGAAGCTCCGGCAGGGGAACTCGTCGATCTTCTATCACTTTTTCGCACCCGCTGCAGCGCACCCACCAAATATTACCATGCAGTTCGATCATTTTTCGGCTTCCGGCAGCCTGGTGAAGACCATCGATATTCTGAGTGATCAAGGTGAAGTGGGCAAATCGGCTTTCCATGGCGGCAAGAGCCAGATGACCGGGATTGGGATGGAGGGGAGCGAGAACTTCCCGGCGCCAATTGTAGAATTCCCAAACCAGCCTGGAGTCGCGGGCAAAGGCCTCGGGTGTAGCCAGGTCGGTAGCTCGATACTGGCGCCAAAGACCCCCCTGACCTCTGAAGGTTGGCACTCCGGACTCAGCAGAAATTCCGGCCCCAGTCAGGGCCACAACGTTGTCACATCCCGCCAATTTTTGTTTAAGTAAACGAATCTTCCCTTCATTCGATTGTTCTGCCATATTGTATCCCTCCTGCCACGCTGAAGCATTCTGTGAAGACCCTTCTGAAAATTCCTTGTATACTGTCTTGTGCAAAAGTCAAAGAAAGCTTTAGACATCATTTGTTGCCTCGGGGAGCAAAGCGCTTTAGCTGAATATCCAATATCGAACAAGGAATTTCGAATTATGAAGTACTCTCCTTCGATATTCTGCAGTTCCTTGTTCGATATTCAATATTTAATTGAGTTGGCTCTTATGGTGGAGGGAGAGAAGATTACATGAGTTTTGAGATGATTACCAAGAATTCGAGTCCGGCACTCGACTCAGGCAAAGAGAACACCAGATTAGGATGCCGACCATGGATGACTTGATTGTGGGATGCTATCAGATGAACGTTATGCCCGGAGATGTTAGCGGGAATCTGGGAAAAATCGAAAGAATTCTGCCGCAAGTCAAGCGCGAGGGGTGTCAACTTTTGGTCCTCCCGGAAATGTGGTCTGGCGGTTTCGTTTATTCCGCATTGCAGGAAATGGCGGACCGCACCCCGGCAGTCCTTGAAAAGCTGAAGGAATGGGCCATGGAATACCGGATGGTCCTGGTCGGCAGCCTTCCCGAAGCCGAAGGAGACAAGATCTTTAACGCAAGCTATGTCGTTGACATCGGTGGCGCAGTTTCGGGCAAATACCGAAAGGTCCATCTTTTTTCGCCCACTGGGGAACATGATTACTTTGAACATGGGCAGATTCCACTGGTCTGCGATACTAGTCTGGGCCGTTTGGGCATTGAGATTTGCTATGATTTGCGATTTCCCGAGCTCTCTCGAAGACTGGCGCTGGATGGGGCGGAGATCCTCTGCTTTTCAGCCCTGTGGCCCTTGGCCAGGATCGATCACTGGTCTTTGTTGCTGCGCAGCCGCGCCATCGAAAACCAGCTCTTCATCATAGCATGCAATGGCTGCGGGATCGAAGGCAACACGCAATTTGGAGGGGCCTCGGCGATTATCTCGCCCACAGGGAAGCTGCTCGCTGAGGCGCACCGTAGCGAGGAGACCATCATTGCCCGGCTGAACTTCGCAGAAATGATGGATTTCCGTCGGCACATTCCCTGTTTTTCAGATCGTTTGGCTGGAACATATAACATTATGTAGTATCTTCTACAATTGAGCTCCTTTCTCACACACTCAAGGGAGGAACGGATATGCTGAGTCGTCAGAACGAATCAGACCAAACAGAAGAGTTTTTGGCAGGGGAAATTGCAGAGCAGCTCAAGGCAGCATTTGAGAAAATGTCCTATAGCGTGCCGTTGTATCTTTTTACTCGGAAAGGAGAGAACGAGGTCCTGAACCAGGCTGCAAGAACCATGATCCGAGCCTTTCGGGAGCTCTCCGACAAGATTGAATTTCGGGAGTACGACCTCAGTCACGAGCTGGCACAGAAATGGGACGTGACTGTCTCGCCGACGATTCTTTTTGATCCTGAACAGCACTCGATCCGCTATCTCGGGGTGCCTTACGGGGAAGAGGGGCGAACGTTTCTTGCGACCATCCTGATCCTTGGTTATCGAACAAGCGGTTTGAGTGAGCAGTCACTCAAGATTCTTGATAAGATCGATTACCGCAGATTGATAAAGGTCTTCGTCAGTGCCACCTGCCCTTACTGTCCGGACCAGGTCATGAACGCCGTTAAAGCCGCTATTGAAAAGCCTGAGCTGATCTCGGTTGAGATCATTGACACTCAGTCCAACCCTGATCTTGCCGACCGTTACTCGGCCTACAGTGTCCCGCAAACCTTTGCCAATGAGGTGCTGGTTGGCCAGGGAGCCCAGCCGGAAGAGCTCTTTCTGGCTTCCCTTGAAAAGCTGCAACCACAGACCGTTTTCATTCCCGAAAGCGATGCGGAGTTGGTTGAGACGGATGTGGTCATCGTGGGCGGCGGACCTGCAGGGCTGGCTGCCGGAATCTACTCCGCACGCAGTGGTCTCAAGACCGTGGTGGTCGAGCGCGGTGCACTGGGAGGTCAGGTCGCCATCACTCCGATTGTGGAGAACTACCCTGGATTAACGCGCGTACCCGGGAAAACTCTCGTCGATATCACCGTCAGTCATGCGCTGGAATATGTGCAGATTTTCCAGGGAGAGGAAGTTGTTGAGATTCAGCCCGGTGACCCCGTAACGGTCACTACCAGCCGCAGGAGATTCACGGCAAAGGCGGTCATTCTTGCGACCGGCGCCAACTATGCCCGCCTGGGCGTCCCCGGCGAACTCCGCCTGGCAGGGCGTGGGGTGAGTTACTGCGCCACCTGCGACGGGATGCTTTTCAGAGGGAAAAAGGTGGTCGTGGTCGGTGGCGGCAACAGCGCCGCCACGGAGGCGCTCCATCTATACAACATCGGGGTTCAGCTTACCATGGTCCACCGGAGGGACACGTTCAGAGCTCAGGAATACCTTACCAAGAGCATTTTCGCCAACAACATTCCCGTGCTCTGGAATACGAAGGTCAAAGAAATAAGGGGGCAAGAGCGGGTCAGCGAATTGCTCGTGGTCAATAATAAGACCGGCGAAACCACCAGTCTTCCAACCGATGGCGTTTTCATCGCCGTTGGCTATGCTCCGACAGTGGAATTGGCCGTGAAAACGGGCATCGAACTGACCCCTGACGGTTTTATCAAACGCGACTCCCATCACCGGACGAATATCCCCGGCATCTATTCAGGAGGAGATGTGGAAGGCGGATACAAGCAGATCGTTACGGCCATGGCTCAAGGCAGTGAAGCCGCGATGTCCGTGTTTGAAGACCTGATGCACCCCTACTGGCAGGAGAGGAAACCGGCAAAATAGAGTTGACGGTTTTTTCTGGGCAGGTTCTTGACATGGATGTTACAATAATAAATGGAAAGAATGATTCTTTCCTCCTCCGAGAGAGTCAGGTTCTCCCTCCTCCTTCCTGGCTCTCTCTCACCACATAACTTAAACACCTACCCGCTAGATACAGTGTTTTCTCGTATCGATTTTCCCAACGTCTTTGATGCTCAGAATCGGTTTGTTGCGATAAGCGTCCCACTCTATCTGAAATAGAACGTCCACACGATCCTTATTTTGCCAGCCGGCAGGCATACACTGCTCTCCTCGCCAGAAGATGCCATCAACCCGATTGTCAAGAATGAGCTGCAAGTGTTTTGTCTTTTTGCCGAACGCCCTCTGGACGACAACTCGCACGTTGCGCGCGGCGAACGTGGGAAGGGGATTACCAAGACCGTGAGGCTCGAGCTTCTTAAGCATCTTTAAGAGTTCCGGGGAGAGAAGATTCAGATCCAGTTCGAGATCGACTTTTCTGCGGGGGATGAAGACTTCTGCCGGATAGGTGCTGGCGAACTCTTCAAAACGTTCCGAAAACTCATCCAAATCTTCCGTGGCGATCGTCAACCCTGCCGCCATTTTGTGACCACCCCACTTCAAGAGGAGATCTTTGCACGATTCCAGGGCCGAATAGACATCAAATCCCGGTATGCTGCGCGCGGAACCTCGTGCCTCTCCGGTGCCGTCGTCAATCGAAAAAACAATTGTGGGACCATAATGGAATTCCTGTTGAATGCGCGATGCAATGATACCGACCACTCCTTGAGGCCATTGGGAATCCCCTACGATCAGAGTTCGTCTCCCGGCACTGACCTCTGTAGACCGATTGCGGATCTGGCTGAGGATTCGATCCTCCAGGTGCTGTCTTCGAGCGTTAAGGTCATTCAATTCATCCGCAAGGGGGCCAAATTCCTCCTCTTGCTCTGCCGTGAGGAAACCCAGCGCCAGACTGGCATCTCCCATGCGGCCGGCGGCGTTAATCCGCGGTCCCAGATAGTAGCCGACATGCCCGGCAGTCAGGATTTTTCCTGCCAGACCTGCCATTTCGGCAAGCTTTCTGATTGGTGCATACGTATTCATATTCATGCAGCCCAATCCGCTCTTTGCCAGGATTCGGTTGGCATCCACCAGCGGTACGAGATCGGCAATGGTGCCAATCGCTGCCAGTGTGAGATATTTTCCTCCCAGCCTGGGTATACGAAACTTACCGTCAAGTGCCTTGCGCAACCGGCTGAGAAAGAGGAGCGTCAGTCCCGAAGCGCAAAAATCCTTGAAAACAGAGGGACACTCAGACTGTTTCGGATTAATCAGCACGGTTGTTGGGGCCATTCCATTTGGCAATACTTCGTGATGATCGATAACGATGAAATCTGCCCCCAGGCGGCGAGCCGCACTCACTGACTTGAAGTCGTGCGTGCCGCAGTCCACTGCCACAAACAGTCTCGCATCCGGATGCTGGCAAATCACCCGCTCCGGCACACCATAACCTTCTGCCCGCTGCGGGATGATCGCCGCATAACGGCCATAGCCAATGTCCCTCAGGAAATGAACCAACTGCGCCAACGACGTTATGCCGTCACAATCGTAGTCGCCAATGAGCACCACTTTATTGCCTGAGGCAAGATGCCTTGCCATCAGTGTTGCCCCGGCATCCATCCCCGTCATGGTCAGGTGGCATTCCAGGTCGTTGAGGTTGCCATTCAGGAATGATGCATCAACACCACGATTCCGAAGAAGGATCTCCAAAATGTCATCAACCGACGCGGGTTTTGATGTTTCCAGGATCTCCCATGTGTATCTCATCATTGGTTTCCTTAGAATGCGTCTGAACGCTGTCTTTTCGACCCGAAGGGGAGAAATCTATTTGGTCACTTTACTTTACGGTTTAGGTATCTAACACAAGGGATGCATGAATTTCAAAATTGTATAAGAAAATAAAAATTTTAACCTATTATGCGTTCGGTGACAGCGAGGACTATTTTCAACTTGCTTCCGTCTCAATGGTGGAATAAAGAAGGGTACGAGAGTTTTCGGTAGCCTGAATTGCCAGGACTACGAGTTCGATCATTTTCATGGGGCCTGGTTCTCGGGACATGAGGTGAACGACATAGATGCCAATGCCAAATGGCATCGCCCAGATTTTAAGAATGATCTAGCACCGGGAGCAGCTATGACTGACACACTCACCTACATGAAGAACTTCATCAGGGACAAGAACGTCGCATCCATCACTCCTACTTCTCCATTCGGAGTAAAGAGGGTCTGCAGGAATATTGACTTTGATTGTAGTGGTCTGATTGTCGAATACGGGCCGGGCACAGGCGTTTTCACGAACTACCTGTTAAAAAAAATGAAAAACGATTCACGGCTGATTCTGATTGAACGAAATAAGAACTTCGATCTGATCCTCAAGCGGACCATTCAGGATCCCCGTGTGGTGATTTTCAACGACAGCGCTGAGAACGTGCTGGAGACGCTGCGATCCTGTGAGGAATCCCATGCTGATTACATTATTTCGGGTATTCCCTTCCTCCTGCTCAATTGCCAGCTAAAAGAGAAGATCCTCTACAATACTCACAGAGCGCTAAAGAGAGGCGGCAAGTTTCTGGTCTATCAAACCTGCTTCCAGGCCGATCATCACCTCAAAGTGCATCTGGAACGCTTTTTCCCCGTGGTTCGCACAAGATTTGAGGTCAGGAATATCCCTCCACTCCGCATCTACGAGGCAATCAAATAGTTCCCTTGCTCGTTCCGGCTCAGACTGGATGGGATATCGGACTGCCCATGCGAAGGTTTTGCCGGCATTCCGAAATTCTCTATCTACAGTCTCCGCTGCAAAAGGGAGAGCCTTCACATTAGGTCGTCGCCACACAATAAAGTGACCGAAAAGATATCGGTTGGGTTGAGCAAAGCGAAACCCAACACGAGCTTTCGGTGGGTTACGGCGCAAAAGACGCGCCTAACCTGCCCTACAACACAGACATCTCGGATGCCCATTTATGTGGAGGTGCACATGGAAAAGACGCGGGGCTGAATCATCTACGCTCCTTCCTTTGCACCAATCGCCGTGACGTGGATTCGGTGAAGGTGAAACGGCAATCAGCATTCCAACGTCTTCGACATTGAGAAAAAGTCCTTGAAAAGGTCAGATGCATGGGCTAAAAAAGACCGACCGTCCCGTATATTCTAATACAAAGGTCCTATGTATGGCAAGTAAAGGAGACTTGACTCGACAGAATGTCATAAAGCACTCCATGCAGCTCTTCTCTGCCAAGGGCTACTTCAATACATCCATAGCCGATATCGTTAAAGCAACCGGTCTCACCAAGGGTGGTCTCTATGGTCACTTCGGAAGCAAGGAAGATATCTGGTATGCTGTCTATGATGAATGCGTAAGAATATGGAAGAGCATCGTTTTCAATGGGGTGAGAGATATCACTGACCCTCTTGCACGAATCGAGAAAGTCATAGAAAACACCATGAGACATTACTTGGGGGCGGATCTCTTTGCGGGAGGCTGTTTTTTGCTCAATGCGCTCGTCGAATTCTCCGGTCAGTCCTCAACCATGAGTAACCGCGTCTTGGAAGGCTTCAAGAGCTTCTCCGAATTGTTGCGTTTGTGGCTGGAAGAAGCAGACCAGGCGCGAATGTTAAGGGATGGTTTGAATCACGGCGCTATTGCAAATTTTATTGTGATCTCGCTGAACGGGGCTGCTCCCTTATACTCATCAAGCAGAGATCCCGCCATCTGGAAGCAAACCATCACTCAACTGCGTTTTTACATAAAGCACTTGAGGAAACAGGCGTGATTCGTTTTGGGAGAATACCAAGAAAGGAGAAGTATTATGACCTACACGAACGTTCTTGTGGAGAAGAAGGATTACATCGGTTTTATTACTCTGAATCGTCCGGAGGAGATGAACACCTTTAACGTACCCTTTGCCCGTGAGCTCAATGACGCCCTCTGGGAGATGGATAAGGACCCGGAGGTGCGGGTTGTGGTGATCAGGGGGGCCGGCAAGCATTTTTCCACAGGTATTTCCCTTGCAGAATTCAAGAATAAAACCCACAAGGAATATCGGGAGTTTATTCGTTTGATGGATGAGCACAATCACACCATCGCCAAGATGAAAAAGCCTGTGATTGCCTCAGTCAAGGGCTACGCCCTCGCCAATGGCTCAGGCCTTTCATTTGCCTGTGACATTACAGTGGCGGCGGATGATGCCAAATTCGGGACCACTGCTATCAACGTCGGGCTCATATGTCTTGGACCGGCAGCACCACTGGCCCGTGTCGTCGGCCGTAAAAAGACTCTTGAGATGGTGCTTACTGGGGATATCATCACGGCGGTTGAGGCGGAAAGGCTGGGACTGGTCAACAAAGTAGTGCCAAAGGACCAACTGGAAACGGCCACCCTGGAACTGGCCACCAAGCTGGCTGCCAAAAGCCCGCTGGCAATGCAGAGCGGTAAAACCGGAATCTACGGGATGCAAGATCTCCCATACGATAAGGCCCTTGACTATCTGGGCGAGCTTTTTGCCGGGCTCTGCGCTACTCAAGATGCAGAGGAAGGGGTGAAGGCATTTCTTGAGAGGAGAAAACCGGAGTGGCGCGAATGCTAAGCACACATCCGCACAATAAAGTGATCGAGAAACTATAGGTTGGGTTGAGCGAAGCGCAATCCAACACAAGCTTTTGGTGGGTTACGGCGCAAAAAGACGTGCCTAACCCACCCTACGCATTCAATTTGGACACGCCTTTATGTGAGGTTGTACTTAGACTCTCAGTGAATTCTGACAAAAGCCTGCGGCGATTTCTCGAAATAATGCGAGGCAGCTAATGAGTGTGGAAGAGGTAATGGAGAAGCATGGGTTCCGAATTGCGGCAAGTTGCGCCGGGAAGGCATCGTATACGAAGTGGGTCAATCACCAGGGGAAGCGCGCCTATGTGACCATCACAGACGTGAGCGAGGAGGCCTTGCCCAGTTCATTGGATGAGCCCGTACGCGTGGGAATCTTTGACTTGAGGTCCGGGGATGAACTTGAGCCTTCCCAGGATATCAGTTCTCTAGGTTCTTACTTAGAATCGCTCGACGAACGTTAGTCGGTGCTGTCACAACGGCAGACTGCAACACCCGATGAAAACCATTAGGGTGTAGGC
>Ga0209048_10002799_pt1 | contig 17115 bp, 16 predicted proteins | sample FrelakmetCRP12CR_FD_187146 | JGI IMG/M metagenome (GOLD analysis project Ga0209048, IMG submission 187146) | Freshwater lake sediment microbial communities from the University of Notre Dame, USA, for methane emissions studies - CRP12 CR (SPAdes)... | ecosystem: Environmental > Aquatic >... | reverse complement strand
CTTGAAACGAGAGCCGCCAGCCGCCAGTAACCGGATTCTTGATCACATGCTGATCGAGCAGCTCGCCCGCCTCGTCGCCTCCCGCCACCGTGACGACGCTACGCAGCACAGTGGCGGCGGGGAGCGCATCCAACTTCTTGCCGGCGAAGTCAATCACGAATCGGTACGTGCCCTCGCTGCTGCCGGGCTCGCGCCGTGTCGCAACGACCCGCCCACCGGGCGGCCGCATCGGGTCGTCACCGTACCAGTACATCGTGTAGGCGAAGGCCAGCGGCTCGCCGAGGTTCGGCAGCGTCGCCGGCACCCAGTAGGCAACGATGTTGTCGTTGATGTCCTTCTTCGTCGGAATCTCCACCAACTCGACCCGGCCGTTACCCCAGTCGCCGCGTGGCTCGATCCAGATGCTCGGTCGTACCTCTTGGCGCGTTTCCAGATCCTGGTAGTGGTCGAAGTCGCGGTCACGCTGCACAATGCCGAAGCCCTTCGGGTTCCGCAGTTGGAAACCATTGATCTGCAACGTGCGGGGATTGTCGAGTGGCCGCCATAACCATTCGCCGGTACCGTTGACAATCATCAGGCCGTCGGAGTCATGGATCTCCGGGCGGAAGTTGTCAAATGAGCGGGTCGTGTTCTCGCCGAAGAAGAACATGCTGGTGAGCGGCGCGATGCCGAGCTTGTGGACGTCCTTGCGCCGGAAGAGTCGCACGTCGACGTTCACCGTTGTTTGCTCGCCCGGTTGGATCACGAAGCGGTAGGCGCCGGTGATGCTGGGGCTGTCGAGCAGCGCGTACACGGTGAGCGAGTGCCCACCGGGCGCCGGCTGCACGAGCCAGAACTCGGTGAAGTAGGGGAACTCCTCACCTGACGATTCGGCCGTGTCGATGGCCAGCCCGCGCGCTGATGCGCCGAACATTTCATGCTTGCCGAGGGCGCGGAAGTAGCTGGCGCCGAGGAAGACGATGACTTCGTCGTAGTACTTCGGCGTCTTGATCGGTGCGTGTATCCGGAAGCCGGCGTAGCCGATGTCTTGCGGAATCTTGCTGGCGAAGTCGTTCTTGCCGTAGTCGAAGTTGCTCGGCGAGAATGGCACCGGCTGGACGCCATGCGCGTCGACGACGTTCATGGCGATGGTGCGATCGTAGTAGAGGCCGGGGTGAAAGAACTGCACCTCGAAGGGCAGGTGTTCCGCCTGCCACAGCGCATGATCCGGGCGGAACCGGATGTCGCGCCACTGGTCGTAGCTCATCTTCAACATCCAGTCTGGCACTTGATCCTTGGCGGCCCGGAACGGCTCCTGTGCGAGCTGCTGTGCCTTGGCGGCAACGTCATCGAGACCGAACGCCGCGTGCGCCGCACGGGCGGGAGCCCCTGCAACCGTCACGAGCAGTAGCGCGGCGGCGAACCGGGCGGCAGTGGCGCGTCCGCACCACCTCCGCGGCTGCTGGTGCGTGATGGGTTGAGCGAGCATGCAGTCCTCCATAGCGCAGCGCGAAACGTCCCGGCCCGCAAGACTAGTCAACCCGGAGGTGGTCGCCAAGGTCACGCAAAGGTGCATGCACGCCGCGGTCGTATCAGGTTGGACGGGCGCCGCGGCGCCCGCACCCGGCGGCTCAGCCGCCGAGGCTCGCCTTGATCTTCTTCAGCACCTCGATGTTCTTTTGCAGACCGTCAACGTGCTGTTGCATATCGACGACCGCAGTGCCGAGTTGGGTGGCAGATCCGAGTGCACCACCTGACTCGCCGGCCTTTTTCATTGCCGCCTCGCCCAACTCTTTCAGCTGCGCATCGGCGCTGCGCTGCGTCACCGATCCGCAGAGAAACCCCGCGCCGAATACTACGGCAACGATGCCGATTCTCAACGCCTGCCCTCGTCCGTTCGTTCGCATGGTGACTCCTTTTCCGACTGTGCCTGAATGCCTCGATCTTACAGGGCGCGGGGAAAGTGACAACCACCCCGGTGAAAAAGCTGGCGGCGCAGCGGGGTGATGTCGCGGCCCGTTCAGCTTCCGGCGCCGGTGAGGAAGCGTTCAACGATCGCGTTGAACACCGCGGGGCGCTCAAAGTAAACCGAGTGACCGGCCTCCGGCACCATGCGCGAACACGATGGCGGGCGCGGTTCCCGGGACGGGTCCGTGCACCTCGTAGTACAACTGAATCGTGCCTGCGGTGGCGAACGGCATACGCGATCGAACGAAGCGTTACACCAACCTGACAGGAATGGTCAAATGCGCCTTCCTCGCCATCTTGCCAAGCCAGCCCCAGCGCGTAGTATCCTCGACACGGCAATGCAGAACAGCAAGATGATCGCTTTCCTGCGCGAGGTCTTTGATCAGTGGCGCAAGGACAACGCCCTCAGCCACGGAGCGGCGCTGGCATACTACACGCTGTTCTCCATGGCCCCACTGCTGGTACTCATCATTGCCATCGCCGGTTTGGTCCTCGGTCGTGCCGCAGCGCAGGGTGAGCTTTTCGGACACATCGAGGGTGTCATCGGTGCCGACGGTGCGCACACTGTCGAGGGCATGATTGCAAATGTGAGCGCGCCCAGGTCGGGAATCGTCGCATCAGTCATCAGCATCGTCACGATGCTGTTCGGTGCCTCGGGTGTCTTCGGGCAGCTGCGCACATCGCTGAATCAGATCTGGGAGGTGACCCTCACCGGCGGTGGCGGAGTACGCGGCGCCGCGCGGCAGCGCCTGGCGGCATTCGGTATCATCGTCGGCATCGGCGGATTGTTCCTCGCCTCGTTCGTGCTGACCGCGGCGCTTGGCGCCGTGCACAATCTGCTGGCGCAGCATCTGCCGCTGCTCGGCCAGTTGTTGCCGCCGCTCAACTTCCTCCTGTCGCTGCTCCTCACGACCTCCCTGTTTGCGATGATCTACAAGCTGTTGCCGGATGTGACGATGGACTGGCGCGACGTGTGGCTCGGCGCCGCCGCCACGGCGTTACTGTTTACGATCGGCAAGACGCTGATCGGTTTGTATCTCGCACATACCGGGGCGGCATCGGTGTATGGCGCCGCCGGCTCGCTCGTCGTCGTGCTGCTGTGGGTGTATTACTGTGCGCAGGTCTTTTTCGTCGGCGCCGAGTTCACCGAGGTGTACTCGCGCTGGTACGGATCGCGGCGGACAGCGGCGCCTCCAAGCGACTAGTGTTCTCGAGGTCCCAAACTTTTTGCGCTTGAATTGGGGCTCACTCGGAGCCGCCCCCCAGCGAGCCAACGGCGAGCGATCCCGCCAAAAGGATGCTGGGCGCAGCCCCTACTTCCAGCCGATAGGTTCGTAGCCGCGATCGCGCAGGCAGCGGTCGACAAAGTTGGCGTAGACCGGGTCGACCTCCTGGCTGCGCCACGAATCGAAGACGCCCGAGAGTAAGCCGGCGGTCGCGCCAGTCGCTGCGCCGATGGCCGCGCCCTCACCGGGATTGCCGGCGATCGCGCCACCCACGGCGCCACTGGCCGCACCGACGCCGGCACCGACCGCTGCACGCCCTCCGGCTTGCTGCGCCACGTGTCCGGCCTGTCCGCCAGATTTGATGTACTGCTGGGCTCGACTCATGCAATCATCGACGTCACGTTGTGCCACCGCGTCGCCGACCTTGTTGATCTGCTCGTTGGGATAGAGCACCGGCCGGCGTGCGCTGCATCCAGCAGCCGCCAATGCGAGACACACGACCAAGAGAGTGCTTTGTCGACCTGATCGGTACGTATGGCGCATAGGTTCTGGTCTCCTCGACATCAGATGGCCAATGGTAGCCAACGCGATCAACTGGGCAAGCCCCGTCGTCCAAATTGGTCTAACGGGTCACAGCGCGGGCCGATAGGCGCGTTCGACATAGTCGAACGTACCTTTCCGTAGGTTGATGAAGACGATCTCAGGCAGGCTGAAGAGCGCCCCCTGTACACCGGAGAGCAATGCGTGTCCGCCATCGAACGGGAGCAGCGCCAGTCCAACTGCGCTCGCACCCAGACCCGCAACCAGGTTGGCGCCGCCCAATAGCGGTCGCGCCGGTACCGCATCGGTGAAGAAGAGAAAGAACGAGTCGTGCGGATTTGACTCGTAGACCGTTGAAGTGAGGGTGTTCGACTCGCGCAAGGCAACCAGCATCTGGTTCTCGCGCCGATACAGCTCAGCGAGCCGGCGGGCACGGAGCGACGGCAACTGCTGCGTCTCAGTGACGTTGTATGCGTCGCGCACCGCAGCGGCCGAAACGAACGGAATGAACGACAGCGCGGCGCCGGGTTCGACGTACCCGCCCAGACGCGCGCGCGACTCGGCCTGGAGACGGGCGATCGGCAGCTGGTCGCTGTGGGGTTCCGCCGCATTGCTCGTGACTGCCTCCGCCAACGCGGTGTTGATGCCACGGAAGATCTCGGAGACGCAGTTCTTGGTGATCAGATTGTACGCGTAACGGCGTTGTAGCTCTTGTTCGCTGGCACGCTCGCGTGCTTCTGCCACCGCGAGGTCGTGCTCCAGATCGACGTTGCTCCGTATGGGAAGAACCACATCGTTCCGTCGGGCCACACGCGAAGGGAGGAGCAGCCCCGACTGTACGCGCACTTCACGCCCCTCGGTGATGCCGCGGAACAGCTCGTAGAAGCGATTGCTGGCTGATTCGAGCCGAGTGAAGTCACCTTCACGCAGGGCGCCGCCGGCAGTGAGGCGACCACGCGCCGCGTCTAACTCGGCGCGCGCCTCAGCGAGCAGGTCCAACATCATGGCGGGACGCGCGCGCCACACGGCGGCGGGAACGACGCGTGCGTCCGCGGAGAATGCATCGAGGAAGACGAAACGACCCGTGCGCGCGGACTCGTGCAAAGCGGCGAGTCGGGCCATGCCGACGAGCAACGGAAAGCCCCAGTCGGGACGCGGCGAGTGCAGCAAATCGACCAGCTCAGTCTCGAGCCGCGCCGCGAACTCGCGCAGAGTGCTCCGCTCAGCGTCCTGAAGGATGAACGCGTCATTCGCGGGTGCGTGAAAGGTCCCGGCTCGGAGCGGCGGCGCGGTCTGCAAGATGGCAAGCGCCAAAAGCTCAGTCATCAAATCGGTGTATTGGCGCGAAAACGAAGACGCGCGGTCGGGCATCAGCTGAGCAAGGGCGGTGCGCAACTCATCGTCGCGTTGCTGAAGGAAATTGGCGCCGCACGTGGTCTGTACTGTGTGCCGGAGAGCGGCGAGCGGTGCGGACTCGCCAGCGCCGACGCCCTCGCCGCCGTCGGCTGAGAAATATCCGGCACCCCTGAGCCCGACACCATTGGCTGGGTCGCGGTCTACCACACTGCTCGGGTCACGCCGGCGACGCAGGAACAGCTCGATCAGGGTGCGATCGCCGTGGAGCGCGTCGAGCGCCTCGAACTCCGCGCCTTCGGCGAGGAACGTGCGGTTGAACCAGCTGCGCAGCAACGCGTAGGTGTCGTCAGAGACCGCGATGCGGTTGCTGGTGATGCCGCGATTCTGCAGCAGGCTGTACGCAAAGAGGAAGCCGCTGGCGTCGTCGCGCTGCAAGCGCAGCACCCCGGGCGCGTGGTGTTGAAAGTGATAGACGGCATCGTCGAAGCGCACCGCGGCGTGGCCACCGCTCGACCCACCCTCGTTGGCTTCGACGGACAGATATTCGATGACGCGCGGTTCCGCTCGCGGTTCCGCTGCCTGTACGGAAGTGGACAGAAGCAGCAGCGCCGCAAGCAGAGCCGCGCTGGCGCGGCTCGCCAAGCGGGTGGCGGCGCGCATCATCGGCGCCTACTTCCTCTGCGGAACCGAGTCGTATCCCTGCTGCACCAGTTTCGTCTTCTTCGCATCCCCGTTCGTGACGTTCTTGGCAAAGACGTCTACCTGCGTTTGCGTAAACTTCGCTTTGCCGAGGCCTTGGCCGATGCCGATGTAGGTGGCATCGTCGGCTTCCCAGTTGCTGACGCCGTGTCGTTCCGCAACGTTCGCGAGGCCCTTCATGAAGGCGTCGAACTGCCCGCCGGAGATGAGGTAGGCGTGGGTGTAGTCGGCGACGTCGTTCTGATACGCCTCGGCACCGCCACGGCTGCTGGCAGAGCTCGACTCGAACGGGCTGCTGATCGATTTCGAGATGCTCGTCGAGCTATCCGAGAACGAGCAGCCGATCGCAGTGGTGAGCGGAAGAATCACGAGCACAACATACTTGGCACGATAGGTCATCGACATCTCCTTGAGCACACCGACATCCTCGAAGGTCGTCCTGTTGTCAAGCCGGCTTGGGGCGTCCCCAACCTCTTCCCGTACAGAGCGATTCTGATAGACTCCGGCGCCGTACTGTATGCAGTCACCGATGTGGCTGCAAATTCCGAGTCGACGCAGAGGAGGGACGAAGCATGAGGCTGCTGAGTGAGTTCCGCGAATTCGCGGTCAAGGGCAACATGGTCGACATGGCCGTTGGCATCATCATTGGCGGCGCGTTTGGAAAGATCGTCTCGTCGCTGGTTGGAGACGTCTTGATGCCCCCGCTGGGGGCTGTCCTGGGCGGGGTTGATTTCACCGACCTCCACATTACGCTCAAGCAGGCCGCAGACAAAGCCCCGGCCGTCGTCCTCGGCTACGGCAAGTTTCTGCAGACCAGCTTCGACTTCCTGATCGTCGCTGCTGCGATGTTCATGGTCATCAAGGGGATCAACACGCTGAAGAAGGAAAAGCCGGCTGCGCCCGCTGCCCCACCACCACCGACGAAAGAGGAAGTGCTGCTGACCGAGATTCGCGACCTGCTCGCCAAACGGTAGTAGCGGTTTGCGGCAAAGCTCTTGAACGCAGCGCAGCGATGTCGCTCATGGCTTCATCTCCCGCAAGGCGCGTTTGTCGACTTTGAACATTGGCGTAAGTGGCAGCTCCGAAACGACCGTCAGACCATCGGGGCGTTTGAAGCTCGCGAGCTCGGCGCCGACGAACTCGCGCAGCTCCGCCAGCGTGGGAGGCGCCGCCGCATTGCGTGGCACGATGAACGCCCACCCCACTTCGCCAAACACGGCATCCGGCACCCCCAGCACCGCGGCGCGCGTGACTTTGGGGTGCTTTGCCAGTAGGTCCTCGATCTCCGCCGGGTAGATGTTGTAGCCGCCGCGGATGAACATCTCACTCTGCCGGCCGCGCAGGTGCACATAGCCCGCGGCGTCCAGGTAGCCGAGGTCGCCAGTGTGCACCCAACCGTCCGCGTCGATGGTTGCCGCAGTGGCCTGCGGATCACGCCAGTAGCCGCGCATGGTGGCTGGCGAGCGGATCACCACTTCGCCGACCGTATCCGCCGGCAGCGGCAGGTTGTCGCTGCTCACGATGCGCAGCTCAACGCCCGGTGTCGGCTTGCCGACCGTGGTCGTGAGGATCTCGGCGGGATCATCGGGCAGCGACGCGGTGGCGATGCCGACCTCGGTGGAGGAGTAGCGCACGCCGACCACCACACCGAGCTCGCGCTGGACGCGACGGATGAGCTCCGGTGATGACGGGGCGCCGCCGATCAGAACGGACTGCAGCGAACTGAGATCGCGTCGCGGTCGGTCCGGATGGTCGAGCAACATGATAATCTGCGTCGGGATGCCGCCGAGGTGTGTGAGTCGCTCACGTTCGATCACTGCGAGCACCGCGGCCGGATCGAACGCGTCGTGAATCAGCGCGGTGCCGAGATGCCCGATTTGCAACCCGATGCGCGCCATGGTGCCGATGTGCGCGAACGACAGCCCGGCAGCGAGGTGCTTCTGGAACGGGATGACGCCGTCGGCGTAACGGCGCGTGTCAATCTCCGCCAGCGCCAGAATGCTGCGGTGCGTGTAGCACGCCCCCTTGGGGATGCCGGTGGTGCCGCTGGTGAAGACGATGGTCACCGGGTCGTCAGGAGCGACGCGCGCTGATGGCGCAACGGTCGTGGTGATAGCGAGGGCGCTCACTGCATCGCGAGTGCTCGTGCGGAGCTGTTCGCCAGCGATCCAGATGACGTCGCGCAACTCCGGCAGGTCGGCGCGTAGCGGCTCGACCGCGGCGCGAAAGTCGGCGTCGTGCCACGCCTCCACGGCAACCAGCAACGCGGCTCCCGAACGCCGCAAGATATGGCCAATCTCGGTGCGCCGATAGCGCGCATTGATACCCGCGGTGACCGCGCCGAGGCGAGCGGCGGCGAGGTATGCGATGAGGTAGAAAGGAGTCGACGGCAGCAGCAGGGCGACGACGCTGCCTGGGCCGGCGCCGCGCGCGGCAAAGACGGCGGCCAAGCGATCGGCGAGATGGTCCCAGTCGCCGTACGTCAGCCGCTCGTCGCGATAGCGGAACGCTTCTGCCTCGGGCGCCTCGCGCGCAGCTCTGCGCAGCAGGTCCGCAAGCGTCGCGGCACTGAGCATGCGGCGGGTCTTAGCGCATTCACTTCCGACGGTCTACGCCGCACGTTCTTGACGCATGGAACAGCACGGCGATAGAGAACGCGCCATGCACACACTGGCAGGGCGGGTAGGCGTCATCACCGGGGCGTCGGCAGGAATCGGTGCGGCCGTTGCGCGCGCGCTCGCTGCGGCGGGCATGTCCGTGGTGTTGGGCGCGCGGCGCGCCGACCGGCTCGCGGTGGTGCGCGACGAGATCCACGCCGCCGGTGGCGCGGCCGAGTTCGTCGTCACGGACATGCGCGACGAGCTGCAGGTCGAGCGGCTAATCGCCACCGCGATCGAGCGCTACGGGCACCTCGACGCATTGGTGAACAATGCGGCGGTCGGTAGCGTGCGCACGATCGCCGATGGGCGCACCGACGAGTGGCGCGCCATCCTCGAAACCAACGTGCTGGGCACCCTGAGCGCCTGCCGCGCCGCGCTGCGCCATATGCTGCCGCAGGGGCGCGGTGACATTCTGAGCATGACCTCGGCGAGCGCCCACGAGGCATGGCCGTACCTGGCAGTGTATGCGGGATCGAAGGCGGCGATCCACACGCTGTCGCGCGGGCTGCGGAGCGAGGTTGCGGGACACGGCATCCGCGTCATGACCATCGAGATCCACAACGTCAGCGGTACGGACTTCGCGTCGAACTTCGAACCAGCTGTCATGCCCGCCGCCATCAAGCGCTGGGAGGAGATCGGCCTGCTCAGCCGCGAGAGTCCGATGATCCAGCCGACAGACGTGGCGCGCGCCGTCGTCTTCCAACTGTCGCAACCTGATCCGGCCAGCGTCCACCACCTGACAATCCGCTCGCGCGCCAACTAATCTGTGGGGTTCCTGGGGCAACTGTGGTAGGGTCACGTGCCGTTGACAGTGCGCCTGCAGCGCCGGGACCCAACCGCGAGGGGAGCAGGGGGTAGTCGCGATGTCGCAGAAGGAAATCGAGGTTATCCTGATTCGCCAGTTGGCCAGCTATCTCGCGATGGCAGTCTTCATCGTTGACGCCGAGGGTAATTTAGCATTTTACAACGAGCCCGCCGAACGCATCCTCGGGCATCGCTTCGATGAGACCGGCGAGATGCCCGCAACGGAGTGGGCCACCGCGTGGACCCCGACCAACGAGGAAGGCGAGTCGCTCGCCCCGGAGGCGTTGCCATTGTGGATTGCGCTGCACGACCGCCGGGTTGCTACCGGCCGTTTGTGGATACGGGCGTTGGACAATGTGCCGCGGTACATCGAGGTGGTGGCGTTTCCGCTCCTCGGCCAGGGGGATCGGCATCTCGGCGCGGTGTCGCTGCTGTGGGAGGCTGAACCACTATGACCGTCACCTTGTGGGGGACGCGCGGCTCGCTGCCCGCACCGGGCGCGGAGACGGCGCGCTACGGCGGTAACACGTCGTGCGTTGAGGTTCGGGGACGCGACGGCACGGTGTTGGTCCTCGATGCCGGCACCGGAATCCGCCGCCTGGGGAAGACGCTGCCCAACAGTTTGCGGCGGCTCGATTTGCTGCTCACGCACCTGCACATGGATCACATCCAAGGCTTGGGCTTCTTCGCCCCGCTCCACAATCCGGATCTCGAAGTACACATTTGGGGTCCGGCGAGCACCACCGCGAACCTGCGGACACGGCTGATGCGCTACCTCTCGCCGCCGCTGTTTCCGGTGCGCCTGCGCGACTTGCCATGCCGGCTAACGCTGCACGAGGTCCCATGCGGTGATTTCAGCATCGGGGAGTTCCAGGTCGCCTCGGCGTTGGTCTGCCATCCGGGGCCGACGGTAGCTTATCGGATCAGCAGCGCGCGCGGTGCGCTCGCCTACTTCCCCGACCATGAACCGGCGCTCGGCGTGCAGAAGTTTCCCATGGGCTGCGATTGGACATCGGGCTGCGCGCTGGCCGCCGGCGTCGACCTCCTCATTCACGACGCGCAATACAGCAAGGAGGAGTATCCGCAACACATCGGCTGGGGCCACAGCGCTGTCGACGATACGCTGCGGTTCGCTGCCTTGGCGGAGGTGAAACAGTTGGTACCGTTCCATCACGACCCGGCGCACAACGACGACGACCTGGATAGAATGATTGCCGCTGCACGCGCGACGACCCGTAGATTTACCATCACGCCCGGAACAGAGGGTGCGGCGTTCGAGGTCGGTTAGCGGCGCCGGCGGGTGCTGATCACTCTCCCAATGCCCGCAGCGCCAAGCCGCGCGCAACCGTGGTCAGCTCTTCGCCACCACGCAGACGCGCGGCGCCGAATTTCTCTTCGAACAACACGAGTTCATCGCGGTCGAGCTGTTGTTCGTACTGGTAGGCCGCGGCCACCGGCTCGAACTCGAACGACACGTGCTCGAACCCCGCCAGCTGCAACGCGGCGCGCAGGCGGGAGACGGCGAACTGGTCGTCCGCCTCGTTTGTTGCGCCGGAATAGTGTGCCGGCCGGCCGACAACGAGGTTGGCGTCGAGTGTGCCGAACTGGGCTTCGGCCCCCGCCCGCAGGTCGCGGAGAATGATCGCGATCAAATCTTCGAGTGTATAGGAGAAGCCGAACAGGTTGGTCTCAGTAAACAACCGGCTGGCGAGGTGGGACTTCATCGATTGGATGAGCCGTCCCCGCCCACCGGCCGCAAGGTAGCTGCGGATCGCCTCTGGGCCCGCGATGCCCTGCGGTCGCGCGCCGGGCCGCACCGTGTCCGGGTTGAAGTAGAGGATCGACCGGAACGTACTCGTGCGCTGCGCGCCGTCGGAAAACAAGGCCAGCGCAGCTGATCCGTCGCTGGTGGCGACGGCCACGGCGCTGTTGGTGGTACCGAAATCCAGTCCGATCGCGGTGCGCACGCGTGTCGGGCTACGCTTTCAAAGCGTCCTCGAAGACGCGGCGCGCCTCAGCGTGGCCGCGCAGGCGCGGGGTGCGATGCGCGATCTGCCACTGGCCGTCGCGACGCGCAAGTTGCCAATGGTTGAGGCTGACGCGCACGCAGCGCCAGGAGCATCGCCGGGGCCAGCAATATCCACGCACATGCCGGCGCGCTGCGGTCGGCAATTGCACAGCCGGTGTTGGTGCCCCCCCCGCCCGACGGGCCGCTGTTGGGATAGAGCGAGAACAGTCCGTTGATATCGTCTTGTTGCAGCCGGTCGATGCTGCTTTCGCGGCTGTTCATGATGGCGAATACCATCTGACCGTTCTCGTCGGGGTGGTCGAGGCCGAGCACGTGCCCGAACTCGTGCACCAGCACGCGGCGAATGTCGTTGATGACCTGGTTGTTCACTACGCGGATGGCACCGTCGTAGGCGTTCCAGCTCACGGTCGAGTTGACGAACACCGGCGCGTTGAGCATGGCGCCGTTGCTGCTGTTGGCGCAGTTGTTGGTCAGCTCGATGATGTCACCGAAGCCGATGCCGCAAAAGTTGTCAGCGAAGAACACCGGGTTATCGCCCACCGGCCCGGTGTTGGGGCAGGCATGCGCAGGCCCCTGTGCCCCGCACGGGGTGATGAAGTTTCCACCGACGCCGACATCGAAATGGAACGCCGCCCCCTCGGCGTTCCAGTCGTTGCCTGCGTTGACGGCGTTCTGGTCCCAGCTGAACGTACCGTTGATCAGCGGTGTACCCGGGTTGCCCAGAAACGAATGCAGCGTCGTACCGCCCTGCGTCCAGCGAGCGCAATGGCCGTTGATCTGCAGACAGACGAATGCCTGCGCCGACGCGGCAGAGAGCAAGAGCACGGCGAGAACGACGCGGAGGAGTTGCTCGAAGGAGAAGCGTTTCACAAGCTACCTTGGCGGGACAACTGTTGGATGACTGAGTTCACCAGAGATGGAGTCCAAGAAGTCACCGAGAGGCATTGCCGCGGTACCGGTGCTTTCCCCCGTAACTCGAGCGCGCACGATCTGACGCCCGGCGACTGCGACGACCGGCGTTCGATCGTTGGTTTCGACTACATCAGTCTGCCGCTGCGGGTCGAAGCGGACGTTGAAGCGGCCTTGCCAGACGCCAACAAGCGGGCACACGTCGCGTCCGTTGCCGGCAACGAACAACACGGCGCGGTCGCCGACAGTGAAGGTCGGCATGTCGGGGATGTGCACCACCACGCCGCCGCTCTCGCCGCCGTAGAGACGCAGGGTCAGCGTGGCACCGACATCGCCCTTGAGGACGGTGAGGTCGGAAAACGTGACCAACGTCATTGGGGCGCCTGAGGCGTCAGCTTCCTGCTTGATATCCGTCACCGTGCCGGCGACGATCTGCTCGGCGCGCGCCACGAGGTCGGCGAAGTCGCGCTGCACCACGACCATCGCGTGTGCCGCGGGCGCGGCACCCAGCAGGAGCACCGCTAATGCCGCTGCGCTGATCGCTTTCATCAGGCAGGACCCTAACAGACGGAACTGGTTGATACCATGTCGTCGGAGACAGACGCCGGCGTTAGTAGGTGTATTCGATCTGGCCGGAATAGATCACGTCGGCGCGGATGCCGTCGCGGTTGAGCGGGAACTGGAACGTGCCGCCGATGACGAACTTGCCGAACGGGTTGACTTTGAAGCCCACAGCTGACTGCAAGATGTCGTCGTTGATGCCGTCGCGCTTGTTGTCGTGGTAGCCGAGGAAATCGCCTGCCAGGGTCAGCCACTTAGTGGCGCGTACGTCGGCGCCGGCGATCCACTCTGCCTGGCTCACATCGACACCGCTGCGGAACGCGTAGCCGAGATTGACATGCGGCGATACCCGGCCGAAGTCCTTCGACGCGATCAGCCACGGGGTAAACGTCGGATCGGTGAAGCCGAGAAAGTTATCAGCGTTGCCTGTCGGGATGGTGAGCACGCCAGCCACCGCGAAGTCGGCGTACTGCGTATCGTAGAAATGCCACTTCCCCCGCAGGAAGAGGTCGCCCGTACCAAAGGCGGAATCGTCGACGCTGTCCGTGGCGCACCGGACGTCGAGCGGCTTGTTTGGGTTCTGCGGGTCAAAGCCGCAGATGTGTCCTGACGTGGCAACGAGCCGATTATTCCGCTCCAGGAAAAAGTTGGTGCCCGGTTGACCGTTCGGTGTCTGGATCTGCGACACCACGGTGGCGTGCAAGCGGGCCTCGCTGACAGACAGGGCGAGACTCACGTCGATCGAATCGGTGATGCCAAAGGCGCCCATGAAGAAGAAGGTGTCGAAGGAGAGCCCCATATTGAGTTGTGACCGGATGACGTTGTTCCATTGTTCCCCCAATAGGGGTTTCAACTTGGGTGAATACGCGGGCTGTGAGAACGTGAGGTTGTCAAGTGCATTGCCCTCTAGGGTGTTGAAGTCAATGTGAGTGTACGCGAAGCTAAACGTGCCGGTGTGCCGCCCGAGCGTCGGTGCGCGCTCGGCGACCCCGGAACCCAAACTCTCGATGGCCCGCACGAAGGTATCGAGCTCGGGATCCCATGCGAACCGAAACGCGCCGCTCGCCGATGGGATCGGCGACTGAGAGTGTGCCGCCGACAATTCGGAAGACAGTGTGTTGAACTGCGACGCGAAGCGCAGCTGTTGGCTCTCCTTGAGACTTGTGTCGGATGCGCCTTGCTGGGGCGTTGTGATTAGCGTGCCGCCGAACAAGCCTGGTATGGCCTCATCGAGCGGGCGCGCCTTGGCTGCCGCAACGCCGGTGCACAGGCCGGCAACCAGGCCAATCACCGTCCACAGCACTGGCCAGCCCCTTCGGCTCAGGAATGCCGGCCGGCGCAGCCGTCCTCGCGCCATCGAACCGCCCCCGGCGTCCAGCTTCGAATGAGTGGCGAATGACCTGGCCGTCATCAGAGGCCGTCCGTGATCTTCCACCCCTCGCCGTCGGGGACAAGGATTTTGGTGAGGCGCACTTCGAGGCGCTGTGGTTTGCCGCTCTCGCGATCGATGAAGCGATCGCGTCGTGTGTAGCTGACGGCGACGGCATCACCGAGGGGCGCCACGGTGACGTCCGCCAGCTCGACGGTCAAGCCGGCGGCGTTCTCGAGGTACTCGTGCAACGCTTGGCGCTGGCGCGCGGAAAACGCCACGTACAATGCAACGAGGTGATCGAGATCCTTATTCTCGAGCGCGACTCGGTACTCCTCGAGTACTTGGCCGACCGGGGCCGGCGGATTGAGGAGCTGCGCATGCCCGTAGCCCATGCGTGACAGCAGCGAAAGCACCACAACCGCGGCGACGATCCTCGCCGCTGCGGAACGGTGGTGGGATGTCGCCGTCAAGCGGGGCTTTCGTGCGGTGCTCGGAGGTGAGCACGACCGGGCCACCCTCATTGCCCACTCGCCATCTTCCACTGCCCGTTGTCGCGTACGAGAATCTTCGTGAGGCGCACTTCCAAGCGTTGTGGCCTGCCACTGACGGTGTCGATGAAGCGGTCGCGGCGCGTGTACGACACGGCGACGCCATCGCTGTGCCGAGCCACCGAGACGTCGGAGAGTTCGACGATGAGCCCAGCGGCGTTCTGCAAGTACTCGTGCAGCGCCTCACGCTGCCGCGGTGTGAAGGTGACGTACAAAGCCGCCAGACGGTCGAGATCCTTTTGCTGGAGCGCCCCACGGTATGCCTCGAGCACCTCGAGCACCTGCGTATCGACGTCCGGTCCGAGCTCCTCGGCGTACGCTGGCGGCGACAGCGAGGCGGCGAATTTCCAAACACGACCGCCGAGACGTGACTGCGGCCCTGGCGACGCAGAGGTGGGCGTTTTCGCATGCGAACGCGCCGCGTCGCCGACGACGCCCTCGGTCTCTAGCAAGAGGCGATACGCATCGACGTCGGTGTTGGTCTCGCCTTGGATCGACTTGCCTTCCTCGGGCGACAGCTCCACCGGCAAGCGGCGCAACATGCTGATCACCAGCTTCTTCTGCAAATCAAAGAACGCTGTCTGATCGCCCTCAACGCTGTCGGAGCCCTCCTGTACGCCGGTCGCCGCGTCGATGATGCGCGCATCGATGCGGATGGTATTGCCGACAACATGAAACGAGCCGCTGAGGAACTTGCCGATACCGAGCTGTTGGGCGACGGAGAGATTGTCTGGTCCGCGCGCACGTGAGACCCGGTCGATCAGCTCCGGTGAGTACACGTGCAGCGCCTTCACCTTGCTCAACTCGGTGTTGAACGCGACACGCAGCGCCTTGCCGATCCAGTCGTGCTGCGGCTCGGCACGCAGGTCGTTGAACTCCATTACGCCGACGGTGTTGGCCGCGGGTGCCGAGGGGCGCGGCACCGCTTGGTTCTCCGCAATTGCCGCCGGCGGTGGCGATTCCACAGCCCGACCGTCACGCGGCACGGCGGCAAAGACGAGATCCGTACCCTCCATCTTGTGGTAAGGGTGCTGCTGCTCGTCGGTCAGCCGCGGGACGCGGCGGGCCACGTGACCAAACAGCTCGGAGACCGTGACAAAGCCATCGTTGTCGGCGTCCGCCGGACCCTGGAGGCCTTCGAGCACTGCGTACGTAAACACACCGTGGCGCAGATCGGGCTTCTCCTTCGACTCCTCACCGGGCTTGGTCGCAGCCAGCAGGAAGAATCCTTCGCCCGCCGACATGCGCGCCGCGAGATCATCGGCGGACACCAATCCACGTGCGGCCAGTCGTAATGATCCGGCGTGGCACGTGTCAAGCATAACGACGATGGCGCGCACGTTGCGACGCAGCACGCGTACCACTTCGTCGAAGTCGGTCATGCGCAGACCAGCGGTGAGCAAGTTCGACGGGGTCGCGGGATGTGGCAGGAAGTAATAGCTCCCGGTTGCGAGATCCTGCACGCCGTGGCCGGCCATGAAGATGACGGCGATGTCATTGGGGCCGGCCTGCCCCAAGAAGCGTTCCATGTTGTCGAGAATGCTTTCGCGAGTCACTTCCTCATCGGTGAGAACGAGGGTTTTCACCTGATTGTACAGCCGCCCCCCGGCTTGCCTTTGCAAGGAACCTTCGATGGATTGGGCGTCCGCCGCCGCGAACTGCAGATTGAAATTCGAGTCTTGATAGCGGCTCACACCGATGGCGAGCACCCACAGCGACGAGACTGCCTGGGCTTGCGCCCCCGCAACAGGTGGCGGCGGCGCGAGGGACTCGGGGGGTGCCGCGGTGCGTTCGGAGCGCTGGATCGTCCACACCAAGGCGACGCCCGCAACCGTGCACCCGGTGGCGACTACCAATAGCCCACGCGCCGTCATACAATCACCACGGGCTGATCATCTCTTATTGACGCGGCAGCTTGCAACCAATTTCTAAAGAACGAAATGCGACGAATGACACAACAATCTTTGGCTTGGCACTCCCCCCAGCGCCGCTCAGCCCGCTTGCTTTGCCTCAAGTGCGGTGGAAGTGCAATAAAACGACAGCTTTTTGCATCTCTCGTTACAGAGCATCATGAAATCGCGAGGGGAGCTGGGCGTACGTGTCCGCGTAGCGACTGATGGAGGACGCACTCAGCGAAGCCCGAGAGGCTCGGGCGCTGATCGGGCGGTGTCTGTCGGGAGAGCCGGAGGCTGTCCAACAGTTCCAACAAAAGTATGGCGAGCTGATCTACGGCTATCCGATCCGCGTCTACCGCACGCCGGCTGAGGATGCTGGCGACTTTTATGTCTTCGCGTTCCAGAACGGACGTCTCTTTCGCCGGCTTCGCACCTTCGAGGGCCGTGCGCCGCTGCGCGCCTATCTACTCGGATTCGTCCTTGATGATCTCGTCCTCGAGTGGAAGCGTGGCGATCGTCGAGTCGAGACGGTCTCCATTGAGGGCTTGGCCGAACTCCCGGACCCCGCG
>Ga0209048_10002798_pt1 | contig 17122 bp, 11 predicted proteins | sample FrelakmetCRP12CR_FD_187146 | JGI IMG/M metagenome (GOLD analysis project Ga0209048, IMG submission 187146) | Freshwater lake sediment microbial communities from the University of Notre Dame, USA, for methane emissions studies - CRP12 CR (SPAdes)... | ecosystem: Environmental > Aquatic >... | reverse complement strand
TTGGCCGGAGCTGAAGGTGATCCTGATGTCGGGCTACACCGAGGACGAGGCGATGCGCAAAGGAATCAGCGCAGGCCCGGTGCGCTTCCTGCAGAAACCTTTCGGCATGAGCGCACTCGCCCGCGAGCTGCGAAGCGCGTTGGTCGACGCGCCCGCGGCCAGCGCAGGAGGCAATGAGCCGTGACGGTGGCACGGTGATGCGGCTGCGTGAGAACTCACCGCTTCGCCACACCGAATGGGGTGGGCGGCCGAGACGCGCGACTGGTTAGGCGAGCGACCTGCGCCGGCTGAAACGCAGCGCTCCGAGAACAGCCACGAGCGCGACGAGCGCCAGGAGTGATCTGGGTCCGAGAGCAGGAACCGCCAACGGGGGGTCTGGGACGCTGGTGTCCATCGCGAGACCGATCCGCTTCGGCTCACCGCTGCCCGTGGCCAGCGCCGAGTAGTACATGCGTAGGAAGCCGTTCGCGTCTTTCACCACGGCGGGAGTGTAAACGCGGGCGTTGCGATAGCTTACCCCCTGGCTAATGTGAAAGATCGGGTTGGTGGCGCTCTTCGTCCAGTGTTCGCCGTCGCTTGAGGAGGCGTAGCCAATGCCCTCGACGAGAGGGTGGTCCTGGCACCCGCCCGAGCCGTTGTTTGCGCCCGAGCCGCTGTACCAGTAGTGAAAGCCGTTGACATCCCGGAAGACGGTGCCATAGGAGTTGTCGCTGCAGTCCCAGGCGGCGGTCGCCGAGCCCTGCAGGACGGGATTGCCGGAATACGCCACCCAGTGGAGCCCGTCGGTGGAGTACGCGAGGCCGGTGAACTCGAACGAACCATCGGTGCCGTCGTAGTACATGACGTAGCGGTAGCCCCATGGATCCGTGCCAGAGTTGCCGGCGCTGGCTTGGTAGAAGAGGTAAACCGGCCCATACGTTCCACGGTTCCAGCCCGTCCCAGCGCCCGTGACGAGCGGGTTCGACGCATCCTGGGTGAGCGCTTGATGGTTGGCCCAACTAATGCCGTCCGCGGATTCGGCGTAGGCAATCGCGGCGATGCTGTAGGTGTCGGCGCTGATGTCCCAGTTCCAGATCTTGTACTTGACGCTCGACGACCCGCACGGGCTCGCGCCGAAACAGTTTGCGTCGTAGAGGACCTGGACGTGGTGCGCGTGGCCGGCGAGGCCGCTGAGAACTGTGGCGGCACCCCACGTGTCGCCGTTGCTGGAGGTGGTAAGGAAGGCGTTGCCGGCGCCGTCGCTGTACCACATCTTGAACGGCGGTGCGCCGCTGCCAAAGCCGCTGGCGTCGAAAATGACGCTCGGGTAGTAGGCGCTGCCGCTCGCCGCCGAGTAGACGATGCCGAGATCGTGCCAGGCGGTGTAGTCGGCTGCCGACGCCCCGCGACCCGGCAGCTCGAGGCTGACCGCCACGGTTGCCATCGCAGCAACTGCCATGACTCTGCGCCCGGTGCTGCAGCACTGGCGTTGGGGGGAACACGATGCGATGAGCACGGTTGTGTGACCTCCTCGCCCGGAGACACAAGGTCCGCATGATATTGTGAGCACTTTCACGTGTCAACGGTTCTTGCTGATCGTCGCCGCGGCTTCTGCCGACGTGCGCCTATCGCGGTGCGCGGGCACCGCCGCGCCGGCGTGGTACGCGGCACGTGAGAAGTCTCCCTCCGGCTACAATTGCGCCGCTGCCCTGCGATGGGCCGCCGGAGGTTGACTCGGCGCAGCGTCTGGAGAGCCTCCCCGATGTGGTCGAGCGCGCGCGCGGCAAGCTCCCCCCCGGGGATAAGCCGCGCGCGTTGGGCGGCGTGTGCCCCGGCGCCCGGGCGCTCGCTGTTGCCGCGCTGGCGCCGGAGCGCGGCGCGGTGCTCGTCGTCGTCCCAACCCAGCGCGAAGCCGAGCAACTGCTAGCCGGTCTCGATCTGCTTGCGCCCGAGCTGAACGCGGCGGTGCTGCCGGTCGAGTGCATGGCTGCGTACCACGGCTCGGCGCCGCCGCTCGGCGCCACTGCCGCGGCGGCTGCGGCACTTGCCGGCCTCGCCAGCGGGGCGGTGCGCGTGCTCGTGGCACCGGCGAGCATGTTGCTCTTCCCGCTGCCGCCGCCGGCGACACTCGCCCGCCACACGCCCCGGCTGCGCGTCGGCCTGCCGGCGCCGCCGCTGGCGATTGCCCAGAAACTCGCGGCGGCCGGCTACCGTCGCGTCGAGATCGTCGAGGAAGCCGGCGACTTCGCGGTGCGGGGCGAGGTGCTCGACCTCGCCACGCCGGAGCACTTCGCACGTCTCGTGCTTGACGGCGACACCATCGAGTCGCTGCGCGAGTTTGATCCCGAGACGCAGCGCTCCGGCGCGCACCTGCCCGAGCTCGTGGTCAATCCGCTGCGCCTCTTCCCCGCCGACCAGGCCGCCCGCGAGCGGCTCGCGCTCTGGCTCGAGGAGCACGACTGCGTTGCCGCGGCGGCCGCCGCCCGCGATGGGCGTGAGCCGGCGTTGTGGGAGGTGCTGCTCGGCGCCGTGCATGAGCACAGCTACGCCTGGGAGCTCGCCGCCGCCCTCGTGGCGTGCGAGCGCGACGCGGTGTGCGGTGAGATCGAGCGCTTCTTGCAGGCGCTGCGTCGTGCCCATGCCGCTACGGCGCGAGACGGCATCGCCCTACCGCCACCGGAGGAGTGGCTGGACGACGCAGAGCGCTGCGTCGCGGCGCTTGCGCACGCCGACCGGGTCGAGGAGCTTGTGCTGGAGGACGGCACCGAGTGGGTGCGGCTCGCAACCGCGCCCACGCCGAACCTCGCCGGCCAGCCCAAGGCTCTCGTCGATGAGCTGCGGCGGGGTGTGGCGGAGCGCTGGGCACAGGTCGTCGTGGCGGCGTCGCCCGGCGAAGCGGAACGTTTCGTCCACCTTGCGACCGAATCCGAACTCGCGGTCGAGCGCGGCTGGCCTGCCGCCGGGGGCATCGGCGTCGTCGCGGGGCGGCTTGAGCGCGGCTTTGCCTGGCACGAGGCCAACCTCGTCCTCTTCGGCCGTGCTGACGTCACGACGCTGCCGGCACCGGGCCGCCCGCGGCGCTCGCTCGCGCGCGTGCTGGCAGAGATGCGAGACCTCGCGCCCGGCGACTTTGTTGTCCATCTGGACCATGGCATCGGTCGCTTCACCGGCTTCCGCACCCTTGCGCTCGACGGCGAAGAGCATGAGTGCGTCGAGCTTGAGTATGCCGCCGGCGGCAAACTCCTGGTGCCGATCGAGCGCTCCGACGTGCTCGAGAAGTACGCGAGCAGTGACGGCGCCCCGGCCCGCCTCGACCGCCTCGGCGGTGCGAGCTGGGCGCGCGCGAAGGCGCGCGTGCGGCGCGCGCTCAAGGACATGGCCGAGGAGCTGCTGCGCGTGCAGGCGAAACGCGAGCTTGCCGCCGGCTTCGCCTTCTCCAAGGACTCGCCGTGGCAGCGCGAATTCGAGGCCGCGTTCGAGTATGAGCTCACCGCGGATCAGGTCCAGGCTACTGCCGAGGTCAAGCGCGACATGGAGTCGCCACGCCCGATGGACCGCCTCCTCATCGGCGATGTCGGCTACGGCAAGACCGAGGTCGCGATGCGCGCTGCCTTCAAGGCGGTGATGGACGGAAAGCAGGTCGCCGTTCTCGCCCCGACCACGATCCTGGCCGAGCAACACTTTCGCACCTTCGCGCGCCGGTTCGAGGGATTCCCACTTGAAATCCGCTGGCTGTCGCGGTTCGTGCCGAAGGCTGAGCAGCGGCAGACGCTCGCTGCGCTCGCGGAGGGGACCGCCGACATCGTCGTCGGCACTCACCGCGTGCTCGCGCACGACGTGCGCTTCCGCGATCTCGGGCTCGTCGTCGTGGACGAGGAACAGCGCTTCGGCGTGGCGCAAAAGGAGCGCCTCAAGGCGATGAAGGCAAGCGTGGACGTGCTCGCGCTTTCCGCCACCCCGATCCCGCGCACGCTCAACCTCGGCCTCGTCGGGTTGCGTGACGTGTCGATGATCGAAAGCCCGCCGCGCGACCGGCTCGCGGTGCAGACGCACGTGTTGCCGTTCCGGCGCGAGGTTGTGCGCGAGGCGATCCTGCACGAGCTCGCCCGCGGCGGCCAGGTCTTCTTCGTCCACAACCGCGTCGCCTCGATCGGGGCAATCGCACGCCTCTTGCAGGAAACGGTGCCCGAGGCGCGCCTCGTCGTCGCCCACGGCCAACTGCACGAGCGCGCGCTCGAGACTGCGATGGACACCTTCCTAGCCGGTCGCGCCGATGTCCTGCTTGCGACCGCCATCATCGAAAACGGCCTCGACATCCCGAACGCCAACACGCTGCTCGTCAACCGCGCCGACCGCTTCGGCCTCGCTCAGCTCTATCAACTACGCGGACGTGTGGGCCGCTCCGACCGGCTCGCCTTCAGCTACCTGCTCGTCCCGCCCGAGCGCTCGCTCAACCGCGAGGCGCGCGCCCGCCTGGCGGCGATCCTCGAGTTCGCCGATCTCGGCGCCGGCTTCCGCATCGCCGCTCGCGACCTCGAGATCCGCGGCGCCGGCAACCTGCTCGGCGCCGAGCAGCACGGGCACCTCCAGGCGGTCGGCTACGAGACTTACTGTCGCCTGCTCGAAGAGGCGGTGCGCGAGCTGCGCGGCGAGGAGGTCGGCCCGGCCGTGACCGCCGTCGAGCTCCGCCTCGGCCTCGACCTCAAGCTGCCCGAGAGCTTCATTGCGGAGGAGAATCTGCGCCTTGCAGCCTACCGCCGCATCGCCGACGCCCGAAGCGACGAGGGAATTCTCGGGCTGTGCGACGAGCTCGCCGACCGCTTCGGCTCACCGCCGGCGCAACTTGGCAACCTCGCCCTGCACCAACGCCTACGCCGGCGCGCGGAAGTAGTCGGCATCACGCGCATCTCACGAACGGCGTGGGGCTTCGAGCTCGTGATCGATCCCACTCACCCTCGCGCCCATGGCATCGCGCTCGCGCTCGTCGCCAATGCTCGCGACGCGGCGCTGACACCGGACGGGCGGCTCCGCCTGCCGCTGGCAGAGGTTGGGGCAGTGCCCGCCGCCGCCGCTCTGCTTGCGCGTCTGGGCGATGCCGGCGCGTGAACTCTGGTCCGGCTCACACTATGTCGTGCAACACGCCCTCGTCGAGTGCCGCGCGCACCTCGCGTGCGAGCGTCGCCGCGTCGAATGGCTTTTGCAGGAAGCGCCAGCGGCCGGCGCTGACCTGCTGGCGCCACACCTCATGTTCCATATAGCCCGACATCAGGATCACCTTGAGTGAGGGCAAGCGTTCCTGCAACGCGCGCGCGAGCTCGGAACCGCGGATTCCAGGCAACAGCAGATCCGTGAGCAGAAGATCGAACGTGTCCTCGCGAGCGAGACGTTCGGCCTCCTCGGCGCTGCCCACCGCCAAGACCCGATAGCCAAGCAGGGCGAGAATGTCGGCCAGCCCGGCGCGGGCGCCTTCCTCGTCCTCGACGACGAGAATGCGCTCGCTCCCACCCGCGGGCAGCTCAGGAGTGCCGACGGTCCCGGCCGTAGCGGCCGCGACCTCGACACCGCCGGCACGTGGGAGCCAAATCCGGAACGTGGTGCCGCCGCCAACACGGTCCTCTACTTCTATCGTGCCTCCATGCCGGGTGACGATGCCGTGCACAACGGCGAGGCCGAGACCGGTACCTTTGCCAGCTGCCTTGGTGGTAAAGAACGGGTCGAAGATCCGCTCCCTGATCTTCGCCGACACGCCAAGACCCGTGTCGTCAACGGCCAGCCACACCCGGTCCCTGCGAGCACCGCTGTGGATCGTGAGCGTGCCGCCGTGCGGCATCGCATCCGAGGCGTTGACGATCAGGTTCATGAGCACTTGGTCGAGCTGACTGTGGTCGGCCTCGACCGGCACGCACTCGGTCGCAAGGTCGAGCACGAGCTCGACGCTCTCGCTGACCAGCTGCCGCAGCAGGCTGGTGAGCTCGCGCACGACCTCGTTGAGGTCGAGTCGCTCCGGCTTGTTCGTCTCCTGTTGAGAGAACAGCAGGAGTTGACGCGTGAACCCGGCACCGCGCCGAATCTCGCGGTCGAGCTCGTCGATTCCGCTCGCGACGTTCTCCGGCACGCCTGCAGCCGCGCGCAACGTATGGATGCGGCTCATCATCGCCTGGAGCAGGTTGTTGAAGTCGTGCGCCACGCCGCCCGCGAGCTGACCCACGGCTTCCATCTTCTGCATCTGGCGCACACGTTCCTCAAGCGCTCGGCGCTCCGAGATATCGCGGACGATTGTCGTGATGAACGCCCTTCCACCCGACTCCCACCGCGCCAGCGAGAGCTCGATCGGGAACTCGTGGCCGTCCGCGCGCCGGCCGGCGACCTCGATCACGTGACCAGGCCCGCGCCGCTCCCCGTGTTCGGTTGCGCGTCGCAGGGAATACGCGAGCGCAGCGCGAGATCCCGGCGCGACGACCTCGTCCAGGGCACGGCCCAGCATCTCGGCGCCGGAGACCCCGAAGATCGTCTCCGCGGCTCGGTTCGAGAACACGATGCGGCCGCCAACGTCGAGGGTCACGATGCCATCGTTGGCGGTTTCGGCGACCGCGCGGAACCTCTCCTCGCTCGCGCGCAATGCCGCTTCTGCCTGCTTGCGCGCAGTGATGTCTTGGACGACGAGCTGTATGTGCTGCTTACCGGCGGTCGTGAGGGGCGCCGCCGACACCATGACGCTGATTTCCTGACCATCAAGCCGCCGCCAGCGTGTCTCGATCGGTCCCCTCGGACGCCCATCCTCGAACAGAAGCCGGATACGTTCCTTCACCGCCGGGAGATCCTCCGGCAGAACGACATCAAAGGTCGGGGCACCGACCAGAGCTGCGGGCGAGGTCGCGCCAATCAGCTTCGCGCCCGCCGGGTTGGCGAACTCGAGCCGGCCGTCGGTGTGGACAAAGACCGCGTTTGGCGAGGCCTCGATGAGCTGGCGGAAGCGCACCTCGCTGTTGGCCAGCGCCTCGACGGTCGCCGCCTTCTGGCGGCGCCAGATGCCATACCCTACGCCCAGCAGCGCTGCCAGCGCCGCCGCGAGCACAAGCGCGTTGCGCACCATTGACTGGCGATAGCCCTCGAGTGCCTCGGTCTCGTCCACCTTAGCGACCAGCACCCACCCCGTGTTGGCGATCGTCGAGCCGACCGCAAGGACGCTATGGCCGCGATAGTCCGTGAAGGAGCCGAACTCTGGCATTCCGGTGCGCTCCGCGGCAGCGAGCATGTGCAGCAGGTCGGGATTCGGGCGGGAGGATAGCAACTGCACGGCCCGGTGCCGCAGCGGACTCAAGTACTCCCCTTCGCCGTTGTGACGGCGCACGAGCACCGTTTCGGCCGTTTTGGTCGCCATCGGGACGCGTTGCACCACGGCGAAAAGCCACAGCTTGGGATCGGTCTCGATAAGGACCTGCCCCACGATCACACCCGTCGAGCTGCTGCTGACGATCGGCGCAACAAAAGCAATCACGACATCGCCGTTGTCGTGGAGGTGGAAATCAGCGCTCGACTCGGAGGCCGCCCCGACCCGTTTTGCCGCCTCAATGCACGCGGGCTCGATGCGCGCGCTGCCGGCCTGAAGCAGTGCGCGACCCCTGCGGTCGAGCACGGCGACGGCGCGGTATTGATCGGCGCGTAGGACGTTCTCGAGCATGGCGATGGTCTGCCGCGCGAGGGGAACCGCCGCGCCCACGCTCGCCGCGGAATGCTCTTCGGCCGCCAACTCAGCGACCGCGGGGTAGCCCGCGACCAAGGTCGCGTCATGTAACAGCTCCTTGACCCAGTGCTCGACCGCAACCTTACGGTCGGCTGCCATGGCAGCGAGGCGCGCTTGCCAGAGCGCAATCGCTTCGGCGCGCCGCGCCGGAGCGTGCACGGCGACGAAGTAGCACGCCAGCATCGCCACGATCACGCCAAGCGCCACGAGGAGCACGCCATGGCCGGTGACGCCGGTCCTGACACGGCGCTCACGCGGGAGGAAAGCCTGTGGCTGATTCATCGTGCCCCTGCCGAGTCCCGACGGACCCGCGCTCCTCCGCGGTGTCGCAGTCCTGCCATGGATGCCGCACAACTGTACACAGGCTCGATCTGGTTTGCCAGCGCCCCGCTTGACTGACGTTCCGGGCCGGCCCACCATGAGATGAGAGCGTCCGATGCACACCTGCACGCCGCCGAGTCGACGTCGGTGGGGTGTAACTTGTCTTTCGTCCGCGCCCGAAGCCCGGCGCAGAAGGGAGTCCCCCCGTGTCCGGACAGGAGCACCGCCACGAAGCTGACCGCCGGCCCTCGATCGTGGCCCGTGCGGCGGTCGGGATCTGGTATGCGGTCGCCATTGTCATCGTGCTCGCCTACGTCAAGTCGGTCGCTGCGCCGGCCTGGGAGCAGGCGAACGCGAGCGCATGGAACAACGCGAGCGACGTCATCACCGTGTTGCAGGCGGTGATCGGCCTCTTCATCCTCGCGGCATTGCTGTTTCTCCTGCTGCACGGTATGCGCGGCCTCGCCAGCGTGCTGCCCGAGCCCGAGCACGGCGACCAGGCTGCCGCAGCATCCCACGGCACGCTTTGGAAGAGCGGGACTGCCGCGACAAAGCTCGCCTTCCCTGCGCCGATCACTCTGGCGGTCGCGACCTGGGTCCTCGCTTTCGCCGTGTTCAACCTCCTCGCCGTGCTCTTGACGCCGCGCCTGGCCGGGCCGGGGACGATCCGGGACGCGCTCCTCACCATGTTCGCCGCCGGCGTCGGCAGCAGCATCTCGACCATCCTCGGCTTCCTGCGCCATGCCAGCGAGCAGAAAGACTTTGAGCTCTCCTACACGGCCTGGTACGTCGGCCGACCGCTCATGGGCGTGTTGCTGGGGCTGCTCTTCTTCTACGTGATCAAGGGCGGCCTGATGGTGATTCTGCCCAACACGCCCAATGATCAGATGAGCGGCTTTGCCCTCGTTGCGATCGGCGGCATGGTCGGACTCTTCAGCAAGAATGCGGTCGAGAAGTTGCGCGAGCTTTTCAAAGTCCTTTTCGTCACTCGCGATGATGCGGCGACCGAGCTCTACCGGCAGCTTCCGCCCGAGGTCCGGCACGAGGTCAGGAAGTATTGGAGCAACGTTCAGCTCCCGCCCGAGGACGGTGGCGAGACGCCGAAGTAGCTCGGCGTCCGACAGCGCTCAGTGCAACGGAACACACTCGCCCTGACGGGCGTCGTGCGAGCGCAGCGGCAAGGTGCGCAGGAACTGGAGATGGCATTGGCGAGAGCAGCGTCAACCGAGGCAACACGGACGACGCATCTCCAGATTGAAACGCCACGCCGCCGCAACGGCTGGCAGCGCGTGCGCTGGTCGTTCTACGCACCGATGTACGACCTCCTCATCGGTCTCCACCGCCAGCGCCAGCGATCGCTCGCGCTGCTCAACCTCAAACCGGGCGAGCACGTGCTCATCGTTGGGGCCGGCACTGGCGCCGACCTGCCGCAGATTCCCGCAGCGGTGTACGTGCTGGCGACCGACCTCACACCGGCTATGCTGGTGCGCGCCAGGCGACACGCACGGGCCAGCGTTGAGTTCGCAATCATGGATGGGCAGCACTTGGAGCTGCCGGATGAGAGCTTCGACGCGGTCGTGCTCCACCTCGTGCTCGCGATCGTGAGGGATACGCCCGCATGCCTGCGGGAGGCGGGGCGGGTGCTCAGGCGCGGCGGCCGCATCGCCGTGTTCGACAAGTTTCTCGGCGACGGCCGGCGCGCATCGTGGCTTCGTCGCCTTGTGGACCTTGGCACCCGGGCCGTGGGAAGCAGCATCAACCGCCGCCTGGGTGACATCCTCGCCGCCTCCGGCGCCGGACTTGTGGTCGAGCACGACGAGCCGGCGCTGCTCGGCGGTTTGTTTCGCATCATCGTTCTGCGCAAGCCCGCGCTTTCGCCCCACGACCCGGTCGGCGCGGAAGAAAACACCTGAACAGGGCTACAATCGCGCGCTCAGTGGGAGGAGTGAGTCGCATGGCGAACATCATCACGAACAAAGGCACGATCGCGATCCTCACCGGCGGAGGCGATGTGCCGGGCCTCAACCCGGCAATCCGTGCGCTCACCGTGCGGGCGCTACGCGAGGGTTACCGCGTGCTCGGCATCCGCCGCGGTTGGGCCGGCCTCGTCGAGCTCGAGCGCGAGCGCGACAAGCCGCAGGCCGACCAGGTCATTGAACTCAGCGAGGAGATCGTCAACAAGGTCGGCCGCACCGGCGGCACGTTCCTGCACACCTCGCGCACGCGGCCCTCGCACGTGCCAAAGAGCGTCGTGCCGCTGCACCTGCGCAACGTCTACACCGCCGAGATGAACGACCTCACAGCGGAAGTGCTCGCCAACATCGCGTGGCTCGGCATCGACACCCTGATCCCGATCGGCGGCGATGACACGCTCTCGTACGGCGTGCGCCTGCACAAAGAGGGGGTAAAGGTCATCGCCATCCCCAAGACCATGGACAACGATGTGCCGGGGACCGATTACTGCATCGGGTTCTCGACCTGCGTCACGCGCACGATCGAGATGACGCACGCGCTACGCACGTCGGCCGGGAGCCACGAGCGCTTCCTCGTCATCGAGGTCTTCGGCCGCTACGCGGGCTTCACTGCTCTGCTCCCGACGATGGCAGGCGCTGCCAACCGTTGCGTGATCCCTGAGCACGTCTTCGAGGTTGAACACCTGTGCGAGCTTCTTACCGGCGACCGCTTCTCCAACCCGTCGAGGTACAGCGTAGTGCTGGTTTCCGAGGGCGCGACGTTCAAGGGCATGGAGGAGATGGTGTTCGAAAACCACGAGACCGACGCCTTTGGCCACAAAAAACTGGGCGGCATCGGTGACATCGTATCCAAGGCGCTCAAGGAGATGTCCCCGAAGTTCAACAACGGCCAGCGCATCAACGTCATCAATCAGCGCCTCGGCTACCTCGTGCGCTGCGGCGACCCGGACGCGCTTGACTCGATCGTGCCGATGGCCTTCGGCAACCTCGCCATGGACCTCGTCCTCGACGGCGTCTCTGGTCGGCTCGTCAACGTGCGCAACGGCCGCTACGACAACGTCCCCATCGAGGTTGTGGCGAGCCGCAAGAAGATCGTCGACGTGCGCAAGTTCTACAGCCTTGAGCGCCTGCGGCCGACCTATGAGCGCTTCGAGGCCAAGCCGCTGTTCATCATGACGAGCGACTACTGATGCGACAGCGCCGAGGACGAATTGCAGCCCGCTTACGTCCCGTGGAGCCGATCGCCAAAGTCGCCGAGGCCGGGCAGGATGTACTTGCGCTCGTCGAGGACGCGGTCGAGCGCCGCCGTGTAGATCTGCACGTCGGGCACGGCCTCGAGCAGCCGCGCCACGCCTTCGGGAGCCGCCACGATGGTGACGAAGCGCACCTTCCGAGCGCCGCGCTCCCGCAAGCGGAGCGCGGCTAGGGCGGCGGATCCGCCCGTGGCGAGCGTCGGGTCAAGCAGGAAGACGCGAGCATCGCCGAGTTGGGCCGGTACCTTCTCGTAGTAGCACCGGGCGATGGCCGTGCTTTCGTCGCGCTCGAGACCGAAGTAGCCGACCTCAGCGCCCGGCACGAGGTCGAGGAACGCGCCGAGCATCCCGAGCCCGGCTCTCAGCACCGGCACGGCCACGACACGCTTTGCAACGGTCCGCACGGTCGCGCTCTCGAGCGGCGTTGCGACCGTGCCGGCAACGGTCGGCAGGTCGCGCGTGGCCTCCGCAACCAGGAGCAGGCTGATGCAATGCGCGAGCCTGCGGAAGTCGTCGCTGGGCGTCGTGCGGTCGCGCAGCCGCGCGAGCGTGTCCTGCAGCAGTGGGTGGTCCACAATGCGAACGCTCATCGGCCGCGAACGATAGCACGCAATCCGTCGCTGCCAACCAGCGTGGCGGCACGGCCGCTCAACGCAGAGACCCGCTCACTTCATTCCGTTCTGGTTATGCGGTAATATATCGTCGGAGCGCAAGATGGAGCATCAGCACCACAGCAGCCCGGTGGGCGACAGAGCTGGCGGCGAAGGGCGCGTCCTCGGCGTTGACCCGGTTTGCGGCATGAGCGTCTTCGAGAAGCCCGGCGCCATCAGGCGGACGCATGCAGGCACGGACTACTACTTCTGTTGCTCCGGCTGCGCGGAGAAGTTCGAAGCCGACCCCGGACGTTTCCTCCATGCGCCCGGGCGCGAGCCGATGCCCACGGCCGCCGCTGTCGCGCCGGTACGCGACGACATCGAGTACACGTGCCCAATGCACCCCGAAGTGCGCCAGAAGGGCCCGGGCTTCTGCCCCATCTGCGGCATGGCGCTCGAGCCGCTCGAGCCTGCGGCCGTGGAAACGCCCAACCCGGAGCTGGCCGACATGAGGCGGCGCTTTTGGACCAGCGCCGGCCTCACCGTGCCGCTGTTGCTGGTCGCGATGGCGGAGATGGCCCCTGCGCTGCGGCACGCCCTGGCAACGCCGTGGCTGCGGTGGCTGCAGCTTGTTCTTGCGACGCCGGTCGTGCTCTGGGGCGGCTTCCCATTCTTCGTGCGTGGCTGGCGCTCGATCCTGAACCGGTCGCTCAACATGTTCACGCTGATCGCGGTCGGCACCGGCGCTGCCTACGTGTACAGCGTGGTGGCGACCGTCACGCCAGAGATCTTCCCAGCGTCGTTCCGCATGCACGGAACGGTCGCGGTCTATTTCGAGGCTGCCGCCGTGATCACTGCGCTCGTGTTGCTCGGCCAGGTACTCGAGCTTTCCGCGCGCGCACGCACCGGCAGCGCGATCCGCGCGCTGCTTGGCCTGGCGCCCAAGACCGCGCGCCTGCTTCTGCCCGCCGGCAGCGAGCACGACGTGCCGCTGAACCAGCTCAAGCGGGGCGACCGCGTCCGTGTGCGTCCCGGGGAAAAGGTGCCCGCGGATGGGGTCGTGGTCGAGGGCGCGAGCGCGGTGGACGAGTCCATGCTCACGGGCGAGCCGATCGCAGTCGAGAAGACGCCCGGCAGCCAGGTCACCGGCGGTACGGTGAATGGCGCCGGCGGTTTTGTCATGCGCGCCGAACGCGTCGGCGCTGACACGCTGCTTGCGCAGATCGTGCGCACGGTCGCCGAGGCACAACGCTCACGCGCGCCAGTTCAGCGCCTCGCCGACCGTGTCGCCGCGGTCTTCGTGCCCACCGTTATCGTTGCCGCGGTACTGACGTTCGTCGTCTGGGCGTGGCTGGGTCCCGAGCCGCGGATGGCGCACGCGCTCGTCAACGCGGTCGCGGTGCTGATCATCGCCTGCCCCTGCGCGCTCGGTCTCGCCACGCCCATGTCGGTGATGGTGGGGATCGGGCGGGGCGCGGCCGCCGGCGTGCTGATCAGGGACGCCGAGGCGCTCGAGCTGTTCGCGAAGATAGACACGCTCGTTGTGGACAAGACCGGCACCCTCACCGAGGGCAAGCTACGCCTCACCGCGGTGGTGCCGCAGGGAAAGCACTCCGAGTACGAGCTGCTCGCGCTTGCCGCCGCCCTCGAGCGCGGCAGCGAGCACCCACTCGCGTCGGCGATCGTGGCCGCCGCCATGGAGCGCGGCATTAGCATCGCCACCGCGAGTGAGTTCCGCACCATCCCGGGGAGGGGCATCGTCGGCACGGTTGCGGGCCGGCGCGCGGCGCTCGGCAACGAGGCGCTGTTTGCCGAGTTGGGGATCGCGCCGGGCGAGCTCGCCGAGCGCGCTCAGGCGTTGCGAGACGAGGCCAACACCACCATTTTCCTCGCGCTCGACGGCGAGGCGGTCGGCGTGCTCACGCTCGCCGACACGATTAAGGCCACGAGCGCGACAGCGATCGACGCCCTCCACCGCAACGGCATCCGCATCGTAATGGTCACCGGCGACGGTCACACCGCCGCGCGTGCGGTAGCCGCGCGCCTCCGCATTGACGAGGTCATGGCCGAGGTGCCGCCGGTCAGGAAGAGTGAGGTGGTCGGGCACCTGCAATCCGAGGGATGCCGTGTTGCGATGGCCGGCGACGGCATCAACGACGCGCCCGCGCTCGCGCGCGCAGACGTCGGCGTCGCAATGGGCACCGGCACCGACGTGGCGATGGAATCTGCCGGGATCACGCTCGTCAAAGGCGATCTCATGGGCCTGGTGCGCGCGCGTACGCTTGCCCGCGCCACGATGAGGAACATCCGTCAGAACCTGGCGTGGGCGTTCGGCTACAACGCGCTCGGCGTGCCGATCGCCGCCGGCGTCCTGTACCCTACGTTCGGTCTGCTGCTCTCGCCGATGATCGCTGCCGCCGCGATGAGCTTCTCGTCGGTCTCGGTCATTACAAACGCCCTGCGCCTGCGCAAGCTCAAGCTCTGATTCGCCTCGCCGGCCCGGTGCACTGGCCGTAATCGCGGCAGCGCTAGCCTCCGCACGAGGACTTGGATTATTGTTGACACGGCGGCAAGGACGAGCAGTGCGACGTGGTCAGCGGCCGGAGAGGAGACCGGAGCGTGACAGATGAAAGCGCCGGCAGAGTTGGTCTCGACGCCCTCCTGGCGCAGTACACGAGTGCGCTCCGCCTGTACATCGCCGGTGGGGGTGGCGCGGCGCTCTCCCGCGCCCGCGAGCTTGGCCTCCGGGCGCTCCACGAGCACTTAAGCGTAGGGACGCTGGCTGCTCTCGCCACCCAGGTGTTGGCGGATCTGCTCCACATGACGCACAGGCCGGATGAAAGCACCGCCGTGGTGAAGGCAGCCGTCGAGTTTTTCGCCGCCGCCCTGACCCCGCTCGAACTCACGCAGGACAGCTACCGCCAGGCGACTCGGACGCTGCGCGACATGATCGTCACGCTCGAGGAGGAGTTGCGGCGCCATGAACGGGAGCTGCGCGAAAGCAACGAGCGCCTCGCACAGCTTCTCAACCTCGCCTCGGACGCCGTCATCACGGTTGACAACCAAGGTCAGATCACGCGTTTCAACCACGGCGCCGAGGCCTTGTTCGCCTATCGCGCCGAGGAGGTACTGGGCCGGCCGCTCGATCTGTTGCTGCCTGAGCGCTTCATCTCGGCTCACCACGAGAATGTTGCAGCCTTCGCCCGGGCGCCTGAGGCGGCACGGCCGATGGGCGGCCGAATGCCGGTTGTCGGCCGGCGATCAGACGGCGCCGAGTTTGAGGTCCGCGCCTCTGTCGCCAAGCTGCCGCACGGTGAGGGCTTCGAGTTCCTTGTCATCCTGCGCGAGACAAGCCCGCAGGCCTGAGCGCGACCACGCTCTGCCGGAACAATCGCCCCTCCCACGGGTCTCATTATGTGATGGAGCTGTTGCCGGAGATGGCACTCGCCTATGCTGACGCGGTGGGAATGCCGTGGCGGCGCGTGCGCGTCGCCCCACCCGGGAGTGATACCGACGCCCCTGATGTGGCGCGCGCACGGGCCGGCGATGAAGCGGGGTTCGAGGCGCTTGTGCGGCGCCACGAGCGTGAGGTGTATTGCCTCGCCCACCGCATGCTTCACGACCGCGAGGAGGCGCTCGAGGCGGCGCAGGACACGTTCCTGCGCGTCTTCCGTGCCTTGCCGACGTTCCGAGGCGAAGCCAGCTTTCGCACCTGGCTGTTCGGCATCGCGCTCAACGTGTGCCGCAACCGGCTCGCCCGCGGGCTGAAACGGGAGAGAGTGACGACCGTGCCGCTTGCGCAGGAAGACCAAATCTCCGGGGAGGTTGTCGCGCTGCCACTGGCCGACTCGGCGCTCGACCCCGAAGCGGCCGCAGGGAGGAGCGAGTTGCGGCGGGCGATCGCGGCCGCGCTGCAGCGCATCTCACCGGAGCACCGCGAGATCATCCTGTTGCGAGAGGTGCGCGGCCTCGACTACGACGCGCTTGCGGCCGCACTTGGTTGCCCGGCAGGCACGGTCAAGTCGCGCCTGGCCCGCGCGCGCGCTGCCCTGCGCGTGACACTGGAGGGGGTGTGGCCATGACCTGCGAGGAGTTCCTGCGCCGCCTCGACCAGGGCGACCCCATGGTTGAGGGGGACGCCGCTGCACACGCCGCCGCGTGCCCGGCGTGCGACCGCGCGCTCGCACGTAGCCGCGCGGTTGCAAACGAGTTGAGCGCGATGGCTGACGAGCCTGCTCCTCCCTTCCTCCATGCCCGCATCATGGCCCACGTCCGCGCCGGAAGGCGAGCGCGCGCTGTGCGCTGGCGCTATGCCTTTGCCGCCGCCGCGACTGTCGTGCTCGCGGTCGGAACCTACGTTCTGCTCCGACCCGGACCCGTCCTCGCCCCGACGCAACTCGCCGAGCGGCTCACGAACGCCCCGGGCCACGAAACCGCCCAAAACCCTACCGACACGCGCGAGCGGCAGGCGATGGCAGTCGGAGGCGTACGCGCTCCTGCGCCAGTTGCCAAGGGGAGAGCGGACAAAGCAGCCTCGGCGCAAGCAGCGCGGCACACACAGCCCGGCGTTAACACCGTCGCGCACGCGCCGGCCGCGGGCAGCCCGCCGCCTGGAGAGACCGGAGCCGAGCACGAGGCAGCCGAAAGGAAGGCTGAGGCTGCAGACGAGGAGCGTTCCGCTGGCGCGGCCCTTGCGACACAGAGTGTGGCGCCGCTCGTACCCGACGAGTCGAAACGGACGACTGCCGCGGAGCATGCTGGCGCCAACGAACTTCCTGTGGTGCCGGCAAACGCGCTCGGCCGGGCCGCCACCGCTTCGGATTCCCGCCAATTGCCCCAACCGGCCCAGGCGGCACAGTCTCGTGCCCAGAGCGAGCTCGCCGCCCCCGACACGACGGTGTGCGCCATCCGGACCACCGCAGGGCAGGTTGTCGCCCATCTTGGGCTGCCGACGGCCTTGGCGCCACCGGTGGATGGCGTGTGGACGCTCGTGGTCGCACGCGACGGCGCGCTTGCCGTGCACGATGCCCGTGACCGCGCGGTCGCGCTCGACGGCACGCGCCTCGCCGCCGCGCTCGGCCCGGTGCGGCTGCCGCCCGGCCGCTACACGCTGCTCATCGAACGTTAGCCCGGACTATTCACGAAGGTGCCTACTGCGGTCGCGGATGTGGCCGCCCTGGCGGGCGTACTCGAGCTTCGCCTCCTGCGGCGTACGGCACAGTACGCCTCGGATTCTCAGCCTGGAGCGAGCGAGGCTCT